>Ga0182030_10012761_pt1 | contig 16794 bp, 8 predicted proteins | sample 812S3MmetaG_FD_121299 | JGI IMG/M metagenome (GOLD analysis project Ga0182030, IMG submission 121299) | Permafrost microbial communities from Stordalen Mire, Sweden - 812S3M metaG (Illumina Assembly) | ecosystem: Environmental > Terrestrial > Soil > Wetlands > Permafrost | place: Sweden...
CCTGCAGACCCTCACCTATGCCGCCCTGTTGTGGCAGGTGTTCCGCGCCCTCATTGAGGGCGCGCTGGACGGTGTGGTCCGGGACTTGGGCTGGCGGGTTATCCGGCGGGGCTTGGCGGCCATCGACCAGACCGTGGAGGGCTTTCTCAACCAGGCTCTGCAAATCAGTCCGGAACTGGTAGCGGTGCAATTGAAGGCGGAAGAACTAGGCTGTTTGTGACAGTTCCCAGCCCAAAATTAGCGCCAAAGTGTCAGATCTACTGTAGTCTATCTTATGTTCCAGCGCGAAACTGACTCAAATGGGACAAGCTCTGGTTATGGCCCGCGCCAGACCCAATCGCCCTGCCGCGCATTCACCACTCCAGTCTGGGGCTCGACCGCGAGCAGTCCGCCCTCGGGGATCGCGTTCCAGCCCACCGAGTATAGCAGGAATGAGCCGTCGGCGTTACGTTCGTAGTGGAGCGGCTGGCCGTTGATGATATCGGTGGGGACGCGAGTAAGGAAACCCGGGACCAGGGCGGCCAGCTCAGCCGGGAATTCTCCATGGGCCAGACGATAGCGCTCCAGCGCTATGGCGACTGTGGCGGAATCAGCGCCGGCTTGGGCGAATGCCACTTTGAAGCTCAGCCCGGCATACTGCCGCAGGGTGACATAGGCGATTAGCCGGTGGCGTACCAAACGAGCCGAGAGCGACCCCCCCAACTCGGCGTTCAGATTGCTCTCCCCGTGCGCGGCCACCCCGGGTGAAATCTGGCGCCGCTGCACCTCGAAAGCAGGCAGCAGATTCTCATCCAGCAATCGCCCAGCCTCGACTTTCTCGAAACTGTACCATCCGTCCGGCACGAGCCGCGCCAACATGAGTCTGGTGCCCCTCATACTGCCGACGCCGGCGGGTCCGATCCCGGCCTCGCCCAACTGAGCCGGTGAAATCTGGAGACAGTCAGCAATGGGGCGATCATGGTGCACTGGCACTGCAGCGCCCGCCTGCCATCGGAGACGAAATTGAACCCCTGGAGTTGCTCTTGCAACGCCTTCAATTGTGCTTCCGTCCAGCGATGAGCTGCGAGGCCCGAGGCGAGCGGCTCGATCGCAAATTGCAATCGAACGAAACGCCTGAGCTGCGAATAGACATCGGCCTCGGTGCGGTGCGCATCGGTGAGGCGAAGCATGAGCTTGACCTCTTCGCAGGCTTCTTGGGATTCACTCAGGGCGAGTTCCGCGCTGGCCCGGAGCCGCAGGACCTGGCAAAGGCAGTCCAGCACATCCCAATGGGGTACCCGGATCTCTGATGGGTTCGGGTTGGCGTAGTCGAGGTCGAAGCGGCAGAACGGCCGCTGGCTGGCCTCGCGCAGCTCGGCAAAGACCGGATCGGTCTCGGAGAGCGCCGTGAGAATGTCCGAAGCCGCCTCCTGCTGGGTGAAACCGGTAAGCAGGAAACCGTCACCGCTGGGCAAGGATTTGGTAGCCTCGTTAAATGCGAGGTACCACGCCGGCAGATCCAACGGCGTCCGCGCCCACGAGTTGGTGCGCGGTGGACCGGAGCTCCGCACCAGAGCGGAGGCCGCACCACACGTGACCGCCAAGCCGCGCACGCGATCCAGCCTCTCAAGGTCCCGGGGTCCCTGTCCGCCGCCCGTGCGGTCGGGAAAGATCGCCGCGAGAAACGGAGTCGTGGCCAGGTTCTCCGCGTCCCCCACTGCCGGAGGAATGAAGCTGCTGAACTCCGCGGACTCTCCCCGGGCCGCCAGACCGGCGCAGTACCGCGCCCAAGCGCGCGCCCCCTGCCAATCTTGCTCAAAGTAAAACCCCACCCCCATGAATATCAACCCCAGCGGGGCGAAAAACCACCGCCACGCCAATAGATGCCCCCGAAGGGTTACCGCGCCGGGGCGGGTAGAGTTTTCTGTCCATGCTTCCTCGTTCATCACTGATATGGACAAGCCTGGAACGGGATCGTGTCGGCATTCAGGGGCCTAGTAGCTCGGGTCGTTCAAACAGAAACAAACACCGAACTGGTTCGAGGGTCCACGTCGCTGTCGGAACCCTCGAGCGCTCGTCGGCTTTGCGCGCAGCCCGCCGGTCAACTCGCCGGACCGGGGGCAGGTTTCCTGTCTTGGGTTCCGCCGATGAGCCAACACTAAGCGCCGGTGCAACAATTAAGTCCGCGCGCCCGTCGGCGGATGCGCCCAAAAGCGCCGGAATACGGCGCACTCCAAACGCTTCGCGAGTACCTATGTGGCTGACTGCCTCGCGGAGCGCTTGGAGTGCGGCGCATTCCGCCGCTCTTCGAGCCAAGCGCAATTTCACAATGTTAGAATAACGCCGGGAATCCGGCTTTTGTTTTTGCATGAGTCCTAAGGGCAGCCAATGCATTTTTCGAGGTCGTGGGCTCGGCTATCATTCACATCTATCCCGACGCCACCAACGGCATGCGCGAGTTCGTGCAGCAGAGTACAGCCGAAATCTGAACATGCTCCTTGCGTTTGATTCATGAACAAATGAATCTGCCGTGGTGACTGCTCATCAGTAAACCCGCACTTGGCGGGGTTATCCGGCCGCGACAGGCACCTGGGGTTGTTTGCAGTTTCGCAGTTCACTATTACCCCAAACCCGCGCGGGTCCGAACCACTCTCCATCATTGCGGCAAAGTAGTTATCGACTAAATTGCATGTCTTGAAGCAGTTAGCCTTTCGAGCTTTTGAACACGCCTTTTGGAGGGCCCTAGCCATAGCGTTTGTGTCCTGCCCGGCACAGCTTGGGGCGAACGCCAGCAGACCAAGGGCATCAATTACGCCGACAGGATTATTAGCCACAAAAGCATATTCGCTTGAGGGAAATGTGACCCGGGTTGCGTTGTAGTGCGGCATGCTCGTAAACACTTGTTGGCCAGCTGAACCGAAAGTGCCCCGACTCTGGTATAGCGGGTCATAAGCCCTGGAAACAAAGTAGTAGTAATACGCTGCATTACGGAAAGATAGTCCCACATTGGGTGACTGAAGTGCAACACCGGATGCTACAAGGCCACCGGGCATCGCCGACGGGAGGGATTGAGGACCGAAGAAGTTGGAAAAAGAATCCTCGGCAAGCGGATCGCGACTCAGCCAGCTTCCGGTGGATGTCGTGGCGTAACGATACCCATAATAGAGAAAGTCAGTCTCATCATCCTGGTACTTGCTGGAGAACCGGAGCGGATTGGACCTCGTCATGGGGAGCGTGGCCCGGATGACCTCCCCGAAGGGCCCATACTCATACTGGGCGGAAACTGTGCCGCCAGCCGCGACCAGGGCCGCCACATTGCCGTTGCCATCGTACGCCGCCAACTGCACGCCATTGGCCGCGTCGTTCACTTCCAAGAGGCCACCGGCCCCCCTTGCGCCTTGCAGCGAACCCGATACGTCAAGGCCCCAAAGGTAGTTTTGCACGGCACCGTTGTTCGCGGCGTTTAGTCTCGCAATAATGTTCCAGCGGTCGTAGAGGAAGGTGGCATTATTCGTGAGCACTCCGTTCGCCGAGACCTGCTTCTGGATGCGGCCGCCTTGCCAGTCATAGGTGAAGGTGAGCGATAACTGAGGACCAACCGATGTGTTCGCCGTCATCTTGATTAGGCGGTTTTCACCATCCCAGACGTAGGCCCAGCGTCCATCATTGGTCAAGTTCCCGTCGCCGTCGTACCGGAACTGCTCGGGGGTCTGCGGCACGAACAAGCCGCCGGAGGATAGGCTCGCTGTGGCTTGGTTCGTGGCGTTAGTCACGACGCCTACATTGGTCACCTGCAGCCAGGCCGCGGTGCTGGTGTTGGCGGCGGTCAACTCACCCCAGAAGTAGTTGGTCTTGCGGTAGGGGGCCAGGTACACCCCGCCGGCCTTCCAGATGGTGACGTTCGCGTTGGACGCGGCGCTGCCGGTGATCTCGGCATAGCCGGGCACGGTCCGGTTGGTGTACTGGTTCAGGTTGTTGGCCGAGTACGTGGTGGAGCGCAGGTTGTTGCCGTTTTGGTCGCCGCCCGCGGCGGTGCTGGTGCGGTTGCCGATGGTGTCGAAGGCGTACTGGAATTGGTCCCCAGCGACCAGCGTGTTGTCCCCCCAACGCTTGACGCCGTTGGTGACTTGGCCGAGCGCGTCATAACCATAAGCCCAGAACGAGCCGTCAGCGTTGGTCAGGGCCGTGCGCTGGTTGGCCGGGTTGTATTGGTAGTTGAAACTAACTGGGGATGACGCGGACGGTACGGATGAGATTGAGACGAGCCGGTTCAGGAAGTCGTATCGGTTCGTCGTCGTCATGATAGTCACGCCGCTGTTCGTGAAGGTAATCTGCCCCAGCAGGGGCGAACCGGCAAGGTGCGAGTAGTGGGCCGAGTTGCCGCTGCCGTTGTCCGTCACCGTCTGGCGACGCGAGGCGGAGTCGTACGAGAACGAGTTGCTGACGAAGGCCGTTCCGCCGTTGAGGGCGGTGAGGGAGGTGCGGCGGAGGTACGCGTGGTAGCGGGGCGCTCGGGTTGCCAACTGTCGGCGGGCACCCGTCCGCCACCTCCTGGCGCAACCCCTCGAGCAGCGCCGCCCCTGTTCCGGAGGGACAACCGCATTAGGCGCACCGTTTCAACGTTGGGTTCTGGGTCCAAAGGATGAGAGTTCCGCAGGAACGACTGCGCCCCAACGTCTCGGCCGCCCCGACGGGGCTTGATCCCCTTGTTTGCGGCCAACCCAATGCTGGAGCATTGGGCCTATATCGACCATTCCTCCGGGATGCACGCTGCTTGCGCCGGGGCCGGGATCTGATTTCGGGCCAGTCCCCCCAGCCACTGGAGGCGAGGCGGGCGGCCCCGCCAAATCGACGCAACGGGGCGGCGCAACTCTGCTACCGTTTGCGAGGGAAACGCCCTTCATCGCGCGGCGCTCGCAGTCCGCCCGTCGGCCCATGTTTCCGACCGGCTCCGACGCTTTCGGTTGGCCTTTTGCGCCCGGAATCCGTAGCCTTCCACCATGAGCCCACGTCCCCGTTCCGCCGCGCGGAAGACCGCCGCCCTGCCGCGTTACCGCAACCGTTCCCTCCCGGCCGCGGCGCGGGTGCGCGATCTGCTCCGGCGCATGACCGTCGAGGAAAAGGCGGCCCAGATGATGTGCGTGTGGCAGGAGAAGGCCAAGACGCTGGTGGACGACCAGGGCCGGTTCGATCCGGCCAAGGCGAAAGCGGCGTTTCGGAAGGGGCACGGCCTCGGCCAGGTCGGCAGGCCCAGCGACGCGGGGGCGCCCGCCGCCGATCCCCGCAACGGCCAGGACGCCCGGGGGATGGCGGAACTGACCAACGCGATCCAGAAGTTCTTCCTGGAGCGGAGCCGGCTGGGCATCCCAGTCTTGTTCCACGAGGAATGCCTGCATGGGCATGCGGCGCGGGACGCGACGAGTTTCTCCCAACCCATCGGCCTCGGGGCCACCTTCAACCCGGTCCTGGTCGAGGCGCTGTTCACCATGACGGCCGCCGAGGCGCGCGCCCGCGGAGCCCACCAGGCGCTGACCCCCGTGGTGGATGTGGCTCGCGACCCGCGCTGGGGCCGGGTCGAGGAGACCTACGGTGAGGACCCGTTCCTGAACACGCGGCTCGGCATGGCGGCGGTGCGTGGCTTCCAAGGGGACGGCTCCTTCCGCGACAAGACGCGGCTGATCGCCACGCTCAAGCACTTCGCCGCGCACGGCCAGCCGGAGTCCGGGATGAACTGTGCCCCTGCCAACGTCTCCGAGCGGGTGTTGCGCGAGACCTTCCTGGAGCCGTTCCGGGCAGCCATTCAGGAGGCGGGCGCCATGAGCGTGATGGCTTCCTACAACGAGATTGACGGCGTCCCCTCCCACGCCAGCCGGTGGCTGCTGCGGCAGGTGCTCCGCGAGGAGTGGGGGTTCAAGGGATTTGTGGTGTCGGACTACTACGCGATCTGGGAACTCGGCTACCGCCCCGATACCCACGGCCATTTCGTCGCCCGCGACAAGCGCCAGTCCTGCCAGCTCGCGGTCGAGGCCGGGGTGAACATCGAGTTGCCCGAGCCCGATTGTTACCTTCATCTGGTGCCGCTGGTGCGCCAGGGGCGGCTGAAGGAGAAGCAACTCGACGAGTTGGTGGCGCCCATGCTCGAGGCGAAGTTCAGGCTGGGGCTCTTCGATGACCCCTACGTGGATCCCGAGGCCGCCGCCCGGCTGGTCGGATGCGACGACCACCGCCAACTCGCGCTCCAGGCGGCCCGGGAGACCATCACCTTGCTGAAGAACGACGGCCAGCTCGCGCCGCTCGAACCGGCCAAGTTGAAGACCATCGCGGTGATCGGCCCGAACGCCCACCGCCCGCTGCTGGGCGGCTACAGCGGGATTCCCAAGCACAACGTCACCGTCCTCGAGGGCATCCAAGCGCGTTTGGGGGACGGCACGAGGGTGCTCCACGCGGAGGGGTGCCAGATCACGCGCGGAGGCTCGTGGCAGCAGGACGAAGTGGTGCCGGGCGATCCCGAGGAGGACCGCCGGTTGATCGCGGCGGCCGTCGCTACCGCCCAACAGGCGGAAGTGGTGGTGCTCGCCTTGGGCGGGAACGAGCAAACCTCCCGGGAGGCGTGGTCGCTCAAGCACCTGGGGGACCGGGCCAGCCTCGATCTGCCGGGACGGCAGGACGATCTCGTCCGCGCGATCCTCGCGACCGGCAAGCCCGTGATCGCGTTTCTTTTCAACGGCCGCCCGCTGTCCATCAACCACCTGGCACGGGAGGTGCCCGTGATTTTCGAGTGCTGGTACCTGGGGCAGGAGTGCGGGCGCGCGGTGGCGGAGGTGTTGTTCGGGGACTTCAATCCGGGGGGCAAGCTCCCTATCAGCATCCCCCGCTCGGCGGGCCATCTCCCGGCCTTTTATAATTACAAACCCTCGGCGCGGCGCGGCTATTTGTGGGACGACGCTACAGCGCTCTTTTCGTTCGGCTTCGGCCTGGGGTACACCACGTTTTCCTTCGGCCCCCCGCGGCTGGCTCGCAAGCGCATCCGCCGCGACGGAGCCACCCGGGTGCTGGTCGATGTCACGAACACCGGCTCCCGGCGCGGAACGGAGGTCGTCCAGATGTACATTCGCGACCGGGTCAGCTCCGTGACCCGGCCGATTCGGGAGTTGCGCGGCTTCCAGAAGGTCGCCCTCGACCCCGGCCAGACGCAGACCGTCACCATGGAGATCACCAGCCAGTCGCTCGCCTTTTACGATGTGAACCTGCGCTATGTCGTCGAGCCGGGCGAATTCGAGATTCTCGTCGGCAACTCCTCCCGGGAAGCCGACCTCCAGAAAGTAATTCTGACCGTCATCCCCTAACCCCCGCGCGCCATGTCCGAGCCCCACTCGCAGAAGCTATCGTTCCTGGAAAAAGCCGCCTACAGCGGCGGCGACGCCGCCGCCAACTTCGTCTTCATGACGATGATCCTGTTCCAGTTGAACTTCTACACCGATGTGTTCGGACTGACGGCCAACGCCGCCGCGGCCATCCTGCTGGCTCCGCGGCTGTGGGACGCGTTCTTCGATCCAGTGATGGGCATTCTGGCGGACCGCACCGCGACGCGCTGGGGCAAGTTCCGGCCCTGGGTGCTCTGGACCTCGGTCCCCTGGGCGGTGGTGATGATCCTCGCCTACACGACACCCCGCGGCTGGGGCATGGGGGCCATGATCGCCTACGCCACCATCACCAACGGCCTGCTCATGACGCTGTATTCCATGAACAACATGCCGTACTCGGCGCTGGGCGGCGTGATGACCGGCGACCTCGACGAGCGGACCCGGCTCAACTCCTACCGCTTCGTCGCGGTCAACGTCGCCCAGTTTGTGGTGGGCGGCTTCACCCTGCCGCTCGTGGCCAAGTTCGCCGAAGGCAGCGACAAGCAGCACGGGTGGCAGATGACGATGACCCTCTGGGCGGGGCTCTGCCTCGTGCTCTTCGTGATCACCTTCCTGTTCACGCGCGAGCGCATCCGGCCGGTGCAGCAGCAAAACGCCTCCCCGAAGCGCGACTTCCTCGACCTGCTCAAGAACAGTCCCTGGCGGGTGATGGCGGTCATGACGCTCGTCCACTTTGCCATCCTCTCGTTCCGCGGCGGCGCGCTCTACAACTATTACCATCATTACGCGGACAAGACCGCAATGTACGATTTCGTCGCGCGGCTCGGCTTGACCGGGGGCGCGGGTTCCGGCGGCGGCCTGCTGGACACGCTCGGCTACCTCGTCCATCCGGACAAGTCCAACGCCGCGGACGTGTTCAACAGCATTATCAACATGGTCGGGACCGCCACCACCATTGTGGTCATTCTCCTCTCGCCGCCGCTCTCCCGGCGCTTCGGGAAGAAGGCGGTCGCGGCCGCGGGCTTTGGCGCGGCCAGCCTCGGCACGCTCGCGTTCTACGTGTTGGGGCCGGCGGACGTCGTCGGCATGCTCGCGCTCACTATCGTGATCGCGGTCTGCTACGCCCCGACGATCCCGCTGGTCTGGGCCATCTTCGCGGACGTGGCCGATTATTCGGAATGGACGCTGGGGCGGCGGTTCACCGGAACGGTGTTCGCCACTATCGGCTTCGCGCTGAAATCGGGGCTGGCGCTCGGGTCCGCCTCGTTCCTCTGGATCATGAGCGGCTTCTTCCAGTACGACACGAAGCTCCCCGCCGCGCCCGAGGCCGTGGCCGGCTACCGCTTCACCAGCGGGATCGTGGTCGGCGTGCTGTTCGCCATCTGCACCGGCCTGCTCCTGGCCTACCAGCTCGACAAGGGAACGACCCTCCGGATGGCCGAAGAGCTGGCGAAGCGCCGCGCGGCGGCCCTTCCCGAAGGCGCCGGATCGTGACGCGCTGCGACCTGAACCCGGCCCCCCGCGTGTCCCCACAGTCTTGAGCCCGACGAAGCCATGAACCTCTCCCGACGGAGATTTGGGGCGGCCGGCTTGGCCGCCTACCGCGCCTTGGTGCGTCACATCCGTGTGGAGGGGGACTCCGCCACCTGCCGGATCATCGGCGCGGAATTAAGCGCGGCGGCGACCTCGTTGCTCGGCGCCAAGGTGCCTTTGAATGAGGGCGGTGCCGGTCCCGGCGCGGTCATCGCCGGCACGCCTGGGAATTCCCCGCTCGTCCGCGGGCTGGATTGGACGGCGGATCTGAGCGCGGCCGGCAGCGAGGGGTTTGTCATTCGCTCCGCCGTCATTGGGAGGCACCCGGCGACGGTGATCGCCTCCAACTCCGAAATCGGAGCGCTTTACGGCGCGTTTCAATTTCTACGCCTGCTCCAAACCGGGCGCCCCGTCGCGCGGCTCGACGTCACCGGCCGGCCCGCGTTGCACCTCCGGTTGATGAACCACTGGGACAACCCCAACGGCTCCGTGGAGCGCGGCTACGCAGGACGCTCGTTGTGGCAATGGGATGAGTTGCCGGGGAGAGTGCGCCCGCGTTACACCGACTACGCGCGTGCCTGCGCCTCGATCGGCATCAACGGCGCGGTGGTGAACAATGTCAATGCCGACGCCCGCACGCTGGCGGCCGACTCGCTCCGCAAGGTGGCCGCGCTGGCCGATGTCTGGCGGCCGTTCGGGGTGAGGATGTACCTGTCGGCGAATTTCGCCGCGCCGGTCCGGCTGGGGGCATTGAAGACGGCCGATCCGCTCGACCCGGAGGTGGCCGCCTGGTGGAAGGCGAAGGCCGCCGAGATTTACGCGCTGATCCCCGATTTTGGCGGGTTCCTGGTGAAGGCCAACTCCGAGGGCCAGCCCGGACCGAAGACCTATGGCCGCACCCATGCGGACGGGGCGAATGTGCTGGCGGATGCTCTCGCGCCCCACGGCGGGAACGTGATCTGGCGGGCGTTCGTTTATGATGAGGATGTGGACCCGGACCGGGCCAAACGGGCCTATCTGGAGTTCACGCGGCTGGACGGGCGGTTCCGCCCCAACGTCGCGCTCCAGGTGAAGAACGGCCCGATTGATTTCCAGCCCCGCGAGCCGTTTCATCCGCTCTTCGGCGCCCTCAAGGAAACACCGGTCATCGCCGAGATCCAAGCCACCCAGGAGTATCTCGGGCAGGCGAAGCACCTCGTCTATCTCGGAACAATGTGGCAGGAGTTTCTCGGGGCGGACACCTGCGCGAAGGGGGCCGGATCGACGGTGGCACGCGTCCTCGCGGGCAAGGTCCAAGCCTCGCGGATCACCGGGATGGTCTCGGTGACCAACCCGGGGATGGATGCGAACTGGTGCGGGCATCATTTCTCGCAGGCGAATTGGTACGCGTTCGGCCGCCTCGCGTGGGATCCCGGCTTGTCCGCCGAGGTGATCGCCGACGAGTGGACGCGCATGACCTTCACGTCCGAGGATCAGGCCGTGGCCATCATCCGCGGGATGATGATGTCGTCGCGCGAGACCTTCGTGAACTACACGATGCCACTCGGCTTGCACCATCTGATCGGCGGCGACCATTACGCGCCGATGCCCTGGAACGACCGCGCCCCGCGGGCGGACTGGACGGCGACCTATTATCACCAAGCCTCAAAGGACGGCCTCGGCTTTGACCGGACGAGTCAGGGCGACCGCGCGGTGGATCAGTACTTCCCGCCGGTGGCAGAGATTTTCGGTGATCGCGCGCGCTGCCCGGAACAGTATCTCCTGTGGTTCCATCGCTGCGCTTGGGATTACCGGCTGAAGTCGGGCCGGACGCTGTGGGAGGAACTGTGCCGCCGCTACCAGCAGGGGGCGAAGGAGGCGGCGGCACTGGCCGGGACCTGGCAGTCCCTGGCTGACAGAATCGATCCGGGGCGGCACCGGGAAGTGGCCTTGCGGCTGGCCATGCAAGCTGCCGACGCCGCGGTTTGGCGCGATCGGATACTGGAGTATTTTGCCCGGTTCAGCCAGCGACCGGTCCCGCCGCCGCGATGATCTGCTTGTCATTACCCACATCTTTGGCTTTCCTGGTCGACGGATTCCAGAGCCATAACATATTGTCAGCAGATGAGTTGACGAAGGGGGCGTGTGCCACTGCCCGCCACGGTGGGTCTTGGGACGACGGACCATGGGCCGAAATGAACCGCTGCCTCCGGATCACCACTGCGCGATGGGGGAGCATCAATCGCGGAGCGCCCTGCGAAGCTCAGGTGATGCCGATCGTCCGTCTGCGCCGCAGGGCGGTGTCTGCCATCGCGGAGCGATGATCGCCGGTAGCCGTCGACCTCGGTCCACGGATCACGCGTCCGAAGGATCTCCCTCGCCGCGTAGCGTCGCCCGGTGCGGTGGCGGTCGCGACGGGTCAGGTGCGCACGCGGCTGCGTAGGCCATCGTCGGCACGAACCTGGCGCTGAATGGCCGGCGGTGGCATGCCGGGGGTTCGTGCGACGCTACGCGGCGCGAGGTGCATTCCGCCGCTGAACCGTGGACCGAGGTCCACGGCTACCATCGTACGCCGCTAGGCGAGGAGGATTTCGGGCGTTTGAGGTGGTGCCTGCCGTGCCGGGCAACGATCCTCCGCGACTGCGGGAAAAAATGTGGGTAATGACCAGGCTCATCTGGGAGGGCAGGCGGCGGCCGTTTGGCCTTTCGTGGCAGATCCTCCTCGCATAACCTTCCGTCCCATGCACAGCGCCCGTCGTCGCCTTCCGTGGAAAACAGTCTTTGCCACCTCCCTCTTGCTCACCCTCCTCCTGTCCGCCCGGGCAGCGGATTTCATCTGGATCGAGGCGGAGGCGCCGCAGTCGCAGACGATGACGCGGCATCCGTGGTGGTACGACAAGGTGGTCCGCAGCCAGCTCTCCGGCGGCGACTTCCTCTCGAATTGGAACGACAAGCAACCCGGCGAGGCTGCCTACGCGTTTCAGGCGACGGCCGCGGGGGATTACGTGCTCTGGGTGCGCGCCAACCCGGTGGCCACGAAGCTCTCCTACCAGCTCGACGCGGGCGGTTGGAAGCTGATTGAAATGAAGGACGCCCAGGAGAACACCAACATCGCGGAGGATGGCAAGCCCGACCTGCGCTTCATCGCCTGGGTCCGCGTGGGCGCGGTGCGGCTCACGAAGGGGGCGCACCGCGTCCAGTTCCGGATGCACAGCGACAACAACAACCACGGCATGCTCGATTGCCTCGTTTTCGCGGATGCCTCCTTCACCCCCGAAGGCACCCGCAAACCGGGGGCGAACGCAGTGCCCGCCGGCCCCGCCGAGAGCGGGTGGGCCTTTCGCCCGGCGCGGGATGAGTTCAGCCCCGCGGCGCTGCTCGATTTGCGCTCGCTGAATGGCGGGGTGGCCGGCGAACACGGAATGCTCGGCCGCTCCCGGGACGGCAACGATTTCGTTTTCGCCGACGGCACCCCGGCCCGTTTCTGGGCGGTGAACGACAACGCGTTTGATCGGGACCTTGCGCGCCACGCCCGCTTCCTGGCCAAGCGGGGGATCAACATGGTGCGCTTTCACGCCAACATCACCCCGACCGGCGGGGACCTCACGGCCTGCGACACCGGCAGCCGCGAGCAGCTTTGGAAGGGAGTGGCCGCCATGAAAAAGGAGGGGATCTATGTGACCTGGTCGCCGTACTGGGCCGGCCCGGCCCGCGTCACCCCGGCGATGGGGGTGCTCGACAGCGGCGGCAACGGCAACTGGGCGCTGCTCTTTTTCGACGCCAAGCTCCAGGCGGCCTACCGCGAATGGATGAAACAGGTCCTCACCGAGAAGAACCCCCACACCGGCGTGGCGCTCGCGCAGGACCCGGCGCTGGCGATCATCGAAATCCAAAACGAGGACTCGCTCCTTTTCTGGACCATCCAAGGGGTGAAGGGGACGGCGCGGAAGGAACTGCGCCGGCAGTTCGGGCAGTTCGCGGCGAAGAAATATGGGTCGCTGGAAAAGGCCCGCCAGGCTTGGGACGGCGCCGCGCCTTCGCCCGATCAGGACGCGCCCGACAACCTCGCCCAGGGCGAGGCGGCGATCTACCTCGTCTGGGAGCTGACGCAGCACCGCGGCACTCCGGGGCAGCAGCAGCGCTGCTCGGATCAGATGCAGTTCCTCACCGAGACGATGCGGCGGTTCAACCAGATGGTGGGCGACTATTTGCGCAAGGACCTCGGCTGCCGACAGCTCGTCAACGCCGGCAACTGGCGGACCGCGGACAATGTGACCATGCTGGACGCCGAGCGCTGGTCTTACGCCGGCAACGAGGTGATGGCGGTGAACCGCTATTACGGCGGCGCGCACGAGGGGGCGAACAACGGCTGGGCCATCGTCGACGGCGACCGCTTCACCGATGAAAGCGCGCTGCTCCGGCCGCGCGAGTTTCCGCTGACGCTCAAGCAGGTGGACGGCTTCCCGATGCTGATCACGGAGAGTTCCTGGGTGCCGCCGCAGGGCTACCAGTCCGAGGGACCGTTCCTCGTGGCGGCGTACCAGGCGCTGACCGGTATTGACGCCTATTACTGGTTCGCCACCGGCGAGGAGGATTGGCGCCAGCCCGGCTCCGCCAATGGCTTCATGCCCTCCGAGGGCAAATGGGTTTGCGCGACCCCGATGCTCATGGGCCAATGGCCCGCCGCCGCGTTGATGTACCGGCTCGGCTACGTCCGCCAGGGCGAGCCGGTGGTCTATGAGCAGCGATCGCTGGACGATCTCTGGCACCGCCGCATGCCGATCATTGCCGAGGACGCCGGCTACGACCCGAACCGCGATCAAGACAACCGATCGAAGGAATCCAACATCAAGAACTGCGTCAACCCGCTGGCGTACCTGGTCGGTCCCGTGGTGGCGAAGTACGGCGGCGACCCCGCCAAAAGCCGCGTGGCCGACCTCGCACCTTTCCTGCACTCTGATCGGAAGCTGATCCAGTCGAACACCGGGGAGTTGGAGATGGACTACGGAAACGGCGTCTGCCGGTTGAACGCGCCGAAGGCGCAGGGCGTGACCGGTTTCCTGAAGAAGCAAGGACGATTCCAACTCGCCGATGTGGAGATCCAATCCGGCAATGATTACGCCACAGTGCTCGCGGTCGCGATGGATGATCGGCCGTTGAGGGAGTCGGCGAAGATCCTGGTGCAGGTGGGGACCACGGAGCGACCGTCGGGCTGGCGGACCAAGCCGGCCCAGGTCAACGGCCGCCCCGGCGAGGAGGTCGTGAGCTACGGCCGCGCCCCGTGGATGATCGTGCGCGGCGATGTCACTGTCTCGGTGGGCAACCCGAAGCTCACCCGCGCCCGCGTCCTCGACCCGAACGGGTTGGCGGTGCGGGAGATCCCGCTGGACCGCGCGGGAGGGCGTGGGACGTTCAAGTTCCCCGAGGATGCGCTGTATGTGGTGATTGAGTAGCGCCCCGCGGGCGCTTGACAGCAGGGCGCGCAACATGGATCGTCAAACAAAACCCAATCCCAAGCACAGCCCCGATTCCCATGAACCTACGCCGCCTGTTTCAAAGTCTGGTCGTGGCCGTTCTCCTCCCGGCCAGTCCCGCCGTCCGTGCAGCCGATGACCTCGCGGCCCTCGCGGGCCAATGGTCCGTCAAGAAGGTCAACGAAGGCGGCCAGGAGTACACCCAGACCGTTACCGTCAAGAAGGACAAGTTTGTGTTCGAGATCCTCGCCTCCGGTGGCCCGGTGTTCATCCATGCGGAGGGCGATCTGAGGCTGGAGAAGCTGGGTCCCTTCAACGCGGTCCATTTCACCAACCTCCGAGCCGGCGCGTCCGCCACCGACCTCCAGCCGATCGATGAGGAGTTTGTCTCCATCTACCGCTTGCAGGATGACACTTTGTCATTGACGTCCAACTTCGAGAAAGACCGGGACGGGCAGAAACCGGGCGTGGACGCCTACCGGCGCGTCAAAGCGGCCGCCCCGGCTGCCACGCTGGTCATCGACGAGATCGAGGTGGGGGAGAAACCTCCGAGCGGGACTTGGTACGTCTGGTTTGAGGCCACCGTCGGGGGCGTTACGCGCTCTTTTCACATCCCCGGCAAGGGCTACGACACGACCCGCGCGACGATCCCGGTGGCGCTCGAGTTCCCCGGGGTGGGCGCGGGCCAGACGTGCAGTTTCAAGTTCCAACTCGACGATGTGGACGAGGACGCCGCCACCGAAGAGGCCGACAACAAGTCCAAGGGGGAGTTCACAGTGAAGGAAAAGGGGGACCAAGCCTACAAGCCCCAGGACGACTGGCGCTACACGGTGCGCTGGCATTTGAAGTGACGCCGGGATTCCTGCCTGCCGTGTCGCCGACATTCCAGTCGGTCGGCGCGGCCTCGGGCGGACATGCCGTGCCAGTCCCGACGCCCACGGCCCATTTCCGCGCCGCCCCCGCCGGTAATGCCCCCTCCGTGCCCTCTATGCCCTCCGTGGCTGCCTCTCCCCGCTGATTCTGTGCTGCGCCCGCGCCCGGCCTGTGCTATCGGTGGGGACATGATGGCATCCACCCAGACACCGCGCGGAAGCTGTGGCGCGGTTGCCCAGCGCATCGCCGCACTGCTCACCGGGTTTGCGATCCTCTGGGCGCAGGTGGCGGCAGGCGCGGGCACAGCCCGGCGACCCAACGTCCTGTTTGTCGTGTGCGACGACCTCAATACCCGGCTCGGTTGCTTCGGCGAGCCGCTGGTGCAGACGCCGGTCATTGACCGGTTGGCGGCCCGGGGGGTGCGGTTCACCCGGGCGTATTGCCAGTTCCCCCTCTGCAACCCGTCCCGGGTCTCCGTCCTGCTCGGGCGCTATCCGACCAGCACCGAAACCGTCGATTTCGCCTGGCCCGCGCTCATGGGGCGCGATTGGGTGAGCCTGCCCGAGCATTTCCGTCAGAGCGGCTACCAAGTGCGGCTGCTCGGCAAGGTCTGGCACTTCGACCAGGACCGCATGGCGAATTGGTTCGCCGGGGAGCCGCCGGGGGACGAGTTCCCGCCCCCTTGGAGCGCGGGCGCGAAATGGGTGCGCAAGAGCCAGGAGGTTCATGCCGGGATGCTGGCGGACCTAACGCGCTACGAGCCGTACCGGACGATGGCGCCGCCGAGCACGAACTTCGCCAACATGCTCCGGACCTGGGCCGGTGTGTTCGGCGCGGTCGGGAAAGAGGAGGAAGCCAAGGACCTGGTCGATCCCAAGGGGAAACCTTACGAGTGGCCGGCCGACGTGAAGAACGCCGACGAGGCGGTGGCGCTGGTGGAGCGATGGGCTGCCGCGGAGCGGCCGTTCTTCCTCGGTCTTGGCCTTTACAAGCCGCATGTGCCGCTGCGCGTGCCGCAACGCTTCTTCGACCTTTACGACCCCGACAAGATCCGGCTGCCGGTGGATTTCGCCCCGACGCCGACGGCGTCCGCGGAGGTCCCGCCCTACGCGCTGCGGGACAATCTCGACCTGTTCTTCGAGGAGCGGGTGAGCGCCCGGCGCGCCCGCGAGGGGATAGCCGCCTACTATGCGTGCGTGAGCTTCATGGACGACCAGTTGGGCCGCGTGCTCGCCGCCCTGGACCGGCTCGGGCTGCGGGAGAACACCATCATCGTCCTGTGGGGCGACCACGGCTGGCACTTGGGGGAGAAGGGGATGTGGGCCAAGGGCACGCTTTTCGAGCCGTCCGCCCACGCGCCGCTCATCATCGTGGACCCACGCCGCCACACGGGGGGCCGGGCCTGCGCCCGGGTGGTGGAGTTCGTGGATATTTATCCCACGATCGCAGAGTTGTGTGGGACGAAGATTCCCCGGGGCCTCGAGGGGGCGAGCCTCGTGCCGTTGCTGGACGATCCGGCGGCAAAGTGGACGCGGCCGGCCTACACGCTGGTGGCGCGGGAGGATTGGCTGGGCCGGTCCGTTCGCACCGAG
>Ga0182030_10012762_pt1 | contig 16793 bp, 14 predicted proteins | sample 812S3MmetaG_FD_121299 | JGI IMG/M metagenome (GOLD analysis project Ga0182030, IMG submission 121299) | Permafrost microbial communities from Stordalen Mire, Sweden - 812S3M metaG (Illumina Assembly) | ecosystem: Environmental > Terrestrial > Soil > Wetlands > Permafrost | place: Sweden...
CGGGCAAAAAAAAGCCCCGGTGGAGCTTGCGCAACCACCGAGGCAGACCAACCCGGCATGGGGATGACAAACCGGGTCTTACCCGCTCAGGGAGAAGAGCGGGGAGCATGTTTCCACGCTCACGAGATTAGATGGGGGTGCCCGGTGAAAGTTCCAGGGCCGCAGGGCAATTAATCCGTTCGCCATCGCAGGCCGCGGCTCAAACGGCAAATTCGATGAAAAAGCCGCGAAAAAATCACCAACCCTTAACGGACTTTAACAAATGGTTAACCCGCCGCCTGCGTCGCCGCATGCGCCGGTGTCTCAGTGCGCCTCGTCCCAATTACGGCCGATTCCTACATCGACCTTCAGCGGCACCGCAAGTTCGGCAGCGGCGATCATATGTTCCCGCAGTTGCGCTGCAGTGCTTTCGACGGCATCGTCGGCCACCTCGAGCACGAGTTCGTCGTGCACCTGCATGATGAGCCGCCCTCGCGAATGCGACTCGGCGAGCCATGCGTCCACTTCGATCATCGCGCGCTTGATGATATCCGCCGCTGTGCCCTGCATCGGCGCATTGATCGCACTGCGCTCCGCATACTGGCGCCTGGCCGCATCGCGCGAGCGGATCTCGGGTAGATAAAGACGGCGGCCGAATACCGTTTCGACGTATCCCAATTCGCGCGCCTGGGCGCGGGTCTCGTCCATGTAGCGCTTCACGCCCGGATAGCGTTCGAAATACAGGTCCACGTAGCGTTGCGCGTCACCGCGCGAGATGCCGAGCTGACGCGCGAGACCGAAGGCCGACATGCCGTAGATCAATCCGAAATTAACCGCTTTGGCGGAGCGGCGCTGGTCGGCGCTCACTTCGTCGGCGGGAAGTCCCAGAACCTCCGCGGCGGTTGCCTGATGAATATCCCGGTCTTCGGCGAAAGCCTTCAGCAGACTCGCATCGCTCGACAGGTGCGCCATGATGCGCAGCTCGATTTGCGAGTAGTCGGCCGCAACGAGCGAGTGGCCTGCGGCGGCGATGAACGCCTGACGGATGCGCCGCCCCTCGGCGGTGCGGATCGGAATGTTCTGCAGGTTCGGATCGGAGGAGGACAGGCGCCCGGTGGCCGCCACCGTCTGCTGGTAGGAGGTATGAATGCGGCCGGTGCGCTCATTGATCTGCTCCGGAAGCTTGTCGGTGTAGGTGGATTTGAGTTTGGAGACGCTGCGGTACTCGAGGATCAATTTCGGCAACTCGTACGACTGTGCCAGCTCCTCGAGCACGTCCTCGGCGGTGGACGGCTGACCCGTGGGCGTCTTGCGCACGACGGGAAGTCCGAGCTTGCCGAATAGAATCTCCTGCAGCTGCTTCGGCGAATCGACATTGAACGCGCCGCCGGCCGCGGTGTGTGCCAGCGTCTGCAGCTGCGCCATGCGCGCGGCAAGCTCCGAGCTCTGAGCCCGCAGCAAGGCGCGATCCACCAGCACACCGGCCCGCTCCATCCGATACAAAACGGGCGATAGCGGCTGCTCGATGGTGTCGTACAACAGCTCGAGCCGGGGCAACGCCTCGAGCTGCGGCCAAAGAACCTGGTGCAGCCTCAGCGTCACTTGCGCCTGCTCCCCCGCGTAATCCGCAGCCCGCTGCACGTCCACCTGCCCGAAAGCGATCTGCTTCGCGCCCTTGCCGACGACATCCTCGTATCGGGTGAGGGGGGTGCCCAGGTATTTCGCGGCGGTCGAGTCCATGTCGTGCCGCGTGGCGACGCTGTCGAGCACGTATGACTCGAGCATCGAGTCGTAGCGCTGCCCCCGGAGCGTGATGCCGTGGTTCGCAAGGATGTGGGTGTCGAACTTGAGGCGCCGGCCGAGCTTCGCCAGGTGAGGATCCTCCAACAGCGGCTTGAGAGCCGCAAGCACCCGATCGAGGGAGAGCTGCGTCGGCGCGCCGGTGTAGTCATGGCCGACCGGTATGTACGCCGCCTCGCCGGGAGCGACGGCGAAGCCCAATCCGACCAAGCGGGCGTGCATGTAGTCGGGGCTGTTGGTCTCGACGCCGATGCAGAGAAGCGGTGCGTCCTTGAGCCGCGGGATCCAGCCGTCCAACCGCTCCTCCGAGAGCACGGCGTCATGGTGACTCGCCGCCAGGGCGCCGCTGTCGGTCGGCACGCGGGGCGCTTCGCCAGCCGCAGCGCCAGCCTCTTCCGTGACGCTCATCGGCGCAGTTCCCGCATCGGCGCGCGGCGCCAGCGCGTCCAGCGACTTGGCGAGCGCCCGAAGCTCGAGCCGGCCGTACAGGGCACGCAGCCGATCGACATCCGGAGACTCCGCGACCAGATCCTCCGGGATCACTTCGAGCGTCAATGCCGCGTCGATGGTCGCGAGCTTGCGCGACAATTCGAGTGCCGCCAGCTCGCCGCGCAAATTCTCTCCGACCTTGCCCGAGATCTCGGCCGCGCGCGCGACCAGCGCGTCCAACGTGGAATACTGATTGAGCCATTTGGCGGCGGTCTTGGGGCCGACCCCGGTGATCCCGGGAATGTTGTCCGAGCTGTCGCCCACGAGCGCGAGGTAGTCGACGATCTGCTCCGGGAACACATCGAATTTCGCTTTCACGCCGGCACGATCGAGGCGCGTATTGCTCATGGTGTTCACCAGCGAAATGCGCGAGTCCACGAGCTGCGCCATGTCCTTGTCCCCGGTGGAGATCAGCACGTCGAAGCCGGCCGCCGCCGCTTGCACCGCCAGCGTGCCGATCACATCGTCTGCCTCGACGCCGGCCACCCGCAGCAGCGGCAGGCCGAGGGCCGTCACCGCCTCGAGCAAAGGCGGCAACTGCGATCGCAGGTCGTCGGGCATCGGCGTGCGATGCGCCTTGTATTGGTCGAACAGCTCGTCGCGGAATGTCCGCCCGGGTGCGTCGAATACGACTGCCACCCGCTGCGGCGATTCCTCTTTCATCAATTTGTTCAACATGTTGATGACGCCGAGCACCGCGCCGGTGGGCTCTCCCTTGGAGTTCGACAGCGGCGGCAGCGCATGGAAGGCGCGGTAGAGATAGGACGAGCCGTCCACCAGCAGGAGTTTTCGGGCGGACATGAGGCTCAGCTCTGCGAGCTGGAATCAGGCGTCGGATTGGATCCGGGCACGGCCTCGGGCGGCGCGGGCTCTGGCGGCGGCCCGGCCGGGACGCTGGGGGCCGTGGCGGGTGCGGACGGCGTTTCGGGCGCAGCTGCGGGCGGGACAGGCGCGCGCGATTTCGTCGCGGCCGGCAATTTCACCTTTTTGCGCGGATGCTCGGCATCGGGGAGCACCAGCGCGCCTTTTTGCCCGCAGCCCGTCGCAGAGCAGGCAAGAGCGATGAGGATCAAAAACGCGGCCGCTTTCATCGCTCAATTATACCCGCACGAACCCTACACCATGCCTGTCCCGAGCCCGTCCTCCGGAACTTCTGACACCCGTGTCCTGTCCGAAGGTGCAGTTGCGAACAATGGAGAATTCGATGAATCGACTGCCCGCCGCTTTGTTGGCCGCTGCCGCCCTCGGCGCCGCCGGCGTCTCGACGCAGGCCGTCGCGGACAATCCGCTCGGCGCGTATGTCGGCGTCGGCGTGGGCCAGTCGAATGTCGGGAATAACACCTATTACGATTACGGCTACTACGGCGGCTATCACGATCACGATGCAACCTGGAAGGTGCTCGCCGGCATCCGTCCGCTGCCGTTCGTCGGAGCGGAGGTGGAATATATCGATTTCGGCAGCGGCAACGGCGACAACGGCTACTACGGCAACAATTATTTTTATTCCAACGCGAGCTCGCATCCCAAGGCCACCGTCTTGTACGGGCTCGGCTATCTCCCGCTGCCGCTGCCGTTTCTGGATGTGTACGGCAAGCTGGGTGTCGCCCGGCTACAGAGCAACATCACCACGTACGCTTACCCGAGCGGCTACTGCGCGCCGCCCTACAGCTCCTGCAGCGCGCCGACCTCCTTCCGCACCGATCAAACCGACACCAAGCTGGCGTACGGTGCGGGCGCCCAGTTCAAGTGGCAGGATTTCGCTTTCCGCGCGGAATACGAGCGCATCAGCTCGCAGTTTGGCGATCCCGCGGCGGTCACCGCCAGCGTGACCTGGACTTTCTAAGGGGCTGGGATATCGGCTTCGGCGCCGCGCACGGGCGGTATACTTGCCCGATGCCGCAGCGCCTGCTCTCCAGGAAAACCCTCGCGTCGTTCGCCGTGACGAGCCTTTGTGCATGCAGCACGCCGAGTTTGCATCCGGCCTCGAATGCCGCGGATCCGACCTCGAGGGCATTGCGCGCCAAGGTCTCCACCATCGTGGTGATCTACGCCGAGAACCGCGCCTTCGATGATCTGTACGGCAACTTTCCGGGCGCGGAGGGCCTCGACCGTGTGGTCGATCGAGCCGGTCGCCCGCTGCCCGCCTATCACCCGCAGCGCGACCGCGACGGGTCGGTGCTGCCCACATTGCCGCAGAGCTGGGGCGGAGTAACCGCTTCAGGTTACACGCCGGTGGTGACGCAAGCAGAGAGTGCCGGCTTGCCGAATGCACCGTTCTCGATCGAGCACGCTTTTACGGCCCAGTCCGGCGTGACCCTGGATTCAGCCGTCGTGACTCGAGATCTCTGGCACCGGTTTTTCGAGCACCAGATGCAGATCGACGGCGGCACCAACGATGGTTATGCCGCCTGGACGGATTCCGGCGGTCTCACGATGGGGCATTACGACTACTCAGGATCGCGCCTGTTCGGGCTCGCCCGGCAGTACGTGTTGGCGGACCATTTCTTCCAAGGAGCCTTCGGCGGCTCGTTCCTGAACCATCAGTATCTGATCTGCGCCTGCGCACCCGAGTATCCAAACGCCGATACCGCGTCCGCCCAACCGTCAATCGCGATCCTCGAGACGGACGCCGGCGGCCATTTTCTGCCGCGCTTGAAAGTCGCCGCCGGCTCTCCCCGCTCCGCGCTCGATGGGCCGCCGGCGTTCACAAAAAGCGGCAACATCGCGCCCGAAAACTACTTCGGCGACGGCAAGTTTCATGCGGTGAACACCATGCAGCCGCCGTATCAGCCGAGCGGCAATCCGCCCGCGTCGGGCGATGCCGCGGGGCTTTACGCCGATCCTGTCAAGCACACCACCCTGCCGCCGCAGACCGATCCGACCATCGGCGACCGCTTGAGCGAGAAACAGGTCGCGTGGGCGTGGTATGCAGGCGCGTGGAATGCTGCGCTGGGCGATGGCCGCGCGCCGGCCCACACCGAACGGCGCGTCATCTATGCCCCCGATACCCCGGCGGGTAATCCCGATTTCCAGCCGCATCACCAGCCGTTCAACTATTACGCGGCCTTCGATCCGGCCAGCCACGCGGCCGAGCGTGCTGCGCACCTCAAGGATTACGATCAGATGGTGGCCGACATCGCGGCCGGCCGGTTGCCCCCCGTAGCGTTCTACAAGCCGCAGGGCAACCTCAACCAGCACCCCGGATACGCATCCATCGCCGACGGCGATGCGCACATCGCGGACCTGGTGGCGAGGCTGCAGGCCGGCCCGCAGTGGAAAAACATGGTGATCGTCATCACCTACGACGAGTTCGGCGGAGCGTGGGATCATGTCGCGCCGCCGGCCGGGGATTTGCTCGGCCCCGGGGCGCGCATACCGGCGCTGATCATTTCGCCGTTCGCCAAAAAATCGAGCGTCGATCACACCCCGTACGACACGGGTTCCGTCATGCGGCTGATGATCCGACGCTTCGACCTTGCGTCGCTGCCCGGCATCGTGCGCCGCGATCGCGCACTGGCCGAGCACGGCGAGCCGCCCATGGGCGATCTGACGAACGCCCTGGACCTCACGCGCTGACTTACTGCGGCGTCGGACCCGCCGCGGGCTTTTGCGGCATCGGGACCGGCGGGGCGGCCTGCTTGGGCTTCACGCTCAATAGCTCCACGTCGAAGATCAGCAGGGAGTTGCCGGGGATTCCGGGTCGCGGATTCGCGCCGTAAGCGAGCTCGGGGGGCACGTACAGGGTCCATTTCGCGCCCGGCTTCATCAGCACCAGCGCTTCCTGCCAGCCCTTGATCACGCCGGCCACGGGAAAGTTCGCGGGCTGATTGCGAGCATACGAACTGTCGAACTCGCTGCCGTCGAGCAGCTTGCCGCGGTAGTTGACCGAGACTTCGTCCTGGGGAGTGATCGGAGGGGCCTTGGTATCGCCTGCTTTTTCGATCTTGTACTGCAGGCCCGAAGCGGTGGTTTGCACACCGCTCTTCTTGCCGTTCGCGGCGAGAAAATCCTGCGCCGCCGTCTTATTGCGCGCGGACGCGGCGAGCATCACCGTATGCACGTACTCCTGGATCTGCTGGCGTTCGGCGGGCGTCGCCTTTTTGCCCTGCAGACCTTCTTTCATACCCCGGGAAATGCTCTCCGAGGCCACATCGCTGCCGATGCCGATGCTGCGCAGCTGTTCGCCGAACGTCAGCCCGAACAGATAGCTCGCCTGGTCGTTGGAAATCGGCGCGGGCGCGGGCGCCGTGGCAGACGCTGCCCCCGCAGGGGCAGTCCCCGCGGGCGCGGTGGAGTTGGGTGCTTGGGCGCCGAGCCAGGGCGCAACCGAAAGCAGGATGGCGCCCGTGCAGGCGCTGCGAATGACCTGGGTAAGTGTTTTCATGGTCGCGCACGATACGCATTCGGTATGGCAAATGCCAGTGCGCCGTGTTGCCGGGAGAGCCTAACGGGGGTCAGCCGCCCGTTGCGGGATGACGGCGACCGTGAGTCGCGAAACGCAGACAAGCGCGCCTGCCTCGTTGACGATTTCGATGCTCCAGACCTGACTGCGCGCCCCCACGTGCAGCGGGCGTGCGGTGCCGGTGACGCGGCCCGACCTCACCGCCTTGAGGTGATTCGCATTGATTTCCTGGCCTACGCAGAGGTAGCGCGCGCTGTCCACGCACATGTTGGCGCCCATGCTGCCGAGCGTCTCGGCGAGGGCGACCGAGGCCCCGCCGTGCAGCAGGCCGTACGGTTGATGGGTGCGCGCATCCACGGGCATGGTGCCCCGGATGAAATCCTCGCCGATCTCGGTGAACTCGAAGCCGAGCGGTCCCATCAGCGTGCCGGCGCTGCCCGCATTCAAGGTCGCGAGCGACAGCCGGCTTTGCCAGATGCTCATTGCAGGGTCCTCAAGGCCGCTCCTTGAGCTTTGCTGCCACGCGTTGATAGGCCTCGCGGAAGGGAATGTTGTCCCGGGCCACCAGCGCGTTGGCCGCGGCGGCGGCGTGGATGCCCGGGTCCAAGCGAATGTGATCGCGCCGAAAACGCACGCCCGCGAGTGCGGACGGCAGGATCTCGAGCGTTTGACGGCACGAATCGATACCGCGGAACAGCGGCGGCTTGATCAGCTGCAGATCCCGGTGATAGCCCGAGGTGAGCTTCTGCGTGATCGCGAGCACCTCGTTGAGCGCTGCTTGAGCCACGGCGCTGCGGCCGCGCATGAGCTCGAACACGTCCGGATTGCGCTTCTGCGGCATGATGGATGAGCCGGTGGTGAATGCCTCGGGCAGCGCGACGAAGCCGAATTCCTGGGTGTAAAACAGCAGCAGGTCCGCGGCGAGACGCCCGATGTCCTGCGTCAGCAGCGTGATCTCGAACAACAGCTGCGCCTCGGCCTTGCCGCGCGAGAGCTGCACCGCCGTGACCGGCTCGTGCGTGATGCGAAATCCCAGGCCGCGCCGCGTGGCCTCGCGGTCGACGTTGAGATTCGGCGTGCCATAGCCGGCGGCGGAGCCGAGCGGGTTCTTGGAGGAACGGCGCTCCACCAGCAATATTCCCTCCGCGTCGTCGCGCATTTCGGCGGCGAAGCCCAAAGCCCAGAGCGCGACCGTGCTCGGCATCGCCTGCTGCATGTGGGTGTAGCCCGGCAGCTCGATGGCCCCGTCGCGCACCGCCAAATCCTCCAGCGCCTCGGCGACGGCCACCGCCCCGGCGTTGAGCGCGTGCGCCGCATCCGCGAGATACAAGCGCAAGGCCGCGAGCACCTGATCGTTGCGTGAGCGGCCCGCATGCAGCCGGCCGCCGGCCGCGCCGATGCGCTCGGTCAGGCGATTCTCGATCGCCGTCTGGCAATCCTCCTCATCGAGCGTGACACGCCATTGGCCTTGCGCATGTTCCTGGCCGATGGCCGTGAGCGCACCGCGGATCGCATGATGATCGGTCTCCGACAGAAGCCCCTGCTGGGCGAGCATGTCCGCGTGCGCCGCGGACGCGGCGATGTCGTAAGGCACCAACCGCTGGTCGAGCAGGCAGTCCTCGCCCGCCGTGTAGGAGAGCACACGCTCGTCGAGCGGCGCGCCCTTGTCCCACAAGCGGGTCATGAGGCCGCCGTCTGTTCCGCCGGGGAGAGCGCCTTCAAATCGGCCACCACCAGGGTGCCGGTGCCCTCGTTGGTGAACACTTCAGCCAGCAGCCCGTCGGTCGACTTGTACGAAATCACGTGCACGCGGCGCACGCCGGCGCGGATGGCGTTCTCGATCGCCAGCGCTTTCGGCAGCATGCCGTGGGTGAGGCTGCCGCGTGCCCGCAGGCGCGTCAGGCCCTCGATATCCGTGTAGGAAATGATCGAGCTCGAGTCGGTGGAATCTTCCAGGATTCCCGGCGCCCCGGTGCACAGCACCAGCTTCTCCGCGGACAGCGCGCCGCCGATTGCTGCGGCCACCGTGTCGGCGTTGATGTTGAGCAGGGTGCCGTTCGCATCGGCGGACAGCGGACTGACGACCGGCATCAGCCCGATGTCGAGCAATTTTTCGATGACGCCGACGTTCACCGAATCGATGTCACCGACGAAGCCGTAGTCGATGGACTCGGCCGAGCCTTGCGATACCGGGACCGGGCCCCTTTTGTGGGCGCGCACCAGCCCGGAATCGACCCCGGACAAGCCGATTGCCTCGATGTCGAGTGCGCGGCAGATGGCGAGAATGCGGGTGTTGATGAGCCCGTTGAGCACCATCGAGGTCACGTCGATGGATTTCTGATCGGTGACGCGGCGGCCCTGGACCATCTGGGTTTCGATCCCGAGGGTTGCCTGCAGCTGGTCGAGCTGCGGTCCTCCGCCATGCACCAGCACCGTCTTGATGCCCACCTGGTGCAGGATCGCCACCTGCTCGATCAGCGCGCGCATCGAGGCGTCGTCGTTGAACACGGCGCCTCCTGCCTTGATGACGAACACCTTGTTCTTGTACATGCGGATGTACGGTGCTGCGCTTCTGAGCGCGCGCACGGCGATGGAAGGATCGGGTCGGCTCTTGATCATCGATGGGTCTCCGGAACTCAAGCGTCTCTAGGACAGCATGCGGTGCAAAATCGCGGTCTGCACGACCAGACGATTGAAAGCCTCGAGCTTCACCACGGCGCGCGGACCGTCGAGGACCTCGTCCGCCACCGCGACATTGCGGCGCACGGGCAGGCAATGCATGAACTTGGCGCCCGGCGCGGCCGCGGCGAACCAGGACTCGCCCACGCACCACTCCTTGAGCTTGGCGCGCAGTCGCGCATCCGCTTCGGCGTCGCCGTAGTGCGAGGTGCTGCCCCACTCCTTGGCATAGACCACCTGCGCCCCCTTGAGTGCCGCCGTCCGGTCCGAAGTCTCCGTGACCGAACCGCCCGACGCTTGCGCGGCGCGGCGCGCCTTGTCCATGATCTCGCGCGGCAGTGCGAACCCCTCGGGGCGCGCCACGACCACCTCCATGCCGCGCATTGCGGCCATGTGCAGGGTGGCGGAGCCGACCGCCAGGGGCAGCGCTCGCGGGTGATAGACCCAGCTCAGCACGAACTTCGCCCGCTCGGGCGTACCGAGCTCGTTCAAGGTGCGCCAGTCGGCGAGCGCCTGGCAGGGATGATTGACCGCCGATTCCAGATTGATCAGAGGCGCCGCACAGAGCGCATCGATCTGCCTGAACAAACTTTCGGACAGATCGTTCGCCAGGTTCTTGCCCTCGGCAAAGGCGCGCACGCCGAGCGCGTCGCAGTACGAGGCGAGCACCGGGATGCCTTCGCGAATGTGCTCGGCGGCGGCGCCGTCCATGACCGCGTTCAAACGGGTTTCGAGCTGCCAGGTGCCCTGACCGGGGGTCACCACGAAGCAGGAGCCGCCGAGATGCGCCATGGCCGTCTGGAAGGAGGCGAGCGTGCGCAGCGACGGATTCATGAACAGCAATCCGAGAACCTTGCCAGCGAGCGCCCGGCGCTGGGGCGCGCGCCTGAGCGATTCGGCGAGCGCGAGCAGATCGAGAATCTGCCCGCGCTCGAAATCGGCAAGATCCAGGAAGCGTTTCATGGAGCCCCGCGCTTCATGAGGAAATCGCCGCCAACGCGGCGCGCAGTTGATCGACGTGTCCCTCGTTCACGATGTAGGCCGGAAGCAGCCGCAACACGTGCGCATCGCCGCTGGTTCCGGTCAAAATACCCTTCTCGATCAGTGCCGCTTGGACATCCTTGGCGGGACGCGAGGTCTTCAGTCCGAGCAGCAATCCTGCGCCCTGAAATCCCGTGACCGGCCCCACCAGGCAGTGGGCGCGGATGTAGGACGACACCTGGCGCACGTTGGCGAGCAGCGATTCCGATTCGATCACGTCGATAACCACCTCGACGGCCGCGCAGGCCATCGGGCCGCCGCCGAAGGTCGTGCCCATGTCGTCGTTCTTGATCCGCTCGGCGATGCGCTTCGACAGCAGCAGCGCCGACACCGGGAAGCCGTTGCCGAGCGCCTTCGCCGTGGTGATGATGTCGGGAGTGACGCCGTAGAAATTCGCGCCGAACGGCGCGCCGGTGCGGCCCATGCCACATTGGACCTCGTCGAAAATCAGCACCGCCCCGGTCTCCTCGCAGCGCTTGCGAAGCGCTTGCAGCAGGGGCTTGCCGACATCGAAGGCGCCGCCCACGCCCTGCACCGGCTCGACGATGACCGCCGCCGTGTCGCGATCGATGGCGCGCTCTGCCGCTTCGATGTCGTCGCGCGGGGCGAACGCCACGTCGAAGGGCAGGCGCGGGAATCCGTACCACTTTTCCAGCGCGCCCCAGGTGACCGCACCTGCGGCGGCGGTGCGGCCGTGCCAACCCTGCTCGAGCGCCACCGCCTTGGTGCGGCCGGTCATCTTGAACGCCAGCTTCAGTGCGTTCTCGTTGGCCTCGGCGCCGGAGTTGATGAAAAACACGGTGTCGAGACCGAGTCCTGCGAATTTCACCAGGCGCGCGGCCGCGCGCTCGCGAATCGCCATGGGTAGTGCGTTGGTCTGAAAGGCCATTTGCCGCGCTTGCCGATCGAGCGCGGCCACCCATCGGGGGTGTCCATACCCCAAGCCGGCGACGGCGTGACCGCCGTAGAAATCGAGGATCTTGCGGCCATCGCGCGTGTACAGCCACACCCCTTCGCCGTGCGCCACCTCGATGGGATATTGCGCGAACACCTGGGCGAGATGGCCGGCCATCAGGTCCACCCCGGCGCGGGCGCGGTGAGCCCGAGGCTCTCGTCGAAGCCGAGCAGCCGATTCATCCACTGCACGGCGCCGCCGGCGGCTCCCTTGTTCAAGTTGTCGAGCACCGCCATCACCGCGATGGAGGAACCGTTGGTGGCGGCGTAAAGATGCGCGTAGTTGCTGGCCGCCACGTCCTTGACGCGCGGTGCCGTGGTGCTCACGCGCACGAAGGGACAGCCGCGATAGTAGTGAGCGAGCGCCTCCAGCGCCTCGGCGCTCGACCGCGGTCGCTTGAGCGCTGCTTGGACGGTGACGTGGATGCCGCGTGCGTACGGACCCGAGTGAGGCACGAAATTGATCTCCGCCGCAATGCCCGATGCCCGTTCTGCGCAGGCCGCGATTTCCGGTGCATGCCGGTGGGCGAGCGCCCCGTAGCTGTACAGATCGCCATGGCGCAGCGGGTGGTGCGTGCCCTCCACGGGTTTGCGGCCCGAACCGGTGCTGCCGGTGATCCCGGCGATGAACAACTGGGATTCGGTGAGCTCGAGCGCCAGCAGTGGTACGCAGGCGAGCAGCGCGGCGGTCGCGAAGCAGCCAGGGTGCGCTACGTGCCGGGTGGGCGCCTTCGTTAAATGCTCCGGCACCGCGCAGGTGAACTCGCGAATGCGGTGGGGCGCGCCATGCGTGTGTTTGTACACCGCCTCGTATTCCTCCACGTTCGGGTAGCGAAAATCCGCTGAAATGTCGACGCAGTGCGTCTGCACGCCGCCGGCCTCGGCCGCGCCGAGCAGCCGGTCGATGAGCGCGGCGGCGACACCGTGAGGTGCGGCCGAAAACAGCGCGCTGACCGCGGTCTCGCGCATCAGCTGCTCGAGCTGATCGATGCCCGCGAATTGCAGCGCCGGGTAGGCGCTGGCGAGATGCGGGAATGCAGCCCTGACCGAAGCGCCCGGTTGGCTGTCCGAAAGGACGGCCTTGAGCGTCAGGCGCGGATGCCCGGCGATGAGCCGCAACAGCTCGCCGGCCACGTAGCCGGTACCGCCCAATACGAACGCCGGGACGGGTCCTGAAGGACGCTCGATCATGCGCCGACCGCTTTTGCCTCGCCCACGTTCTGCAGGCCCAGGCGCGCGATGAGATAGTCGCCGAGCTCCGCCGGGTTGCTCACCGCATTGAAGGCCTCGACCCCGAGCTGCTCGCGGATGATCTGCACGCCCACCTGATTGTCGGTTGCGGGTCCGGTGACCGCGGCGGGCTCGATCGAGAACCGCTCGCGCAGCAGTTTCACCCCGCCCCAGGCGGCGACGGGATCGTTGGCGGACAGCACCACGGCAGTCAGTGCCTGCTTGATGTCGGGCTGGCGCAGGATCGACTCCACGCCGTAGGTCCCGAGCAGCCCGTCGCCGAGTTCGAACACGATCACATCCGGTGAGCCCACCGCCATTTCGGTGAGCATGGTGCGGGTGAGTGCGGGGCCGCAACGCTCGGTCGTGGTGACGATGCCGAGATCGGTGAAGATCATCGTGCGCCGCGCCCCCGAATCCTCGAACGCAAGGATGTCGCGCCGCAGGGAAACCCCGGTCGCCTTGAAGGCATCGACGATGAGCCCACGGTGGCGCATGCGCGCAATGATGGCCGAGGCGGCGGCGGTCTTGCCGGCCTCCATGCACGTGCCGGCGAGCGCCACCACGGGTATGCCGCGCACGTCGAGGGGAGCGTCGTAGTCGAGCGGCTTGTAGCCCGTTCGCGCCGTGACGCCAATGCGCTCGCCGAGATACGGGAAGGTGAGTACGGCGCCGAGCACCTTGCAATCGAACGGCTTGCCCTTGTCCGGCGTCGCAGAATCGCAGATGCCCAGCACCCCGCCGATGTTCAGCATCTGGATCACATCCCCCGGCTGCAGCGCGTCGGGGATGTGGCCGGAATAGCCAAACAGCGCCTTGCGGTGTCCGAGCGCACCCACCACGACGTCGCCGCGAGCGACCTTGGCCATGCGGCCGCTGGTGAGCTCGAGCGTGTTGTAGGTCGATTTGTTGTTGAGGATCTCGACCACCACGACCACCCCTTCCTCACAGGGGATGTCGGTCGCGATCCGGATCTCGTGCGATAGACCGAGGGCCTGGGTGACCGAGGCGATCTTGTCGACCACGAGCGTGCGCATGGCGCTCACGACGCCGCCCCCGAGGCGGCCGCGATCGACGCGCTGCCGGCCGCGCCCGAGCCGGCCCGCTGATGGAAAATTCCGGGCAGCGCCAGCATCTTCGAGAAGCCGAGCGCATCGACCGGCGTCCACTCGCCCGCGGCCTCGCCGTACACGCCCTTCGAGGCTGCCATGAGCGAATGCGGCGACGTCACGCCCTCGATGAAGGCCGAGCCCGGGCGCAGCAGCACGTGCACTTCGCCGCTGACGCGCGCTTGCGAGCACACGAGCAGGGCCTCGATGTCGCGGCACACGGGATCGAGGTGCTGTCCCTCGTGCACCAGATCCCCGTAGGGTTGCGCCACCGATTCCTTGATCCTGGCTTGTTTGCCGGTCAAGACCAATTTCTCGAGCTCGCGATGCGCGGTCAACAGGATCTCCGCCGCCGGCGCCTCGAAGGCGACGCGCCCCTTGGTGCCGATGATGGTGTCACCCAAATGAATGCCGCGCCCGATGCCATAGGGGCCGCCGAGCGCTTCCAGGCGTTCGATGATCGCGACGGGCGAGTCCTTCGACCCATCGAGGCTCGAGGGTATGCCGGAAGAGAAGCCCACGGTGTGCCGCTCGGGTGCGCGCGGGTTCGAGAACGCCTCCTTGGACAGCACCCAGGCGCTCTCGGGAATGCTTCCCGTCGAGGTCAGGGTCTCCTTGCCGCCGATGGTCACGCCCCACAATCCACGATTGACCGAGTAGGCAGCGCCGAACGGCGGAACGGGCAACCGATGCTGCTCGAGATATTTCAGCTGCTCCGATCGCTGGAACGACCGGTCGCGCACCGGCGCCAGGATGGTGAGGCCGGGAGCGAGCGTACGCAGCGCCACTTCGAAACGCACCTGGTCGTTGCCCGCCGCCGTGCAGCCGTGAGCCACCATCGAGGTGCCGAGCGACAGCGCCATCTGCGCGATGGTCTGCGCCTGCAGGACCCGCTCCGCTCCCACGCAGAGAGGATACGATCCGCCGCGGCGGATGTTGCCCATGATCAGGTACTTCAGCACCTGATCGAAATAGGCAGCGCGCGCATCGATCAGATGATGCTCGAGGGCGCCCAGCGCGGCCGAACGGGTCGCCAGCGCCGCTGCCGCCGCCCCATCGAGGCCTCCGGTGTCGACGGTGACCGTAATCACGGGACGCTGGTAGGTATCTTTCAGCCAGGGGACGCAGAACGAAGTGTCGAGGCCGCCGGAAAATGCCAGAAGAATGGGCTCGGCGCCCTTTGGGTATGTCGGTGTCATAAATCTTTACAGTCCGAAAAGGCCGTGCAGGCGCTCGCCGAGCTTGTGCTGCTCGCGCGCCCCGGCGGTTGCGATGAAAATCGTGTCGTCCCCGGAAATCGTGCCGATCACCTCCGGCCAGCGGGCGGTGTCGATCGCCACGGCCACGCTCTGCGCGGCGCCGATCGTGGTGCGCAGCACCGTGAGGTTGGTGCCCGCGGTGTTCACTTCGCGCACGAACTGCTTGAGCGTGGAGAAATCGTTCTTCACCGCGATCCCGGATTCGGGCAGCACGTAGCGGTCGCCCTGTTTCGCAACGCCAAGCTCGCGCAAGTCGCGGCTCACGCTCGATTGCGTGGCCGCGTGACCGTGCTTGCGCAACATGGTGACCAGCTCCGCCTGGCGGCCGACCGACTGTTCGCGAATGATCTTCGCCAGCGCCGAGCGGCGCGCGGGTGCACTGGAAGGGTCGCTGTCGCCTCTCAACATGGGAGCATCAATCGTCACGGTTGCATAAAGTTGCGCGGATTCTGCATAAAAATCCACAAGCCGTCAACACGCAGGGCGGATTTTTGCGCGCCGGTTCTTGTAGGCTAGGGCCTTATGCTGCAAACCATTCAAATCGAGACCGCACCCGACCCCAACGCCGCCGTCATCTGGCTGCATGGCCTGGGAGCCGACTGCCATGACTTCGAGCCCCTGGTGCCGCAGATCGTGACAAGACGCGAGCGTGCCTGGCGCTTCGTGTTCCCCAACGCGCCGGTGAGACCGGTCACGATCAACGGCGGCATGAGCATGCGCGCTTGGTACGACATCCTGGGCTTCGACCGGCTCGCGGCCGAAGACCTCGCCGGCTTTCGCGCGACCGACGCCGGCGTCGGGGAGCTGATCGGCCGGGAGATAGAGCGCGGCATTCCCGCGGGCAGGATCGTGCTTGCCGGATTTTCACAAGGCGGTGCGGTATCGCTGTATACGGGTCTGCGCTATCCCGAGCGCTTGGCCGGCATTCTGGCGCTGTCGTGTTATCTGCCGCTGGCCGGCACGTTGGCCGCCGAGCGGGCCACCGCCAATGCCGGGGTGCCGATCTTCATGGCACACGGTCTCGACGATGGCGTGCTGCCCATCAGCATGGGGCTCGCGTCCCGTGAGCAGCTGAAGGCCCACGGTTTCGGCGTGGAGTGGCATCAGTACCGCATGGCGCATTCGGTCTGCCAGCCCGAAGTGGCGGACATCCGCGAGTTCCTGTTGCGCGTGCTGCCCTGATTTGCCGTTGCCGCCGTGACAGGCCGTGCCGCCGCCATTAAGCTCGACCATCCCGAAGCAGAACCGGAGCATACCGTGGCAAACAATCCTTCCGCGTCCGCTCGCCTCCAATCGAACGCCAGTGCGACGCGGCTCAGCGACGAAGCCCGCAAGGCGGCGGAACGTGCCGACGAGGCGAGAGAACGGGTGCGATCGGCCAAAACGCAACTCAAGAAAGCGCGCAAGCTCGCCAAGTTGGCGAAGAAGGCCGCGAAGCAGGCGCGAAAAAAGGCCGAGGCCGCGAGGGCCGCTCGAACGGTCGAGACGGCTCGCGGCAAAGTCGCATCGGCCCAGGCGGCGAAACCCACCCGCGCCCACGGCGCGTCCGCCGCCAAACCGACCGTAGCGTCTAAACCGAAAGCCAAAAAGCGCGCGTCCAAACCGACGCATGCGGCCAAACCGACGCATGCGGCCAAACCGACGCATGCGGCCAAACCGACGCGTGCGGCCAAACCGACGCGTGCGGTCAAGCCGACGCGTGCGGTCAAGCCGACGCGTGCGGTCAAGCCGTCACCGGCGGTCAAACCGGCCCGTGCCCGGCCACGCCGAGCCTCCGCCGCGTCCGTGGCCCGGGCCGTGATCGAGCGCTTGGGGAGCGAGCCATCGCAGCCCGCTCCGGATCCCGTGCAC
>Ga0182030_10012765_pt1 | contig 16791 bp, 15 predicted proteins | sample 812S3MmetaG_FD_121299 | JGI IMG/M metagenome (GOLD analysis project Ga0182030, IMG submission 121299) | Permafrost microbial communities from Stordalen Mire, Sweden - 812S3M metaG (Illumina Assembly) | ecosystem: Environmental > Terrestrial > Soil > Wetlands > Permafrost | place: Sweden...
CGCGGAGAAGGCGAAGATCGAACTCTCGGCCGTCCAGGACACGACCGTCAACCTGCCGTTCATCACGGCGACGGCCGACGGCCCCAAGCACCTCGACATCAAGTTGAGCCGCGCGAAGTTCAACGAGTTGACCTCGCACCTGGTGGATCGTTGCCGCAAGCCGTTCGACCAGGCCATCAAGGACGCCGGATTGACGCTCGACAAGATCGACCACGTGATCATGGTCGGAGGATCGACGAGGATCCCCGCGGTCCAGGAGTTGGTCACCAAGGTCACTGGCAAAGAGCCCAACAAGAGCGTGAACCCGGACGAAGTGGTCGCCATCGGCGCCGCGGTCCAGGCCGGCGTCTTGAAGGGCGACGTGAAGGACATCCTCCTTCTCGACGTCACACCCCTGTCACTCGGTATCGAGACCAAGGGTGGCGTCATGACCAAGATCATCGAGCGCAACACCACGATCCCCACGAAGAAGTCCCAGACCTTCACGACGGCCGATGACAATCAGCCCTCGGTCGAGGTGCACGTACTCCAAGGTGAGCGCGAGATGGCGTCGTACAACCAGACGCTCGGCAAGTTCCAATTGGTCGGCATCCCACCGGCGCCGCGCGGTATGCCCCAGATCGAGGTCACGTTCGACATCGACGCCAACGGCATCGTGCACGTCTCGGCGAAGGACCAGGCGACCGGCGCGACGCAGTCGATGACCATCACCGGCGGCTCTTCGCTCTCCAAGGAAGAGATCGACCGCATGGTGCGCGACGCCGAGTCCCACGCCGAAGACGATCGTCAACGCCGGGCCGAGGCCGAGGTTCGCAACAACGCCGACGGGCTGGTGTACCAGACCGAGAAACTGTTGAAGGACCAGGCCGAGAAGTTCCAGGGCACTGAGCGCGACGACGTCGAGGCCACGTTGGCCGCGTTGAAAGAGGCGCTCAACGGCACCGACATCGAGGCGATCAAGGACGCGACCGAGAAGCTGCTCACGACGAGCCAGGGTTTCAGTCAGCGCCTGTACGAAGAGGCCGCGAAGGCGAACGCCTCGGAGCCGTCAGCACCGCAAGGTAATGACGACGACATCGTTGACGCCGAAATCGTTGACTAACCATGAGCGACCACATTGTTGAGAACGACCCCGTGACGGCGCCCGACGCCGTCACGGAAGCCGTTGATGAACGCTCCGATGTTGAGCGCCAGCGCGACGAGTATCTCGACGCGCTCCAGCGTCTCCAAGCCGACTTCGAGAACTACCGAAAGCGCGTGGCGCGTTCATCGATGGACGCCGCTGATCGCGCGGCCGGCGAAGTCGTGGTGAAGATGCTGCCGGTGCTCGACGCCTTCGACCTCGCCGCGCAGCACTTCTTGAGTGCGCCCTCGGAAGAGGCTGAGGCGTTGGACCAGGCGCGGGGATTACTCCTCGACGCCCTCGCCAAAGAGGGACTCGAACGAATCGACGCCGTCGGTGTCGAGTTCAATCCCCAAGTCCACGACGCCGTGGCCCACGTCGAAGGCGATGACGGACCCGTGGTCGATCAGGTGCTGCGCGCCGGGTACCGCTGGAAGGGATCGGTTCTACGTCCAGCGATGGTGAAAGTTCGAGGCTGAGTCGATGGTCGAACGTGAGTGGTTCGACAAGGACTACTACAAGGTCCTAGGACTCAGCTCGAGCGCGACGGAAAAGGAGATCACCCGCGCCTATCGCAAGCTCGCGAAGACGTCGCACCCCGACACCAATCCCGGATCAGAGGAGAAGTTCAAAGAGGTCTCGGTCGCCTACGACGTGCTCGGGGACAAAGAGAAGCGCAAGGAGTACGACGAGGTTCGTCGTCTCGGACCGGCCGCGGCCGGATTTGGCGCTCCCGGTGGTCAAGGTGCCGGTGGGTTCAACTTCCAGACCGGCGACTTCGGCGACCTCGGTGACATCTTCGGCGGGCTCTTCGGTGGCGGGCGCCGTCAGCGAGCCCAACGCGGCGCCGATCTCGAAACGGCGCTCCACCTGGGCTTTCGCGACGCGGTCGTCGGCGTCACGACGTCGGTGAACCTGCCGAGCAACGAAGCGTGCCACACCTGCAAGGGCAGTGGCGCCGCGCCGGGGACCGGCTTCGTCACCTGCGAACGCTGCGGCGGTCGTGGTGTGCTCAACGACGACCAGGGACCGTTCGCCATGTCGAGTGTCTGTCCGGTCTGTCAAGGTCGTGGCGGGCGAATCGTCACGCCCTGTCCGACCTGTCACGGGACCGGACGCGAGCCGTCGTCACGCAAGGTGAACGTACGCATCCCGGCCGGGGTGAACGACGGACAACGCATCAAGATCAAGGGCAAGGGCAATCCCGGTACCCACGGGGGTCCGCCCGGCGACCTGTTCGTCGACGTTCACGTCTCGCCGGACGCCCGGTTCGAACGTCGTGGTCGAAACGTGACCACCAGCGTCAACGTGTCGCTCACGGCCGCCATGTTGGGCACCACTGTAGAAGTGCCGACCCTCGATGAACCGGTGACGCTGAAAGTTCCCGCCGGCACGCAGCCGTCGACGACGATGCGCGTGCGCGGTCGCGGCGTACCCGCCGCGGGCAAGAACGCCGCCGGCGACCTCTTGGTCACGGTCAACGTCACCATCCCCAAGAAACTGAACAAGGAACAGAAGTCGGCCGTCGAGAAGTTGGCCGTCGCGCTGAAAGAAGAGGTGCCGCATGACTGAACGTCAACAACAGCACGCCGTCTACGTGATATCGGTATTCGCGGAGTTGGCTGGCGTGCACCCCCAGACGTTGCGTAATTACGAGCGCGGCGGCCTCTTGAACCCTCAGCGAACGAGCGGCGGATCGCGACGATTCTCCGACGAGGACTTGACGGCCCTTCGACGTATCCAGGAGTTGACCAACGAGGGCGTCAACCTCGAAGGCGTGAAGAAGATCCTTCGGCTCGAGACCGAACTCGCGGACGCGCTCGCCCGTCTCGCCTCCACGCTCGACCAGGCCCGTTCGAACGTCGAAGAGGCGCACCGACAACACCGCCGAGACCTCGTCCCAATCCAGAACACGATCGTCGAGTTCATCGAGGCGAGACGACGACTTCGCGAGAGTCCGTGACGGTTCGCCGAGCGCGGTCGAAATGGACCTCGCCAACGCCAAACGGCGTGTCGGAAGGCGCTCCAAGGGACGAAGCAGCGATTTTCATCAACTAGACTTTGCTTGCAACGAGGCCGACTCGGAGGAGCCCAGTGCCCGCAACGGTGGTCGTCGGAACCCAGTGGGGTGACGAAGGTAAAGGTAAGTTGACCGACCTCATGTCTCGTGACATGGATATGGTCGTGCGCTATCAAGGTGGTCACAACGCTGGTCACCGAATCGTCGTCAACGATGAGGCGTTCTCAATTCAACTCGTGCCCTCGGGGGTTCTCAACCCGAAGATCACGCCGGTCATCGGTAACGGAGTCGTCGTGGACCCCGCCGTGCTGTTCGCCGAGATGGATGCGTTCATTGCTCGGAACGTTGACGTCTCTCGACTCATCGTCTCGGGCAACGCGCATCTGATAATGCCATATCATCAGGAGTTAGATCGCCTGACGGAGCGCTTTCTGGGCAAGAATGCGCTCGGCACCACCAAGCGCGGCATTGGTCCCGCCTACGCCGATAAGTCCTCTCGCGTCGGGCTTCGCGTGCAGGACCTGTTGGACGCGAAGATCTTTCGCGAAAAACTCGACGTCGTCCTCAAAGAGAAGAACCTGATTCTCACGAAGATCTATAACCGTCCGGCGATCAGCGCGAAGACGATCGCCGAGAAGTACCTGGACGAATTCGCCCCTCGTCTCGCCCCGATGATCGCCGACACCGTGGCCGTCGTGCACGACGCGCTCGATCGCGGGGAGCGGATCCTGCTCGAAGGAGCCCAGGCGACGTTCCTCGACCTCGATCACGGGACCTATCCCTTCGTGACCTCCTCCAATCCCGTCGCCGGCGGCGCGTGCACCGGTTCGGGCCTCGGCCCGCGCGACATCACGCGCATCGTGGGCATCGCCAAGGCGTACGTGACGCGCGTCGGCGCGGGCCCGTTCCCGACCGAGGTCGACGGCGACCTCGCGGAGTTACTGGTCGAACGGGGGCATGAATTCGGCACCAACACTGGGCGACGCCGACGCGTCGGCTGGTTCGACGCCGTCATGGCGCGCCAGGCGGCGCGGTTGAACTCGCTCACCGAGATCGCCCTCACGAAACTCGACGTGCTCGACACCTTCGACGAGATACATGTCTGCGTGGGCTACGAGGCCAACGGCGTGCGCTACGACTACCCGCCGTATCACCAATCGGTGCTGCACGAGGTGAAACCGATTTACGAAGTCCTGCCTGGTTGGAACACCGACATCACCGCGTCGACGCAGTACGCGCAGTTACCGGCCGCGGCCAAGGGTTACGTCCAGTTCCTGGAGCAGACCACGGGCATCACTATCTCGGTGGTGGGCGTGGGTCCGGGCCGAGAGCAGTTCGTTCGACCCTCGTGAGGCGCTGTGTCGTCGTCGGATCCGGCGCACGAGAACACGCGTTGGCGTGGGCGCTCGCGAAGAGCTCACTGGTCACGGTCACCCCGGGCAATCCGGGCATCGCCGCCCACGGCATCACGTGCGTGGCCACTCCCTCAACGGATCTCGACGCAGACCTCTTCGTGATTGGCCCCGACCAACCGGTCGTCGACGGGCTCGCCGATCTCTTGCGCGCCCAGGGAAAGACGGTCGTCGGTCCCGGCGCCGACGGCGCACGACTCGAAGGTTCCAAGGCGTATTTGAAGGAGTTCCTCGCGAGCGCCAACGTGCCGAGCGCCGCCTTCGGCGTCTTCGATAACGAAAGCGAGGCGTTGTCGTTCCTCGCCTCGATGTCACCGCCCTACGTGATCAAGACCGACGGACTGGCGGCGGGAAAGGGCGTGCTCGTCACGTCGGACTTTGAAGCGGCGTCCGACGACGTCCGAGAGAAATTGAGCGGACGGGCCTTCGGGGGCGCCGGTCAGACGGTGGTGATCGAAGAGGGCTTGGACGGTCCGGAGTGTTCTTTGATGGTGCTCTGTGACGGAGTGCACGTGACGGCGCTCGCGCCGTCCCAGGATTTCAAACGCCTCGGCGACGGCGACACCGGCGCCAACACCGGGGGGATGGGCGCCTACGCCCCGATGTCGTCTCTGACGTCCGAGGAGTTCGACGACATCATGGAACGCATCGTGGCGCCCACGATTCGAGAGCTCTTGAGGCGCGACATCGATTACCGCGGCGTCCTCTACGCGGGGATCATGTTGACGTCGAAGGGGCCGAAGATCCTCGAATACAACGCGCGCTTCGGCGACCCCGAGACCCAGGTGCTCGTCCCGCTCTACGGCGACGGCCTCTACGACCTCTTGCTGCAAGTCGGCGAAGGTCGCCTCGAGGGTCCCTCGCCGATGGCGAGCGGCGCGGCGGTGACGGTAATACTGGCCGCCCACGGCTACCCGCACGCGTCGCGTAACGGTGACGTCATCAAGGGGCTGGGTGACGATGGACAGCTCGCCCAGGCCGTGGAGGGCGTCACGATCTTTCACGCCGGCACGGCGCTCGACAGCGATGGTCACTTCGTCACGACCGGCGGGCGCGCGCTCGCCGTGACCGGGGTCGGCGAGACGCCCGCCGAAGCGCGTCGTCGCGCCTACGAAGCGGCGTCGCTCATAACCTTTGAGGGGAGGGTGATGCGCAGTGACATCGCCCTTTCCGTGGCCTAGAGGAGATCGATGATTCCGAGGTATTCACCCCAGGACGTGGCCGAACTCTTCAGCGACGAGCATCGCTTCGACACCATGCTCGAGGTCGAGCTACTGGCCGCCGAAGGCCTCGCGGAACACGGCGTCCTTCCCCACGGCGAGGTCGTGAAGCTGCGCCAACGTCGACCGGTAATCGACGCGGAGTTCGTGGCCGACGTCGATGAACGCGAGCGGGTCACCAACCACGACACCGCGGCCTTCGTCGACGTCGTGCAGACACGCATCGGCATGCCCGAAGGGGCATGGATTCACTACGGCCTGACGTCATCGGACGTCGTGGATACCGCCCTCTGTTCCAACCTCACTCAGGCCATGGACATCGTGATCACTGAGGCGATCGCGCTGCGTGACGCGCTGACTCGCCGCGCCGTCGCCTCGATCGACATTCCGATCACGGGACGTACGCACGGCATGCACGCCGAACCGACGACGTTCGGGGCGAAGTTCGCGCTCTTCGCGTTGCAGGTCCAACGCGACGTCGAACGCGCGCGCCACGCGCGTACGTCGATCGCGGTCGGCAAGCTCTCCGGCGCGGTCGGTACGTTCTCCAACATCGATCCCGCGGTCGAAGAGTACGTCTGCTCACGCCTCGGACTCGTCGCGGTCCCGGCGACCCAAGTTATCGCGCGCGATCGACACGCCGAGGTGCTCTACGCGTGCGCGTCACTCGGTACCGCGATGGAGCAGTTCGCGCTCGAAGTACGACACCTGGCTCGCAGCGAAGTCGGCGAGGCCGAGGAACCCTTCACCGTCGGACAGAAAGGTTCGTCGGCGATGCCGCACAAGCGCAATCCCGTTCTCTCCGAACGGCTCTGTGGGCTCAGTCGGGTACTGCGGGGCTACCTGCAGGCCGGTCTCGAAGACGTCGCCTTGTGGCACGAGCGTGACATCTCGCATTCGAGCGTCGAACGAGTCATCTTGCCCGACGCCTTGCAGCTCACGGTGTACATGTTGCGCAAGGCGACCGGACTCGCCGACGGTTTGGTCCTGCATCCGGAGCGGGCGCTCGAGAACCTCACGACCGGTTCACTCGGGCTCGTCTTCTCCCAATCGGTGCTCCTCGCGCTCGTCGATGCGGGCATGTCGCGCGACGACGCCTACCGCGTCGTGCAGGCGGCGGCTCGACGAGCGATCGAGGAGCGTCGAAACTTCCGCGACATCGTGGAGAACGACGACGAGGTGACCTTGAGCAACGACGCGCTAGCCAAGGCCTTCGACACCGATCGACTGCTCGCGCACCGCGGCCGCTTCCTCGACGCTCTGGAGTGGCGTCCGTGAGCGAACTCAACTTGACGCCGCTCTACACCGGAAAGGTGCGCGACCTCTACGCCGTCGACGAACGACACCTTCTGATGGTCGCGTCGGATCGGTTGAGTGCCTTCGACGTGGTCATGGCCGAGACGATTCCCGAGAAGGGCCGAGTGCTCACTGGGATTACGAACTTCTGGATCAGTGAGTTCGGCGACGTGCCGTCGTCACTCGTGAGTTGCGACCCCGCGGTCATCGAGGAGTCCGTGCCCGGCTTTCTTGGTCATACGCAATGGCACGGACGAGCGATGCTCGTACGAAAAGCCGACATGCTGCCGCTCGAGTGCATCGTGCGAGGCCGCCTCGCCGGTCAAGCGTTCGACGAGTACGTCGCGCGTGGCACGGTCCACGAGATGATCGTCGCGCCCGGACTCCAACTGACCGACGCCTTGGCGGAGCCGATGTTCACACCGTCGACGAAGGCCGCGTCGGGTCACGACGTCAATATCAGTGTCGAGCGAGCGGCGCTCTTGGTTGGTGCCGAGAAGGTTCACCACGCCCAGGCGATGTGCGTCGACCTCTTCACTCGTGCCGCCGCGGCGCTCGCGACGAAGGGCCTGATTCTCGCCGACACGAAATTCGAACTCGGATTCGTCGACGGCGAACTCGTTCTCTGTGATGAAGTGATCACTCCGGATTCCTCGCGTATCTGGCCGGCCGACGAGGTTCGTTCCGGCGAGACACCGCCGTCATTCGACAAACAACCGTTTCGCGATTGGCTCAGCGCACAAACCTGGGACCGCACCCCGCCGCCGCCGAAGGTTCCCGACGACGTGGTCGCCACCACGTCCGCTCGTTACGTCGACGCCTACGCGCGCGTGACCGGGAACTCGATCGGTGACTGGTACGGTGCTTCGTCATGAACTACTTCGTGATCGTCGACGTGACCTTACGCAAGGGCATCGCCGATCCGGAAGGCTCCACGATCGAGCGTGCGTTGCCGGCCCTCGGATTCACTGGCGTCACCAACGTCCACGCGGGCAAGTCGTTTCGCTTCGACGTCGAGGCGGAGAACGAAGAGGCCGCGCTCGAAAAGGCCACGTCGTTAGCGCAGCGACTCCTCTCGAATCCAGTGATCGAAGACGCGTCGGCCCGGATAGGAGATCGTTAGACCATGTCGCGAATCGGTGTCGTCGTATTCCCCGGCTCTAACTGCGAGTACGACGCGGTGGCGGCCGTCGAGCGTCTGGGTGATCAGGCGGAGTTGGTCTGGCATACGCGCACTGACCTCGACGGCATCGACGGTGTCATCCTTCCCGGGGGCTTCGCGCACGGGGACTACCTCCGGCCCGGGGCGCTCGCGCGCTTCTCACCGGTGATGGGTGCGGTTGAGCGTTTTGCGGTTGGCGGGGGACCCGTGCTGGGCATCTGCAACGGCTTCCAGGTCCTCGTCGAGGCCGGAATGCTGCCCGGCGCCTTACAGAAAAATCGTGGTTTGACCTTTCTCAGTCAAGCGACCACGCTCGTCGTCTCGTCGACGTCGTCGGTGTTGACCCGCGGTGCGCGCGTCGGTCAAGAACTCGTCGTGCCCATCAATCATTTCTCCGGCTCCTACACCTGCGACGACGAAACGCACGACGAGCTCGTGCGAAACGCTCAGATCGTGCTGCGCTACAAGGAGAACCCCAACGGTTCGCGCGACGACATCGCGGGCGTGACCAACAAGGCCGGCAACGTCGTCGGTCTGATGCCCCACCCCGAACGCGCGATGTCGATGTTGCTCGGGAGTGCCGACGGCGTGGTGCTGTTCGAAAGTTTCCTCGGCCTGAAGCTCGAGCAGCCGGCTCTCGCGCATTGAGGCTCGATCCGGTCCCCGTAGGGTGGTCTCGTGAGTAGCCCCCAGCCCCTTCACCGCGCGCTGGGCCTCACCGATTCTGAGCTCGAAGCCATCCGTGGTGTCCTTGGCCGCGAGCCGAATTCGCTCGAATTGGCGCTCTACGGCGTGATGTGGAGTGAACACTGTTCGTACAAGTCGTCGCGGATACATTTGCGCCGTCTCCCGACCGAAGCGCCGCACGTGCTGGTCGGTCCGGGGGAGAACGCCGGTGTCATCGACGCGGGCGACGGCATCGCGGTCGCGATCCGGATCGAGAGTCATAACCACCCGTCGGCCATCGAGCCCTACCAGGGGGCGGCGACAGGCGTCGGCGGGATACTGCGCGACGTCTTCACGATGGGCGCGCGACCCCTCGCCGTGATGGACCCGTTGTTCTTCGGAGAGTTGAGTGACGCGCGTCAGCGGTGGTTGGTCGAGGGCGTGGTCTCGGGTATCTCGGGCTACGGCAACTCAGTCGGCGTGCCGACCATTGGCGGCGAGCTGACCTTCGACGACTGCTACGCCTCGAATCCTCTCGTCAACGTGTTGTGCTGCGGCGCGTTGCCGACCGAGCGACTCGTACTCGGGGTTGCTTCGGGGGTCGGGAACCTCGCGGTGCTGCTCGGCTCGTCGACCGGCCGTGACGGGATCGGTGGCGTGTCGGTACTGGCCTCGGCAGGCTTTGACGGCGCCGACGGCGCCGAATCACTGGATGACGCCAAGCGACCGAGTGTCCAGGTCGGCGACCCCTACGAGGAGAAGCGACTGATCGAGGCGTGCCTGGCGTTGCTCGACGACGGCTTGGTGGTCGGCATTCAGGACCTCGGTGGCGCCGGGATCGTCTGTGCGACGAGTGAGACCGCGGCGCGCGGCGGAGTGGGAATGGACGTCGACGTCTCGGCGATTCCGCTCCGCGAGGCCGGAATGGAACCGTTCGAGATCATGACCTCGGAGAGTCAAGAACGGATGCTCGCCATCATCACCCCCGAGAATTGGGACGCGGTGGCGGCGCTGTGCGCCAAGTGGGAGGTTCGCGCCTCCATCGTGGGCCACGTCGTCGAACCGACCATCGACGCGAACGGTCGCGCCGTGGCGATGCTGCGGGTGCGGCAGGGATTCGACGGCGAGATATTGGCTGAGGTGCCGGCGAGCTCGTTGGCCGACGAAGCACCCCTCTATGAGCGACCAATGACCCGTCCCGCGGACCTCGACGCGGTGAACGCGGATGACCCGAGTGACGACGAACCGGTGGGATCGCCGAACGACGACCTGCTGGACATGCTGGTGGACCCCGCGTGGGTCTACCGCCAGTACGACTCGCAGCTCTTTTTGAATACCGTCGTCGGGCCGGGCCGTGACGCCGCGCTCTTGCGTCTCGCCGGACCGGGACTGCCGTACTCCGAGCGCGGCATCGCGTTGTCGACCGACTCGAATCCTCGGTGGTGCGCACTGGATCCGCGCGCCGGGACCGCGTTGACGGTCGCTGAGAGTGTGGCGAATCTGGCCTGCGTGGGAGCGACGGCGAAGGCCGTGGTCAACTGCCTCAACTTTGGTAACCCCGAACACCCCGAAGTGATGTGGCAACTCTCGGAATCAATCGACGGAATGACCGAGGCCTGCCTGGGCCTCGGACTCCCGGTCATCGGGGGCAACGTCTCGCTCTACAACGAGAGCGGAGGACACGACATCGATCCCACGCCCGTCGTGGGACTCCTCGGCGTCATCGACTCCCTCGTCGCGCCGCCGCCCGGCTGGGGCTGGCGTGAAGGCGACGACATCGTGCTCGTGGGCACCCGCCACGCGAACTCGCACTACCGCTTCCCGCTCGGGGGATCGCGATGGGCGACGCGGCGCGGACGGCGCGGTGGTCACCTCGCGCACTTCGACACCGAGACGCTCGCCGCGGCGATTGAATTCGTCGCGGGAGAAGTGGCGGCGATCTGCGCCGGAGCCCCCAGCGACGTGACGGCAGTGCACGACATCGGCGGTGGGGGACTCGCCGTGGCGTTGGCCGAAATGGTCGCCGTCACCGCACTCGGCGCTCAAGTTGGGGAACTCGAGAGCCACGCCGAGTTGTTCTCTGAGTTCCCGGGCCGCTTCGTCATGGCCACGAACACCCTCGAGGCGTTTCTCGCGCGTGCGGACGTCGCCGGCGTGCCCGTCACGCACCTGGGCACCGTGGGCGGCCCAGATTTGCGCATCGGATTAATGATCGACGTCTCGGTCGACGAGGTTGGCTCGCGCCGACGCGGCGCGCTCGAATCATCGCTGGCGGCGCTCGGCTAGCGAGCCGATTTCAGTTCTGCGAGTACCTCGTCGGGCACCCGCAAGTCACCGGTTCGACCGAATCCGAGGAGGACGTCGGTCTTGTAGGTGCCGTGATAGTCCGATCCGCCCGTCGGGATCATTCCGGCGTCTCTCGTGAGCTTCACCATCAGTGCGCGGATCCCGGCGCTGGTACCGCCATAGTGCGCTTCGATCCCGGCGAAACCGCGCTCTCGGAGTGATGCCATGACCCGTGGCATGGTGGTCTCGATCGACGTGGGATTGATCTCGTCGACGTAGTTGACCAGGGGGTGCGCGATGGAGAACACGGTGCCCGAGCCCTTGGCGGCCTCTACGAACTCCTCAATGGGCATGCTGGTCTTGGAGACGTAGGCCGCGCCGTCGGTGCCGAGCCAATCGGTGAAGATCCCGTTCCACGTGTCGTCGTTCTGTTCGCCGATCAACTCGGGGTGCAGGTCGATCATGGCTCGTGCGAAGTGCGGGCGACCGATGGAGTCGACGTTCCCGGTCATTTCGGTCAAATAGGCCAGTGTGAGGTCTTCAAATCCCTTCTCCTGGAGCAGTGTCACCAACAGATGATTGCGACTGTCACGGTCGTGTCGCAGCGAGGCCAGTTTCTTCTGGAGCGGATGTTCAGCGTCCAGTGGCAAGAAATAGGCGAGCACGTGGACGTTGCGAGGTTTGGCGACCCCGTCGCGAACCCTCGGGAACTCCGTGTCGCGCAGCGAGACCTCGACGCCGGTGACCAGTTCGAGACCGAGCCTCGCACACGCCGCCGACATCTCGTCGTGGCTCAGCGTCGTGTCGTGGTCCGTGAGGGCGATCGCCGATATACCCAGATCGTGTGCCTTTTCGGCCAACTGCGTCGGGGTGTCGGAACCGTCAGAGAACGTTGAGTGGGTGTGAAGATCAAGCACCCCAGTAGCGTACAGAGGTCAAATGAGGGTGGACGATTGTGCGACAATATCTCAGTGCCTTCTGAGATGAAATTCCAAACTGAAGAGGGCGCGTGAAAGAAGCCTGCGGCGTCGTGGGAATCGTCGCACCCGGTCGCAGCGTCTCGCATCTCTGTTACGACGCGCTCTACGCCCTACAACACCGTGGCCAAGAGTCGGCCGGAATGGCGACCTTCAACAACCACCAGATCACGGTCGTCAAGGACAACGGATTGGTGAGTCACGTGTTCGCCGAGACGACGCTTCGCGCGCTGGCGGGCGACTTCGTCATCGGTCACACTCGTTACTCGACCTCGGGTTCGGCCAACTGGACCGCGGCCCAACCGGTCTACCGCTCGGCCGGGACATCGGGATTCGCGATCGCTCATAATGGCAACCTCACGAATACGACGGCGCTGGCCGAAGAGGCGTGCATCCAGTTCACTTCGATGCTCTCCGACTCAGACCTCGTCGCGGAACTGCTGGCGCTCGAAGTCGAATCGGGCATCTCGCTGGCCAAGGCGCTCGGCGTCGTCCTCGCGCGCACCGAAGGCGCCTATTCGATGGTCGTGCTCGAGGCGGGCGAGATTCACGCAGTTCGCGACCCCTACGGTTTTCGGCCACTCTGTCTCGGGCGCTTCGGCAGCGAAGAGCAACCAGATGGCTGGATCGTCGCGTCGGAGTCTCCGGCCCTCGACGTCGTGGGCGCCACGTTCGTTCGCGAGATCTTGCCCGGCGAGATGGTGACGATCTCGAACAAGGAAGTCTCGTCAGTGCAGTTACTCGATCCCGCAGAGGGCAAACAGAAACTCTGCATCTTCGAGTTCGTGTACTTTGCGCGTCCGGATACCTACCTCATGGGCCATCAAGTTCACACGACGCGACGTCGGATGGGCGAGCTGCTCGCCGCGCAGTCATCCGTCGATGCCGACATCGTGATGGGTGTACCGGACTCCGGCGTGCCGGCCGCCGAAGGATTCGCCAAGGCCTCGGGCATTCCCTTCGGCTACGGCCTCGTCAAGAATCGCTACATCGGTCGAACGTTCATCTCGCCCGACCAGAGTCTTCGGGCCGCGACCGTTCGCCGCAAGCTCAACCCTCTTCGCGAGAACATCGAAGGCCAACGACTTATCGTCGTTGACGACTCGATCGTGCGCGGTACGACGACGCGCGAGATCGTCAAGATGCTCCGTGACGCTGGGGCCAAGGAAGTGCACCTGCGTATCTCGTCCCCGCCCTTCATGAATCCCTGCTACTACGGCATCGACACGCCCACCCGTGACGACCTGCTCGCGGCGAACAACACGATTCCCGAGATGAACGAATTCATCGGATCGGACTCTCTGGAGTTCATCACGCTGGAGAACCTGCGTAGCGCCATCCAACTTGACGGTGAGTGCTGTGACGCCTGTCTCACCGGCTCGTACCCCGCGCCAACACCGGTCGTGTTGGGAACCGCAGGCAGTCGCTGGTGAGCCGTCTGCTCGAACAGCCCCTCAACGGCACGACGTACGCAAGTTCGGGAGTGTCGATTGAAGCGGGTGATGCGGCGGTCGAGCGGATCAAGGACATCGTGGCGAGCACGAAACGACCCGAGGTGTTGGGCGGCATCGGTGGCTTCGGTGGACTGTTCGCCTTGGACACCTCGAGGTACGCCTCGCCGGTGTTGGTCGCCTCCGCCGACGGCGTCGGCACGAAGCTCGACATCGCGCGCCAAGTTGGTCGATACGACTCGGTCGGCATTGACCTCGTCGCGATGCTGGTCGACGACCTCGCCTGCGTCGGCGCCGAGCCGCTCTTCCTGTTGGACTACGTCGCGGTCGGCAAACTCGAACCGGCGCGTCTCGAAGAGTTGGTGACCGGTATCGCCGAAGGTTGTCGGCGCGCGAACACCGCACTGCTGGGCGGCGAGACCGCCGAGCACGCCGGGGTCATGGCGCCCGATGACCTGGACGTCGCGGGATTTGCCGTGGGCGTCGTCGAACGCGGCGAAGAGCTCGGCCCCGAGCGCGTCCGCGACGGTGACGCGCTGGTCGGGTTCGCGTCGCCGGGTCTTCGCTCGAACGGTTATTCGTTGGCGCGGCGCGTGCTCGTGAATGACGTCGGTGACCTCAGTGCGCCGGCGTGGGACGGCGCGGAGCACAGCCTCGGCGATGAACTCCTCGTGCCGTCGGTCATCTACGCCCCGACCATCACGGCGCTTCGAAGAGAACTCGGTGGAGCGCTGCACGGGTGTGCGCACATCACGGGCGGAGGGATCGTCGGCAACGTCGCTCGAATCCTGACCTCCGAACTGGATGCACTCATCGACATGGAGAGTTTCGAGACTCCAGAGATCTTCTTCGAGATACAACGCCGCGGTCGCGTGCACGCCGACGAGATGGTCCGCGTGTTCAACTGCGGACTCGGCATGGTCGTGGCGTTGGAGGTGAGTTCCGCCGACGCGGCGATATCGATCGCGAGGGCCAACGGTGTCGAGGCGACGAAGGTCGGGTCGGTCAAGTCCGGCACGGGGGAGGTGGTGTTGTCATGAGCGATGCGCGCGAGCGAGTCCGTGAACATCTGCTCGAACATTCGGTTCGACGCGGTGAGTTCATTCTGAAATCTGGTCGCGCGTCGACGTGGTTCATCGACTCCAAGAAGACCATCTGCGCTCCCGAGGTCATGGTCGATCTCGCGACGTTGATCCTGGAGCGGATACCCGATGACGCCACGGCCATCGGTGGACTGACGATGGGCGCCGACGGCGCGACATTCATCACGGCCGGTATCGGCGCCACTCGCGGGCGAAGTCTCAACGCCTTCAGCGTCCGCAAAGAGGTGAAGGACCACGGCGCCGGCGGCCGCATCGCCGGTGTGCTCGAGCCGGGGGACCGCGTCGTGATCACCGAAGACACCGTCACTCGAGGTACGAGCCTGCTCGAAGCCGCGCACGTGGTGCGCGACTACGGCGCCGAAGTGATCATGCTCTTCGCGGTCGTGGACCGCGGCGGCACGGTCAGGGCCATGGCGGCCGACGAGGGCCTCGCGTTTGACGCGCTCTTCACTTCCCAGGACCTGGGATTCACCAACGAAGAAGCGTAACTACTTCGCGAGGACCGCCAGGACTCGCTCGCGCCACGCCATGCGGGGTTGGTAGTTCTCCTCGGGGGTATGACCGAATCGCACCACGAGCGCGTCGAGTGCCGGGACCACCGAGATCATTTGACCTTCGTAACCATTCGCCCAATACGTGCCGTACTCGTCGCCGCTGACCCACCACATCCATGAATAGAGATGGCCACTCGAGGCTTCGACGCTCAACGGAACCTGGGCGGTGGCGGCCCACTCGCGCGAGATGAGTTGCCGGCCGTCCCATTCACCGCCGCGCAGGTAGAGCAGTCCGAACTTCGCGAAGTCGAGGGCTCGCGCGTGCACGAAACTCGACGCGACAAACACGCCGCTCGTGTCAAAAGTGGCGACGGCGCTCCTCATCCCGATTGGCTCGAACAGGCGACGTTCGAGGTACGAGCGATAGTCGTCGCCATAGCCGACGAGGTCCGCGACGACGCGGCTCAGGATGTTCGTGGTGCCGCTCGAATAGTTGTAGAACGTACCCGGCTCGTGAGCGAGGGGCAGCACGGCGGTGAAGGCGGCCATGTCGTCCTTGCCGTCGCCGTACAGCATGTCGATGACGTGGCTCGTTTGTCCGATTTGGTACTCCTCGACGAAGGCGAGGCCGTCGCGCATGGCCAGGAGGTCGCGAACCTGGATCAGGTGGCGAGGATCTGACTCCTCACTCCATTCCGGTACCGGCGCGAGCTCATCGGGATCCACGCGACCTTCATCGACCAACGTACCGACGATCATGTGGAGGACCGACTTGGCCGTTGACCACGAGAGAAGTTGACTCTCTGCCGTGATCGGTTCGGCCGGGCGATCGAAGTGGAACTGCTCGCCGCCGTAGCGCTCACAGAGGACCTTGCCACCTTGCACGACGACGACGGCGTTCGTGAGCGCGAGGTCCTCGTCGGTGAACATCTCGTCGACGACGGCGTCGAGTTCGTCTTGATGCACAGACTCACCGCGCGGCCACTCGTGCGTCGGCCAGGTGACGTCCGAGCTCTGGGCCGCGAAGCGCGGCTGTACTGAGGGCAGGTAGTCCATTTTCCTCCGGTTCTCACGTGCATTGTTGCACGTCTGGCTTGTGACACTCCCTCGGTAGGTTCGGCGCATGTCGTTGCCCGCAGAGCCCGAAGTCGAACGGTTCTTCTACCGGTCCTCGACGAACTCAAATCGACATCGAAGCCGCGTCAGTGCTTATTACGTGCTGCGAATTCGAGGATCGAAGGTCGTAGCGCGCATCGAACCGCTCGGATTGGTGCCGGCGTCGATCGGCGACGAGCAACTGGCGATCCAGCGTCTGCGACGCAACCTGGTCGTCGCCGGAACGTGGCAGGAGACGCCGAGCGGGCGTCATTCGCGTCAGCGTGTTGTGACCACCGAAGTGCTCGCTACGAAAAAAGTCGCCCCACAGAGCTCGTGAGGAGTCCATGGGGCGACCTTCCTGGTGGTCGAGACCGGCGTCGATCCGGTGACCTCACGCTTTTCAGGCGCGCGCTCTACCGACTGAGCTACTCGACCTCCTCGTCACCCTTGCGGGTGTCGAGCGGACCTGACGGGATTTGAACC
>Ga0182030_10012767_pt1 | contig 16789 bp, 12 predicted proteins | sample 812S3MmetaG_FD_121299 | JGI IMG/M metagenome (GOLD analysis project Ga0182030, IMG submission 121299) | Permafrost microbial communities from Stordalen Mire, Sweden - 812S3M metaG (Illumina Assembly) | ecosystem: Environmental > Terrestrial > Soil > Wetlands > Permafrost | place: Sweden...
CACCGGCTCCTTCGGTCCGCCTTCGACGAGGATGGGGCCGTTCGATACGTAGCCGCTCAGCAGACGCCCAGTGGAGAGGCTGACCGCAGTCACGCCGCGCATCTGTCTCAGCCGGTCCCACAAGCGCGCGTAAAGTTGAGTTCCGCGCACAGCGTCGTAGCCGTTCTTGCCCGGCGCCACATCGAAGAGCGTCACGTTGTGGGGATTGAAGCCCAGAGGCAGCGACCGGAGATTCGCCAAGCTCCGCGTAAATAGCGTGGCGCCGGCCAGCAGCACCAGTGCGACCGCGACCTGTACGGCCAACAGCATCCTGCCACCTGCCAGGCGGTGCGGCCCAGCGGCGGCCGGCGTATCTTCCTTCAACCCACCAGCCACGTCGACGCGTGTCGCGCGCAACGCGGGGACAAGCGCGAAGAGGAACGTGGTCGCCAATGAGACCGCGATTGTAAAGCTCAGCACGCGCACATTGGGCGTTATCTCGACGGGGATGGGCGCCATGCCGGTCGCCACCAGCGCCACCAGGGCGCGAACGCCCCACCACGCAAATCCCAGACCGGCGACCGCGCCAGCCACGGCCAGCACTCCGCCCTCCACCAATAGCTGCCGCACCAGGCGGCCGCGATTCGCGCCCACCGCCAGCCGCAGCATGATCTCCTTCTGCCGCGCATTTGCCCGCGCGAGCAGCAGTCCGGCGAGATTGGCACACGCCATCAGCAACGTCAGCCCGACCACCGCCATCAGGATGAGCAGCGGTTTATGGTAGGCGAGTCGTAAGCTGTCGAGTCCCTGACCGCCGGGGTCGAGGATCACGCGCGGCACTTCCGATCCCAGCTCTTTGCGATTCTCCTCCGGCAGACGCGTGGCGATGACGGCCGCCAACTCACTCCGGGCCTGCGACTCGCTCCCGGCAGTCAACCGGCCCATCACCTGCACCCACAACAGGTCGTCGCCATACCACTCCAACCGCAGGTGTCCGGCGCCTTCCAGACGCTCTCGCAAGCGAATCGGCAGCATGATGTCCACGTTGGGAGTGCGCATGAATCCACCGGCCGACACCCCAAAGAACGTCTTGGGAGCGACGCCAATCACAACGCATGGCTGGCCGTTGACGTACATTGTCTTTCCGATCGCCGCGGGATCGAGTCTAAACGCGCGCTCCCAGAAGCGATAGCTGATCACGGCAGAAGGCAGGCCGTCTGCGGTGTCATCATCGGCGGTGATCGGGCGGCCAACAATAGTGCTGACACCCAGCGCCTGGAAATAATTCCCCGAGACCACCATCGCGCCCGTCGACATCGCCTGATTGCCTACCGCTGCGTTCACCGGACCGAGCGGCGAAAAGCCCATCACATCGCTGAGCGCCCGGCTGTGAGAGCGCATCTCCGAGAAGATCGCCCATGAGAAAACGTTGTGCGTCTGGAGCCCGTCCACATCGGTGCCGCCAGTCGACCAGGTGGCGCTCAAGCTCAGATCCGCGTGCGCTCCCCACTTCGCCACCACCAACTGCTCGGGATTCCGTACCGGGAGCATACGCAGCAGTACCGTGTCGAGCAGGCTGAAGACGGCGGTGTTGGCGCCGATTCCGATGGCCAGCGACAGCACGGCGATCGCCGTAAATCCCGGCGTCTTGCACAACATGCGCGCGCCATAGCGGACGTCGCGCGCCAGATTCTCGAGCAGCGTGAGGCCGCGGACGTCGCGACACTCTTCGCGCACCAAGTCGGCGCCGCCAAACCGCGCGCGTGCCGCCACACGAGCTTCCTCGTCCGTCAGGCCTTCCGCCCGTCGCTTGCGAGCTTCCATCTCCATGTGGAAGCGCAGTTCCTCGTCGAGCTCACCCTCGGCGTGGCCGTGGCGCACGAGGGCGCGCAGCCGCAAAATCAGATCGGTCCAGCTCATATCACGCCATCTCCAGGATTCGGCCGATGGCTCCCGCCATCCGCGCCCACGTCTTGGTTTCCAGCTCCAGTTGCTTTCGTCCCGCGGCGGTCAACTTGTAGAATCGCGCGCGTCGTCCCAGCTCCGAGACGCCCCATTCGGCCTTGATCCAGCCCTGATGCTCCAATCGGTGGAGCGCCGGATAGAGCGACCCCTGGTTCACACGCAGGACATCCTCGGAGATTTGCTGGATGCGCTCGGAGATGCTCCAGCCATGCAGAGGGCCTTTCTGCAAAGTGCGCAAAATCAGCAGGTCCACGGTTCCCTGCAAAAGATCGAGTTTCGATTCCTGGCTCATGTTGTTGGATGCCTACAATAGAGGTTGCCACGCTTGTTGTCGGATGTCAACAACAAGTCATCCCGGTTTTGCCACCGCTCCATCGCCCGATTTCCGCATTCCGTCCGCCTTCCCGAATATCCGGCCGGGCTACGTGCTACCTTTGCACAGTGATCGAAGTCGACCATCTCCGCAAGAGTTACGGTGAGCTCACCGCCGTCAACGACGTTTCTTTCACCGCCCACCCTGGCGAGATCTTCGGCCTGCTTGGCCCCAACGGCGCCGGCAAGACTACCACCATCGGATGCATTTCGGGCCTTCTCACTCCCACCGCCGGCAACGTCCGCATCATGGGGCACGACGTAGTGCGGGAGGGCGTCGCTGCGCGCCGTGCGCTCGGCGTGGTGCCGCAGGAAATCTCCCTTTACGAGGAGCTCTCCGCTCTCGAAAACCTCAATTACTGGGGCGGCACGCAGGGCATGCGCAATCCCCTGCTCCGCGAGCGCATTCAGGAAGTGCTCACCCTCACCGGCCTCGCCGACCGCGCGCGCGAGCCGGTCAAACAGTTCAGCGGCGGCATGCGAAGGCGCCTGAATTTCGCTTGCGGCATCGTGCATCAGCCGAAAGTTCTTCTACTCGACGAGCCCACCGTGGGCGTCGATCCGCAGAGCCGCGTGCGCCTGCTCGATCTGGTCCGCGCACAAGCTGAGGCCGGCGCCTGCGTCCTTTACACCACCCACTACATGGAAGAAGCGGAGAACCTGTGCCATCGCCTGGCCATCGTCGATCACGGCAAGATCATCGCCGCCGGCACGCTGACCGAACTCCGCTCGCTCCTCGCCGAGCACGACCTGCTGCGCCTCAGCGGCGTCTTCCCAGCGGGCGCGGCCAAAGCCGCACTGGCATCCCTCCACCACATCGAAATCCTGCAGTCCGATGAGAATCTGCTCATTCTGTCGCTGCCCGAAGCATCGCGCCGTTTGCCGGCGATCTTCGCCGCGCTTACAGCTGCCGGCGCCGAAGTCCGCGGCACCAATCTCACCCAACCCAGCCTGGAGAGCCTCTTCATCAAACTCACCGGCAAGGAACTGCGCGAATAGCCATGCACTTCCTCGCCATCAGCCTGCGCAAAGATTGGGCTCGCTTGGCCCGCGATCCCTCGCAGTTCGCCATCGCGCTGGGAATTCCGCTGGTGCTCGCCGTATTAATGAGCTTGGTTTTCGGACGCGCGCCGGCCGTGCCGCAGGGTCGCCTGCTGGTCGCCGACGAGGACAACAGCATCGCCAGCACGCGCTTCCTGGACGGCTTCCGCAGCGACGCGCTCCGCAAGATGATCGTCATCGAAAAAGTGACTCGCGATGCCGGCCGCGCGCGCATCGACCGTGGCGACGCATCCGCCTTCCTGCTCATCCGCAAAGGCCTGCAACAGGCGTTTCTGATGAACCAGCCGTATCGACTGGAGCTTTACACCAACCCCGAACAAAGCATCCTGCCGCAAATCATCCAGCAGACGCTCTCCATCGCGGTCGACGCAGCTTCCTACTTCCGTAGCGGCGGCCAGCCGCTCATCGAAGTGGAGAACGTCGCTCTTGGCGAGGCGAAACCAGCACGCAGCTTCTCCGCCGTGTTCCTCCCCAGCAGTCTCTTCATGGGACTGCTCTTTCTCGCCAGCGGCACCGCCGGCGATATCTGGAAAGAGCGCACGGCAGGCACCTTGCGGCGCATGGCATCGAGCCCCATATCGATGACCGCTTACCTGATGGCGCGCATCGCCTTCGTCATTCTGCTTTACCTCGTTGTCGGTTCCGCGGGACTCTTCGCAGCCCAGCGGATGGCCGGCTTGCCGGTGGCGAACCTGCCGGGCGCCGCGCTGTGGATCGCGTTCTCCGGCACCATGTTCTACCTGTTATTCCTGTGGACCTCCGTGCAAGCCACCACGCAGCGCGCAGCCAACGTGCTCACCAATCTCATCATCTTTCCGCTCGCCATGCTGGGCGGCTGTTTCTTCCCCTTCGAATGGATGCCGCGCTGGATGGTCTCCATCGGCGAGCTCACTCCCAACGGGTGGGCGCTCACACAGTTCAAGGCAATCCTCGATGGCGCTGTGCACATCGCCCCGCTAGCCAGGTCGGCTGCCCTGATGACAGCGTTCGGGGCCGTCGCCTTCGTTCTCATCTTGCGCCGCGTGCGGGCGTTCGCCGTCTGAGGAACTATATGCTGCGAGACGCCCTCTACATCGCGCGCATGGACGCCGGCTACCTGCTGTCGCGCCGCGAGACGATCACGTGGACCTTCGTGATGCCTGTGGTCTTCTTCTATTTCATCGGCACCATCACCGGCCACAACACCTCCGCCGATTCGCGCGATCCGGTGGCGATCAGCATCGCCCCGGACGCCGGTTTTCTCGCCGACCAACTCACCGACCGCCTCACCGCGGCAGACTACCGCGTGGTCCGCACGCACTCACCCGAAGAGTTCCTCAGCTACGGCCGCCGCCTCGAAATTCCCGCCGGCTTCACCGAATCCGTCCTCGCCGGCCATCCCATGAAGATCCGCTTCACGCGCACCGGCCAGGAACTCGACACGAGTTACGACCAGGTGCGCATCGCCCGCGCAGTGTACACCTTACTGGCCGACCTGCCTGCGATCCGCGCCGGCACCGCACCCGCACCGCACCGGCTCACGTTGGAGGTCCACTCCGCCGGCAAGCGCATCGAGGCGCCTTCAGGATTCCAACAGTCCGTGCCCGGCACCATGGTGATGTTCACTCTGCTGGTGCTCTTCACCAGCGGCGCGGTGAGCCTGACCATCGAACGCCGCCTGGGCATCCTCCGGCGGCTGGCGTCGTCGCCCATGTCGCATGCTGCGGTGGTGCTCGGAAAGTGGGGTGCGCGCATGGCTGTCGGCAGCATTCAAATTGCTTTCGCCATGCTCACGGGACGCATTCTCTTCCACGTGAGTTGGGGGCCCAATCTGGCGGTAGTCGTCCTGACTCTGCTGGCCTATGGCGCGCTGGCCGCCGCGCTGGCCATGTTGCTCGGCAACTTCGGACGCACCGAAGGACAGGTGATCGGCCTCGGCGTGATTCTGAGTAACGTAATGGCCGGGCTCGGCGGCTGCTGGTGGCCCATCGAAATTACTCCGCAATGGGCGCAAAACGCGGCCGTCTTCCTGCCCACCGGCCTCACCATGAATGCCCTCCACAAACTGGTGAACTTCGGCGCCTCTCCCATCGCGGTATTGCCACACCTGGCCGCGTTGACGATCGCTGCCGCAGTCGCCCTGTACGCGCTCTCGCGCACGTTCCGATTCCAGTAAGCTCCTTCTTACGATAGGCTATAATCTATTAATCTAAAATCATTAATAGGCTATGCTATATTAAACATTGATGGATCCATAGTCCATAATCTATGGAGTTTATGAAAAAGGCAATCACCGCGGCCAAATCCCGTGCCCACCTCGACGCCCGCTTCCAGAAGCTACGGCCGGTGTCGCAGTACCACGCGCCGATACGGGGATGGATCAGGGCCATCCGCAGCGCCCTCGGCATGTCGACCGCCCAGCTTGCCAGCCGGCTCGGCATCAAGCAGCCCTCAGTCATCGCCCTCGAACTGTCAGAAGCAAAAGGCAGCATCGAACTGGCCACCTTACGGCGTGTGGCCGAAGCGCTCGACTGCACGGTAGTCTATGCGCTGGTGCCCAACCAGCCGCTGGAGAAGACGGTCCGCGACCGCGCGCGCGTGGTGGCAGGCGCGCGCCGCGCGGCAGTCGCACATTCCATGCTCCTCGAGGACCAGGCCGTTGACACTGCCGACTCCGAGGAGCGCCTCGACGAGTTCATCCGTGAGACGAGTCCGGGCCGGCTGTGGGATGAGCCGTGAACAGCGCCTTCGAGGAGCCTGACGGCGCCACGCCGCTGACTCCCGAAGAGATGCGCGATCTCATCCCCGCCCACATCGCGTACCGCCGCGAATTGAATGAGGCCGAACTGGAGAACATCACCCGCGCACAAGAGTGGGCGCTCGGCCGCCGGCGCGATCTGCTGAGCGAGAAATTCATCCGCGACCTCCACAAACGCATGCTTGGCGATGTGTGGCGCTGGGCCGGCAAGTTCCGCACGAGCCAGAGGAACATCGGGATCGACTACTGGCTCATCCCCGTGGAACTTCGCCAACTACTCGACGATTGCAAGACTTGGATCGAATTTGCGTCTTATCCGCCCGACGAAATCGCCGTCCGTTTGCATCACCGCATGGTGCTCATACACCCGTTCCCCAACGGCAACGGCCGTCACTCAAGGCTGATAGCAGACCTCCTCATCATGCAACTCGGCCGCCAACGGTTCTCATGGGGACGCGCGAGCCTGCGGAATCCGGGAGACGCGCGGGCGCGCTACATCGAAGCATTGCGCGCCGCCGACCGCCACGACATCTCTCCGCTGCTGGCCTTCGCGCGGGCGTAATCCGCGGAGTTTCTGGTAGAATTCCAACTACACCGCAACGGGAATCGACCATGGCCCTTACCATCAGCAATCTCTCCAAGACTTATCCCAACGGCGTTCGCGCGCTCAAGAATGTATCCCTGACCATCGGCAACAACATGTTCGGACTGCTCGGACCGAACGGCGCCGGCAAGAGTTCCCTCATGCGCACCGTCGCCACCTTGCAGGATCCCGACTCCGGCGCGATTAACCTCGACGGCATCGACGTCCTCAAGCAAAAGAACGAGGTGCGCAAGGTGCTCGGCTACCTGCCGCAGGAGTTCGGCGTCTACCCGAAGCTCTCGGCCATCGACATGCTCAACCATCTCGCCGTACTGAAGGGCGTCACCGCCGCGGGCGAACGCAAAGAGATGGTGGAGGCGCTGCTCCAGCAGACCAATCTCTGGGATGTCCGCAAGAAGGCGCTCGCCACTTACTCCGGCGGCATGAAGCAGCGCTTCGGCATCGCCCAGGCGCTGCTCGCCAACCCGCGCCTCATCATCGTCGACGAGCCGACCGCCGGCCTCGACCCAGCCGAGCGCAATCGCTTCCTCAACCTCCTCGCCTCTATCGGCCGCGATGTTACCGTCATCCTATCCACCCACATCGTCGACGACGTGCACGAACTCTGCTCCCGCATGGCCATCATTGCCAATGGCGAGGTACTGCTGGAGGGCGTGCCGTCCGAATCGCTGAAGGCGCTCGAAGGACAATTGTGGTCGCTCCTGGTGGCCACCGACGACGAGCTTCATGCCCTCGAAACGGAGCATCACGTGATCAGCACGCATCTCTCCGGCGGACAGCACGAAGTCCGGGTCTTCGCTTCCTCGTCACCGGGCAGCGGATTCCAGGCCGTTCCGGCGGCCCTGGAGGACGTCTACTTCCTGAACCTCTCGCGCCACGCGAAGAACTGAGGCGGCCACCATGCTCTGGGAATTCTTCACCTTCGAGATGCGCTTCCGCGTGAAGAGCGTGTCCACATATGTCTATTTCGCGATCTGGTTCGCGTTCTCGTTCCTCTGCGTTGCCTCCGAGAGTTTCGGGCTAGGCAACTCCAACGGCAAACTACTGCTCAATGGGCCGTACGCCAACGCCTTCAATGACATCGGTTCTTCGCTGTTCGGCGTGATCATTATCGCCGCTATCTTCGGCACGTCCATCCTGCGCGACTTCCAGCGCGACACTTACCAGATCCTGTTCACCAAGCCGGTTTCCAAGTTCGCCTACCTGGGCGGACGCTGGGCGGGATCTTTCGTCACCACTGTCTTCGCCTTCTCGGGGATGCTGTTTGGGACATTCTTCGGGACATTGGCACCGTGGGCCGACCACGCCCGCATCGCACCCAATCACCTCTCCTGGTACATCCAGCCATTCCTCTCGATCACGACGGTGCAGATTTTCTTTCTCGGCTCGCTATTCTTCACCGTGGCGGCTCTCACCCGCAAAATTTTCATCGTCTATTTGCAGGGCGTCGCGCTGTTCATGTTCTACGTGATCGGGATCACGGTTTTCTCCGCCACACGCTCGCTGGAACATTTCTGGTCCGGCATCCTCGATCCCATCGGTTACATCCTGTTCGACAACATCACCCGCTACTGGACCGTCGTCGAGAAAAACAGCCTCCTGCTGCCTTGGGATTTCAGCGGTAACTCGCCCGGCGTCTTCCTCTTTAACCGCCTGCTGTGGACCGCCGTCGGCCTGCTCTCGCTGGGCGGATTGTGGCGTTTCTTCCCCATGTCGGTGGAGGCTCTCACCGCTCTCTCGCAAGGCAAGCGCGCCGCCAAAGCGCGCATGCAGGATGTCGAGGAGACGCGGCCCGTCCGCTCACTGGTGGCCGGGAAGCTTCCTCGCGTGCATCAGATTTTCGGCGCCGGCACGACCTTCGCGCAGTATCTCTCCCTCACGCGCCTGCGAGTCCGCAACGTCACCCGCGAAATTCCCTTCTGGGCCATTCTCGGACTGCTCATCGTCTTCGCGGTCAACAACGGCCAGTTTGCCGGAAAAGTAGGCGGCGTCGATGTCTGGCCGGTCACCTACCTCATGCTGCAGGCCGTGGAAGGCAGCTCCACCATGTTCTTCTTCATCGTGGCCACGCTCTACGCCGCCGAGCTCATCTGGCGCGAGCGCGACACCCATTTCGACGGCATCCACGACGCATTGCCGATGAGCGAAACCACGGACTGGCTCTCCAAGCTCACCGCGATCGTATTGGTGGAGGCCATCCTGCTCGCCGTCACGATGCTTGTGGGCATCTTCATGCAGACCATCGCGGGCTACTACCGGTACGAGCTCCTGCAGTATTTCAAAGAGCTGTACGTCGTGACGTTCCCGCAGGTGCTGGCATTCATCTTCTTCGCGCTGTTCATCCAAACCATCGTTTCGAACAAGTTCGTCGGCTTCGGCATCGTCATCGGCATCTTCGTGCTGCAGCCGATTCTCTTTAATTTCGGTTGGGAAAACAGCCTCGTTCTTCCCGGCGCCACCCCTCCTTACATGTATTCCGACATGAATGGCTATGGACACTTCGTGCCGGCGCTCTTCTGGTGCACCACGTACTGGCTTGCGATCTTCGCATTCTTCGCCGTGCTGTCGATCGCCTATGCGCGCCGCGGCGCCGACGATTCCTTTGCCGCACGGACTCGCCTGGCGATGCGACGCGCTCCACGCCTCGCCCCGTTGGCGGCACTCGCCCTTCTTACGGCCGCGGGATCCGGCTTCTGGTATTACTACAACGCTCACGTCCTGAACGAATATCGCACCGCCCAGGACCGCCGCGACGATCAGGCCGCCTATGAGCGCAATTTCAAGAAATACGAACTCCTCCCGCAGCCCAAGGTCACGGCGGTGGACGCGCTGGTCAACATCTACCCGGAGCGTCGTTCCTTCGACGGCACCGGCCGCTACACGCTGCAGAACAAATCCACGGAACCTATCTCCCAGGTTCATCTCACCGACGCCAACGAGTCCGTTTCGAACGTGCAGTTCGACCGGCCGTTCCACCTGGTAAGCCGGGCGAAACGCAACAGCTACTCCATCTACGCTCTCGATCAGCCGCTGGCCCCTGGGGACGTTCTCACCCTGACCTTTGCCGTGGGCCACACCACGCGCGGCTTTCGCGACGGGAACGAACTGCCGGAGTTCGCCTACAACGGCACCTTCTTCGACGCCAGCTACTTTCCGGCGATCGGTTACAGTGCGCAGGTCGAACTCGACGACCCGCGCCGCCGCCGCGAAGAAAAACTTCCCGTCATCGCAGACATGGCAGAACGCGGAGAGCCCGTGCACACGCGCCGCAATCTCTTCTCGCCCAACTCCGACTGGATCACCTACCACGCCGTGGTCAGCACCTCCGCCGACCAGATCGCCATCGCACCCGGCTACCTGCAACGCGAGTGGCAGCAGAACGGGCGCCACTACTACGAGTACAGCATGGGAGCCACGCACATCCTGGACTTCGCCGCATATCTCTCCGCGCGCTACAAAGTTCGCAAGGAGGTTTACTCCGGCGTTGCGGGTCCGGTCAACCTCGAGGTCTACTACGACCCGGCCCACACCTTCGACATCGACGATATGCTTGCCTCGTCGCGCGCCGGGCTCGACTATTACCAGGCTCACTACAGTCCGTATCAGTTCACGCAGTACCGCATCATGGAGTTCCCGCGCTACCGTTCCTTCGCGCAGTCTTTCCCCAACACCATACCCTTCTCGGAGGGCATCGGCTTTATCGCGCGAGTGGTCAACAAAGACGATATCGACCTCACCTACTTCGTCACCGCGCATGAGTTGGGACACCAGTGGTGGGCGCATCAACTGATCGGCGGCGAGGTGCAAGGCTCCAATATGATGTCGGAGACCCTGGCGCAATACTCCGCTTATATGGTGTCGCAGCAGAAATACGGCAAGGACTACATGCGCAAATTCCTGCGCCACTATCTGGACCGCTATCTGCGCGGGCGCGCCGGCGAGACGCGCCATGAGCCGCCGCTCGCCCTGGTGCAGCGCGAACCGTACGTGTGGTACGAAAAGGGCGGCCAGATCATGTACACCCTCGCCGACTATATCGGCGAAGACAAGATCGACCTGGCCCTGCACAACTTCCTGATGCAGTACCGCTACGCCAACGCCACCAACCAGGTGGACGCCGCCGACAACTCCCACAGCGCCGCCGACCAGCCGTACCCCGATACGCGCATGCTGGTGGACGCGATCGTGGCGCAGACACCCGAGGAGTATCGCTACCTGGTGGACGATGGCTTCAATCGCATCGTCCTCTACGACAATAAGGCGCTCTCCGCCACCTGGCAGAAGACTCCCGACGGCAAGTACAAGGTCACCCTCAACGTGCAGGCGAAAAAGGTGCAAGCCGACGGCAACGGCGTCGAGTCTCCCATGCCGATGGCAGACTACATCGATATCGGCGTCTTCGCGGGTAGCAAGGACGATGAGAAGCCGTTGTACATGAAGCGCGAAAAGCTTACACAGGAGCGCCAGACCTTCACCATCGTGGTGGATCAACAGCCCACCCGCGCGGGTATCGACCCGTATAACAAACTGATCGACCGCATCGTCGACGATAATGTGATAAATGTCGTGAAGCAATAACGGCAGCGCAATTGCTGTTCACTAGAACGTCATGTTACTGGCGGCTGCATTCGTTCTCTCGCTACCCCTGCATTTCGAACCGAATGTGGGGCAGGCGCCTGCCGCAACCCGCTTCGTTGCCGCGGCGCCCGGGTATACGTTGTATCTTTCCGACACAGGCGTCACCATGCAGTTACAGCACAGCGGAGCTATAACTATGAAGCTTCCTCGCACCCACGTGGAAGCTCTCGACGCTCTGCCCGGACGGTCGAACTACTATGCGGGCGGCGACCGGTCGGCGTGGCGAACCGGTGTGCCGAATTATGATCGTGCGTGTTATCGCGCAGTATTTCCCGGCATCGATCTGGTCGTCTATGGTAAAACGCAACAAATTGAGTATGACTGGATAGTAGCCCCAGGAGCAGATCCGACTTCCATCCACTTTTCTTTTGCCGGCGCTTCTCGTATTCGCATCGACCACTCGGGCGATCTGGTGCTCGACACATCGGCCGGCGAAGTACGCCATCGGAAGCCATACATCTATCAGAGCGATGCGGGGCGCACCCGCCAGATCGAGGGCGCGTTTGTGCCGACGCGCGGGGAAGTGCGCTTCCGTATCGGCGCGTATGACAAGCGCCTGCCGCTCGTGATCGACCCGAAGCTGATTTTCGCCGCCGGATTCGGTGGAAGCGGAATATATTGGGACTTCCCGATGGTGCACTACACGCTAAACGACGCCGGAACGGGCATAGCCCTGGACAAGAGCGGAAACATCTACGTCACCGGCATCACTGTCTCCGCAGATTTCCCCCAGGTCAATTCCCAAGCTTCGAGCCCATCCGCGCCGTGCTCCTTCAATTGTTACTACCGGTCGATCTTCGTGAGTAAGCTGTCCCCGGATGGCGCTACCCTCCTATACTCGACTTATATCGCGGCGCCCAACGGCCCAACGATTTCCGACACCCCACTGCCCGGGGGCTTCGCGCTCAATCCCACCACTGGCGCCGTCTATGTAACAGGCGGGACAACAGGCGAAAATTTCCCGCTATCCGGGTCAGCCACCACTGCCGGTGGGATGGACGCATTCGTGGTGGAACTCGACACCAGCGGATCGCTCGTGGCGTCCACCCTGATTGGCGGCACCGGCGATGACGCGGGCACATCGATCGCTCTGGGACCTGACGGTGCTCTCTATCTGGCAGGTACCACCCAATCCTCAAACTTCCCCACCACGGCTGGCGCATACCAAACCGCCCCCGTGACCAGCGGCCAGAACATGTTCCTTTGCAAGCTCGATCCGGCGAAACTTACCGCGATCTACTCGACCTACCTGGGTCCAGGCGATTCGCCAGTGGCACACCCCGATCTGTCAGGCAACGCCTACGTCGCCGCCAATCCCGTCACGGCGGCAACGCCGTGCGCGGCCTCGCCATGCGGCAACGTGGTCCTGCTGAAAGTGAATCCCTCCGGAAGCCAACTCGTGTACGCCACTTCCTTCGGCGGTTCCGGTTCGCAAACCCTCGGCGGTCTCGCCGTGGACGCTTCTGGCTACGCATATATCGGCGGCGGCACCACTTCCACCGATCTCCCCACCACTAGCGGCGTTTACCAAACCGCCTGGCATCCCGCCGCTCCGAACTCCAATGCGTATTCAGCCGCCTTCCTGGCGAAGTTCGATCCTTCCGCCAAGCTCATCTACGCGACCTACTTGGCCGGCACCGGGTACGATCGCGCAGACGGGGTCACCGTGGACTCCGCCGGAAATGCCTACCTCAGTGGTTCGACCACTTCCTTGGATTTCCCACTCGTCAATGCGCTTCAAGTGAGCCCGTACTACTACGTTTGCAACACGTATACAGTCTCCGGCCAGGTATCCAGCGGGCAGACTTACTGCTCTTCCGCTGGATTCTTGACTGCCTTCAATACCGACGGGACGGCGCTCCTTTGGTCGACGTACCTCAGCGGCGCCGTCTCGGACACCACCCTCGACGCAGCAGGCAACGTGTACGCCACGGGCGGGAACCTCGACATCACCACTCCTGGAATCGCGCCCAGCAAGACCGCCTCAGCAAGCGTATTGAAAATCGCGCCACAGGGGACCGGGCTGCAGTTCTCCGCCAACAGTATCGTCAACGCCGCCTCGTTCCATCCCGGGTTGCCCTCCCCTGGCGGTTTGGCTGCTCTCTTCGTTACCGGCCTGAACGTGAGTGGCACCATGACGGCGGCCGGCTATCCGCTGCCCACCGAATTGGCCGGCGTCACCATCCTGGTGCAAGGAGTGCCGGCGCCGATTCTGGCAGTGGCCGACATTCCAGGCGCCGGGTATCAACAGATCAACTTCCAAGTGCCGTTCGAAGCCAATACCCAAACGCCGAACGTCGTGGAAGTGCGATACCAAGGCTCTTCGACGTTCGCCGTCCCGCAAACCGTCGGCCCCGGGATCTTTCTCCTCAGCGATGGCACGCCGGCCATCCAACATGCGGCCGACTATAGCCTAGTCACAGCTTCGAATCCGGCTAGGTTCGGAGAGACGATCGTCGTCTACCTCACCGGACTCGGCCACGTATCGTCGTCCTCCTCATCGCCCGTCGTCTCGGGAGTACCCCCTACAAGCCCCGCCCCGATGGCCAGCGGTTGCGGTCTGGGTTATATGACCTTCGGCACAAGCCTGTACGCAGGACTCACACCAGGAGCGGTGGGCCTATATCAGATGAATCTCCAGCTGTCGGATAGTCTACCTTCTGGAAATTTGGCGTTCTCCATCTACTGGCAGCAATGTTGGGGACCCGGAGCCCCCTATAACTACGCGGCGAGCAACACCGTCAACATCCCCATTCAATAGGGCCGAGCCATCTGATATAGTGGGCGACCATGGACCGCCGTGAGTTTTTACGTACCGCCGCGGCCGGTGTCCTTTTCACCGGTCCCTTCCAACATCTTGCCTCCGCCCAGCGCAAGAAAGTCAAAATCACCGACGTGAAGTGCATGATCGTGCGCGGCACGTGGGATTGGAATCTCATCAAGATCGAGACCGATTCCGGACTCTACGGCATCGGCGAGGCCTACTGGGGTTGGGGTGTGAAGGACATGGTGCTCGCCAAGTTGAAGCCCATTATCGTGGGCGAGGATCCCCTCAACGTCGACAAGCTCTTCACTAAAATGCTGATGCAGAGCGCCGGCGCGGGCTCCATCGGTGGCGTCACGGTCAGTGCCGCGTCGGGCATCGAAATCGCGCTTTGGGATCTCTGCGGGCGCATTCTGCAGACGCCGGTTTGCAACCTGCTCGGCGGCCGTTTCCGCGATCGCATTCGCTTCTATCGCACCCTGCAATCCGTCGCCAACGTGGAAGATCTCTCGCAGTGGAAAGCGCACGCCGAAGCGGCACGCGCCGAGAAGTGGGGCTGGACCGCTTTCAAATTCCAGGGCGATGGCGTCCCCACGCGCGCCGATCCCACCTTCAAGGAACCCGGCCACGATCCCTACGGCCGCGGACTCACCAATAAAGACTACCGCCGGATCGTTGCGGGCATGGAGACCATCCGCGAGACACTCGGGCCCGACACCGATTTCGCCATCGAATGCCACTGGCATTACGACACGCAGGACGTGATCCGCCTGGGTCGTGCGCTCGAACCGGTCCATCCCATGTGGCTCGAAGATCCCGTGCCGCCGGAGAACATCGAGGCGATGCAGCGCGTCACGCAATCCATCCCCATCCCCGTGTGCACTGGCGAGAACTTGTACCTGCGCCAGGGATTCCGCAAGCTCATCGAGATGCAGGCCACTTCCGGCGTGCATATCGACGTGCCAAAATCCGGCGGACTGCTGGAGTCGAAGCGGATCGCCGAGATGGCCGACCTCTACTACATATGGACTGCGTGCCACAATCCCGCGAGCCCGGTCGGCACCATAGCGTCCTGCCACTCCGCCGCGGCGATGCGCGATTTCCGCATTCACGAACTGGCCAACTGGGTGGACTGGTGGCCCGACCTGGTGGTCCACGAAGGCCCGTTCTGGAAGAACGGCTATTTCACCATCGAGGACAAGCCCGGCCTGGGCATCGAACTCAATCCCGACGTCGCGCGCGCCCACCTCGCGCCGGGCGAGACTTGGTGGGGCTGACCGGCACAACCTGCCGCTTGGGCGCATCCTGTTTGCCAGTCGACTGCGGGCGGTCAAGGGCGTCCGCCCCACACGGGTGCTTAATCGTTTTGGGGAGAACCAACTCCATTAAGGTCGTGTCTCGGAAGACAGCCGCTGACTTGATGGCAGTTACTGAGCGGCGCGCGTCAGCAAGCGGTCGTCGAGGACGGTTTCCCCCGAATCGGATAAGCACTCGCCCCGCCCATTGACGCCCCAGACAAGTAAATACTGTTATCGTCTTGTAATGGCAGAACAGTTCCGCGACGCTGAACGGATGCAACTTAGCTTCCTTGCCAAGATCGAGAAGAAAGTTCTCATCTGGCTGGCTCAGCGCATGCCCGCATGGGTGAATTCCGACCACCTGACGGTTCTCGGGTTCGTCGCCATGTTGGCTGCGGGACTGCTCTACTGGGCCGCCGCGAGCGACCGGCGAGCGCTCATCGGCGTGGTCGTAGCGCTGGCCATCAACTGGTTCGGCGATAGCCTCGATGGCACTCTGGCGCGCGTCCGCAATCGTCTGCGTCCGCGCTACGGCTTCTACGTGGACCACATCACCGACGCCATCGGGACGTTTTTCCTGATGGGCGGGCTGGCGCTGTCGAGTTACATGAATCCCTTCATCGCGCTCGGGCTGCTGATCGCCTACTTCCTGCTTTCCATCGAGGTCTACCTCACCACCTACGTGCTGGGCGCGTTTCACATGTCCTTTTGGAGTTTCGGCCCCACCGAACTGCGCCTGCTGCTGTGTATCGGCAACATCGCGCTGTTCTACCGGCCGGTGGTGGGGATCGCGGGCCACCGTTTTCTGCTGTTCGACGTGGGCGGATCCATCGGAATTTGCGGAATGGGGATGATGCTGGTCTGGTCGGCGCTGCGGCATACCATCCAGCTCTATCGGGCAGAACGGCTGCCGTGAAGCGCCTAGCGCTACGCTGGCTGAAGTTCAATCTGGTAGGTGCGCTCGGGATCGGCGTCCAACTGGGGTGCCTGAAACTGCTGCTGCATTCCCGAATGAACTATCTGGCGGCGACCGCGCTGGCGGTAGAGATCGCAGTCCTGCACAATTTCGTGTGGCATGAGCGGTTCACCTGGCATGAGCGGTTCACCAGGAATCACCGGCCGGGCGGAACCCGCGAGCGCTGGCTGCGCCTGCTGCGCTTCCATTTCGGGAATGGGGCGGTATCCATTCTGGGGAATATGGGCTTGATGTGGCTCTTCGTGGGGCGCCTCCACATGAAACAGGTCCTGGTAGCTAGAGTCTGTCCGGTATGTTCCTGGCCACAGCGGGGCGCTGGCGCGGCGCTGTCACCAGCGCAAACATAAATGTACGATTTTGTTTGATTAGGGCAAATTCCGTGTCTATGATGGGG
>Ga0182030_10012768_pt1 | contig 16787 bp, 14 predicted proteins | sample 812S3MmetaG_FD_121299 | JGI IMG/M metagenome (GOLD analysis project Ga0182030, IMG submission 121299) | Permafrost microbial communities from Stordalen Mire, Sweden - 812S3M metaG (Illumina Assembly) | ecosystem: Environmental > Terrestrial > Soil > Wetlands > Permafrost | place: Sweden...
GCCGAGATCACCGACAAGATCTTTTGGTTCGCGACCCTCGCGTCCGCCAGCAGCGGGTTCTTTACGCCCGTCTGGTACCGGCCCAAAGAAAACAAACCAATATCACTTATCGAGCCAACACCATGAAGTACTGCTACCAATGCGGAAAGATGACGGCGGGTGAGGCGCTTTATTGCGGAACCTGCGGCAGGACCTACGATGTCCGGCTTTGTCCGCGCGCGCATGTAAATCCGCGCGGAGCCGAGGTTTGCTCGAAGTGCGGCAGCCGTGAGTTGTCCACGCCGCAGCCGAAGATTCCGATGAGCTGGCGATTGCTTGCCATCGTTGCACGGCTGGGAATCGGACTCATGCTCTTCTATGCATCGCTTTCCCTCGTTATTGCCTTGCTCCACACGCCGGAGGTACAGAAAGCCCTGGTTGCCATTGGGCTGCTCCTTAGTTGTCTCTGGTGGCTCTGGAGCAAACTCCCCGACTGGCTTCAAGAATTGATCCGCGCTCTTTGGAAGCGGAGGGAGAACAACGATGACTAAGCGAGAGAGATTGTCGGGCTTCGGGGAAAGCGGAAACACATTGCAAACACAACGCTTTCCGCTGGTGAGCTACGGGCAGAACTGCCCGGAGCATTACCCGCAGGCCACGGAGTACGGAAACGAGCCTTTGGGCGCGCCGCTGTCTATTCGCGATGTCGCTAGACTGTTCGGCTGCTCCATCTGGACGGTGCGGCAACGGTACCTGCCGCAGGGATTGCCGTACTTGCGCACCGGACCAAACAGCAAGCTGATTTTCTTTCGCGACCAGGTTGTTCGCTGGATTCTCGAAAACCAACAGAAAGGAGGATTAAAGAAGTGAGTCTCTACAAGCGCGGCGATCAGTACTGGACGTCGATTTGGATCGAAGGCGTGCGTACCATGCGCTCGCTTGAGACTTCAAACCGCCGCCAAGCTGAGACGTTGGAGCAACGCTTTCGCGACGAACTGCACACGAAGCGATTCCAACTCCCGAACTTCAAACCGGAAATGCTCTTCGGGGAACTCTATGGAAGATTTCTCGCCGAGGGCGATGTCAAACCCCATCACCGGGACCGCGCGAAGATGTTTCTGCCGTTCTTTTCGGAAATGCCTATTGGGCGGATCACAAAGAACGACATCGCGCGTTACCGCAAACTCCGCCATGACGAGCACCGCCGGAAGCAGATGAAGGAGAATAAGAAACCGCTCTCGGAAACCACTGTAAACCGAGACGTCGAAGTCATCCGCCATCTGCTCTTCTGGGCAGCCGACGAGGGCTTCATTACTGCCAACCCCATCGCACGCATCCGCATGGTAAGGGAGCGTGGCCAACGCCGCCCGGTCATGTCGGTGGCCGAGGAGATCAAGCTCCTCGACGCCTGCTCAGACCACCTTCGACCCTTCGTCATTGCGGCGCTCGACACCGGCATGCGACGGGGAGAACTGACCAATCAATTGTGGGAGCACGTGGACTTCGACCGCAACTTGCTTTCGGTTACGCACTCGAAGACCGCCGAAGGGGAGCATAGGCCAGTTCCGCTCACAACCCGGGTCCGCGCAATGCTCGACGCAAATCGTAAGGCGTCGGGATTGATCTTCACCTACGACGGCCACGCCATCCGCCGTCCGAAAACAGGGTGGACAGCCGCTTTGCGCCGGGCAGGGTTGCCACACTACCGGCTTCACGACCTCAGGCACACATTTTGCTCCCGTTTGGTTGAGGCGGGCGTGATTGCGGACGTGCGCAAAGAATTGTTAGGCCATAGTGCGGGCGGCGACGTGCATTCAATTTATACGCACATTGACCTTCCATTGCTGCGCGAGGCGATCCGCCGCCTCGATCAGTGGCACGAGGAAAAGGTGCGCGCGCTCGGCGCGCCTCCAAAAGAGGGCAAAGAACTCACTTTTCCCCACGACCGCAACGCGCTACCAACCGAATTGAAGGAACAACCAGATGCCAGAAACAATCACTCAACCTCAGCCGCATGATTTCGACGAGGCGATCCGCAAGCGCGTCATCGAACGGGCCATGGCAATCAACGCGAAGCTGCTGGCCAAGCTCGCCACGGTTGCGGACGATCTCGACCTTGGCGGCCATCGCGCCGCGCTTGGTGGCCTCGATGGCCTTGAGCGGCAGATCGAAACCATGCGCAGTTTCCTGCTCCTGCTCCCGTGGGAGTAAAGCACTTTCACAATCAACCCATACACCCAAAGGAGGGTTTATGAATGCCCAAAAAACCGCATCGGGAACCGCATCAGGCTCAGCGCCACTCGCAACATCAACCAACAGCCGCAAGGCATGGATCAAGAAGACGCCGGTCGATATCGTCATCGAACAGGTCGTCAAGCAGGAAGAGAAAGTTGCTACCTTGCGCAGCGAGCTCGCCCATGAAGAACGCGAGCTCGGCAAGCTCCAACAGGCGCGCACTGTCCTAGAAGCAACATAACCCATTTCATTTCACAAGGAGTTTGCCATCGTGCAAGCTCCTTTTTCTTATCAAGCTTTTCAACCAAGGAGGCGATCATGAACATTCCCGGATTCACAACGGAAGAAGCAGCACAGCAATTGGGCACGGAAGGCGTTGAAAGCCTCGTCACCAATGCCGAACGCATCTGTGCGTACAAACGGCAGCAGATCGAGCTCGCGAACCAAGGCCCCATTCTGAGCTTGGAAGCGGAATACCAAATACTGCTCGCCGAAGAACGCCGCATTGAGCAGCGGCTTCAGATGGCTCCGCCTCCCGGCGATCTACGCCGTCTTCGCCGGAGGGCAATCTATTACTGGTCGATCACCGTGATTCTGACCGTCGCAGGATTCTTTGCCACAATGCTCTCCTTTGAGCCATTCCGGCTGGGCTGGAAAAGCTTGTTGTATTGCGGTGGCATCGCGGTTCTTACGCCATTTCTCGTGGAACGCCTGCTCGAGAGCAAGAGCATGGAAAAGGTCGTGAAGGCTCTTACGGCGATTGCCGCTGCCGCCGCGCTGGGCAGCTTAATGTTTCTTGCCGTCATCCGTGGTGATCTGCTCGCGCGTCAGATTCACCAAGACACCGCGCCCTCAGTTGTGCTCGACGATGCCCAGCCACAGCCTGAATCCAATAACTCGTTCTACGACTCAACCCTCGATCTGCTCCGCGCCGCCCTCCTTCTCATGGCACTTGCCATGGAACTCGGTGCGGGCCTCGTGCTTCGCGAGGCATGGCGTTCGACCCCGGATTCGTCGGAGGACTGGAATAAACTCAGAAACGACTTGGTCGCGGTGCGCCAGCGCATGGGCGCAATCGCCAGCCAGGCGGTAATGCTACGCAATGAACCTGGAATCTTCGTGGCGCGCTTCTGGGACGACTTCTATCGCGCCATGCTTTCGAATGCCGTGCGTAGTGCCATGACGAAATTGCTGGTACTAATCCTCGGACTCTTCTGCCTTGCCGCTGGAGCGGCCCATGCCGAGGATCACCTTGCTGAGGTGGTTGCCATCGATCTCACTCAGTCGGTTGCGGCCACCGGCCCGGACAGAAAGACCGATTTTCAAAAGAATCTCGATGGCGTCGCCCTTCTGCTGTCAGAGGCTCCCGCCGGGGCCCACATCACCGTCATCGGCATCACCGACCACAGCTTTGCACAGCCGTATATATTGTTGTCGGCTCGCATCCCAGGCGACCCCGGATACTTCGGAGAACGGTTGACCGCGGCTCGAAGCCAGTTGATCCGCGCATGGAAGCAGCGGAGCAACCATCTTGCACCCCAGTTTCAACAAACCGACATCCTTGGTGCACTGCAACTAGCCGATCTGATTCTTGCCCAGCAAGGTGATGTTGGCCACAAAACTCTCGTTATCTTCTCCGATATGCGGCAAAGTACGCCCGACCTCGATTTGGAAGCGCCGAAGATCGTGCCGCCCTTCGCGGCTGTGGCCAAGCGATGCGGGGCATTTCCTGCGCTCCGGAATGTCAGGGGTTATGTCCTTGGAGCCGATGGCGCTGGCAGATCCAGCGCCTATTGGCAAAGCCTTGAAGCATTTTGGAAGGATTACCTTCAACAGGCTGGAGCAATTCTTGAGGTCTACTCCGTCTTGCGGGAGTTGCCTGAAGTTTCGCAAGACATGCATTGACGAGCGGCTATGCTGCAAAGTCAACTAACTGTCTTTCCCAAAGAGGCTCCTGTAGCTCAAGAAGAGAGGACTTTCGAACATGGTCGAATCGACCTTCATGCATGGGTGGATAGTCTTTCTAGGGTCACTCGCAGTCATCGTAATCATCTTGACGGCCTTTGGGATCATGCCGGGCGTCCTGAAGGCCGCCGATGCGATGAAACTTGTGGGCGCCATCCTCGGCATTGTTATCGTACTGACGCTCGCCCCAGGCATCATCGTGAGCGCCTGGTTGGCAATACCATTGTGGCAGCGGGTCGCGCTGCTCGCAATTGGGATATGTATCTGGCAATTGCGACGACCACGACGGCAAACTCGGAAGAAGGAACGGCAATGACGCCCCGTTGAATCCCATGGCGGCGTGCATTCAGTTGACGGATCGCCCTGGCCGCAATTGGCATTTGCGGTTAGGAAGGCTAATGAGCTGCGCCAAGCGTTTGAATTCTATGTGTAAATCTTCGCTATATATTCGCCTATAATCTCAGCATGGGTGAGATGAAGCGGGCGAACGCCTACGAGGAGGAGCGCCGGTTGAAGGACCGGTTCGCGTCCACACTCGTCATTGCGGCTTCGATCATCGCGGCCGTAAGGCTGGCGCGGGACGACATCAGCCGGCCATCGCCCAGGCTCACGTCGGTCATTGCCGACAGTGTCGGGCTGGCCAGGACGATTCTCGACAAGGTATTGCGGTAGTCTGTTTTCCATGTGCGGGAGCTACCACAATCGGTTTCATAAACAGCCGATTGCCGAAGCGTTCAGCGCGAAAACCCATCCGAGAAGCGAGATGATCTGAACACGATTCTTTACACAACTCTTTGATTTCTCTATACTTCTGGTTACTGATCCCAACAATATGCCGCAAGCTACCCCCGCAAATTCCGAGTGGCTTACCCGCAAGCGTCTGATCGATGGCAAGCTAAAGGCCACCGGGTGGCGGGTTGTTCCGTTTGCGGCAGGGACGCCATTGGCTGCCCTTGATAGGTGCGCCATTGAAGAGTTTGAGACTGCGAGCGGCCCCGCCGACTATGCATTATGCCTTGGCGGTCAGATCGTCGGTATTCTTGAAGCCAAGAAGCTGACGCTCGGGCCACAGAATGTTTTGTCCCAGGCGGAGCGATACTCAAAGAGCCTTCAACAGCCAGCGTTACAGGCAGGCCCTTTTGGCGTTCCATTGCTCTATTCCACCAACGGCGAAGTAATCTGGCACCATGATGTTCGGAACGCCCTGAACCGTTCTCGTCAGATTGCACAATTCCACACGCCCGAAGCCGTCAATGAAATCCTCGGCTTCGATCTTGATGCCGCCATTGGGCGGTTGCGCTCCGCCCCCAACAAGAGCGCTAAGGTGCGGCCGTACCAGTTCGAGGCCAACGAGGCAATCGAGCAGGCGATTGCAGACCGCAAACGGGCGATGCTGGTCGCAATGGCTACTGGCACCGGCAAGACATTCACAATGGTGAACGAAATCTATCGTTTGATGAAGTCCGGCACTGCTCGGCGGGTGCTGTTCTTGGTAGATCGCAGGGCGCTTGCCGCCCAGGCCGTTCGTGCCTTTGGATCGTTTGAAGCCGACCAGGGGCTCAAATTCGACAAAATCTATGAAGTCTACAGCCAACGGTTCCAAAAGGAGGACTTTGGAGAGGACGAAAAGTTTGATCCTAAGGTGCTGCCTCAGTCTTATTTGCAAGCGCCGAAACCCGGCAATGCATTCGTCTACGTGTCCACGATCCAACGGATGACGATCAATCTCTATGGGCGCGAAGCGGCCATGGGCGGCGAAGAGCCAATCGATGACGATGCCGAGAAACTCGAAATCCCGATTCATGCATTCGATTTGATCGTCGCCGACGAGTGCCATCGAGGCTATACCTCATCGGAGGTTGCACTCTGGCGCAAGACGCTTGAGCATTTCGATGCGATCAAGATCGGATTGACCGCGACGCCTGCCGCGCACACGACGGCATATTTCAAGGATACGGTGTATCGATATGAATACGATCGAGCGGTCCGGGAAGGATACCTCGTCGATTACGACGTGGTGAAGGTTCACTCCAACGTCCGCATGAACGGGGTCTTTCTCAAAGAGGGGGAGGAAGTCGGCCTCATCAATCCCGAGACTGGTTCAAAGAAGCTCGATAGCATTGAGGACGAGCGCGCTTTCGATGCCTCTGCGGTAGAGCGTGAAATCACCTCCCCGGACTCCAACAAGAAAATACTTGAGGAGATAAGAACTTACGCGCAGGGACACGAGCAGACGTACGGCCGCTTTCCGAAGACCCTCATTTTTGCGGCGAATGACTTGCCGCATACGTCCCATGCCGATCAGTTGGTGGACCAAGCCCGCGATGTTTTTGGCCGGGGTGATTCATTTGTTCAGAAGATCACCGGAAGCCCCACCGTTGATCGTCCGCTCCAGCGCATTCGTGAGTTTCGCAATCGTCCACATCCAGGCATTGTCGTGTCCGTGGATATGCTTACGACCGGTGTGGACATCCCGGACTTGGAATTCATTGTTTTTCTGCGCCCGGTGAAGTCGCGCATCCTTTTCGAGCAGATGCTCGGGCGCGGTACGCGAAAAGGGGAGAAGTTCCCTGACAAATCGCACTTTGTTGTTTTCGACTGTTTCGATGGAACGCTACTCGAATATTTCCGGAATGCGACTGCCATCACCGCCGATCCGCCCACCGGGGTAACCCGCACCATTCCCGAGATCATCGACGACATCTGGGCCAATCGGGACCGCGAGTACAACATCCGCTGCCTAACCAAGCGACTCCAGCGTATCGATAAAGAAATGCATGGAGATGCACGCACGGATTTCGCTGCTTTCATTCAGGAAGGCGACCTTGCTGCGTACGCAAAGAGCCTTGCTGCTGCGCTCCATAAAGATTTTGTCCCAACGATGGGATTACTGCGGAACGCAGACTTCCAACGCCTTTTGCAGGAATACAAGCGAAAGTCACGTACCTTTATTGTGGCGCACACGACGGAGGACGAGGTGTCCTCCGAATGGCTCGTTCGTGGCTTGGACGGCAAAGAGTACAAGCCAGACGACTATCTGACGGCGTTTTCGGAATATATCGACACCCATCAGGCAGACGTCGAATCCATCGCCATCTTATTGAAGCATCCGCAGAACTGGGGCCCAGATGCGCTAAAGTCTTTGCGCGAAAAACTTGCCGCAGCCCCGCAACGGTTTACAGAGCCCAATCTGCAAAGGGCATTCGAGCTGCGGCGTAATAAGGCCTTGGCTGACATCATATCGATGGTGAAGAATGCCGCCGATGCGCAGAGTCCATTGCTCACGGCGTCCGAGCGCGTTGATCGAGCCATTCAGAAAATCACAGAGGCGCAAACATTCACCAGTGAACAGCTGGGATGGATTGAACGCATTCGCACGCATCTCCAGGGAAATCTATCCATCGACCAGGACGATTTTGAGAGCCAGCCGATCTTTAGTGATTTTGGAGGATGGGGCCGAGCCGCCAAAATATTCAACGGTCGTTTACCTGCGCTGATGCAGGAAATAAATGAGGCAATCGCAGCATGAGTGATATTGTCCAAAAACTTTGGGGCTTCTGCCACACACTCCGCCATGACGGCGTGGACTATGGCGACTATATAGAGCAGCTCACTTACTTGCTGTTCTTGAAAATGGCGGAGGAAAGAGGGGTCGAGATTCCGAAGGGATGTGACTGGGATACCCTCAAAAACTTATCCGGAACCGACCTGACTGACCATTACAACGAAGTGCTACGTAAGCTACGTTCCGCCGAGGGGCTTCTCGGTGACATTTTCACCCAGGCCACATCGCGATTCACCAACCCGGTCAACCTTCGTCGCTTGATCGATATGATCGACGAGGAAGAGTGGTCCTCTCTTGATGTGGATGTAAAGGGTGCCGCTTTTGAAGGCCTCCTTGAAAAGGCCGCGAGCGAAGGAAAGAAAGGTGCGGGGCAGTATTTCACGCCGCGCGTTCTTATTCAAACCATCTGCCGCTTGATGAAGCCCGATCCGCGCGGGCGGAACGATTTCAGGATTTCAGACCCTGCATGTGGTTCCGGCGGCTTCCTAATCTGCGCGTACGAATGGTTGGTCGCTGAAAGCAAAGGCGTCTTTGACCGCGCCGACGCCAAACGTATTCGGACAAAGACGTATTTCGGACAGGACCTCGTTCCTCGCCCCCGCCGTCTGGCGCTCATGAATCTTTATCTGCACGGAGTCGAACCCCACATTTATCTCGGCGATACTTTGTATGAGCCAGATCGTGGGGAACGTTATGATGTTGTACTCACAAATCCGCCATTCGGTACTAAGGGTGCTAACCAAGCGCCGGACCGCGAAGACTTCACGATTGAGACCAGCAACAAGCAGTTGAATTTCGTGCAGCACGTAGTGAACACGCTCAAACCCGGTGGGCGAGCCGCAATGGTACTGCCGGACAATTGTTTGTTTGAAGATAAGGCCGGTGAGGTATTTGAGATTCTGATGCAAGACTGCAACCTGCATACCGTGCTGCGCTTGCCGCGCGGGACCTTCACCCCGTATAGCCAGGGAGTCAAGGCAAACGTCATATTCTTCCAAAGGGGTTACCCAACGGAGAATGTCTGGATATTCGACGCGCGCTCTAATGTCCCAGGTATCACCAAGAAAGATCGCCCGCTAACCAAGGAGCATTTCGCGGAATTTGAGAAGGCATACGGAAAGGACCCGAACGGACAGAGCAAACGTTCGGATGGGGGAGAGACGGGACGCTTCCGAAGATTTTCCCGCCAAGCCATCAAGGATCGAGGCAACAAACTCGACATCACTTGGCTCAAAGATGAATCGCTCCAAGATGGAGATGACCTACCTGATCCGCAGGAGTTAGCAACGGAAGCCGTAACCGAACTGGAGGCAATCATCGATGACCTCCGCGAGATAATCGCCCTCGTCGAAAAACAAGAGGGTTTAGAAAAATGAGCCTGATTGTCTCTTTTGATGAAATTTTCGAGCAGAAGTCCGGGCTCCTCGCTACTCACCAAACGTGGCGTCGAATTGAACTCGGCAAGGTTTGCAAAGTCATAAACGGTTTTCCATTCAAGTCGCAATACTTTAATAGTACCGGCAAGGGAAGTCCCATTATTCGGATTCGCGATCTATATAAAGGCGAGACTGGAACTTTCTACAATGGATCAGTGCCAGAGGAATTCATCGTCAACTACGGCGACTTGCTCATAGGTATGGATGGCATATTCCGTTGCTGCGAATGGATTGGAGGACCGGCTGGCCTAAATCAGCGCGTTTGCAAGATAGTACCTGACGATCGTTTTCTCGATCGAAAGTTTTTCCTTTTTGGAATAAACGGATATCTCAAAGCAATCCAAGATGCAACGTCATCGGTTACCGTCGGTCATCTATCGTCCCTAGACATTCTTAGGATTCCATTTCCTCTGCCGCCCATTGCGGAGCAACGACGATTGGTAGCGCATTTGGAGAAGGTGTTCGGTTTGGTTGACGATTGCAAGGCGCGGCAGGCTAAGGTTTCCGACCTTCTCATTCGCTTTCGGCAATCCATCATCTCTGCAGCCTGCTCCGGTCGGCTCACGGCTGATTGGCGCAAGGATCGTAGTCTCGACGATGAGTTGCCTTCCGGTTGGAAATTGAGGCAGCTGCAAGAACTCTTTCCACCTGGTGGCATATTCGACGGGCCGTTCGGTTCTAATCTGAAGACTTCCGATTACAAGACTTCGGGCGTCCGGGTAATTCGTCTCGAAAACGTGGGGCGTCTGAGATTTAAGAATGAAAGAGAGACTTACATTAGCCAGAAGAAGTACCTTACGCTCCAGAGGCATACAGTTTCTGAGGGCGATATCATTTTCGCTTCATTTATCGATGAAGAAGTTCGGGTTTGCGTGCTCCCAAGATTGGAGACTGCTGCAATTGCAAAAGCCGATTGCTTCTGTTTGCGACCAAAACCAGAACTGGTTGACCGAAGATACCTAACCTACCAACTCTCTAGTCAGAAGTCATATGATTCCCTCGTTGCAGAGGTGCACGGAGCAACACGACCACGAATAAACACGACGCAGCTTCGGAAGCTGGAGATAGCAGTTTGCCCAATCGATGAACAACGTGAGATTGTCTGGCGGATTGAATCATTGTTTTCACTGGCTGATCGGATCGAGTCGCGCTACAAGGCCGTCCAGCAACAGGTGGATCGTCTTCCGCATTCCGTCCTTGCCAAGGCATTCCGAGGTGAGCTCGTTTCCACCGAAGCCGAGCTCGCCGAGCGGGAGGGCCGCACCTACGAATCTGCCGAGCAACTCCTTCAGCGTATTCGCGCTGCCAGGACCGAGCTGGGAGTCAAGAAAAGAAGTGTGCAAACCAAACGGAGACGTAAGGCTTGATAACACGCTTCTTTGTTTCAATCCGCAGGGACTATGGCTTCTCTCAAGGCTCTGATTGCGAAGAAGAACAAAAGGAGTCACAGCTTTAGTTTTCCCAGGCAACCTCGGCGCAGATGGAATAACGAATTTCCCTAGTTGAAGTTGGTGAGCTTCGAATAATTTGGATAGGGTCCAAAGGTAGATGTTCCTCCTCGAACAATTCCCTCATGGTTCTGCGAATGCGCTCAACCTGCTTCCTGATGCTTGTACGAGAAGATCGAGCAATTACAGTCCCGCGACGCTTGGCAGTTGATGCGTGATGAACGTAGAACAGTTGCTCATTGAGGCCAGCTTCAATTTCTGATGCGCTCTGTCCGATTCCGCCGGCACAGTGCCAACAGAGATAGTCGAAGAGGATCAGGTGCGTTGCACTTAGCGGAAGTTGGTAAGATCTGCCGCGAAAAATCAGCCAAGCCGATGCGATCTCAGTCCCGGCCACGCGCCGGATTGGTCCTCTCGTGTCTGGTAACGTGGCTCCGTAGCGATGCACAACGATAAGTTTCACCTGCCCGCGCGTCATCCTTTCGATCTCACGGATCGCGAGATCGTAATAGAAGAGAGCGAGATCAAGTTCGCTGTGTGCCATATGATGTGCCTAATCACGCAGTGACCGGCCCGAAGCCCGCCTCGCCAAGCAATCTGAATTGAGAACCAAGGCCCTGCACCCGATCAGCAAGATCGACATCCGGGAGGCGCAAAATCGCGAATACTGAATGGATTCCGCCATGCTTGCGCCGGTATTCGCAGCATCGCTTGAGTTGTTGGAAGCGTCGGCTCTCTTCGATGTCGTAAACATACACAACACCGACTTGCGCCAAGACCTCATCCGAAGGTGCTGCGTATGACGAATAGATGTACGGCTGTATTGACCGTAGTTCGCGAAGACCGATAATCGGCCTCTCGATGGTCGAATTTGAGCCTATGAGCAGGAGTCCATTTGCTCGCGTTACGCCCGTATAGCGCGGCTGCGCCGGCGCTTGACAAGCTGGGACAATTGCCCCAATGTAAGGGGGTTCTGAAACAAGAATAGCTCGTGTTGTGTCGGTTGGGCGCATAGTGATGTATGCTCCTGACCGCTCACCACAGTGAGTGAATACCCCAGGGGCGCCAACCCCTGGGTTTTTCTCTGTGGCAGCGAATTGAATTAGCATGACCGTAGCAAGCATTTCGGAACCAGGTCCATTCAATTTGCACCCAAGCCGATTCAATTTGTATTCGACCGATAGTCGAGGACTTTTCAGGCTCGGATGAGGAGACCGCCCTGTGAACGATCAAAAAAACTTGAAGGATTTGCGCTTTGGTTCATTCCGCATCGATTCCGAGACATGGGATGTTTTCGGCAAGGATGATATACGCATCAAAGGCGTTGGGGTCATACCGGTTCGGATTCTCAAGCACATAATAGATAGCAAGCCCGCGATTGTACGAGGATCGGATGAAGCCGTGTTGGGTATTCTCTCTCATTATTCAAAGTCCGACAAAGAGCAACAGCAAAATGCCTTCATGAAATATATCTCGACACTCCGGAGAGCAATGGGGCGTGATGAATTTGATGCACTCTTTCCAAACATCAGCAAGTCACGCGATCTTGAAAAGGGGATGGGAGGGTATAGGTTTGTTGGTAGCATTTCTCTTGCAAACGAGCCAGAGCCTCAAGAGAGCAACTGCGAGGAAGGCATATCCCCACAACCAATAACCGAGGACACAGGTGAATTTGGAAGCCAGCGCGGAATAACGGTCGCCGATCCTGGCCTTAGCGATTCTGTGCGATCAAAGGAATCGTCGCCTACCTTAAGGCCAGAATTCGAACTCGTCGTCGATGGCATTATCATCAATTCAGTATCTGAACTCATTTACGACGACCCAGCAACTACAGCTATTCGGAAGGCCTGCTCTGCGTCATACGAACGTTCGCTCGCAGACCTCGCATTTGCCATTGTGTATGCCAATCGACTTGTTACGGGGAAGGACTTCGGCGCAAGCCTTACGATTCGGAACCAACCGGGCCAAGAACTGGCGGCTCGTCTCCGGGAAATATGTGAACAGCGAGCCTATCCCAGCGAGATAACCGATGGCCACCTACTACGTGATGAAGAGACTCGAAATGGAATTCGGGAAGACATGCGAAGGTTTTCGCAGTGCATGGCAGACCGCCGCAACACGGAATATTTTCGGGACTTCATGTTGCGCGAAGGAACTAAACATCTGGGGATAGACGACAGCGTCTTCAAAGAGGATAAAGCTCCCGGAGATTACAAGTTCGATGTGGTGCGACCTTTTTACACGAATCGGCAACTTCAGGATGGGCTTGGAAGAGCAACCGATATGCTCATGAGTTTCCTACCGAAGACTCCACCGAATTCAACCGATCGGTACGCCACGAATGCTTTGAGAGAATTTGTCACCCGGAATGTCCTGACCCACATCACAATAATGTGGGAGGGAGAGGAATATGCCAGAGGCGCTCGAGCGCGACGAGCGCCTCACGTGCTGCGGTCACTTGTCACTATGAAACGTTCGGACGATCTGGCCGGTACGCAGCATCAGGAGATCGTTCGGGACTTGGCCGTCGAACACGCGTTAACGACCGCTCTTAGCGGCAGGCATGAAAGGAACCGGCACAATATAGTGGGCTTCTTACTCGGTTTGCGCGACGACCACCCATTCAAGGAAATTCGTGAATTGCTCAATAAACACCACTTGATCCTTATTGAGGCGGATCGCGAGAAAGAAATAGCGGCCCAAATAGTCCTCAAGCAACTAAAGACTCTCATTGCATCTTCCACGCGGCCCGACAATGTTCACCTGGGCCCCGACACGGCCATTAGAGCAATTGGTGACTATGGGACTCAAGGATACAAGTATCAACTTTACCGGGTCTTTCCAGAGCTAAAACCAAAGAGGGGATGAGCCAGAACGTTCAAAAAGCAGTTTCGTTCCGCGCTCGAAACCTTCCGGCCATATGTAGTCGAAATCGTAGCGGTCAAAGCACTCTGGAACAACGCAGATCAACAGCTTTCAACGAGTTGGTCGCAACGCATTCAATATAAAGCATTTATTTTTGCGCGATTTCAACAAAGATCAATAAACGGCGGAAACTGGTTCGGGACCAGGGGGTCGGAGGTTCAAATCCTCTCTCCCCGACCATTACATCGAATGCGGCAGACGCGGCCTAAGGGCCGCATTTTTGTATGGAATGACCGATTCAACTGCAACTTGTTATTGCTCTTGTGGGCCATGCGGCCCTCCGCACGTTAGCCGACCGAGTTCTTAGATGGATAACCTGAGTCCCAAAGAACCCCGGTCCTGACCGCGAATCGAATTGGCTCTCTTCCCGCGATGGTCCGTTCAACCTCACCATCCGTCTCTATTGGCCCAAAGAAGCCATTCTCAACGGCTCGTGGCAGCCACCCGCGCTCGAACGCCTGCCCTAGCCTCGCCAGTTGGCAATGTCGCTCTCGGTCACTGGTGTTTTACCAGACCTTGCAGGTTTTCTCTGCCGCACGCACCATCGGCTGGCCTGCCTTGCAGGCGAAGGCCTTGGCGAATTCCGGCATGTTGACCACGACGCCGTTGATGCGGTATTTCGCAGGCGAGTGCGGATCGGTGGCGACGCGAACGCGTAGATCGTCAGGGCGCTCGTTGGCGCAATCCCATTGCGCAAATCCCACAAAGAAACGCTGCTCCGGGGTCAGACCATCCACGGATTGAAGGTTCATATCTTTTGTCTTGCTCTGCCATGCCATAAATGCGAGAATCTCGCCGCCCAGATCGGCAACATTTTCGCCCAACGTCAACTTGCCGTTGACATGAAGATCGTCCACGGCAACATACGATGAATACTGATCGTCGACGCACTTGGTGCGCGCGTCAAACTTCTCGCGATCGTCTTTCGTCCACCAGTCTTTCAGGTTGCCTTTGGCGTCGAACTGGCTTCCCTCATCGTCGAAGCCGTGGGTCAGCTCGTGTCCGATGGTGCCGCCTGTGTCGCCAAAGTTGGGTGCATCGTCCATCTTGCGGTCGTAAACTGGCGGTTGCAAAACTCCGGCGGGAAAGTTGATGTCATTCATCTGCGGGTTGTAATAGGCATCCACCGTTGCCGCGGAGATCATCCACTCGCCGTGATCCACAGGCTGTCCGATCTTGTTGATCTGTCGATGCAGTTCGAAAGCCCCCGTTCGTTCCATGTCGCCCGCAAAATCTGTAGGTGAAATCTCAATCGAGGAATAGTCGCGCCACTTATCCGGATAGCCGATCTTGTTGCGAATCCCGTCGAGCTTGATCCCCGCCTGCTGTTTTGTCTGCGGGCTCATCCAGTCGAGTTGCGCAATCCGTGCGCGCATGGCTTCTTCAATCCGATCCACCATATCCAGCGCCGCGGCTTTTAAATCCGGCGAGAAGACCTTGGCCACATACGCCTGGCCCAACGCTTCACTCAGGTTGAAGTCGGTATGCTGCACGCACTGTCGCCAGCGGGGCTGTTGGGCTTTGGCGCCGCGCAGGTAAGCCCGATAGAAGTTGAAGCTCTCGTCGGCAAACGGCTTGGATAGAAACGCAGAGTACGAATCGGCTACATGAAAGCGGAAGTACGTCTTCCAGTTTTCCAGTGGCTCGGCCGTCAGCGATTCGTTCACCTGCTTGTAGAACTTTGGAGATTCCACGTTCACTATTTCGAAGTGCGGATATCGGGCCTCTCGATAGTAGGTTTCCCAATCGAAGCCCGACGCCAGCGTCTCAAGATCGGCCACCTTCATCTTGTTTTTCAAGTTGTACGGATCGCGCTGCTCCACGCGTGTCCACGAGGCCTTCGCGAGCGCCGTCTCCATCCGCATCACCGTGTCGGCATTTTTCTTTGCGGCCTCCGCCGTATCGCCCAGCAACTGGAAGATAGCCTGCACGTGCAGCAAATAGCGTGCGCGAATCTCCTTCGACTTGCCGTCCTCCTTTGTGTAATAGCTCTGATCGGGAAGGCCCAGGCCACCCTGATCGAGGTCCGCGATCACCTGCTCGGAGTTGTCGGGATCCTGCGCGGAGCCGGCCCCGAACAGCAATGTCTGCCCAAAGGGTAAAGTAACGTGCGCCGTCAGCGGTGCAATGTCCTTCGTCGACTTCATCGCCGCAATCAAATCCAGCTGCGGCTGAAGCGCGCCTACGCCACGCCGGTTCACCGCTGCCTCATCCATACAGGCGCTGTAGAAATCGCCAATCTCCTGCGTCACCTTGTTGCGCGGCGTCTTCGCGGCTGCCGCCTCTTCGAGAATGCCGCGCAAAAACTGCAGATTATCCTGGTAGAGCTTCGCATACACTCCCCACGAAGTTTGGTCGGCCGGAATGGGATTCTTCTTTTGCCATCCGCCGCAGGAGTATGCGTAAAAATCCGTGCAGGGATCGATGGTCTTATCCATCGACGTAACATCGAGGCTCGGCGAATAGGGCAGAGTCGCCTCGGACGAGGTTTGGCTGATTGCGGGAAATGCAAGCAGGACGACGAAGGCGATGCAAGCGGTAGAGCGAATCATACGACCTCTGTGCAGCAGTCAAGACACATGGCCCGCTGAAAACTGAGTAGAAACACCGCCGCAAAGCCGTTCGGAAATTGAGGGCGGGTGCATGAGGCAATCTTAAATCGCCAAATTCCAGCACATCGGAACTTGCGTTAAGAATGCCTCCGTTCAGCAGGCAGCACAGAGAGCCAGGCGTAATTCACCGGGTCGTAAGGCAGAATGCAACCAACCGCCGTACGACCCGGAACCACAGCCCATGGGCAGCAGTCGTTCAACGGTTCACGACCGTTATCGCGGTTGACTCTGGAATCGAGTAGGGCGAGCCTGGAGCTTCCTTAATACCGCTGGAACTGACCGCAAAAACGTGCACGTTCCCGTTCTGAGGATCGTGGACGTACACGTGATCGCTGCCATCCCACGCGACCTCATCGAAGAAAGCACCCAGCTTTGCTGTGACAAAATGCGTGATCGGCGAACTGCCATTGAAGTGGTAAATCTGAATCCCATCTCCGGCCAGTGCAAGATATTTGCCCGAGGGCGAGATACTCAGGGCTTGCGCGATCCACGCATCCGGAACTACGGGCATGTTCTCGTAAGTGCTTTTGGTCGTTAGAACTCCTTGCGAGTTAGCGGAATAAGTCGCTAATACCGTGTTTCCTATGTAATTGCCATTATTATCGACGTCGCCCATCACCAC
>Ga0182030_10012769_pt1 | contig 16787 bp, 14 predicted proteins | sample 812S3MmetaG_FD_121299 | JGI IMG/M metagenome (GOLD analysis project Ga0182030, IMG submission 121299) | Permafrost microbial communities from Stordalen Mire, Sweden - 812S3M metaG (Illumina Assembly) | ecosystem: Environmental > Terrestrial > Soil > Wetlands > Permafrost | place: Sweden...
TAAATGAACATTACTATGTCGGCATCTTGTTCGATAGAACCGGACTCTCTCAAGTCAGATAGCATCGGTCTTTTATTTTGTCGAGATTCCACCGCTCGAGACAGCTGCGATAGTGCCACCACTGGAACTTTAATTTCACGCGCAAGCTGCTTTAAGCTTCGGGAGATTTCACTGACTTCCTGCACACGGTTGTCTGTGGTTTTACGCCCGGACATCAACTGGATGTAGTCGATAATTACCAGCCCAAGGCCTTTCATCTCTGATTTGAGCCGTCGGCATTTCGCTCTAATTTCCAGAGCGTTCAGCATGGCCGAGTCGTCGATGTAAACAGGCGCTTCGCCCAGCCGACCCATCGCGAGCGCCAGGTGTGACCAGTCGTTGGTGTGCATATTACCGGTGCGCAGCCGGTTAGCATCAATTTTCGCCTCTGCACACAACATACGTTGTACTAACTGTTCTTTCGACATTTCAAGGCTGAATATCGCTACCGGTAGTCCCGCTTCAACAGCGCAGTGTTGGGCGATATTGAGCACGAACGCTGTTTTACCCATAGACGGACGAGCCGCCAGAATCACCAGATCGGAAGGCTGCCATCCTGATGTCATTGCGTCCAGATCATAGAAGCCAGAAGGCACACCCGAGAGCGTATCGCGATTTTCATATCGCTCTTCGATTTTTTGGAACGAAGTTTCGACAACATCTTTAATATGGACGAGTTGATTCATGCTTCGGCGCTGAGCAAGCGTAAATATCATGTGCTCGGCTTTATCCAGGGCCACTGCTGCATCTGGCTCTTCATAACAAGAGCCGACAATTTCAGTGCCAGCTTTGATCAAATTGCGAAGAAGCGCTTTCTCAGAAACCAGCTTAGCGTAATACTCGAGGTTCGCAGTCGTTGCAACAGACAGGGCGAGGTCGGTGATATATTGACGCCCACCTACATTTTCTAGCTTGCCTTCATCTTTCAAATACTGAGAGACGGTGACGATATCAATTGGCTCACTGTGATCGTACAAGTCAAGCATCGCGGCATAAACAACCTGATGCGCCTTACGATAGAAATTCTCTGTCTCTAGAAGGTCGACGATCCGAGTCATTCCGTCAGGGCTGACCAGCAACGCGCCGAGAACAGCCTGCTCAGCGTCGAGCGACTGGGGTGGCACCCGCTCGAGTGAAGAGTCGTTCATGGTCGATTCTGCGTTTATCATCAAATACTAATACGTTGGAACCAGGGGAAAAGTTCAATAGAAATTTATCGAAGAGAACAAAAAGCGATCTAAGGAATAGCCGTTAGATATTCGAAAGATATCCTTCGCGAATAAGAATCAAGGCTAGAGACCAAAAATCTCCGGCTGGCACGAACCACATGTTATTTTCTTACTGCATAGCATAAATGATCGAACGCGAAATGTAAGCGGCGAGAATTTCTCATAAACGGGCAGAGCCACCTGAATCTAACGGGACCACCTCAGAATAATCTCCATTGATTTTCAATTTGTCTTATGGCAAAAGTTCGGAAGCGTTTAAGATTAACCATCTAGAAGTCCTTTGAAAGCAGGTTTAAACGTGCGCTCAGGCAATCGAACTTATTAGCACCACATTTGGTGCCCATGGATACGCGGATAATAGTCACTCGAGTACAATTTCAAATCTTTTGCCCTGTGAGCTGGTTGAGTAACAACTTGCAGGGTTGGGGAAGATTCATTTGGCATCTTCCGAGCCGAAAGAGATAAGGGTTGAATGAAATATTGAGATAAATACTTAGATAAATACTTAGATAGGTACTGAGATAAGAATTGAATTGGAATCATGTCATAATAAAAAAGTAAGTCGTGTCGAGTCTTGCCGATAAGCCAACTGCCAGAGACGAGCTAGACTTGCTGACTCGCCAGGAGGTTAAATGACACAATCACCCGCAGAAAAGTCATCTGAAGACGTCGAGTTTTTCGAATACACAAAGGCAGCGAATCCGCTGGCTAAAGGGGCTATCACACCGGTATCCTTCGGTGAGTTATCGCACACGCTTCATGAAAGCGGTCCAAGCCGTGTGATTCCGTTCGACCTCAGTGATAAGCTCAAAGTCGAGGCTCCTGCGACCAGCCCCAACCTGTGCGCGAACTTTTTAAGAATACAGCCCGGCGAATCTTTGAACACCAGAGCTAATGCCACCTCTGAACTTTATTATGTCTTGCGTGGCACAGGCACAACAGAGAGAAAAGAGGAGAAACTGAACTGGGCCGTGGGTGACTTTTTCGTTTTGCCGGGTGGTCAGGATTGCAAACACACTGCAACTTCCGACAGTGCTCTTTACTGGATCAACGACCAGCCGCTTTTAGAGTATCTGGGTGTTTCTGTGAGCATGGAAAAATTCACCCCCACTATTTATAAGGCCGAAGATTGTCTGCGAGAACTCAAGAAAGTCGCTGAAGATCCGTCAGCAAAAGATCGAAATAGAGTTTCTGTTTTACTTGCTAACAAAAAATTTCGCCAGACCATGACTGTCACCCATACACTCTGGGCGATGTTCGGAATTTTGCCGGAAAACGCAATTCAACTGCCACATAGGCACAATTCGGTAGCGCTGGATTTGATTCTAGACTGTCTACCTGGTTGTTACACGATGGTCGCTAAAGAGATAGACGACGACGGAAACTTGATCCAGCCAATCAGACAGGACTGGAAGCCATACTCCGCCTTCGTGACACCACCGTATTACTGGCATGCACATTACAATGAGTCAGGCGCACCAGCGCATCTCATTCCGATCCAGGACGCCGGTTTGCAAACATACATGAGAACCCTGGATATTGAGTTCGCGCATCCTCCAAAACAGGCGCTCGAGTCTAAATCCAAATTAGAGACAAAACAAATGGTTGTGAGCGGCGTGGGCTAAGAAACTGCCTGCGAGCTCTCCCCGACTGATAATCTAAGCCTACAAGGTGAAGACCTGCGGGCAGACGCTGATACCTAGCCAGTTAACGCAATCGGGCACCGCATCTAGTGACAGACAAGTAGTACAATCAAGCGTGTTGTCTCTCTAGAAAGCCTTGCCCGATGAGAGTTTTAGTGTGTCTTTTGGTCTGGATGACTTGTATCACCCGGGTCTGTGCTTATCCAGCCCTTGTTATCTCAGTGCATGATGGTGATACCATTCGCGTCAGGCGACAAAACTCCCAAATCGAACGAATTAGAGTAGCCAGCATTGATGCTCCCGAATTAAAGCAGCCTCTGGGTCTAGCCGCACGTTCACTGACCGAGCAGCTCACACTAGGGCGGATCGTGCAAATCTCGGCAAAAGGACACGACCGATATGGACGCGTGGTGGCGAATGTCACGGCGCCACACGGAGTGAATGTAAGTTGTGAACTTGTTCGCAGAGGGCTAGCATGGTGGTATCAAGATTTTGATCCACATAATGTATTGATAGCCAATCTGCAAACCAGAGCCAGAAAGAAAAGAGTGGGTATCTGGGCTGGAAGAAATCAGGTTGCTCCCTGGGAGTACAGACGCGCAATCACAAGCGAGAGTTCTTTGCCCGCGTACAGGAGACGCTCTGGCAACCAGATAGGCGCTTCTCTCAAGACTGTGCAATATAACTCCGCACTTTAAAAGAAATTTGTTGCCGAAATCCTCGTGCCAAATCTTTGACAGATTTGAACCTTAAGATGCATTCATCGGTTGAGTGCCTGGTTATGCAACTTAAGGCAAAACAGAAAACAGGGGATGATTTTTATGACTATCGATAAATGTTCTTCTACGGATCTGGTCAAGACAGGGCAACAATACGCCCACGAGCTCACTGACGGCTCGACAACAGGAAACATCAACTACAAAATATTCAACATAGACGAAAAGTTGAAGAGTGTGACTGATTCTGGCCAGCGACAGCAAATCCTGGAAGCGATGGACCGGGAACTCGCAGAGAAGGGGATTTTGCCCGCGGCCCTCAAAGTGTTCGCCGAGCAAACGGATAACCACAATATTCTCAAAGCAGATCGCAGAGGCATGCACGCCGACACACTCTCATACAATCTCGCCCCTAACGACGAACGCAACGCAAGTAAATTGAAGGGTGGGCACTGGGACCAGACGCAAAATCCAGTTGAGATGATGTTGACTAAAGATTTGCTCAACAACATTAACAACATCACGCCATCACGCGATGACGATGAAGTTACCTACGGAAGACTGAACAATTTTGCGCAGCAGGCAGATACTCACAATGGTGATGTATCCGGCGCAACCTCGATGCTTAAAGACTTCGATAATCCTGCGGGCTTCTATGGACTCTCGCACAACGATTCTAAAATTCGCAAAGACTATATTCAAAATGCTCTCGATTTTCCACAAGGTAAGGACACTGCCGACAGAACAACCCTGCAGTGGATGAAAGACAACTTCAGCAAAATCTCCGATCATGGCGGCGTAACTCCTGCATCGATGCGCAGATACGCAGAAGAAAATGGAATCAACGTAGCGGCAGTCGAGGCAAGTCAGACACCACCTGCTGTCAAGCCAGATACTGTTTCACAGTTACAGAAAAAAACGGAGCCTGCCAAAGCAACGGATACGACCGCGCTAGATGAACAGAAAGCCGCAGCTGCAATCAGAGCGAAGGACACTCACGTCGTAAAAATGCCAGAAACATTGCAGTCGATAGCCATCTCGGAATTGCAGGCGGAAGGTAAATTGAGCCAGCTCGCGACCACACGAGATATCGCGCTTGCGCAAAAGAAAATCGCCTACGAAGAGCATTTGATTCGGCTATACACCCCTAAAATCTTTGCACATCTTCCAAACTACAATGGAAAGCTTCAGGACAATTGGGTGTTGAATCTTGTTCCAGAAGTGCGAATGCAGCAAGAGTTAAATGCAAGCAAATTGAAATATAGCCAGCCGGCAGTGAAAACTTCCGCCTGATAAGACTCGATAGACCGAGCTAAACGAGATGTGCAGTCCCCGGCACATCTCGTTTCGGTACAGCTATGATTTGTTCACAAATTTACTTCAAACTTGTCCTGATCGAACTCCGAAAGCCTTAGAATAAACTTTGCCTCGGAGGTAACAATGGAAAAGCCATCAATTTTAGTTGTTGAAGACCATATCATCGAACAGAAATTGCTGGCCCTTCTAGGGAAGAAGTACGGTTACGAAGTGCATATTGTCTCGACGTCCAGAGAAGCGCTTGTAGAGCTGGAATCAGGAAAACTCTATTCGTTGATTTTGATGGACTGGAAATTGCCAGGCGGTGATGACGGTCTGGATTGCACAAAGCGCATACGCGAATTAGAACGTGAACGTGGTTACCATACACCGATCGTTGCTATCACGGGACGGGCTATGGACGGCGATAAATCAAAATGCCTGATCGCAGGAATGGATGACTACATGTCCAAACCATTTACTGCTGAAGAGTTCAGGCAAATGGTTACAAGATGGGTGCCAGCCTCAGGCTGGACGCATTAATAGTTTGATTGGGCGCTGCTCGCAGCCGGTCCGCAGTCGCCGAAACACGAAGCGGCGCCACCTTAGCTCTCACTTGAAGAGTCACTATCTATGCTTGAAGTGTTAAAAGCTTTGTCGAGAGCACACTCACTTCTGCTGACTTAAAGTCCAGTTGTGCTTCCAGAAAGCCAATGCGCCGCATCGCAGCATCAAGCCTTTGCTCTGTGTCTGAGAGTTTGCAAACCACAAGCTCTAGCTTCGAAGTAAGATCCGCGACCTGCAAATTAACAGGCGTCGTAGTTTGAATTTGAACAGCCAGCCCAGAGGATTGAAGATTGAAAGACATGGTGCTGGAACTGCCGTTGTTGCTTTCGGTCACTTCTGTGCCGCACTGCGTCGCCTGCACCGGCACACCATCTACGAGGTAAAGCTCTTCATTTTGATTATCTTCATCGTCGCTCATGGTATCAACTTCCATTATTTTCGTTTACAAATACAGACACACATGAGGCCCTCTGCATAATTTGTACCATCGCCCTCAGCATTGCACGCCCGGAAATCGACAGTTCATAAGCGATTTAATGAGTATTAATGAGCGAGAACATTTCTGGCGCGCAAGGCGTCAGCATCAAAATCAAGCGAAACCTACCCGAGCACTAAGGTAGGAGTGAAAATCAAGCAGTGAAAGCAAGCAGAGAGAAATAATGATATGTCAATTCTAAAGGCAACGCTGGTTATCGGACTAATTGCGGCGAGCGCAACTCAGGCCTCGTTTGCAGCACAAAAGAGCAACCGATCATTCGACCAGGAGGTTGTCGTTTTGACCGATCGTGTACAGAATGCACAAGACACTGGACGCATAACGCCACGCCAGGCAGTCGAGATAAAATACAAGGAAGAAAAAATCGTTGCAAGGGCTGATGACTTGCGGGATGACAACCACGGCGAAATCAAAGCCAAAGACGCCGTTCAAATGCGCAGCAAGCTCCTTTCGCTAGATGATCAACTATCACGCTATAAGCTGCCGAAAAAATACCGCTAAATCCTTTTGCCGGTTTTGTCTGGTTCAAACAGAACGCCCCGCTTGCGTAAGCGGGGCGTCTTTTTAATCTTGACCGTCCGAGGACTAGTATGTCGCTACGGGCTCGTCATCGGTTTGTGCTTCTGCCTGATTCTGTTCTTGTGCAGCCTTAGCAGCGGCGTAACGTCCACGTTGTTCGGTGAAAACGTTGCCGGTAGAAGCAGCAGCAGCTTGTTCCGCTTCTACTGCAGATTGTGCTTCAGAGGAAGCTACGGCTTCGAGGACACCATCCAGAATATCCATAGCCGATAAAGGCTGAGATGGGTTTGTCTGGAGCGGAGCTTCGTCGATAATGACCGATGTCACTACTGGTGGATTGAGCATTTCCATCACACGTCTGTATGGATTTATCTGCTGTTGCGGTGGAGCTTCTTGATGAATGGTATTGTTTCCATTCGAACCGTTGGATTCATCAGCAAAGAATTCCATTGCTGAAGCTGGAATCACATGTTCGATGTCGGCACCGATTTTGCTCTCTCTGGCTTCACTGATAAGGTCTTCAAGTTCAGAGACAGCTACATCAGAGTCACTAACATCGTCGTCGTCGAAAGTCGAACGGGAGAAAAACGAAGCTGGTGAAGCTGGCGCTTGGGTCGGCTGAGCAACAAATGGTGCTGCATGATTTTCAGTTGGTGCGACCGCTGGTGCGTCGAAAGCTTCATGTGTATATGAAGTTTCGAGACTTTCGGTTATAGGCTCCGGCGCAGTGTAAATCACAGCAGCAGGCTCTTCGACCACTGCGGGTGGTTGTGCAGCTGCCAGAAATGCGGCATATGCATTTACTGGTTCAGAAGCAACGTTGTTCTGAATTGGAGATTCAAGAACCGGCTCCTGCGGAAGCTGCTCAACTGGCTGTTGTATTGCCGGCTGTACCAACTCAGCATGTTGCTGAGTGTGCTCATGTTGCACTTGCTCGGGTTGCACTTGCTCAGATAGCACTGGTTCGTGCTGGACATCTTCAACGTGAGCCGGTTGAGGCTCAGGCAATTGTTCCGCCCCGACTGGCATCGAAACATCAGCTACTGCATTTAACATAGTTGCCTGCGGTTCAGGTGCAGCAGTTTTCAATTTGATGGATTCAGTATTGACTTTGGTCTCGCTTTTACCGAACTGCAATCTCTGAAGTAGAAGAGGAGTCAGTCCGAAATCCATCATCGACTGGAAAGTATCGAACCAGGCGCGCACTCGATGCATGCGAACCCCTTCAACAACCTTCTTAAGGGTTGCATCCAGTTGAAGCATGTTGGCAATGTAGACCATTTGGGTATCGAGTTTAACTCGCTTGAAATGATCTTTGACCTCTGCAGATACACCCCGTGTAGATACGAGGAATGCCATGTCTGGTCTGTGCATGCCGATTCTCGTAGTGAAGGACAGAGCATGCGGAATGCCATACTCAGCATCTTTCAAATTGAACATGAGAAGCGTGCCGTCAAGGTCAGCAAGAATTTCAACGTCATCGTTTACAGTAGATGGATTGAGGATTATCTTCTCAGGTGAAACACCGAGGTTCATCAAAGAGCGAACAACCGACACGGTCATCCAGTAATTCTTGTCCAACATCTTGGGCAACAAAACATCAGTAGCTAAGAGTCCTTCGATAGCTTCATCGGAGATGCGCTTTCCGCAGGAGCATAAAACACCGAGCTTTGCCATCTGGTCGATGGTTTCACGATGCTCGACACGATTGACGTGTGTGCCCGATTTAGAACATATGACCACATATTCCTGACGAAGTAAATCGGCTTGTATTAGTTGGTCGACATACTTGACGGTATCAGCTGCGGTGTCTGGTTTGCTGCGCAACAGTTCTTTCGCCAGAATGACGCCCGAACGCCTGATTGTTGTAGCGACTTCACGAAGCCCACTGCTTTCAAGAGCCTTGGCAGACTTCATCTCACGCTCGGTGATTCCTGCAGCCAGTGCATGTAGAGCATTTGATTCTGCTGCCAGAAATTCCTGGAACTGAATGTTCTCTATATTGTCCTGCGTCCAGGATATTTCATTGCTTCCTTCCTGTAAGGATGAAGCGATATCGCCTTTAAAGAGATCGAGCAGCACTGAGTCAGGATCAGCACCGACAATACCGACTCGAAGCATTCCGAGCCCGACTTTAGGATTATCCTTGCCAGGTTTAGAGGAACCGATATCGAGCATCGTCAGAAACAGAACATTTTCTGAGTCATCAGCCAAAAATAATTCGCCTTTCAGTTCAGGCACACGAGCGAGACCTCGGATTCCTTCCAAACCCCACTTGTAGCCGAGCTTTTCAAGCCCTAATAGCTTTCTTCTATTAACGTCGGAGCTAATCTCTTGCTCCAGTTCCTCAAGCGCCTCAGCAGCGTGTAGATCATCGAGATTTCCACCGACTACGTGACATAACTCTTGAGCGAGCTTTCTTATTAATGGGCGGTAGCCCTCTGTTTCCAGCCGTTCGACGATAGTTTTGAAACTATCACTGTGGTAATTGAACGAAGCTGAAAAACTGTCAATTCTTAAATTCATGACGAAATGTGACCTCCCTCTCGAGCCATCGCGGGCCTTATGGCTTAGTTGTTCCACGGAAACTCTTCATCTACTCCCTAACCAAACACCAATTTCAGCGGATAGCCCAAGCGAAGACCCGCACCAAAAGCCGTCCTTGCAATCCAAATTAAAGATTGCCAAGAAGTGAATATCTCGACCGGCAGCTGGCTGAAAGCCGTTCAGCTCGAACTGGATGTCTTTTCGAGAAAATAATCAAAAATATTTTTTGGGGAAAGGCGTGCCCAAACAACTATAAAGCTAAACGTGTGCAGGAATAGCTCATCTGGAACCCAATCTCATATGATTGCGTCACTCAGCCCGAGGGCAATGGAGAAAAGTAATGTACAAATATTTGAAAGTTATGACGCCGGCGCTGGCGCTGTGTTTGCAGATGTCTTACGCACAGTCTCAAGCACAAGCGGACCCGGCCGCAGAAACTGTTAAAACAGAGACCACAACCCAAGGCACACCAGAAGTAGTTAAAAGCTATATGGTGCCAACGCTGAACCAGACCAAAGAAACTACGGACAGTTCCGGTGAGACGACCAAGACAACTGCACCAATGATTATGGAACGTCATGAGCAAGTCGTTGTACCACAAGAGAACACAACTACAGAAACGACAATTGAGAACAAGCCTACAGTAGTAGAAGAAACTATCGAACAAAAATCTACACAGAAAGTCAAACCGGCGATTAAGAAAACAAGTTACACCCGCGCAGTCACGGTGCCTAAACGACACATAGCGCACCACGTAGTTCATCATCATACAGGCCCGATTGCACAGACTACCAACGAGAACTCGACTATCGTAAAGCGGACAGTCGTAGATCAACCAACGGTGGTTCAACACACAGAGCAGACTGTCTCAGACCCAGTTACTTATGAACGAAAAGACCCTTCGCTCGGTAATTAAAGAGATAGCTCGAGAGATAGCTCGCTAATTAAAAAGACGGTTAAGTAACTCGAAGCGTATAGCCTGCGGATAGCTCTTTTAAGGAACTATCCGCAAGGTTCTACGCCATAGTTGTCACTACCCCCGGGAGGATGGGAAAATGAATACCCGTACGCATCCACAAGAAACCAGAGTTACCCTCGTAATACTTCTACTCGCGCTATTTGGGTTTATCTTTTATTTCGTGAGCGGAACGCCCGTAGATAAACACGGACAGGGAAGCATGGCATCACAGAACGAGGAAGGCCCCCAGATCCGATACCAAAACTACGACACAGTTCACCATCGCCAAATCTTGCGGTGATTGGCATTAACTAATCGAACGTTTCAATGGCTTGAAAAAATTGAATGCAGATGGAACACAGCATTCGCGCTCCTCATACGCGAAGTCCTTTATGACGCTTGCAACTCCATTAACAAATCTTCAGAGTAGTCAAGACCTCAAGATCTTTTACTCAGGAGCGAAATGGGCAATAATAGAAACCATGCGCCCGAACTATTTTATATGTAATTGGGCACCTCTTTCTCGAGCAGTAAATTGTTGAAAGACTTCTGGCGACCCGGTGACCGGTATCCCTGCAACCAGCAGTTAGGCCGATGTGGCTCGAAAGATTAAAGACAAATTGAAAAACGTAAAAAATGTGAACGAGCCTCGGCATGAGCTTGAGGAGAGACTCGGCTTGCTGAGATCGGAGCTGGCCGATTTGATGGCCGAAGCTCGCTCGAAAAAGCCACTGCAAAATCCAGCATCACAAATTGCCGATGACACAGGCTCGAAAGCCTTGCGCGATTTTATTGCGCTAAATGCCATGGCTGTGTGCCGCTCGAATATCGATGGCGCCATCTTCGAAGCCAATCAAGCTTTCTGTGACATGCTTGGATGGACACAAAAAGATATCAGCGAACAACGAGTGAGATGGGTCGACATTACACCAGCAAAATATATCGATCAGGTATCCCAAGTCGTCAAGAATTTAGTGATCAATGGGAAAGCAGCGCCGTTTGAGAAGGAATATCTACATAAAAATGGTCACCTTGTTCCGGTCATATTAGCGATCTTAGCTCTTGATACCACGGGCAATGATTGGCTCTCTTTTATTCTCGATCTATCTGAACAAAAAATAGCTGAACGTCAGCTGGAGGTAAGCGAAGCTAAATTCAGACATCTATCGGAATCGATTCCGCAGATAGTCTGGCTCACGGACGCTCAATCGAATTTGATTTACGCTAATCGCCGACTTTACGAATATAGCGGAATGACAGCCGCTGAATTAAACGGCGAGAAATGGCTATCACTTATTCATCCTGATGACGTGTCAAAGTTTGTGGATTCCTGGAAACGGTCAGGCTCCTACTCAAATGCCTACGAAATGGAAGTACGCTATCGCAGCAGGTCCGGCGACTATCGATGGTTTCTGGCAAGAACTGCCCCGGTTGTTAACGAACAGAAAGAAGTCTTGATGTGGGTTGGAACTTCCACAGATATCGACGAACAAAAAAATGATGAATATGACCTTAAAGAGAGTGAGAGACAATATCGAACTCTTGCCGATGCCATTCCGCAAATAGTATGGACGGCTACTCCAAATGGCGAACCTGATTTTTTCAATCATCGCTGGTTTGAATATACTGGACTCACCTGGACCCAGAGCGTAGACAATGGCTGGACCTTACTGATTCATCCCGATGACAGAGAAGAGTATCTGGCAAAATGGCAGGAAGCACTGCTCACCGGCAACACATACGAGCAAGAATTCAGGTTGCGTCGAGCCATCGGTATCACCAGCACGTCGGAAACCAGATATCGCTGGCATCTCGGGCGAGCCGTCGCGCTTCGCAACGAAGACAGCACCATTGAAAAATGGTTTGCGACATGGACCGAAATTGAAGATCAAAAAGCAAGTAAGAGATAAGAGATGACCGAGACGGGGAAGCAAGATTTAGTTTCGCAAATAGAAGCTCTAGAAATAGAGGTAGAGCGTGCTCGGCATGATGCGGAGCAAGCAAAAGTTGAGAACAAATCCAAATTCTCATTTCTGCAGTCGCCAGACTGTGAGAAGAACTTGCGCAAGTTTATTGATTCCAATCTGGTTTCTATCATTAGATGCACCAGTGAAGGAGAGATACTGGAGGCCAACGAAGCAGCAGCTAATATGCTTGGTTACTCAGTAGAAGAACTCAATTGCGGATCTGTTCAAGCCAGACAATTCACGCCACCCGAATACGAAGCGCTCGACCTAGAGGCCTATCAGAAGGTACTGGACTCAGGTCGGGCTGGAGCCTGGGAAAAGGAGCTCATTCGCAAAGACGGTTCTCGTGCAAACGCGCTAGTGGCAGGACTGACGGCCTCTGAACCAGGACCGCATCCAGATCTTCTGGCGTTTATAATTGACATCACTAAAAAGAAAAAGTTATTGAGCGAACTGAAAGCGAGCGAAATACAGTTCAAACTTCTAGCTGAGGCGATACCACAGCTGGTGTGGATATGTGATGCCAAGGGTAAAACAACATATCTCAATCAGCGATTTTACGAAGCGACAGTATTGACCAGGGAAGAGCAAGATGATGGATTCCTGTGGCTGACTTCAATTCACCCGTCGGACAGAAAGAAGCTCACAAAAGCCTGGGAGAATAAAAAGAATGCCGACCCTTTTGAAAGTCGCGTACGTTATCTCATGAAAGATGGCACCGCTCGCTGGCATATAGTGCGCGGAGTGCCAATTAAAGATGAAACCGACTCGCTGACCTGGTTTGGCACCTCAACTGATATCGACTCAAATGTTCGTTTGCAAGAAAGAATGCTCAAGCGTGAAATTCATTTCCGCACTCTGGCGAATGCGATTCCACAGATCGTCTGGACTGCAAACGCGAAAGGCGAAATAGAATTCTTCAATGATAGATGGTTTGAATACACCAGATTATCACTGGACGAGAGTCGAAATGATGGATGGCAGTTTCTGATTCATCCAGACGACAGGAAGAAATACATACGAGAATGGCGCAGCGCGCTCTCTTCAGGAGACAGCTACGAAATGGAATTTCGATTGCGACGTTCGCCGGCCAGCGCTTCGAACGAAGAGCAGTATCGGTGGCATCTGGCCCGTGCGGTGTCACTGAGAAACCAGGACGGAAACATCTCGCAGTGGTATGCGACATGGACGGAGATTGAGTCTCAAATGAATAAAGAAGACAGCCAATGAATAAAGAAGAGAGCTGAAACGAACGTTAAACGCGGCTGCGCAATTTTGATTTAACAGCAGTCGCAACAGGAGCGTTTACGCCAGTTACAGCCTGTGGTGCCTCAAGTGGGGCAGGTGCAGAAGTAGAAGCAGCAGCACTTGCAGTCTCTTGCTTCAAAGAATTCTGGTAAAAGAAATACATGCCACCAAATAAGATGGCAACAACAACCGAAACTGACACCAAAATGGGCTTCAAATCTGAGTTTGAGTCATCACTGTTTGTATAGGCCATCTTTCGAACTCCTGAATCATTGATTTTCACATTAGACCAAAAGCGTTTCAAATAACTTTCGCGCAACGCCCATCATACAACGAGCATCGTCGAATCGAGCAATTTTAGTGCCACTATTTAAATGGACTACCGGCAGCTGAAAATGTTTCCGCGTTCAGTGAATTATCGACATGACAGGATCCTCCGGGGGTGGACTTTTCATTGTTCGGCCCGATTTTACTGTTACAGCTGCTCTCTTCGTCTAAAATAGTCAACACATGGTGCCGGAAAGACGGGCAACTGTCGTCATAGTCAGCGCAGCTCCCATGACAGAAAATCATGTCGCACACCACTGGGTTCTTATAGTGCTTAAGCCATCTTCGAAATGAAGTCTCAACTGTATAAGGCGGAGAGTTAGCATCAGGCACTACAGGTAGCTGGCTGTTGTTCGAGCGAGGCAAAATATAACTTTCGTCAACATCCCCGGTTCGTAAATCGACACTCAATGCCGGTCCGCCGGAGACCCCTGATAAAAAGCAAAGCACAATCAAACCAATCAAAGCCGTGCGGAGAACGCCGTAACCCATCCTCAATGCATATTACCAAGCACCCGGCAAATCGGGCAATGCAAACCGCTTCCTCGCAAAGCATAATTAGCGCCAATTGATAGAATCGAATTGAACGTCCCACGCGTCTGATTAGACGGCGATGGGCTCGGCGTAATATTGTTGTTCGATGGAATATTGCCGCCAAGCGTCTGAGGCACACCATAAACAGGTACGCCCTGGTAGGGAGCGGGTATCGCGTTCATGGGGGTAAAGGGCGTGGTTATGCCATTTTGAGCTGTTTGAAGTGAAAAAGCTTTCTCGCCTACCTGTTGAGCCGGCACCACCGGTGCATCCACGGAACTGACATCGACAATCGGAGCCTGCTGGCTCCCAACGTTAGCAATCGGAGCCTGCTGGCTGCCCACATTCACCTCAGGAGTATATCTGTCGGACGTGCCCGAACCATGACCGGAATTTCTAGCCGGATCATTTTTGGCGCTGTTATTTTTGCTTCCGCCATTTTTGGAACCATCTGCTGCAACAGTCGAATTTGCCGAATGATGGTCATTTGAATTGGCGGTCCTCGTGTGTTGCTTATGCAACTCGTCTTCCATAGAACGGACGGCGGTTTTGAACTCCGTATCCGCAGGCTTCGTAGCCAATGCTGCACGGTAGTAGGTCAGGGCATCAACGTAATCGCGTTTCGTCTCGGCTATGGAGCCCAGATTGTAGTAAGCATCGACATTTCGTGGATCAATGACAAGTATTTTCTTAAAACAAACCTGAGCCTCGCTGAAACGTTTATCGCGAAATTCGCTCATTCCTTTTTTGAAAAGATCTTCGACTTCCTTTGCTTTGTCGCGTGCGATGTCGTTCAAGACACCCGGGGCAGGACGTTTAATTCGATGATTAGCATCGTCCGCTTTTATCGATGCCACCGATGCCACTTTAGACTCGAATTGTGGCGTCTCTTTACTAAGAAGAGGGGCTTTGTCAGATTTTACGGTGGATTTCATTCCCGCAGCTGTCGTCGCTTTTAAATCACTCGTGGTTGTCTTTTTGGCGGACTTCGGAGTAGCTTTTTGAGCATGACTATTTTCAGCAAGGTTAGACTTCGAGGCCGACTGTGAGCTTCCGATATTATCGGCGGAAGCGGAAGCGGAGTTAGAGCCAGAATTAGAACCAGCGCCAAAACCAGAACCCGAACCAGAGCTAGAACCAGAACCAGGTCCTAACCCAGCGCCAGAGCCAGAGCCATCGCCAGGCCGACCCGCCGCGAGGGCTGAGCCATCGCCAGTCTCATTTGCGCCGGTAGCACGTGAATAATCGGGGATGGTAGACCCTCCCGGTGCAGTTACCGTATTTAATGAGCTGGCAGAAGTGGCACCGTTCTCACGGCTTTCATGATTAGCCAGACCCTTTGTTAAATCACCGGGCGGGCGCGTTGAGGGAACGTAACCCTCGCCTAATCCAAGCGCGTTGGCGATGCGATCGAATCTTTTTTCAGCCGATCCTGAGCGCACTCGTCCAAAAATTCCTATCTCCAGGAGATCAAGCCGCCGCAGAAAGGTATTAGTTGTGTCTGGCTTACCAAAAAACACTTGCTCGGCGCGAGCAACTTCGTCATAACTGGCCGGATTAACAAGATTAGAAGCGGCATAGAGCGGGGATACGCATCCGCCATAAAGCAGAGTACATAAGGTCATCGCCGAAGCGATTGTTAACCTACAATGTGCGTTTAATCGCTTCGTCACCTGGATGATCACCCGTTCCTCTATATAGTTATTACATCACCTTTGTGCAGCCGCCGTGAACTCATGATACCTACGGCTTGCAAATTTAATAGCCGACAGTTAGAAAAGTCTACTCAATTACATTTGACAACAGAAATTACTCCAAACTCCAGGAACTTATTGGGCGCGGAATCATTCTCAACAGCAGAAGCACATTTAATCAGGAGAGTCCATTTATGAACCGCGACATAGCATTTTCATTGGTCGCCATTAGCTTGGTCAGCTTTGGAATTTTCGGCCAGCCCAACATGGCTGAAGCCAGAAAGAGACCTGTAACAATCACACAACGGCAAGTTACTCTTCGAGCAGAAGTCAACAGCGGGCAGAAGTCCGACGAATTGACGCTCAAAGAAGCAGACAGCTTGAGAGACAGACTGACCGGAATCACAGAAGACGAAACCAAAATGAAATCAAAGAATGGCGGGAAGCTCAGTTATAAAGACGAAGGCAAATTAGAAAAGAAACTAAATAGCATTTCAGTCGATATGCAAAAGGAAAAACTGGCAAAACGAACAGTATCCAAATAGTTGACAGAACGGCGCTGAAAGAAGCGCCGTTTTTTTTTGACTTTCTACAGGTACAATCACTGTATGTGGTGCCAAAGGGTTAGAGGTCCGGAGAATTTCCATGTCATCAGTCTCAATTGGAATGATTGTCGCCGGCGTCCTGATCATGGGGTGGGTAATCTTTACCTATAATCGGCTTGTAGTAATAAGACAAAATGTGCGCGAGAGCTGGTCGGCAATCGAAACCGAGTTGCGCCGCAGGTACGACCTGATACCAAATCTGGTGGAGACGGTTAAAGGCTATGCAGGACACGAGCGCGAGACGCTGGAAGCAGTAGTGCAAGCTCGAAATACCGCGAGTGCCGCCCCCGCAACGCCTGAACAACAGTCGGCGGCCCAATCTCTTCTTGGAGGAGCATTGACCAAACTGATTGCGTTAAGCGAGGCGTATCCGGATCTCAAGGCGAACGAAAACTTCAAGCA
>Ga0182030_10012773_pt1 | contig 16786 bp, 18 predicted proteins | sample 812S3MmetaG_FD_121299 | JGI IMG/M metagenome (GOLD analysis project Ga0182030, IMG submission 121299) | Permafrost microbial communities from Stordalen Mire, Sweden - 812S3M metaG (Illumina Assembly) | ecosystem: Environmental > Terrestrial > Soil > Wetlands > Permafrost | place: Sweden...
AGGTGCCGGCAGCACCCGCGGCGCCGGCGATCAGCGCCACGCGCGGGGTCGCGTGGCCAATTGCCAGTCCATGCGTGCGGATAAAAAACGACGTCATGTACTGGGTCATGCTGTAACCCATCAAGCCGCCAACCGTGGTGCCGGCAACGATGTGCCTGATGATGGGCTGGCCGAGCAGAAACCGGAGTGTGTGACCGAAACTCGACGTGCTCTCCACCGCCGTCGTGCGTGGCGGCTCCGGCACCACCAGCGGAAACAGATAGGCAAATACCAGGCCGGTGGCTCCGAGTACATAGAACGTCGCCCGCCAGCCCAGCCATTGGGCGATGGCCCCGCCAGCCAGCGCGGCACAGAGCGAGCCAAGCGACAGGCCCGATGAGTACACGGCTAGCGCCCAGGGACGCCGGTGCAGCGGAAACTGGTCTGCGATCACCGAGTGCGCGCTCGGTGTGCATCCGGCCTCGCCAATACTTACCGCCGCGCGTGCCAACAGCAGCATGATGAAGCTTGTCGCGGCGCCGCAAAGTGCCGTCATCAGGCTCCAGAACGCGAACACCGTTGCGATGATGCGCACGCGGTTGTAACGCTCTGCCAGTCGGGCAAATGGAAAACCCAGGATCACATACAGGAAGGCGAATGCCGGGCCACCGAGCAGCCCCAGCTGGAAATCGCTCAGCCCGAACTCTCGCTTGATAGGCTCCTGCAGAATGCCGATGGCGGCCCGGTCGACATAATTCCAGGTGGCGAGAATCAATAACGCCGTAAGGATGAAGGTATCCCGGCGATAGGACACCGCTGACCGTGTTGTCTGCATAGAGATTCCGACCAAGGCCCCATTTTCTTTATTCTGTATGACTATTCATCACAGGATGGGCTCGCGACTCCCTCAATTCGCCGGAAATCAGCGGTATCGATTTTTGTATTGGCGACGGGAAACGATACTCATGGTTGCAGGGCACCAGAAAGCCCTCCTGCCGGAGAATCAGAGCCGCTCGCCCGTCCACCACCCGCAAGGCAGGCTACCACTCCTCCACAATCATGCCGTCTCTTATGCGGAACAAGTGATAGGTGATGGTGCTCCCGTCACGGGTGCCCGTATGGCCCACCCTATCGCCATCAGCCATAACGGCCAGTTCCCTTAATGGCTGGCGGGGGCCGGCGTCGGCGCCTGGGGCAATCCCATCCGAAGGACCAGCTCCTGGGGGAACAGCGTTTGCCTGAGCGACGCCGTCGCTGCCCTTGAACAGGGCTGCCCAAGCTGCACGGTCACGCGGAGTTCTCCCATGCTGCTTGAAATCCTTGGCCATGTACTTCTCGGCGATACTATCGATGACCTTGGCCTGATCTCCCCTCGCCTCCGCAGTATTCAGCGCGTCAAATAATCCGCGAATAAGCGCAATATTTGCCTTTTCCTGCGCTGTGTATTCCGCCGCGTTCGCTGCGGTGCCCAGTACGGCGATCAGCAGCATACTTAGAACTGCGGCAATCAGGGACGGCGTGGTAGGTTGAAGCACTCGTCTATCATTCATCATTCTGTTTCCCTATGGTTGGACCCCGAAACCTTTTCGGTGGTTCCAGATGTATGAATTGCGACAGTCGCGACAGAAATACCCTTCCAACTACTGCTGCAGGCTCGGGCAGCACGACTGTCCTGGATGCTTAAATGGTGTTCACTGAGACAAATGCGGTCACGTAGTGTCTTCCGGCGTCGAAGAGTCGAGCTTCGAGTATAGCCTCGGCCTAGAAGTGCAGCTCTAAGGGTCCGAAATTCGTCCGCCCATCGGACAACATATGAGAGTTGGGGAAGCGAAGGATGAAGTCGTTGCTATCATGACGCCACCACCGTGACCGCACACGCAGAAGCCCTCGTGCCAGGCTGGGACGAATTGATCACGGCTCGCGATCTGATCGTCTCCAGTTCTAAACCGCACGCAGTCTTCGGTGCATGTTAAGAAACGCGCATGTTGCAGCTACTAAAGCAATTGTAATTGAGCGACTAAAGGGGGTTGGCATGACGAACACAGCATTAATAGGGTTCGCACTTAACCGGCAGGTCTTACGCATGCTTCCAGCAGCGCTATTGGCCTGCGTCTGTGGTGCGGCAATCGCGAAGCAAGACGCCAAGATCAGCGCCCAGGATTACACCGAAATCCTTCAGCTGTACGCAGAGTTCAATACCTCGTTGGATTTGGGTCTGCCGGACCGTTACATCAAGACATGGACGGACGATGGCGAGTTCACCGGCGGCCGTACAGGGGAGCGCGCGACGACAGGGGAGCGCAAGCCGGACGTCGTCGGCAAGGAGCAGCTGCGGGCCATGGCACGGCCGGGTGGTAGCGGCGGTCGGCACTCAGTCACGAATCTGGTGGTAACGCCCATCCCTGGGGGCGCCAAGGCCACCTGCTACCTGATTCTCATGAACGTGCGCACCAGCCCGCCGACGCCGGGTGAGACCGCAATCTATGACGACACCCTGGTCAAGACCACGGACGGTTGGAAGTTCAAGAAGCGGGTGAACTGGCGCGATGATGACCCGTACTCGCCGAACAAGCCTGGCCCTTTGGCCGCGGGTGTGGGGCGGCAGGCTGGATCGCCGGAGGGAGCAACATCCGCTGCGCCGGCTACACTGGGCGCACCGCCAGGTGCGTCGGAACAGACCCGTCGGTGATCTGCAAAGCAGCCGCCCGATGGTAGCGGAAAAGTAAGGAACAAAAGTATGAGAGGGTTCAAACGTATATCTGTCGATGCTCTCATCGTCAGCGTGCTGCTCGCCGCGGCGATGCCACGTGTGGCCGCGACTGCGGAAACCTTCAAGCCACTTTCCAAGGCTGCGTCAGGACTGGTGGCCGCCGATACGGCCCGTTACCAGGCCATGGTCAGCCGCGATGTGAAAGCCCTTGATCTCCTTCTGGCGGACGAGCTGGTGTACATCCATTCCTCGAGCACGCGACAGAGCAAGAGTGAACACCTGCATGACATTGAAGTAGGTGCCGCCGTTTACAAGCGTATCGACACGAAAGAACAAGTGCCATCGATATATGGCAACACCGGCTTGATACAGGGCGTTGCCATCTTCACTACCGGCGGCGGCGCTCGTGAAATGACCTCGACGCTTCGTTACACGAGTGTCTACGTGCGACGTCAAGGCCGTTGGCAGATGGTTTCGTTCAGCTGCTCGCGCATCCCTGAAGCAGGCGCATCCGCGCCGGGCGCGGAAGAACCCCCCGCGGGTGGTCCGGCTGGTGCGGCTCCTTCGGGTCCACCGCCCGGCAGCCCGCCTCAGACTTGATCAATGCACGCCATTTGCTAAGGAGGCGGCAGAAGTCAGTTCGCGTGCGCAAGCGTCAAGCTTCCTATCGATCTTGTGCTGAGACGCGGCCGGCGCGCTCCACCGTAGCATCGGTTCCGCAATGCCGAAGAACGGTTATTGCTCAATATCACGCAAACGGATCCTAGTCAGCCGCCGACAGCCGGCCACGCTTTTCTTGCCGGACGGGGCTCTACCAAGGATCCGAATGACTAAATGCGAACCGGGCGCTAAGTCTTGCGCTTCGCAGACCGCTGGACTGAAGCAATACGGGCGTCGATCCGCCGCAACAGGTCACAAATCATTTTACTCTGGCGCTCAAAGTATCGAGGTTCCGGCGCGGCGGGTGCGAGCGTTCGAGACAAGGCGCGAATCCTGCCATCGGCCCGATGTACCACCGCGCCGGCATTCAGGAGATCCTTGAGAATCGCCTTCGGTGTCGTGTCGCGGCCGTAGGAGCGTACTAGAACTAAAGCTTGCGGGCCCCTCCATCCGAATCGCTGCGGGTCTCTGGCGCCGATCCAGGTAGAGCGGATCCACGTGCCACGCGGCAAGCACTGGTTCGCACGGCGCAGTCCCTGCCTATGGGGGCGAAGCCCTCCCGATAAAATGACCTTAACGGCCTTACGAGTCAGTCCTGTCGCTGCCGAGATGTCTGTTGCCCGTGGCCGCCGGCCCGCCTCGAGTGCTAATTCCCGGGCCGCCGCAACACCCTCGCAGATGGATGTGCGGGTTATCCGTGTCGCGATGCTCGCCGGCCACCCACTCGAGTTTCATCCCAAGATCCTGCTCCAGATGGGCCACGAGATCGGCGGTGTAGTCTTTCAGATCCAGTTCAGCCCCGGCTTCCGGCGAGACGATGAAACGGAAGTTATGACGGTCACCCTCCATCTTCCGGGCCAGCGCTTCCACATCATCGGGCGCGAGCGCACCTTGGGCGCCAAACAATCCGCCCGGCGTCCGCTGCAGGGCGGGCTTCAGTTCATCCTCGCGGCCGCGGATATAGCGCAGATGCCCACGGAGCGATGCGCCTGCTTTTCGGCCGCCACCCGTCTTCACCACGCGCGCCTTGATCGCCACCCGCTGGGCCAGAGCGCGTGCCCGGAAACCGGCGGCCGCCGCGCCGCCGCGACCGCCACTGTGGGTGCGTGAGCCCCCGCGGCGCGGCCCCGCCCTGCCCCGCGCTTGGATACGAGTGCCCGCACGCGCGAGGCCAGGTGAGTCAGCTTCCCGCCCGATTCCGAGCGCGCGCCGCCCAAACGCACGCGGAAATTGGGCCCCTCCGGCGACGACCCACTCGGACCACCTGAGTTGTTTCCCTTGGCAGGCTTTTGCCTCATAGGGCCCAAAACCCCGTCCCGAACTCACCCCGGCCCGCACTTCTCACAGCGCCCTCAAGCACTTAAGGCACACGATGTTCATTAGCGCACACCGATGAACATCCAGAAGCCTTATCGGATCAGCGACTTGCAGGATCGATGAACAAACCCTTTTATCTTGCTCCGCTCTTTGTTTGTTCCGATCTGTCCCTCCTCCGTCTTGCTGTCCGGTTTTTTTCTTGTGCTTCGATGCGCGTGCGAGCGCTCACAATGCGCCGCTACGCCACCCGCGGGCCGATTGCCGTGCGCAGCACTCATCGCGAGAACGCCCGCGAGGCCTTCGAAGCAACCGTCGCCGAAGCGCTCGAGAGCGCCTCCGTCAGTGCCTTCGTGGGCGCTCCCAAGAGCACGCGCTCGGCGTACTCCAGACCCCGCCAGTCGGTGCCCGTGTTGTACAGACTCAGGGGGCCGCCAGAGCGCGTCCTTCGGGTTCTTTGAGCTCGCCAGAGCCTGGGTGTAATCGCGGTGCAGAACGAGGAGGCTGATATCCTCGCCAATGAGGATTTTCTCACCCACACGACGCGTGATCACTAACACGATGCGCTCCTTTGCGGTCCCTGCAGAGGAAGGACGTGAGTGTAATCCGCCTCCCCTCTGGCGTATGCGATCCGCTCGGCACCTCTGGCTTTTAGGGGTCCGAAGCCGCCGCCCTTTACTCGCGCGTAACGGCTTACGCGGCGGGCCGGTCCAGGAGGTCCGGCCGCGGGAGCGGCTCAATGCTGCGCTCGAGACTCTTGCCAATCTTCTGGCTCGCGAGCTCCAGGTCATACTGCGCCTGCAGGTTCTGCCACAACTGGGCGCTGGTGCCAAAATAGCGCGAGAACCGCAGCGCCATTTCCGCGGTGACCGCCCGACGCCGGCGCACGATCTCATAGACCGTTGGTGCCGAGACCCCCAGAACTTTAGCGAGTTTGTAGGAGCTTAGCTTCAGCGGCTCCATGAACTCGTGGAGAAGAATGTCGCCGGGGTGTACTGCCTTTAGTTTCTTGCTTGCCATAAGCGCCTCAATGGTAGTCAACCAGTTCCACCTCAAACGCATCCCCCTTCTTCCATCGGAAGCACAGGCGCCACTGTTGATTGACGCGGATGCTGTACTGACCCCACCGATTCCCCTTCAGAGCTTCGAGCTGTTTGGAGGGCGGGATCATCAAATCCCTTATTCCCACAGAGCTGCCGCCTCCTCGAGCAGATCCGCTTAATAGCCCGTATGCGGCCCGAACAGAGTCGCTTCCAATTGCCCCGGATCACCCAATCCGGCGTCGCCGTCGCATGCGATCTGGTCCTTATGTATTGCCAGAACTTCAGCAATGCTCAGGTACTCGGTCACCGAGCCAGCTTCTTGTACAGCTCAGCGTGGGTGTCGTGACTGGCGTGATAGGCGGCCATCACGTGCTCACGCGGACGGGAGTTCTTACGCTCCTCGATCAGATCGGCCAGTGCCTCTTCAACCAGCGCCTGCAGCTGTTGGCCTTCCTTTTGAGCCAGCCCACGGACCGTGGCCAGGACCATCGGGTCTACCTGGGTCGCAAATTTTTCGCGTTGCGCGGCCATCAATTCAGCTCGGCTCAGAGTCTCGACGACATCATGAGAAATTAACAAACCTCAAGATGCTGTCGAGGCTTCATAGGGGAACATGTTCCCGTAATTCATCCTCTGGGACCTGATCCTGCCAATGTTCCACGCAATGCACTTTCTATCGTTGCTTTAACCAATTGATTATGAATCGAATTATTCGCAATGCCCTCGAGTGGGTACCGCCGAAAGTTCCACGCTCCAAACGTCTGGGCTCCGTTCCCAGTATCTCGGTATCACCCCCATGGGCCGACAGGCCCTGTTCTTTGAAATTTCAATAATCCTCCGGAGAGATCCTCTCTTCCTCATGCAGCGCTGCACGTCTCGGGTCGTGCGCACAGCCAGTTGGGTGGCATGCGATTCGGTCGCGTCCAACAGCCTTCGCGAATCTTCTTCAGGGCGATGTTCACGGCGAGCGGCAGCTCGAATCGTCGCAACGCCCCCTCCTCCACAGCCCAGACCACCTGACGAAGGACTTCGGCCGCTTCATGGCCCGGCACCGTCTCGGTGATTCGCTTGCGGGTGCGGGCGAGTTCTAGGACCGAAAGCTTGCGTGGGCCGGCATAGACCGTCCTCTGCACGGATTTCGGCGCTGGCGGAGGCGCTGACCGTGCACAGGCCATCTGCTCCAGTTGGCTAAGCATCTGGCCCCGCTCCTCGGGCGTAAGGCGGGTGTCGGCATCAAAGTCGATCCGGCGCACGCCATGGCGCGAGGCCTGATAGTAACGGGCCTTTTCCCCCTCAGAGGCCCTGCCCCACATCGCCTGGGCCTCCTGGCGCGTGGGGTGGTAAGCGGGAGTAGATGCTTTGGGGGATTCCGCGATCGGGGCCATCGGAGTCGCCACGGGTTTTGGCTCCGCACGAGCATTCTTGGCTGCGGCACGATTCGGGCTCCGGGAGAGCTCGACGAGCAGTTCCCGCGGCACACGCACTTCGGTGACTGCCGTGGCTTGCTGGAAGGGATTGGCCGGATTCCGGCCCGGATCCTCGCGGCGAATCAGCCCCAGGTTCTTGAGCACCTGATAGGCCCGGGTGACGGTGGAGGGATCCACGCAGCAGAGGCTCGCGACCTGCCTGAGCGAGAGCTGGGAACACCAGTCTCCGGCCTTTTGGCCCTCTTCCCAGTGCAGCCAGAACACGCGCTCTGCCGTCTGCGGTACGCCCTGCTGCCAGAGCCACCGCTCCAGTGGCTTGGGCCGGAGGCTGAAGTATTTATCGCGAACCAGCGCGACCCTGGGGTCGCGGGTTTCATTTGGGCACGCCAATCCGGCGTGCGACTTTCCCATGGACATAGCTCTCCCCTTCGATCGACACGAATTCATCGAAAAACAGCCGAATCGATGGGTTTTGCTATTGACCTGGGAAGTCCGGGTAACTAACCTTGAATTGCGATGTCATGGCTAGTTTCGCGCTCACCAGCGAATCGACCCTTGATTGGAAGAAGCCCCCTAACCGGGGCTTTTTCATTTGGGTTTCATGGCGCTTTTCTCCCTGGTTGTAATTGACACTTTTTCAGGCACCCTAAAACGGCGAAGGGCCGGTCAAGCCGGCCCTTCTCTGGAACTTCCCCGCCCCCGACCTGGGGGCCCCGAACTATCACGCGTGATAGTTTCTCCGGCGCCGCCTTCCCTGCGACCAGCCCTCTTATCTCTGACCCGCTTCACGGCGCATTGACCACCTAACTTTGGCAGCGAACTATCACGCGTGATAGTTGAGCTATAGCCCCCCTGAATCAGCTTCTCAAACGGGCTCATGAATGCTCCTTGAGCCAGCTATGGAGCCAGTCTTTCAGCTCGCGCTGCAAGGGCTTGCGGAGTCTCTCATCGATGTGCTTACCGAGCCGAATACCGAACTGGCCTTCGCGCGCAGAGAGTTCAAAGAGCGTCTTGTTGCCTTCCTTGACCAACTCCGCACCCCGCTTAGGTCCCGTAGTGTTTCTGGCCTTCGAAGGCGTATGGACCGGCACCCCGGTCAATGCCGAAAACACAGCCTCGGGGTCGGGCTCGGGCTTCTGCCGGGCAAGATCGACCGCCTTGCGCTTGAACTCGTCGCTGGGATTGCGGCAAGCCTTCGTGAGCTCGCTGCTCCAGCGAACGGCGATCGCGCGAGGGTCCCGGAACGCCTGCAGCACGTAGTCGGGCAGGGCGGCGATGCCCACATACTTGCCCACGTTCTGCTCTGATTGGCCAATGGCGTCACCGATGGCGCGCTGGGTTGGGAACAACCCGGCCGCGAGCCACTGCATGAACATCGTGCCGGTCTCATAGGCTGAGAGGTCCGCACGTTCCGCGTTTTCGCGGTACATCTTGAGCACGAGGTTCTTGGATTCCGCCGCTTTGGCATCGAGGCGCGCAAGAATGAGGAAGCCGCCGTCGGTCTCCTTATCAAGCTGGAGGATCGCCGCGTGCCGGCGATGCCCCTCGACAATCTCGTAGTCCTTACTGCCGCCGTCAGCCGCCGGCCGCACCCGAATGGGTGTGTCCTGACCGTGAGCTCGGATGCTGGCTTTGAGCTGCTTAAAGGCCGCATCATCGGTATTGAGTCCGCGCTGGTGCCGGTTGGCGAACTTGGTATTACCGATCGACTTGGGATCGAGCCGCAGAATCACCATCCCATCGGCACGCTCGGCCTTGAGCCGTTCATTCTCGGCGGCGAAGCCTAATCCCTGCTGCAGGCCAACCCGACCCACAAAAGTAGAAGGTCCTTCGCGGCGCTCGCCAGGCCTACCCAACTTGAGCACGTCCGCCATTACGGGATCGGCACCCGGATCAAGTGGATCTTTGAAATGCTTGGAGCTCATGCCGCGCGCTCAGCCGCAGGCTGTGAGGCAGCGGAGCGAGGCGCCGACTCGACCGACTCTGCGGTCCGGCGTTTGAGCACGGCGATCACTTCTTCCTCGATGAGGCCATTGACCGCGTTGACTGACTCAAGTGCGCGCTTTAGGGCTTCACGACTACCCCGATAACCCGGCCCCGCCTCATAGAGCGTCTGTAGCGTGGGTCCCAAGTTCTGCACCGCATTGGAGAGCAGCATCGGTTCGCTCAGACAGAACTCATCGAAGATGCCGCGCTGCCAGTTGGCCAGTTTTTGCTGCACCGGGACGCCCGGCTGGAACTTCGTAATCAGCACTCGCAGGAACTCAAATTTCTTGACGATGTTGAAGCTCTGGCGGACTGCGCCGAGTACTTCCTTCGTTAACTTCAGGAAATAGCGCGCCGACTCGAAATCCATCATGGCGGCCGGAGCCGGGATTAGCAGGCCATCCGCAGCGCAGATCGCGGTCGAGGTGGAGAAGGAGAGGGAGGGGGGCGTATCGACAATGATGACGTCATAGTCCCCGCGCACAGTATCAATTGCATCGAGGAGCGGGCGATGAAACTGGAACTCACGCTCCGAGTCGCGCCGGATCCCAAGCGCAAAATCACCCGAGTAGAGGTTGAGATTCGCGGCCACGATATCCAAGCCGTGCCAATAGGTCGGCTGGATTGCCGGCCGCAGAGAGGCCGGCCACTCATGGCCCTCGCGCTCGACCGCGGCACGGCCGTAGAAGTAGGGCAGGATCGTCTGCCAGTCATCGATATCTACCGCTGGATTCAGACCGAACGTCGTGGTCATGCTGCCTTGCGGATCGAGGTCGATCGCCAGGGTTCGATAGCCCTTCATCGCAAAGTACTGCGCAAGGCTTACGGCGGTGAAGGTCTTGGCGACACCGCCCTTGAAGTTTGCCACGGTCAGCGTGACCGCCTGGCGGATGTCGAGTTTCTGGCGCGGCAGGAGTTTGAGGTGCTCCTGGATCTTATGGACTTCGGCGAGGGTGAAAAGTCGGCGTCGAGCCCCTTTCTCGCCGGTCGGAATGTTGGCTGTTGGGTCCTGCATCAGGCCGTAGAATGTGTCGGTGTGTATACCAAGGAGTTGGGTCACTTCCTTGAGGGTGAACCGACGGAGGACCTTCTCCTTCTCCGGCTCCAGAGCGTTGGCCCGAGCCTTGTCAAGAACGGTATTGGCGCGATCGAACAACTCTTCGAGAGCTTCCTCACCGACCGCGTTGCGATTCGAAGTGGCTTCCGCCATATGTCACATACTTAAGATTGACCCAACGGAGCGATATCATACAGGCGTAGCTATTTCAACACAATTTTTATTTTAGCTACGCCGTTTCGCTGCGCGGGCGCGTCAGCGTCCGACTACTTTACCAGAAAGTTGCTTTGCGCGCGTCTGTCGACACCGAACCCGTCAGATGTAGTGCCATAAACATTATTAGTATCCACTAGTAAATTGTTTGTTAAGGAGAATCTGATATTATGAGACCCGACGTAGAACCCGCCATATAAGGCGTCATTGAAATGAACCTTAGCGCCGCCGAGCCCTTTCTCCCAGACACTCTCTCAGATGAGCTCGAGAGCTTGGCCATCGAGTTGCCTCTAGCTGCCGGGCGGTTCTCAGGGCGCCTGGCACCGCGGGTCCGGGTGGCTATCGGCGAGCTGGTGCGCTCGATGAACTGCTACTACTCGAATCTGATCGAGGGACACGATACCCATCCGCATGACATTGATCGGGCGCTGGCGGCAGACTATTCGACTAACCCACAAAGGCGAGCGCTGCAGCTGGAGGCTCGCGCCCATATCGAAGTGCAACGGATGATTGACAGCGACGAGGGGCCGGAGGCCTCGCCGCTCTCGCTTGCCTACATTCTTTGGACGCACCGGGAGTTTTGTTCGCGCTTGCCCCCCGAGCTGCTGTGGGTCGAAGACCCTACGACCAAAGAAAGGCTGCCGGTCATTCCGGGTGAGCTGCGCACACGCACCGTGGCTGTGGGTCTACATGTCCCGCCGCCCCCAGAAGATCTGCCGGCCTTTATGGCACGCTTTGAAGCTGCCTACCGGACCGACAGCAAGTTGAAGCAGCTGGTGGGTGTTGCCGCTTCACACCACCGACTCGCGTGGATTCATCCGTTCCTGGATGGCAATGGGCGCGTCACGCGCCTGATCTCTCACGCCCTGCTCAAGGAGCTCGGTATCGGATCCAGGCTTTGGTCAGTGTCGCGTGGTCTGGCTCGCTCGGTCGCTGACTACAAGGCGGCTCTGATGGCCGCCGATGAACCGCGGCAGGGCGATCTCGATGGCCGGGGCGCGCTCTCGCGCAAGACTTTGATCGCATTCTGCGAGTACTTCTTGCGCCAGTGTCTCGATCAGGTGCTTTTCATGGAGCGGCTGCTGGCACCCTCGGAGCTAGGCCATCGGATTCAGCAGCAAGTGCTCGAAGAGGAGCACAAGGGCGTTCTCGTCAAGGGCGCGCACCGGCTGATGCGCGCGGCACTGGAGCATGGTCAGTTGCCGCGCGGGGAGGTCCCCGCAATTGTCCAGGCGAGCGAGCGGACGGGCCAGCGCATTACCCGATCGCTCCTCGAGAAGGGCTACCTTCAAAGCGAAGGGCACACGGCAGCGCTCTTCTTCGCCATTCCGCCGACGGCTCGCGATCGCTGGTTTCCCTCGCTCTACACCAACCTTGCGATCTCAACGGATGATTAGGCAGACAACGACATCACTTCGCCCTGTGAATCGCTGAGTCCCGGTCAATAACCGCCCGTCAAGCGCTCAAATGGTTCTAGGCAAAATCATCTCCGGTGGTCAGACGGGCGTCGATCGCGGCGCGCTCGATGCCGCTCTGGCTGCCGGATTTCCCTGCGGAGGGTGGTGTCCCGCGGATCGAAGTGCCGAAGACGGGCCGATCCCGCAGCTCTACCCACTCACCCCCTTGAGGCACGGCGGTTACCGCGAGCGCACGCGCCGCAATGTGCTCGACAGCGATGGGACCGCGATACTGTTCTGCGGCGCCTTGAGCGGTGGAACGCTGCTGACGCTCAATTTATGCAAGCGTGAAGGCAAACCGCACGTGCTTCTGGATGCGAGCAAGATCCCTGAATCGCAGGGTGCCACAGTGATCGCGCATTTTGCCGAGGTGCACAGCATACGAGTGCTTAACGTGGCCGGGCCGCGACTGAGCGGCTGGCATCAGGGGCAGGCTTATACGATCGGGGTGGTGGGTGAGCTCATCGCGAAGGCCGGATCTTCACCCACCAGTACCCTCTGATAGGGAGTGCCTGGGCCTACCAGAGAGCCACAAGTGCGAGCTTGCCTGTGACCCGAATCCGTAGTGCAGCGTCAGGGCGGCGCTCTCTGAGCTACCCGGCTGCTCCCGGGCTCTCCAATGACCGGCCACCCCGAAGGGTGGCCGGTGCAGCCGCTTAGGCCTGCGATTGAAGCGCTAGGCGTTTCGCGTTGCCCGGGGCGCCAAACTTGAAGCTCACGACCACGAAGCTGTAGTCGTAGACGGTCTTGCCGTTCTTCTCGTAGTTGTTGGCGCGCAGCTGCGCTTCGAGAATCAGCTGATCACCCTTGCGGGCGTGCTCGAAGAGCGACTGGCCGACGCCGTTGAAGGCGACGAAGTAGACGCTGGTGGTGATCGGCTCGCGATCCTTGCCGGCATAGTCCTCACCGATCAGGGCGAAGCGGACATCGCCGTTCTTGCCGGATTTTGGATCATCGGCCAGGCGGCCAATCGCGGTGAGATGAAAGCTGTTCATGAAAGATCTCCTTGATGTGCGTGTACCGGAGGAGGGCAGGGGGTTTCCCATGCGTTGTTTTTCTTCGACGCGAGGGACCATCCCTCACAAGGAATTCGGGATGGTCAAAGCGCGAGGAGAGGGCGCCGGGGCGTCTTAACGACTTGGAGTTGCGGCGGGAGTGACAGCTCGCTGGCGCGAGGGACGCTTCTGGATTTCCCCGCACCCGGCGTGATAGGGGCAACTGGCGCGGCGGGTGCTGCTTTGCTTAAGCTCTCAGCCCCGGCGCCTCTGAAGGACGCAGTGGAGACTCCTGCACCGGAGTCCACGCACGATCAAGGGGGATGAACCGCCTCACCGCGCTTCCTCGGGATCGGGTGCGCTCAGGTCGGGGCGATCGGGTTCGAACAAGCGCCCTGGAAGAACTACTGCAAGCCGAAGTCGCCCGACCCTTGAGTTTCGGTGAGTTCGAGGATCCGTCCACCGCCGCGCGCTACACAGGTCAGGGGATCCTCGGCGATCAACACCGGCATGCCGGTCTCTTCCATCAGCAGTTTGTCGATGTCGCGCAGCAACGCACCGCCGCCTGTCAGGACGATGCCGCGCTCGGCGACATCACTGCCGAGGTCCGGGGGCGTGTGCTCGAGAGCTTGCCTCACGGCGCCAACAATGCCCTGGAGGGGTTCCTGAAGGGCCTGGAGAATTTCATTCGAGTTCAGCGTGAAGCTGCGCGGCACGCCCTCGGAGAGATTCCGTCCTCGCACCGTCATCGTGCGCACCTGCGCACCTGGGAAGGCCGAGCCGATCTCGATCTTGATCCGCTCGGCGGTGGGCTCCCCGATCAGGATGCCGTAGTTGCGGCGCACGAACTGAATGATCGCCTCATCGAACTTATCTCCGCCCATGCGGACGCTCGCGGCATAGACGATGCCGTTCAAGGAGACCACCGCCACCTCGGAGGTCCCACCGCCGATATCCAGCACCATCGAGCCGCGCGCTTCGTGGACCGGGAGCCCCGCGCCGACCGCCGCGGCCATGGGCTCGGAGACGATATCCACGCGGCGCGCACCGGCGCCTTCGGCGGATTCCCGGATCGCGCGGCGCTCGACCTGGGTCGAGCCAAAGGGCACACACACGAGGACCCGGGGGCTGGGGCTCAGAAAGCGATTGCCGTGCACTTTGCGAATGAAGTACTGCAGCATGGCCTCGGTGTAGGTGAAGTCGGCGATCACGCCGTCCTTCATGGGGCGTACCGCGCTGATATGACCCGGAGTCCTACCGAGCATCTTCTTCGCCTCGGTGCCCACCGCCACGACAAGCTTGCCGCCCCGCACCGGATCATTCTGCACGCAGACAACGGAGGGTTCGTTCAGCACGATGCCGCGCGACTTGATGTAGATCAGGGTATTGGCAGTCCCCAGATCGATCGAGAGATCTTCGGAGAAATAGCCGCGGAAACGCTTCAGCATAAGGAGATGTCTTTAAAGGGTCAGTTGAGGAGACGAGCACCCAGTGGCCGCCTCACTTCTGGGATAGGGGGTGTGAAAGCTACAGCAACGGGCCGCACCGCGTTGTAAAGATCGGAGGAACGTGGAGCACGCCGGCCCCGGAGGTGCCGCAAGGCTTTAGGCTCCTGCCATCGGTGAGGTCCGTGACCTTTCGGGAGGAGGCGGGGCGAATCGGATCCACGCCGATCCGCCCCGGAGCGCCTGGAGAGAATGCCCCGCCTAAATCTAAAGAGCGGAGGTCATCGATGAAGCGCCGCGGACTAACGGAGGCGGCCTTCATCTGCCATCAAGCGAGCAAGAGCCTACGACGAGGCCGAGGCATGAGGCAACTGCCGAATCGGCCCACGCACAGAACCAAAGCATCTTGGTCACCGCGTTGAGCGGACGCGGTGACTGACAATCGGATTGAAAGGATGCGGACTCAGAGGAGTCCCAGCTGGGCCATGCTGGTGATCGTTTCACCGACGATGAAGTGATCCAACACTCGAATATCGAGGAGAGCGAGCCCAGCAGTGACGCGGCGGGTCAGCGCCTCATCTGCTTGTGATGGGGTTGAATTTCCAGACGGGTGGCAATGAAACAGGATCAGCGCAGCACTGTTGAGCCGAAGCGCTTCGCGCGCGACCTCACGCGGATAGACCGCGGCGCCATCGATCGTGCCGCGGAAGAGTTCGACGCATTCAATCAGACGATGTCTGGCATCGAGTGCCAAGAATCCGAACACTTCATACTCGAGTGCACCGAGCTTAAGCTTAAGGTACTCGGCGGTGCGCGCAGGATTCTCAAGGCAGGGCGCGCCGGCCCGAAAGCGCTGGGCGATGACGGCCTGGGCGCGATCCAGAACTTCCTGGCCTGCGGCCTCCCGGTAGGCTTCTCCGTCTCGGATATAGAGCGTGCTCATGAAACTCTCCCGTGCAAGCGGGCACATCGCCCGTGCGAACGGGGAAGGGCGAGGGCAGAGAGAGCGCGCCAATGGGACGTGGAATAAATCCGCAGCGAACCCAAGCGTGGTAGATCCCACCACGACTTAAGGTGAGCGGAGCGGTTTATGCCGCGAAAGCCCGTTGCGCGGGAGCGCCCGAGCCCTAAGGTCGCACCATAGAGGGCGATGCCGCCGTGCACCGGAGACGAACCGCACGCGCGACTACGAGAGGGAGAAGCCCTGGAAGATGACCGCAGCCCCAGACGTGCACAGCGGCTGGCCGATATTGACCCAGCGCCCTGACGAAGCGTCTGATGGCACCTCGATATGAAGCGCTCGGCGTAGCCGGAAGCGGCAGGGAGGGAACATGGATTTTCACCTGACACTGCACGGGGGCCTGGAAATCGCCGCCGTGGCCTGCGAGATCTCCGGCCTGTGGGTACTGGCGCGCGAGGTCTGGCTCGGGCACACCATGGAGGAGGTGAGCAGCAGCCACGAGTGGGCCCGGCAAATGAACTACCTGTACCACGCGGGCGATTACCGGGGGTTCTATATCTATAGCCGCCTCTATCGAGGCGACTCACCGGATGAGATCAAGAAGGATGCCCAATGGATTGAGCCGAAGGAGAACTTCGAAACCGCCGCGAAGGAGGAGTGGGCTGGCGTGACGAGCAAATTGGCCGAGGCGGTCGCGAATTACAAACATCGAACGGAACCGGCGGCGATGAAGCGGCGCTGGTGGTGTCTGCGCACTGGCACCGGCCTCCTGATACTGGCGGCGCTCCTGACGCTGACCTCCGGACTGACGAAGGAAAATATCCCGGCGCCTCCGTCCACAGCAGTCATTTCGCCGACCGGGTGGGCGCGGCTCGAGGACTCACCGCCCTTTGCTATCGGCGCGTCGCGCTTTGATGAGCCGGTCGCAGGATGCCCGACGGTCCAGGAGGCCGGTGAGGCAGCAACGCGATGGCTGAATTCCGTGAGCGGCCTCTGGTTGGGCCGACCGCAACCGGCCAGTACCGACACCGTCATCCTGATCGGCACGGCCGATCGTGCGCCGCTCAAAGAGAGTCTGCGTCATCAATATGGTTCCAACATGGGGCTGGCACGGGCCCGAGCCGAGACCGTTAAGAACCTGTTGGTTCAACGTACCGTCCATGAGAGTCTTCCGAACCGGCTCACGCCCGATCGCGTACTCGTACAGATCACTGGCCCGGCCTACACCCCAAAGCCCGATCCGAAGGTGGCGCGTGCCGAATCCTGTCGTGACATCAATCTGAGCCGCGACCGCGCGGTGCAACTGTGGATCCCGACGCGAGACGCCAAGGCTAACCCGCTCGCACCGCAGGTTCAGTGAGTTTGAGGGGAGGGAGCTCTGAGGGTTGAGAAGGTTGGACAGGATCTCGAGGCCCAAGTCGCGACTTGCGAAGGGCGGATCGGCCGAAGGCCAGCCGACCCGCCTGGGAAGGCCCCTTAGGCCGCGAGCAGCTGCTCGGCGGCCTGCCACAGAGCCGTGTTAATGCGCACATCCTCGCG
>Ga0182030_10012776_pt1 | contig 16781 bp, 13 predicted proteins | sample 812S3MmetaG_FD_121299 | JGI IMG/M metagenome (GOLD analysis project Ga0182030, IMG submission 121299) | Permafrost microbial communities from Stordalen Mire, Sweden - 812S3M metaG (Illumina Assembly) | ecosystem: Environmental > Terrestrial > Soil > Wetlands > Permafrost | place: Sweden...
ACTTCTACAACATTCGTTACGTGTCGAGCACGTGGATCGGCGGGGCGTTGGGCGACAAGATGTCGCGGTACTGCCTGCTCACACGCGACCACGAACCTATTGTCTGGGACTTTGGCTCCGCCGCGCGTCACCACCAACTTTTTGCGCCCTGGCTCGAGCCCGAGAACTGTCGAGCGGGGATGCTCGGTCTGCGCGGTGCCATTGCGCCCCAGGCCGGACTGTTCTCTGCGGCCGTGAAGGAAATCGTCGCAATCTTGAAGGACCATGGTGTGGCCAACCAGCCGATTGGCATCGATATCGTCGAATTGCCCTTCCTCTTCGAGATGCAGGCCGCCGGCATCGAAGTCCACGACGCGCAGCAGACGATGTTGGACGCACGTCAGATCAAATCGACGGACGAAATAATGTTGCTCTCCCAGGCTGCCGCCATGGTCGACGGGGTCTACCAGGACATCTTTGAAGCACTCAAGCCGGGCGTTCGCGAGAATGAGATTGTCGCGCTCGCGAACAAGCGTCTCTACGAGATGGGCTCGGACCAGGTGGAGGCCATCAACGCCGTGTCGGGGGAGCGGTGTAATCCGCATCCGCACAACTTCACCGACCGCATCATTCGCCCGGGGGACCAAGCGTTCTTCGACATCATTCATTCGTTTAATGGCTACCGGACGTGTTACTACCGCACGCTGGGTGTGGGTAGTTCCACTGCCCCCCAGCGCGACGCCTACGTCCAGGCTCGCGAGTGGATGGATAAGGCGATTGACCTCGTGCGTCCGGGCGTGGGCACTGATGTCATTGCCAAAGCGTGGCCCGCGGCGACCGAGTTTGGCTTCGCCAACGAGATGGCCGCCTTCGGATTGCAGTTTGGCCACGGCCTCGGGCTGGGACTGCACGAGCGTCCGGTCATCAGCCGACTCAATAGTCTCGTTGATCCCATTGAGTTACAAGCCGGCATGGTCTTCGCCCTCGAGACCTACTGTCCGGCGAGCGATGGCGTCTCGGCCGCGCGCATTGAAGAAGAGGTCGTCGTGACCGACAACGGTACTGCGATTCTCACGAAATTCCCCGCGCAAGAACTCATGATCGCTAACAAGTACTAGGAGACTAAAAAATGACCACCACTACCGTTGCGTCAGGACCCACGGACTTTGCGACCAAGTTAGCCATGTACCGCAGTCAGGTGGCGCTTCGTCAGTTCGAGACCCGCGCGTATGACATGTTCTTGGAGAATTTGGTGAAAGGCACCAGCCACCTCTCACTCGGCCAGGAGGCCATCGCCACCGGTTTCGCCACCGCGATGAAAAAAGATGACTGGACGTTCGCGACCTACCGGGGCCACGCGCACACGCTGGCGCGCGGCGTACCCATGACGCCGGTACTCGCCGAACTTCTTGGTCGGTCGAACGGACTGATGGCCGGTAAGGGCGGCTCGATGCACCTGACCAGCGTCGAGCACGGCGTCATGGGCAGTTACGCGATTATTGGTGCGCATCTGCCGATTGCCTGCGGCGCCGCGTGGAGCGCGCAGTACCGGGGCACTGATCAGGTGGCGGTGTGCTTCTTTGGCGACGGTTCCACAAATATTGGTGCCTTTCACGAAGCGCTCAACTTCGCGGCCATCTGGAAGCTCCCGGTCGTGTTTGTCTGTGAGAACAACCTCTGGATGGAGTACACCCGCACGACCGACGTCACGTCGGTTGTCCATCCTGCTGCAGATCGGGCCGTTGCCTATGGACTCGAGCGCATCGTGGTTGACGGCAACGATGCCGACGCCGTCTACGACGTCGCAATGACGGCGCTCGACCGTGCTCGAGCGGGTGAGGGGCCCAGCATGATCGAGGCCATGACCTACCGTCACGGCGGTCATTCGCGTGCCGATCCGGCCAAGTATCGACCGCAAGACGAAGTCATCGAGTGGCTCGCCAAGGATCCGATACCGCGGTATCGTTCCCGACTTCTCGCCGAGGGCGCGAGCGAAGAACAGCTCAATGCGATTGAGGCTGAGGTGGCCGCCGAGGTGGAACTTGCGACTGAAGGCGCCAAGGCCGGCGGTATTCCGGGTGAAGACCTTTTAATGAAGGATGTATGGGCGGACGGAGGATCATCGTGGCGCAATTGACGTTTCGCGAAGCAATCGCTCGTGGCATTGCCCAAGAGATGCGTCGCGACGAGTCGGTGGTCTTCCTGGGTGAGGACATCGGCGCGGCCGGTGGTGTCTTCAAGGGAACCGTGGGGCTCCTTGAAGAGTTTGGCGGAGTGCGCGTGCGCGACACGCCCATCAGTGAGCAAGCCATCCTGGGTGCCGCCATGGGAGCCGCCATGACGGGGTTGCGACCCATCGCCGAAATCATGTTCGCGGACTTCTTCGCCGTGTGTTGGGACATCGTGGCCAATGAAATCGCCAAGAGTCGTTACATGACCAACGGCCAGTTGACCTTCCCGCTGGTCATACGCTCGGGCAATGGTGGTGGCCTTCGTTTTGGTGCCCAGCATTCTCAGAGCGTCGAGAACTGGGCGATGATGGTGCCGGGTCTCAAGGTGGTGGTGCCTTCTAACGCGCTCGACGTCATCGGTCTGATGGCCGCGTCAGTGCGTGACAACGACCCGGTGATCTTCCTCGAAGCCAAGGTGCTGTACGCCTCGAAGATGGACGTGCCTGATGGTGACATCGTTGACACGTTGGGTTCGGCCAAAGTACTGCGCCAGGGAACGGATGCGACCCTGGTGGCCCTCGGTTCTATGGTGGCCAAGGCGCTCGACGCGGCCGAAGAACTGGCTGCCGCGGGAATCGATTGCACGGTGGTGGATGTTCGTTCCCTCGTGCCGCTCGACACCACGACGATCCTGCGCGAAGTGGGCGCCACTGGTCGCCTTTTCACGGTGGAAGAGAATCCGCGGCTCTGTGGCTGGGGCGCTGAACTGGCGTCCATTGTGACCGAGGAGATCTTTTACGACCTTGATGGTCCTGTGGTGCGCATCACGACGCCGCACATCCCGCTGCCGGCGGCCGACGCGCTCGAAGACATGGCCATTCCGTCGGTGGAACGAATCGTGACCACGGTCGCTAAATCCATGAACTCATAGGGGTTTTCGAGGTCGAGTTAGATCTTGCGTCGCGATTGCACTTTCGTATTCGCTGACTACGCGTTTGGGGCCAGCGATGCCGGATGGCGTGTCAACGAGACGAAGACCGACCGACGCACTCGGTTGATGTGCAAAACGGCGATACCCAGGATTTCAATTAGGAGCAACTTGCCAACGAATCAATTCGCACCGCGCGAGAGGAGTGCAAGCAGCTCGGTGTAGGCGTTTCCTGGGCCTGGAGATCCTCTCTTGTCACAAGGGCGACCTAGGGTGAGAGGTATCGCCAAGTCCTCCGGATTCTCTAGTGGCAACGAAATGCAACGCGTCATCGACGCGGCTCGCTCACCCGAGTGGAGCATCGGCGTTGGTCGCAGTGGACAAATCATGGCCACCCGGGACTCCGGCGAGATTGGGCGCCCCTGGGTCATCACCGCCGAACGCGCCGGGCGGGGAATGCGCGTGTCGCTCTACCAACCCGGTGACGACACGGAGGTTGAGGGTGAAGTGATTGACGAGATTAGTGGCAACCCGCGCGAAATGGGCCGCCAGCTTCGAACAATCCTCGAAGGGGCCACGCTCGATTCATTGGGTTAGTGCCGTGGCCTTCTCGAACGAGCCGTTTAAAATGGAGTTCCGCCAAAAGCTGATGTAGGAGAACGCCGACCGATGAATATTCGTCCAACGAACTTGCCCACGAGCGTTCAACGTCTCCTCTTGGTCGCGCACATTGACTTCGAACCTCCCCGGCCGCCGTCGAATGGCGAAGTACTGGTGGCGTCGCTGGCCGCAATTGTCTTGTCCCTCGTCGTGGACGCGCTGTTGGTAATCATCGGTACGCACCTTTTTCCTTCGACCAAGGGTTATAGTCACTTTCGATTTTCGGATTACGCAAAGCTGACCGTCATTGGCGTCATCATTGCGTGTTGTGGTTGGCCCGTGGTGGCGCGCATTACGTCGAGACCAAAGTGGCTCTTCCTGCGTCTCGCCATCGCCACGACGGTCGTGTTGCTCTTGCCGGACCTCTACATCTGGCACGGTGGCCAGCCGTTTAAAGCGGTGGGGGTGCTCATGTGTATGCACCTTGGTATTGCGTACGTCACGTATCAATCGTTGGTCGTCTTGGCACCCGTTCGTGGTCAGCGACACCGCTCGCAGTAATTCCCAACAACGTCGCCACGTGTTGATCGACGAACCGGTGGGTGGGCGCTACTTTTCGTCTTTCGCGTGATCGTCGTCAGGCTCGCGTAGTGCTTCGTGGTGGTCGAGGTGATCCTTTTCACGTTCGATCAGTTCTTCATCCTTGGCGCTTTCTATCTTGACGAGGAAGTCGTCGGCCTCAGGAGACGCGCGGATGAGTTCATCGAGTTTTAGTTGCGTGGCCACCTGTTGGCGATTCTGCGTGTGTTGAATCACGAACAGCATGAGCAACGTGATTGCCGTCCCCGCGGTAGAAAATCCCTCTTCCCAACGTCCCGGGAAACCCTCGATGGCCAGGACCACGGCGAAGATAATCACAATGACCGCAACGAGTGCGGCGATTCCCGATTTGGCGGTCAGGTCACCAATCCAGTGCAGCACGCGGCTAATGCGGCGCTCAGTCGGTGTGTTTTCCATGAAGTTCCCTATCAGTAGGTACGCGCTGTTCTTCGGCGTGGGGACGTAGTGTCAAATAATTTTTATTCAACGAAGAGGCAATGAATTTGCCCAAAGGGACGTCGCTCTCTCTGTACAACAATGTTAACCGGTACGCTTCGATTTGGATCCCCGATTGAATTGACATCACCTTCTGGACGAAGGGATGGAAGGAGAGCGTTCGGTGCGACGCGTTCGACGCTTGACAATCATCGTCGTGATGCCGTGCGTGATGATACTGAGCGCGCTCTTCTTTTTGCTCGTCGCACCGCCCGAGATGGCAGCGTCGACGGCGGACGCTCACCTCGTTCTTCCCAGTGATATCGCGGTGCACGGATCGCACCTGTGGGTGGCGAACGGCATCGACAAAGGATCGCCGCTCAACAATTCTGTGAGCGAATTCAATGTTTACAATGGCTCATTGACGCGCATTATCCGTCTGGATTCGATTACCGGTACTTCATTTTCTCCTAACGCCATCGTTGCGAGCGGCGCCCACGTGTGGGTCGCCGACCGCAACTCAGTCATCGAACTCAGCGCACGCACTGGTTCGGTGGTGCGCGTCATCAAAGTGAAGGCTCGGTTGCACGCCTTCGAGTCACCTGCAGCCATCGGTGCCGTCGCCGTGATCGATGGGCACGTCTGGGTGGCGGACTTAAGCACGGTCATTGAGCTCGACGCGACGAACGGAACACGAGTGCGTGTTCTTAACGCCAAGGCCGACCGGTTCTCTCAACCCATGGAAATTGTCGAGAGTGGTGCGCACGTGTTGATACTGAATAATGTCGCGAACAACTTGGTCACTGAACTCAACGCGTCGAACGGTTCGCTGGTGCGGATCATGAATCCGCATTCCGACGTGTTCAGCCAATATTCAATGAGCGCGAGCGGCGCTCACGTGTACGTGGCGAACTGGTCGGGTCCAACCATCACCGAACTGAGCGCGTCGAGCGGAAGCGTCGTTCGTCATCTTGGCTTTCACACCGTGGCTGGGTTTAGCGGACCCAACAGTGTGGTCGCGAGTGCCGGGCGGTTATGGGTGACGAACAACAACTCCGTCATTGAGCTCAACACGTCCGACGGCTCGGTGGTGCGCGTGCTTAAGGGCAAAGTCGACGACTTTGAAGGTCCCGGGCCAATGATCGTTGAGGGGCGCCACCTTTGGGTGGCGAGTGAGGATTCCTTGGCCGAACTCAATCTTTCGAACGGCTCATTGGTACGCGTCTTTAAATAGCGAACGTCACATCGAATGCATCGCTCAGTAGATGGTCGTGAACCACGGAGAGATGACTGCGATTAAGAAGCGCGACTCTCGTGCGATAGCATTGAACGTACAAACATTGGGCGTTTGTGCAGAGTGAACAGTCGATGAGAGTCCGCACTGTTAAGCCCGTAGTCGAAGAAGGTTCGTCAAAGTAATGAGTATTCCTAGCGCTTCGTATTCAATAACTATGCGCGTTGCACTCGATAACGCATCCCAAATCCCCGCCATTGCCAGCGCGATTAGCGCCGCGGGTGGCCTCGTGACCGCGCTCGACGTGGTTGAGCCGATCGAGGGCCGTTTGGTGATTGACGTTACGTGCAACGCGTCCGATGAGGGGCACGCCGAAGTCCTCGGAGCGACCGTGGACGCCGTTGAAGGTGCGCACGTGCACGCCATCAGTGACCGCACGTTCCTGCTCCACTTAGGAGGAACCATCGCGGTTGAGCCGAAAGTCGCACTCAAAACTCGCGACGACCTTTCTATGGCCTACACCCCCGGTGTCGCGCGTATCTCGATGGCGATCGCGAAGGATCCCGAACTCGCCCGCAAGCTGACCATTAAGCGCAACACGGTCGCCGTCGTGACCGACGGTTCAGCGGTGCTGGGCTTGGGCAACATTGGCCCGGAGGCGGCGCTACCGGTCATGGAAGGTAAGGCGCTGCTGTTTAAACGCTTTGCGAATATTGACGCGTGGCCCGTGTGTTTGGCGACGCAGGACGTTGACGAAATAGTGCGGATCGTGCAGTGCATCGCTCCGGTCTACGGCGGTATCAATCTGGAGGACATTTCTGCGCCTCGTTGCTTCGAGATTGAAGCGCGGCTCCGCGATCTGCTCGACATCCCGGTCTTCCATGATGACCAGCACGGCACCGCGACTGTTGTCTACGCGGCGCTGCTCAATTCGCTGCGCGTGGTGGGCAAGGAGATGAAGGACATTCGCGTGGTGGTCTTGGGCGTCGGTGCTGCCGGTGTCGCGATCAGCAAGTTGCTACTCGCCGAAGGCGTTGGTGACATCATTGGTGTTAATCGCCGCGGCATCCTCGAAGAAAACGACACAAAATTGGACGAGGATCGACGCTGGTTGGCGGCCCACACGAACAAAGAAAAACGAACTGGAGATCTGGCCGCCGCCATGACCGGAGCCGACGTCTTTATCGGCGTGTCCGGCCCTAACCTCGTGAGCGAGGAGCACCTTAAGGTCATGGCGCCCCAGTCGATTGTCTTCGCCCTCGCCAATCCCGATCCGGAGGTCGACCCGGTACTGGCTCGACGTTACGCCGCCATCGTGGCGACGGGCAGAAGTGACGAACCCAACCAGATCAACAACGTGCTGGCGTTCCCAGGAATCTTCCGTGGCCTGCTCGACGTCGGCGCCTCCAAGATCACTGAGCAGATTGAAATCGCCGCCGGACGGGCAATCGCCGACGTGGTGAAGGAGAACGAGTTGTCGGCCGATTACATCGTGCCGACGGTCTTTAATCCACTCGTCGTGACGGCTGTCACCGAAGCCGTGGCGAAGGTGGCCACCGGTTCCTAGGCGAACTGAAGAACGTGGGTTGACGGAAACTACCTGATTGATTGCCCTCTAAGTTGTCATTTTCGCAACCACTACACTCCAAACGTCGGGCAAAAACTCGATAGTCGGAGTTAATGCAGTGCTCTTTTGGAGGAGATCCAAATGGTGGGAATCGTATTAGCCGTCATAGCGGGCGTGATTGTAGTGCTCGTCTTGTCCGGCATTCTGAAAGCCGTGCGTATCGTCCAGCAGGGATTCGTTGGCGTGATTACCCGCTTTGGGGAGTTCAAGGACATCAAGAATCCGGGACTGACCTTCATCATTCCCTTCATTGAAGTTATGAAGATTGTCGACGTTCGTGAGACGCCTCGTACGGGCGACCGCCAGCAGGTCATTACCCGCGACAACGTCGCGGTCATTGTCAACGCCACTATCTTCAGTCAGGTTGTCGACGTGCGCTTGGCGTTATTCACCAACTCCGACTATCTCGTCAGTGTGGACAACTTGGCTCGCACATCGGTGCGCGCCGTCTTCGGCAGCATCTCGCTCGACGAGGCGTTCTCTCAGCGCGAGCAGATCAGCACGCTGCTGCAAACGCAGATGGAAGAAGCCACGGACAAGTGGGGTGTGCGCATTAACCGCGTCGAGGTCTTGGAAATCACGCCACCCGAACAGATCCTTCAAGCGATGGCCCTGCAGAAGCAGGCCGACCAGGAGAAGCGCGCGAAGATCCTCGAGTCAGAGGGTCAGCAGCAGTCCGCCGTCAACGTTGCCGATGGCCAACGCCAAGCCGCGATTAAGGAAGCCGAGGGCGCTCAACAGGCGGCCATCCTGCGCGCCGAAGGCCAGCGCCAGGCTCTCATTCTCGAAGCAGAAGGTCGTGCTCAGGCAATTGCGTCGGTGTACGCCGCGATCAAGCTGCAACAGCCCGATTCGACGCTGGTCGCAATTCTGCAACTCGATACCTTGTCCAAGTTCGCGGAGAGCCCCAACACCAAGCTCATCATTCCGGCGGAAAGTGCGGCCCTTCTGGGTGCGGCGCAGGCCATCAAGAGCGTCATGGACAGCGTGCCGGTGACCTCGAGCTAGGGCGTTGGCTCTCCTGCGTAGAAGGTTTTAAACGGGGTCGACCCACAGGGTGGTGCCGAAGGCCTTGCGCACGACGATCATTGCGCCATCGGGGATGCTCTCGGGCCATTCCGTGACGGCCTTCCACGATTCACCTTGAATCTTTACCTTGCCAGGGTGGCGTTCATCGCCGACGGTGTCGAGCACGACGCCGCGAAGGTCCGTCATGGTGTTACTCGTGGGCCGGGACATATCAATCTCGTAGAGATGATGATGGAATCTGCGCATAGCGAAGGGCCGTAAAAAGGCGATCGTGGCACCCGAGACGACCAGCCAGGCAACTGCCTGTATGGCAAAAGGAATCCCGGCCAGGGCCAGAATGAATGAAATGACGGCGCCAATCCCAATGAAGAGCGAGACAAAGGCGTTGGTGTGAATTTCAACGGCCAGACAGAAGATGGCAATAATTACCCAGAACAGAACCGTCATGATGTTGAGTCTATGACCAGTTCTTTACGCGCAATCGAAGTTCTTTCCAGCCCTCTTCGGCCGACGGACAAGCCTTCATTGCGCGCCTTAGAGCCCTGATGACAGCGCTCGATGAGAGTGTTGTTGGACCTAGGCCACGTAGAAGGACTTGATGTTGGTGAACTCGCGAATGCCCTGCGAGGAGAGCTCACGGCCGTAACCGGACTTCTTGATGCCCCCGAAAGGCAGTTCGGGCATCGAAGCGACGATGGCGTTGGCAAAAACCATGCCGGCGTCGATACCCGCGATGGCCTTTTCAATCTCCTCTTGGTCGGTAGCCCAGATTGAACCGCCGAGGCCCCACGGCGTTGCGTTCGCGAGAGCGATGGCGTCGTCAAGATTGTCGACCACCTCTACGACGGCCACGGGGCCAAACAGTTCCTCGCACCCGGCGCGCGAGTCGCGCGGCACGTCGGTCAGAACCGTCGCTGGATAGAAGAAGCCCTTACCTTCGGGCTTCTTCCCGCCTGCGCGTACGACCGCGCCCTTCGCGACCGAATCTTGTACCTGGGCGTCGATCTCATCGCGTTGCGCCGCGCTGACGAGTGGGCCCAAGATCGTGGTCGGATCCATCGGGTCACCCATCACGACGGCATTCATGGCGGCCGAGAAGCCATCAATGAACTTGTCGGCCATTTCCCGGACCACGATGAAACGCTTGGCCGCGATGCAACTCTGACCATTGTTCTGCACACGGGCCGTCACGGCGAGGGGGATAGTGCGCTCGATGTCGGCGCTGGCGGCGACGATAAAAGCGTCCGAGCCTCCGAGTTCGAGCACGCACTTCTTCAAGTTGGCACCGGCCAACTGGCCCACGGTCTTGCCCGCACCCTCAGAACCGGTGAGGGTGACGGCGGCAATCCGGTCATCGGCAATCAAGTCCGCCAACGCCTTGTGATCAATAAAGAGGTGGGCGAACACGCCCACCGGGAAGCCGGCCCGCACGAACAACTCGCCCAGATACTTTGCGGTCCCGGGCACGTTGCTCGCGTGCTTCAAGAGGCCCACGTTGCCGGCCATGATGGAAGGCGCGATAAAACGAACGGCCTGCCACATCGCGAAGTTCCACGGCATGATGGCGAGCACTGCACCCAGCGGCTCGTAGCGAATGCCACTTCGAGAAGCAGAAGAACTAATGATCTCCTCGGCCAACAAAGCCTCGGAGTGCTCGGCGTAATAGCGCATCGTGCCCACGCACTTGGTGACTTCACCTTTGGCGGCGACCAGCGTTTTGCCCATCTCGGAGGTGAGTAGTTCAGCCACTGTCTCCAACTCGCCTTCGAGGAGGTCGGCTGCACGATTCATCAGGTCGGCCCGCTCTTTGATTGCGGTGTCGCGCCACTGCGCGAAGGCAATCGCCGACTCGGCGAGCGCCGTCTCGATCTCTTCGGGCGTGTGACCTGGATAGTCCTTCAGTACTTCGCCGGTGGCAGGATTAGTTGAGGTAAATGACATATGGTCATTATGCCTGAATTAAGCAACGCCGTGACCGGCGCCTTCACCCAGTGAAAAAAATTCATCCGAATCGACTGCGATGACTGCATGTTCGGGGTCTGGGTTGCGCGTACCGCAATCCCGAGGTCAGAAACTTGCCGAGAAGTCCGGTCGCAGGGGAAGCCCACTCGACCCGTCGAGCGGGCGCACACAGAGGACCTGGTGAATCTCCAGGTGGCGTCGCTCAAACCCCACTGCGGAGCCTGACATGTAGAGGCGCCAGACGCGCGCGCGCTCTTCGCCGACTTCCTCCACCGCTTCGTCGAAACGCTTCGTGAGGTTGGCAACCCAGTAGCGCAGGGTCAACGCGTAGTGCTCGCGCAGGCTTTCCAAGTGACGAACCTCGAAGCCGTGCCCTTGGAATATTGAGACCAACGTGCCGACTTCGTGCAGCTCGCCGTCGGGGAACACGTAGCGCTCGATGAAAGGACTGCCGTTCTTCGAGGGCCCGCGCATGCCGAGGGCAATTTGCACCTGGCGCGACGTTTCCGCCGCCTTTGACGGATCAGGATCTTCGTCGAAGGACGCCGGACGACCAATGGCGTGGTTGAGGAATCGTCCGCCCGGACGTAGGAGGTCGAACAGGGTTTGGGTGTAACGAGTCAGCGAACGCCGGCCTACGTGTTCGGACATACCGATGGAACTAATCGCGTCGAAGGGCCCATCACTGACGTCGCGGTAGTCCTGGAGGCGAAACTCCACCAGGTCGGACACGCCCGCGAGTTGTGCTTGCTCGTTGGCGTACTTGAGTTGTTGTTCCGAGAGGGTGACGCCCACCACCGACGCGCCGTAGGTCTTGGCCGCGTGAATCGCCATCGCGCCCCAGCCACAACCGACGTCAAGCAGGCGCATGCCCGGCTTGAGATCCAGTTTGCGCGCGACCAAATCGACCTTGCGCTGTTGAGCTATTTCAAGCGTGTCATCGGGTGACGCAAACACCGCGCACGAATAGGTCATTGACGGCCCCAAGACCATTTCGTAGAAGCGATTCGAGACGTCGTAGTGATGTGAGATGGCCTGCTTGTCACGAGATCGACTGTGCAGGGCCCCGCGTTGTTTCGCCTCAATGCTCGGCGGCGCTATTGGACGTAGGGCCGACGCACCCACGGCACTGAGCAGTGAGCGAAGGTTGTCGACCTTCAACAGTTTTGACATGGGGGGAACGGAGAGATCAAAGAGTGGGTCCAGGTCGCCCTCGACCTCGATATCGCCCGCGACGTAGGCGCGAGCCAGCCCTAGTTCGCCGGGGTGTGTAAGCACCCTGGTCAGGGCCTCGCGGCGCAGGATCTTGAGTGTGATCTTGTTGGCCGGAGAAATGATGCTGGGTTCGGCGACACTGCCGTCGTACGCCTCGACGCGGAACGGCAGTTCGTTATTGAAAATTGAACTTACAAAAGTCGCCACGTCCATGGCGCTCCTTCCCCGTATCCCACCCTTAAGTTTAAACGCTTTCGTTCATTTTTGAAAGGGGCAAATAGGGCCTATGGGTAAGGTGCGACTAAGACCTACGCAGTAGGGAGGGCGGGCTACGTGCTGAGGATCGTGAAGCGACTCGTCGTGCTGTTGGTCGTTGTCGCCGTCGGATTTGGCGCCTGGATCTTCTTAGGCTTTGACCACTCGATTCCCAATGGCGGCGTGATCGCGAATGAGGTCCTTGGTATTCGCGGCGCCGTGCCGAAAAATGCGTCGGATGTCCACGTGCAGGCGTCGAGTGCGTCCTGGATCCGAGGATGCGCGCAGATTCCCGGTGCGCACAGCGGCTGGAGCACTGACGAAACGGGGATCACGTTCAAGGACAGCGATCCTCATTCGGTGGTGGTGGCCACCGTAAGTCGGTGGTTGCGACGCGCGGGCTTCGCACGTGATGACTCGAGGCCAAATCGTCACGAAGGTCGAACGCCGCACTGGACCCTCGACGTGCACAGTGTGCACCTGGTGCAAGCGTGGCTTTTCCCGGTCGTACGGAAAACCCATGAGTGGTATCTGAGTGCGAGTTGGAGGCCGTCTGGTCCAGTGGGTGATGGTTGTCCCTAGGCAACTGATGAAGAGTTCGGTCATGTCATCAAGCCCGCAGTTCGTTGCATGAACGACGGCCCAAGAGGCTGCTGGCTACGAAGCCTCGGTACCCTGTCTTTGCGCGACGAAGGGCTCGAAGGTGAACCCGGCGTTGAACACGGCGAGACAACTCTTCACCACTTTGGCGTCGTACAGGGTCCCCGATCCCGCGGTGATCTCGGCGAGCGCCGCGTCGAGGCCCAAGGCCGCACGGTACGGGCGCGGCATCATCATGGCTTCGACAACATCGGCCACGGCCACGATGCGCGCAGGCATGATGATCTCATCACCGCGTAGCCCAGCGGGATAGCCCGAACCGTCGAGGCGTTCGTGATGCTGCAGCGCAATCTCGGCGATGGGCCACGGCAGCGACGCCTGCGTGAGCACATTGGCACCGAAGATGGTGTGGCGCTTGACGAGTTCATACTGTTCGACGGTCAGGGCGCCCGAAAGCGCGAGAATCTCCTGAGGGACTTCAATCCGACCGATGTCGTGCACCTCGCCGCTCTGAAGAATGAGTTTGACTGTCTTGTCGTCGAGGCCGAGGTGGGCGGCGATGGCCGACGCCAAGGAACCCACGTGCACGTGATGCCCTGAGGTGTAGGGGTCCCGAGTTTCAATGAGGCGCGTGATCGCGGTGAGCGTGCCATCAAGGGCCTGCTCTAATTGCTTGACCGAGCGCACGTGGTTGGCACCGAATTCGGCCTCTCGGGCGATGTTCTCGAGGCCGCTCACGGTCAATTCATCAAAGACGTGTGGTCGACGGCCATAGATGGTGAGTACCGTCTTGCGCCGTCCAAGCATGATGGGAATAGCAATGACCGAACCAATGCCGAACTGCGCGGCGCGCTGGCGCCACGCGGTCTCGAAGTGAGCGTGCGTTGACAGGTCGTTCGCGATTTGGGTGACTCGGGTGCGAAAGGCAGTCGCCACGGGACCCTGGCCGACGGCTCGCGGGCCCATGTGGGCGAACGTCTCTTCGTGGACGTAGTCGGTGAGACCGGCCATGTGCACGCCGATCATGTCAGGACTGTCCTCGGTCTCGCCCAGCACGAACGCGACGAGGGCGTAACCACCGACCTCGACGAGCAGGTTCGAAACCTTGTCGAGGAACTCATCCTCATCATCGGCCTGGATCACCAGTTTGTTCATTTCGTTGACCAATCGCATGACCTGCTGCTCCTGGCGGCGAATGGTGACGTCCGTGAGCGAGCAGACTTCACCCCGCAGTATCTTGTCGGAAAAAATGGGAAAGGTGTTGATCGAGAGCCACTTGCGAGCCTGATTGGGTGTGTCGATACCCACCACTACTTCGGTCACGGGCTTGCCGGTTTTGAGCGTCGCGAGACCCGGTTGCTCATCGATCGGGAATGAAGAACCATCATGGCGTACTGGATTCCAGCGTGAATCAAAGGGAATTTGCCCCTTGATGTTCGTGGCCGAGAGATTGAGCAGTTCTTGGGCGGCGCGATTGGAGTCAATGATGGCGCCCTTGTCGTCGCGCAGCAGCAGGGCAATGGCGAAGGTATCGAGGAAACCGCCGGAATAAACAAGGGGAAGTAGATCTCGGCGGGGGTCGAACTGTGCCTCGTCTTTAGTCATTCACAGCTTTCTTCGCACCGGGTTTGAAACTGGATGTTTGCCCAGAATTCATACTAATTCTCGGCACTGGGGCGTAACGGGAGCCGGGTCCTCCTTGTCGCAGCGCGTGAACGCTTCTGGAACCTGGGTCCTGGTGCTCGCGGGGCTTGGCGTCTGACGCCGCCCCGGCGAGACACCGCTCCCAACGGTTAGGTTGAGATTATTCGCATTGCGTTCGTATCCTCTGCCGTACCCCGTCGATGTGGCATCGCCACGTTCACTGGGGATTTGGTAGCGGCGGTACGCGCCGCCGATCCCGCCACGACTTGTCGCATTGCCGCCATTGAAGAGCCTGGCGTGCTGCGCGCGTACAAGTCTGACGTTCGTTGGCGCATTCACCAAGGCGATGGTGAGAGCTACCGCGCGGCGGCTCGCTCTATCAACCTCTCCAATGCTGACGCCGTCAATGTCCAGCACGAGTTTGGCCTCTACGGCGTTTGGCGTCCTCAGTTCGACGCCAAGGGCGAACCCATTGACAGCGTGTACGAGGATTACCTCACGGTGTTTCTCCAAGAACTACGCAAGCCTGTCGTCACGACGCTGCACACGGTGTTGCCCAAACCCAACGCCTCCATTCGCAAAACCATTCGCGCGATTAGCGACCTCAGTGACGAGCTCATTGTCATGGCCGAAACGGCGGTCACCCTGCTGCACGACGACTATGGCATCCTGGTGCCGCCGCGCGTCATCCCCCACGGCACGCCCACCATCGTGCCCCATGGTCGCGCGACCTTCAAAGCGAAGATGGGTGTCAAGGGACGCAGTCTGATCTCCACCTTCGGGTTGGTCGACCCTCGCAAGGGTCTTGAGTTCATGATCGAGGCAATGCCCGCAATCGTTGCCCAACATCCCGACGCGCTCTACCTCATCGCGGGTCAGTCGCACCCTGACCTGCTGCGCGACCAGGGGGAGAATTATCGCAACAGCCTCGTCGCGCTGACCAAGGAACTCGGCGTGAGTGATCACGTGGCCTTTATTGACACCTACATGAGCCAGCACGACATCATTGAACTGCTGCTCGCCACCGACGTGTACGTCACGCCCTACCTCGATCCCAACCAGATCACGAGCGGCACGCTTTCCTACGCGCTGGGTGCCGGTAAGGCAATCGTCTCGACGCGGTACCTGCACGCGGCCGAGGCGCTGCAAGACGGTCGCGGTACGTTGGTTGACTTCAAAAACTCCGAACAGTTGGCCCACGCCGTGAACGCGATACTCGGCAACCCCGAACTCAAGCAGTCGATGGAAAAGGCGACGTTCGCCTACGCGCGCGAAGCGACCTGGCCGCGCGTCGGCACGGCGTTCTTGAACATTGCTGCCGAAATGGTGTCGAAGTACAAGGCGCGCACCCTCAAGGCGACCGGTGGCGAAAGGCCGAGGTCCTCGGACCTTGGCCGACGCGCCGCGGACAATCCACTCGTGAAGGTGGAGGACGTCACGCCGTCACGCCCCTGGATGGAGGTCGTCTCCGTCACCAACGCGGCCGCCGCCAAGATCGGCGACGAAGTGGTGCTCCTACTGCGCGTGAGTGAACGGCCCAAGACCGGCATCGATCCACCCGAGAACGCGCTCACCCTCGACCTCACGGTGTCCGATCCGAGGGTCCAGCAACTCGGCGAGGGTTATCAGAGTGAGGACCTGGTGTCCTTTGCTTATTTGGACACGTCGAGTTCGCCCTCAAAGATTGTCGACATCTACCTACCCCGGGCCCTCACGGGTCTTGACCTCAGCGACCCTCGACGGATTCGCTTCCACCACCCGACGGGCGGCTTCAGTACGGCGACCGACGACTTCAATGACTTCTTGACCCAGATGTCGCACCTGCGTGTGGCCCGAAGTACGGACGGTCTCAACTTCTCGGTTGACGAAAAGCCCTCGGTGCTGCCAGAGAACCACTTCGACGAATACGGCTGTGAGGATCCGCGCGCGACGTTCATCGATGACGCCTGGCAGATCACCTACGTGTCCGTTGGTCGCATCGGCATAACAACGAGCCGTCTCACGACGAAAGATTTCACGTCGTTTGAACACGAGGGCGTCATGTTCCTGCCCGACCACAAGGACGTGGCGCTGTTCCCCGAGAAGATCGGTGGTCGTTACGCGGCGCTGACGCGCCCCATGCCTCAATCCTTTGGTCGGTCCGTCGGCGTGTGGATTGCCTTCTCGGACGATCTCTCGAGTTGGGGCGATCACCGTCCGGTCGCGCGCCCGAGGCCCGGACTGTGGGACGAACTTCGTATCGGCGCCGGCTGCGTGCCCATTCGCGTGAGCGACGGGTGGCTCGAGATCTATCACGGGGTGAATCGCGACTCGCAGTACTCACTGGGAGGAATGTTGCTGGACGCCAGTGATCCGTCCAAGGTGCTCGCTCGTTCCTCAGAGCCCATCATGGTGCCGACCGATACCTACGAGACAACGGGCCTCATCAAGAACAACGTCTTCACCTGTGGGCACGTGAGCCTCGACGCCACGAAGGACGCGATTCGCGTGTACTACGGCGCG
>Ga0182030_10012778_pt1 | contig 16780 bp, 14 predicted proteins | sample 812S3MmetaG_FD_121299 | JGI IMG/M metagenome (GOLD analysis project Ga0182030, IMG submission 121299) | Permafrost microbial communities from Stordalen Mire, Sweden - 812S3M metaG (Illumina Assembly) | ecosystem: Environmental > Terrestrial > Soil > Wetlands > Permafrost | place: Sweden...
ACCCTCGTCGTCTCATTCTGATTGCAAAAGCTCTTCGTCTTCGTCCAGTTGTTCCTATGAATGCTCGGGAAGCTGTGCGCGATACGACCTTGCCCCTTGGCGGGGGCGTGGATGGTCTATCTCCTATGTTCGTCAAGAAAGGCACAATGATATGCTATAGCCCTTGGTCGATGCATCGACGAGAAGAGGTCTTCGGTTCAGACACCGAGGCATATCGCCCAGAAAGATGGGAAACACTTAAAGTTGGATGGGTAAGTGGCTTTCACACCTGGACCATTGACGCTGACTCGTCCTAGGAATTCATTCCTTTCAATGGGGGTCCTCGAATTTGTATCGGCCGTAAGTCTTTTGCCATTTCAATTAGGTACTCGTAGATCTAACAGGACACAGAGCAATTTGCATTGACTGAAGCATCATACCTTACTATAAGATTGGTGCAGAACTTTGAGCGTATGGAAGCTAGAGACTTGAGACCATGGACGGAATTCTACACGCTTGTAGTCTGCTCACGTTATGGAACGTTGGTGGGGCTTACGCCGTCGTCATCTTGACATATAACGAGGACGTGAAGAACTTTCAGGCTTTGAAATGAATTGTCTAGATCTTCGGGGTAGAAATAGCGTGTAATTAACAAATGCAATGCGATTGTTCCAATCAGTATTCTGATGCGTGACACAGTGATGATAGAGATTTGCTAACACAGGGATCACGGCGCTGGCCCATTCATGTTTGTGCTGATTCCGGGCTAATTTTCAGCGCTCTGAAATACTAAACTAATCGCTACGTGGCAAGTTTATAGCGCTTCCCTCCCTATAAATGAGTGGTCTGGGGCGCTAAAATGCTGCGTATACACCACTAAAATCTTGAGAGCCAGAGACATAACTCTCGACGCATTTTTAAAATCCCTGGATGGGATAATTTCCCTTTTCAATATGTAGATAGCCTTCAAAACTTATATCTTCCTCTGTCCCAATTTTTATTATCTGTTTCAGGTCTTAGCTCATCTCAAGCGCTAATTGATGTGAGACTTTCATCTGCGTTGAATTAGTGATCAGAGTGGAAATCGTTTGGGGTCGCAAAGTTCATAGTGGGGCTAGTGCTATAGCTCGTGTAGGTAGCGCGTAAGTTACCTGGTTAGTCGCTCTATATATATAGCATTGCACTAACCAAGACCATACCGCTCCTTCATGCACATTATTTTAGTATTTTCCAGAAGCCAGTTACTGGAAAAGAGGCCAGAGAAAATATTACATGCGGCATTGCGTTAGCTAATCGCAATGAAGATTGCCCTCCGACTTCCGTCCTACATTGATTCTGTGAGGTTCGTATGCCATATGTGCAATCACCACCACAGCTAGACCACAATTATGCGGAGCGATTTGCTGCTGAAAGACTCAGGCGGCCTGAGAACGCAAGTCGCGCCCCCTTTTTACCACTAGTTCTGAAGCAAGGGCAATTGACGTCGCAAGAACTATGCCAAATGGAATTGAAAACCAGGGAAAAGAAATGGGTTTCAAGCCACAAACCACAAGATGGTGCCACGAACCCAGTAGAACGGGCGCAGCAATGGGGCTGGGGTTACTCAAAATACCAAATATGCTTAAATAATCGAGGCTTATCGTTACACGATTAGCCGCAAATCTATTTGGATAAACGCCACAGAATGCAAGCGGTGACAGAAGTAGGAATTGCACGCTTGATCAAACTGAAGATTTTCGTTCTTTATTAATCGCCGTTGAGGAAGGCTATCTCCACCGTGGTGAGTAAGCAATGGGTTTGCTGTAAGTTGCGATGCTGGCCATTCAAAAGTACCACGCGCATACTGCCGTGTGGTGGACCATTTCAAAGTCTGCGCCTCCACTCCACAATATAGCATACCCATTTGGCAATCGGGCCGTGCCTTCGAGGGGCTGGTGAGATGAATAATCACCTAAGTAAGATATTGAAGCTCAGAATAACCCTCCTGCATCTATCACAGCCTTGTTCGTTCGATAATGTCTTTTTATAGTAGTCAGTTTACTGTAGGAAAAGTGCTGGAGCGGTCTGAGATTCATTGGAGACATTGGGGTAATTGATTATAAAACGATGGCTCTTCCTTGGGACAACTATGGTGCTTCAGCAAACATCTGGTCCCAGTCTGTAAAACGCGAAAAAGCCATAGGTGACGAAAATGGCAAAAACAGTATATCCACAGCACGTATGTTGCCCTCGAGCCTCCCCGTAGATCTACCACTTACTAGGTGCTTAGCTTCGTGGTAACTCAACCGCCGATCAAGTTCTGATTGGAATCATCATCCCTCAAGTTTTCTGCAGCATCATCGTCCTCTGCCGCTTCTATTCGCGTCGTCTCATCAAGAACTGGGGTTGGGATGATACAGTCATTGGGATAGCATGGCTATTCTCCCTCGCAGTGGTAGCGTTAGTCGGCATTGAAACACGTTACGGTCTCGGCCATCACCACTCAGACATCCCCGTCCGCTACCAGGATATCGCCATCAAAGTCTCCTACGCCACCATCATATGCTATCAGATAGCACTCCTCCTTACCAAAATCAGTATTCTGCTGTTCTATCTCCGAATCCTAAAGTTTCACCTCGAACGCATCCTAATCTTCTGTACCATTGCCTTCGTCTGTATCTACGGCGCAATCCTCATCCCTTTCTCTGTCCTTCTCTGCAATCCCCTGACCGGTACACGAGACTTCACCATCGGTACTTGCTACAGTTACTATCCTATCATGACCGCATCCGCCATCCTCCACACAAGCACTGATATATGGCTCATCATCCTTGTACTCCCCCATGTCCTCAAAATGCACATACCAAAATCTCAAAAGGTCGGCCTCGCTTTCGTCCTCACACTCGGTCTTTTCGTTGCCTGCGCATCCCTTACGCGTGTCTCTGTCGCATACCGCTTCCTGGATAGAAAGCTAGCACAATGGGATTCCTTCTCATTCGCTATCTGGACAACTCTTGAGACCAGTTTAGGCGTTATTTGTGCCTCAATTCCGATGCTGAGACCTTTGGCAAGGCAGATCATGGGACGGAAACCTAGTTCTACGCCGGAGATTATTGGTAATGTGCCGAGAAGTAAGAAAGAGAAGACGATTAGGGCGGGTGATGAATCGCTGTGGTCAATTAATGAGAGGGATCTGGAAATGGCGGATGCAAGTAATTTATTGAAAGTAGGAGTCGTTACAGAATTTGGGAGTGATAGATCGCACAGCGTGTCGACAGTGGGAAAGAATAGTGTTGCAGTTGTTGGGGCAGAGGAGATGGTGGGGGCATAATTGGTTGGCTCAGTTGTCTCAATAATTGTGACACAATTAGATGATTGGTTCTTAGTCGAATTTATAGATTTGGATTCACAAAAATGCAATATTTCAGAAATTGTGGCACATTGAAATTTGTATACCTTAAGTGAGGTGATTCCCAACGTCTGCACCCCGGTCTAGTACACTGTCTTTACTGAAGGCAGACTGTTCATAACGCCGAAAGTTTGTCAGCTTCAGCGCTATAGAGCTCCCCTGTTTCTGAGACGAGCGACCTATTAGTGTAGGTTACGAATTTCCTACACTGGTCATGACCCACCATCAAAACATATGAATACTTGAGTCTCAAATATTACATTTCAAAAAAATGCGGTTTCTGAAAAAGTGTGTCGAAAATCAAGCCCTATGCTGAGGTTCACTCCAACCCGAAAGGTCCTGGTGATGCTCGACCAACGGCTCTTCGAGTTCTAGAGGATGAGAAACTCATCAGAGCTCTTCCTCACCTGACTGTGCTTATCAAAGGAGCCACAGGAGGTCTCGGTCTTGAGACAGCACGCGCCATCTATGCGACAGGAGCCCGGACCTTCATCACAACTCGCTCATTATCCAAAGATCAGCAAATTGTACGTGAAATCGCGGGGGACAACAAAGACAACCATGTAGAACTTATTCTTCTGGATTTAACCTCTCCTGAATCTGTTAGAGAGGCAGCTGCGACCTTCCTCAACAACAGCAAAACTCTCAACATCCTTATTAACAGCGCAGCTCGTTCATTGCCGCCTTCTCACGAGAAGGATAAAAGTGGCATTGAGGTTCAATTTGCTGCGAACCACTTCTTCCTATTTTCACTTCTTAAAACGACCCTGCTGGCATCTTCTACACCCGATTTTCCCTCTCGTGTCGTGGTTGTCGCATCTGTCAGCCACCGCTCGTGTTCAAAGATCCATCTCGAGAATCTTTCTCTAGACAATACTCCAGATACTAAGAATACCATGTATAAATACGCACACTCCAAGCTCGCCAATGTCTACTTCGCAAACGAGATCGAGCGACACTATGGAAAGCAAGGATTGCATGCATTCTCGTTGCAGCCTGGAGGAGTGATCGAGGACCTGTTTCGGGAGATCATGGATCCAGAGGCTACCAAAGCCGCATGTATGGGGAATGAAGACGCAGCAAGGTCTGTGAACTCACCGGAACAGGGTTCTTCCACGAGTGTTTGGGCGGCCGTGTGAAAGGCGTTGCAGGGTAAGGGTGGGATGTATCTTGAAAACCTCGAAGTAGGTGAAGGGCGAAAGGAACGATTGGGTGAAATTGTGGATGCCAGGGTATGCACCATGGGCATATGAGGAGATAGCTGAAGAAGCTTTGTGGAAGGGGAGCTATACCGTATTAGAAATTGAGGATGTGTGAGCGGATACGAGCATTGTGATGGAATTTAAAATAGTGAATGGACTTAATCTATTCTTTTCTCAAGAGACTGACAAGGTGGAAAAGATACCAATGCACACAAGCTGGGAGGAACCTAGGTCTTAATTATTATTTTTTAAGCCTAAATAAGGAATTCTTTAAATACGTAGGCAGTCTAAGTAGTAGGCATTATATTGCAAATATGAAAATAAACGACTAAAAGAATGTTACCTATACTTGATCGCCTTTAACTTCCGTTAAATTACCACAGATCAAATTAGTTGCCCTAGCTTTTCACAATCTAAAAAACCAATCTTAATGCAACAACCTAGCTCTATCCAAATCGTCTAAAATAATTTATCATTTGACTATCAGTGAATTCTTATATTCTACTTCAACACAGTATATCAGCAGCCAGGTTAACAGAACAACAAGAATAACGAAGGATAAGATTCTTACCCATGTTCTTCTACGAATAGAGACTCGTTAAAGTATATTCCAAAATCTGATATATTTACTGTGTAGGGATGAGAAAGTAAGTTATGAGTTGCTATATCCTTCTACAGCTACTACGTTTCGTTGGTATCTCTGAGAGCGTCATGAATATTACAACAATTTAGCCAGCAACAATGGTCACTCCTCATCCTGACTGAAAGTATAATTAATGAATATTTTCTAGAATGATTTTTTCCCAACCCAATTCCAGGTATAATAAAGAGTAGAGGACATCAAACCTACCTTACGACTGAAGCCTAGATCTTATGATTGTATGGGAAAGAAAAGAGCGACTACTTTCTTTCATAGCATAAGGTAATTGAATGCATAAGTATTGAGCGGTGAGAACAAGCGACGAATTGTGCTAATAAAATTAAATGACTTGCAACAATCACACATGACAACAGGAGAGAACACATGAAAGCATATAAACCACGTAATACATCTACTGATCAATCACAATTCAACGCATCAGCCCAAAGAGAAAACAGAGCAACGTCCTCAAAGACCTCTTCACGGCTCTCCAAAATCAAAACTCATCAAATCATAATCAGGTAGTTCGTTGTGCAAATTCTCGAACATCTCGATGTCCTCCTCGCTCAATTCGAAAGTCTCTACTTTGAAAGCCAATGTGATCGTGCGATTCTCAATCTGTGTAACAAGAGATTCCCGTGGGGGCATCTTCTCCCTCTGCATGGAATAAGCTGGTTTCTTCAATTGGAGCTCTCGATCGACCTCCAATTGAACCTCCCCCTGTTTCTTCTCCCTTCTCAAGGAGGCCTCGTCCTCTCTTCCTTGCTGCTCGCATCTCTCACTGCACTGTGCTGCAGAGTTTACTGCTGGGGTGTTCTTATCACGCGTTAAGATTGAAATGAGATCACGTGCTTCATGTTCTGTTCCAGGTCCGACTTGAGACCCAGAGCTAATTTGATCCCCTGTCTGGCCCAGGGGGGTTAATTGCAAGCTATCGTTTGGGTCAGATTTGTCTGGAGTGCGATCCTCGGAGGTATATTCACTCCTACTATCAAGATTCAGAGATGGCGTCTCCTGGGAAGATGCAGACTGGGTAGGAGAGTTCTCGATACTTTCCTCTAAATAGCGAACAACTGGAAGATCTTCAGGCAACAATGTTGGTAACTCTGGAGGAGGATCCGAGGGGGGATCTCCAGATCCACCACCAGGTAACGACTGAGCAGCTTGTATGACAGCCAAAATTGAAATGAGTCTTCCCTCTATTTTCTGCAGAGTCAAGTTCATGCGGCTAGCAGCAGAGATCTGTTGAGACTGGCCATCCACTCCGCTTCTCTGCAACTTCACCGCATACAGACTTAGTAACCCAGCAGCAGTTGCTGGAGCAGCTATCCCCCAATTTATTCCGTCAGAGGTGCTTATGGAACCAGAATCATGGAGTGTGTGCAGGCTCGCTGTCGTTGATAGAGTTTCTGTGGTTCTGGCATAGATAGCACTATGATTCTTGTTCTCCACCGCCAGAGATGATGGTCTAACGTTGTTCGTAGTTTCACTTGCAGGAGCCGTAAAATAATTGCTCATTGCTGACTGGGTGTGTGAGAGGGGATTTGAAAAATTTGCTGAAAGTGATACTGTGGATTGAACAGTCGTGCTTAAGCTCGAGAAGGAATAATTCCCTCTATGATAATCCCTGTCTCTCGATGTGGGAGTATCATTTCCTCCCGGTTTTGTAACAGGCATGATCGGAAGTTTTTTCTCAAGGCCAGTATCTAGCTTGTGGAACAACCATGAATCCGTCGGATAGGAGTTATAACCTGACGCACTACTGGGTGTGTGGAGTTCATACTGATCGGAATCTTTTTTCTTCTCTTCTAAGATATCATTGACTGGAGTATACGATACTGATGAATGCCTGGATGTCTTATTGCTTATACCAGCTGATTGTCCTCGTGAGTCTCGCCCAAAGCCTAGCGTATAGTGTTTATTCTTCCTATCCGGCTCCGGGGCGGTCGTTTTTGCAAAGCCACTATCGGATCTGCCCTCCTCATCATGAACCATTAGCCTAGTCTGAAGATTTCCGCGTTTGAATTTATCCTCCTCACGCGCTGGACGTTTCTTCCCATGAGCTTTATGTTCATTTTGAAGAGTTAAGAACTTCTTGTGACGGCGCCCATATTCAAATTCTTCCACCTCAGTTCTTGAGTGAACCAAATTGTGAGTAGGTGCGCTAGGAAAGGCCTCCAGAGACGTGGATCCGGGAAGAGTATAAGGGCTCGATGAAGTGAAGGCTGAATAACAAACGTCGGACGGCCTTTCTGTTCCTCTTCTGGGCTCTTGCCGGGTGCCCAAATGGGGGGAAAACGTCGACAACAAATGCTCTATATAGAGAAATCCTTTTGTACTTGCGATTTCTAGTGCAGACCACTCTTTCCGCACAGGGAGAGACCCCCACAGCACTTCGGTTGTTTGAGCTCTGCGGTGAACGTCAATATCAGAATGTCGCAATAACTTCGAAATGCTAAGGCTACATCCAAGAGAAGCAGCCATCATCAAGGCGGTCACCCCTTCTCTATTGGTATCGTTGGCCATGAGGTCTGAACAATCAAGGAAGAGTTGAGAGAGAGGTAATTGACCCTTCCCGAGTGCGGTCAAGAGTGCCGTATTCCCAGAGTAATCTTTCTGGTTGATGTTGACTCGGTGATTTGCCAACAGGAGCTCTACAACTCCAATATGACCATGCTCAACGGCCTTCAGGAGTGGCGTTGATCCAGTTGAATCCATTACATTTGGATCAATATCGGTGGAAGATGAGAGTAAGGTTTCCATTATGCTTGTATGGCCTTTTTCAGCTGCCAAATGCAAAGCAGTCTTGTTTTGAGCTCCAACCACAAGCCGGTCCGGTATAATGGAATACGTAGTAATAGTCTGTTGTATGATGTCTGACCAACCCTTTTCAAATGCGGCCTCGAGAACTGCGAGGCCTCCAGGTCCAGAATATCGGAAATCTAACGGCATTAATTTGTGTTCCAAGAGTTTCGTGACTACCTCCCGATGTCCGTTATTAATGGCCAAAATCAAGGCAACATCGTTGGAGTCAGGATCAATAACCTGTGGCAAATATCCCAGCATCAGATCGACGATCTCCAAATGGCCAAGTTGAGCTGCAATCTGCAGGGCTGTTAAATGACTAGAGTCGGTGTCTGTTTTTTCTTTCGGAAATTTGAGCCGGAATTCGTCATTCTTAGCCAAGAGCTGCGTGAGAAAGCAGTTTCCGGACCTGACAGCCCAGTAAAACGCTGCAATCTCTTCGTTTGTATTGCCAAGTGGGATATTGCTTTGATGCAGTAGGCGAGCCATATCTTCTAGATTAGTGACTGAGATGCTCGGCATCGTAGTTCCCTCGGATTCCGAATGGCTTCCAAGCTGCTTCAACTTCTAGAGGAGTTCTAACTCATTCTCTGTCCAACCTTCCTCTCTCTTTCGACGCGAATCTTCTTTTTCCTTATTTGCCTGCAGCCTAGTCGCCTTTACCGTGGCTTTCAAGCGAGCCTCTTCTTCGATTTGCTCAACTCTAAACCTTTCCGCGTTTTCCTTCTCTTCCTCCTGCTTTTTGTACAATATTTTTTTTAGTTCCATCTCTCTGTCGATCTCTGCTTGAATCAACTCCTGCCCCTTCTCCTGTTTCAAGGCTGCCTCCTTATCTCTTCGCTGCTGCTCGCGTTTTGCAGCGAGGCGACCGAGCGTCTCGATTTCCCGTTGGATGCGCCACGCTTTAGACATGGCGAAATTTTAACGTAAGTCGGAACCTTTCCCTGGGAAGAGTGTTGAGAATGCTCGACTTGCAGGCTAAGATGGCGGATTTATGTTATCGGATGTGCACAAATCTAGGTACGCCGAGTACTGTGTGAAGCGAAAATTATATCACGACTGCTTACCTGCATACCGACTACCTTACTGGGCCAACACGGTCTCTAAAAAGGTTGTAAATCCGATTTAATTCTTACTATAGCGTTGAGATCTGTGAGGTATCATGTTTAATTTAATTTTCTAAGAATATAGGGATTTAAGGATGTAGAAACTTTAAGATTATAGAGAAAGCGTATCCACGTATACTAGTACCACATAAAATTTAAGCCTCATTTTGGGTCTTATTGCGCTAGCCCTCCTCTTCACACTAGATTACTACACAATTTACTTTCTATTAGTTAGAAAGATTGGATTAAGTAAATAAATATTTATTATACTTATCTATATGACTGTATACCTATGTCAGACCCTAAAATACTCTAGATTTTAATATCATAAGACTTATATAAGTACTCTAACGGCACACAGCTATACCCACTTTATTTAGACCAACTTTACCTATCACATAAACCTATTTTTAAGCCTGTAGAAGCTTCTATAGCCTTAAAATCCCTATATTCTTAAACATATATTCCTACAAATACGCAACCCTATACCACTATCTACACTTTCACTATAAACTAGCATTGATTTAAGCAATAATTTATATAATTTAAACCATTTTAATATTTTTAAAGCTTTATATTAAACTACATGCGCTATACATCATTTAAGGGAACCGGCAAGGCCCACTAAGGTAGGGTAAGGAAACGAAATTTTAGAGAATTAATCGATGCAGAAAATGTTGGCCATTCAGATTTGGAGATCAAGTCTCAGCAACGCTCCTCTGTTCTAGAAGGATAATTTGATAAGTGAATGAAAAATTTGCTCTTATTTAGGGGAAATATCATGTGTCAGGTCTAATGTCCGCGTACTATTGAGTATTTGCTCTTGATATAAATAGACAAGTGCTAGTATAAGGAATCACTATTGTGATGTGAATAGAGCGGCTGTAATTACGTGCCGATTGTGAGATATATAAACAAACAAACAAACGACTAATCAGCATTCAGTATAAGTCTGTAAGTAATAAATTAAATTGTAAGTAACTAAGTAGTGAAGTATAAGATCCACTATCAATATATATACAAAGGATAGTGTCTAATTAGGTGATCCGCTCTTGCTTATTATACTAGGTATATTACTAATGCTTTTAGTGGGAAAAAATTAGTACATTAGATAAATGTTACAGAGCAGGTAAATCACGTGTTACGAGCACGTGATTCGCGTAGCAGCGCTGCTTAGACTATACAGGGTGCGCTGTGAGCGCACAACCTAGCCTTTAACCTTCTATAACTACTTCTAATAGGTATTCAGACCCTAATATAGATAGGTATTTAAATACTAATAGAAAGAGGGGCCTCCGGTTCCTACCCGTCGCCTAGTTAAAGACCCTCTAGGTAAATAGTAAAATCTATTTAAAGTAGAAGGCAGTGTATTATATGATACTCTAGCCAATCAATGTTAACTAGGATCTGTAGTGGGCTTTTCTTCTTGTATACCCCTTTAATCTAAGCTAACTTAGAGTTGAAGACATAGGTAAATACTCTTGTTTCACTCGAGCACCTCTTAGTTCCTTAGAATATCATCACATACTTCACTTGATTCATACGAGCACTATGATACGTGGCACTAAGTTATGTGCTTACTGCATGCCATGCTACGTTGTGCGTTGCTCCGTCCACATTTGATTTACACAAATTGCTTGTGGCAAAAGGTAGACATAGCTCAGTAGTTATAAAAGCCTTGCAAGAATCTATGCTGATACAATTTGGTCCAAAATTTGACCACCTCATGCTTTGGTAGCTTGTCTGCTTCCAAGATTACCGATGAAAACCACTAGAATAGCACAGTATCTTTTTGTAACCAACACATTAGCCGGGATCTCGAAAAGAACCACATCGGAGGAAGTTACTCACGCAGCCGCAGCCCCAAGTATCTCATGTCGTCTTGCTTTAGTAAACAATGAAAGAACCGCAGAGAATATCAATGTTGCTACCAAAAGAATACCAATGCACACAGCATTCGACTTAGTACTGTCAACTACTCCACTAACCCGATATAAGGCATAAACTGGAAGAACAAGAAGAATAAGGATCATTAGTAATACGATGGCATTGACGAGACGGTCAACTCTTGCTTTTGTGAAATAGCGAACATCCCGATTTGAAGATTTTCGTCGTGTGTCCTAGTCATCAAGATCTATTAAGATAAAAAATTGTAAACGGGGGTATAAAAAACTTACGCCTGAGCAGAATACATACTGTAACAAGATTAAAATCAGAAAAGATACTGTCGGACCTTAATGTTGAAGAATTGTACTAACCTGCGTTGGCTTATATGGCAACGTCTTAAGCACGCGTTCAACTAAAGTGTCTACCCAAGCACTTTCACGACCTGGTCGAAGGGTAATGAGATCTTCAGTATGCTTAATGAAAGAACCATCGGCTTCCAGAAGAGGTTTAGTAAAAGTAAGATAATTGTGGACACTCTTATAGTCTCTGGCCGACGGCTTGTTCGCCATTGCAAGTTGCTGTGCTTGAAGAAGTAACTGGCCTAGCTCTTGCATGAGCGATAAAAAAAAAACTTGTAGTATATTATCTGCTTACCATATTTTACTAGGTCATCTTCTACCCTATCAAGGAGCTCCGCTCGTGTTTCGTGAGGACCGGTATTGGTACCACTTTCATCAATTTCCCTAGACATCAAAGCTTTATTGGGCAATGGATCCGATGCCCGTGCATCTTTTGTGTCCATAGTATCGAGGGTTTCTTCCATCTGTCTTAGTTTGTCTTGCTTGCGTAAAAGGACTCTAGCATGCAAGAAGCCAAATCTGCGATAGATCATGAAATTCTCGTCGCTGTCGAGAAATGCCGCCACTCGAGGATAGCCACGCGGGCATTGCTCAACTAGACCAGTGTCAGACTAGAGTTTAAAGAAGTAAGAGCCAGGGTAGATGGATTTTTCACAAACTTCCTCTGATGGTAGAAGCAATCGCGGGCTGGTAGAGTTTGGATAGTGTCCTTTTCAGGTTCTTGTACAGTGAAATTGTTGGTGAGACCCCTGAGAATCAAGTCGTTAACTGAATATCGAGATAACACGAGGATATCTAATAGTTGTGTGATCCAATGGGAAACTTACTCGTAGGCTCATTCTGCTTCACACAAGATGTTACAAAAGTCGCCCCAGAACTGGTAGAGCGAATTGCAGATGAAATTTGCATTTCTGGCAAGCCATTTTCAAGATCGCGTAGCTGAATTTCGGAATGAGCCATTGATATAGCGTATGGCTATGGTCAATCGGTACATGGAGAAAAGATACCAAATAGTTTTGTTCTAAGGGTAAATATATTGACTATAACAAGCTTGAGGCTCTGCGGCCCAGGGCACCACTGGAAAAAGCCTTGACGACGTGATTTTATTTTGCTGTGAAACTACTCTACTACAATCTGAGATCTAATTCGTTTGATACAGAATTGCACAAGGTTTGCATTCTTACAACACAAGAGCAGGGCGTTCGTCAGGATGTAAGAAAATTTGCCTTAAGATGCCTTTTTTCAAAAAAGCCAATCACGAACTGCCAGCAATTCGACCATGGCCACTCTCCCAATCAGACCCATGTGTACCACGCCTATCAGTGATTGAACCTCCCAATTGCCCAAATCTGCCTAATTGAAGCTACACGACATGAAGGTGATCACTCAAGCTTTCCTTAATTCCGTCTCTGCGCGCCAATAGCCTCCCTCCAACCAGTTTGTTTGGGAGACATCTTTTCTCATCACCCAGTAGTCCCATCCATCACGCTCTTGGTTGTATTGTTTCTCGACCACCCATGCTAGAACCGTAAAAAAGCCGTCGGTGTCCTTCATCCAGACCTTGTCGTTGGTTTCAAAGGCATTGACGTGCTGATTAGAAGTCAGTAACTAATCACCTAATTCAAATTGCAAGTAAAAACTCACCTGCAATTTTGGGCCAGAAGATGAATAGGTAGAACGATAATCGCCAGCATCTGCAGACTAGACTCGCGTTCTGAATTAGCCCATGCTCAATTTCATCCGATCGGAGTGCCAATTCGAGCAAGAGATAGCTTACTTCGCCTGGGCCGGACATATTTCGAGAAGGAAGGGCTCCGCGGTAATGAAGGCTTTCTTCAAGTATGCCTTGTGGGGTAAATAGGTGGGCTTATATGCTCGTATAGCACGCTGCTAGCATCACTCTCAGCCGCATGAATCTTGAAAGCGGCTCTGAGGCAATTTATCGCCTTGCACTAGCTTGGGGCGTGGGTGCACCCTCTACCTAGTTTGAATCATTTTCGGTGAGGAAATAGACTGTAACACTAATTGAAATCTTTCAAGATTATTCCTCGAGAAGTTAAGGATATTTCAAACTCGTCATATTGCTTTGCGATTGAATCTGTGTAAATTGTTATATTTTGAATCCGAGGTCTAAAATGAGGCTTACCCGTTTGGATCTCATGGGTATTCAAGGAGACAAGAGAAACAAGCAAGTCGCTCCGGAAGTACATGCATAAATGCAAACAGGGAATAGTTTAGCCATTAGAATCCGGGGAAATTTGCACTCGTGTATACTTATTTACATCTGGGATGATCTTCAGATATTGAAAACGCCTCCAATCCATGGTTCTTCCGAAAAGCTCTTGGGGTTTAATGAATAACTTTTTTCCTTTTACTGGGTCCTCGCATTCGAGGCTCGTCCACTACTTCGTCATGGTGTAGTTCTTTCTTTTCCTCCTTCTCAGCGCAGTGGTTATCGTTCGTCTGCTTCGGCTTAGCTTCTTGCTGAATATCTAGCTTCTGACCCACACGCCTGGGAGACGCATCTGGTATGACAGCTGATAGTTGAAGGGGGTGAGAAATCTCCGTCGATTTCTTGCGGTTCAAGCTTTCGAGAAACATCATGGCTGCCCTCTGTTCAAGAGAATGGAGACCTCCGTAGGCGACTCTTGTCAATGGCGATTTTTGTGTGCTGATATGACGTTGAAGACAACGAGCAAGACTCTTTAGCTCCTCCCTGGTCGGAGTTCTCTCAAAGTAACATCTTAGCATAAGACACTCCGTGTTTGGCGAACTGGAATCTTCTTCAGGACTAGGAGGCTTTTCGTCCGAAGGTGGAAGTGGACCTAATACTATCCTTTCGATGGATGAAACGTCTCTTGATTTAAGCATTGGTGTTTGGTCTTTGGGAAATTCTGGTGCATCTTTGATCTTTAGGCGCAGCTCAGTTGTGGTGAACTTGGGTCTACGATCTTTGAGCAAGAGCTCTTCCAATGCCCAAATCAAGGCCGAAGTAAAAGAAGCTTTTCCTGGACTCCTGGTAGTTCCACTTGGTGAGGTTGCAGCTAGATATTCGAAAGATCTAAAGTCATCTTTAGCAATCATATCGTCATGTAGTCCAATGGGCTGCTTCTTACCTGGTGCTCAGGCCCCCTCCAAATCGACCAAGATCCCCAGCATAGCAGCAGTCAAATATCACAAGGATGTCCGCATGAGTGTCGTTAAGTAGGCCTTCGGTATGATTCCAGATCACAGGGAAGTTGGGGTAATTATGGTGAACTTCCGAAGTACCCCGTTCTCTGTTGGCGATTAGTAGTTGCTGATTGTCATAGACCATCGGAACCCAACTCACCCTGAGAGGTGCAAATGCCCCGGATTTGCACCAGGGTGCCCATGTCCAGCATAATAGACGATCAAAAGAGTGTGCTCTTTGTCTTCCCTATCGACGAAGTTCGCGACTTCCTTATTCAATTGATTCTGTGGCCGAGACCTGTGGCCACAAGCAAGCTCTACTTTCGATACCTTGAACCTGTACTTCTCCTTGAATATATGCTGAAGGCGTGTTACCTGCCCAGATGTTAGCAAATTGGTATTATCTCACAGAAAAACTGTGGCACATTCCTCTTCAGACACATTCAAGTCATCATTGTCTTGGTGCCATGAGATAAGCAAGGCAGCAACGTTCCGATATACGGGTGAGTGTCGAGTTGCCCCAGCCATGGACTCTGTCCATAACAACTGATACTCCGAATTCAACTTCTCTCGCTCTTCTTGATACTGGATGTGGGACGTTTGGTGCAAGGGAGGCGTCGTATTGCTAGTAGAAATCCGAACCAAACTTGAAGGCTGGCCCCGAAGGCCCTCCCGAGCCTTCGAGCTCTGAGGCTGTTGAGGCTGTTGAGGTGAGCTGTCCATCAGAAATTGAATAAGTGGCTGTTAAATGGGTGGTTTCTTTTGGACCAACCTCTCGGGGCGAAAATGGAACACGGCATGGCGAACCATCACAGCTTTATGTGCTATTGTACATTCACTGGCTTCCATAAAGTCCGAAATCAATCAGCCTCGCTGTAAGGCTTCCATTTGCGCACGATCTCTTCTACCTGCCAAAGGTCCTAACAACCCCGCAAGACGCCAATCACTGTGTTTCATAGGATCTCTTCTTTCCCATATCTGCCTTGTCGTTGCCCCACCGCAGATGGCATCTTTATGGGCTGATTGAAAGCTTCAAACAAGTGCAAGTCATCCCGTTTCTCTCTAGCAAGGGCATAAACGGTGTCATGCATGCATTTTCTAGCGCGGTCAGAGTCGTGCTATTAGTGGTTGGATCGAACACAACCCCTGAGGCTGCCACGTCGGTTGCTTATTTGCAACGCTCAGCCACGCGATGGAATTGTTTTAAAGCTGCAGAGGGATATTTGACAGGCAGTCTCACTGCACAAAGCTGCCAGTAATGCAGTTCAGGAACCTGCGTTTGGATGCTTCATTGCGGATGGTGCTGAAGGAACAGACCAGAATACCTTAAGGAATCTATTCCAAAAACCAAAATTTCCCTAAGAGAACGGAAAAGGAAATTGTCCTCGAAAAGTAGCGGGGATCCCATAACGGTCCACACTACGGACTGACAGTCATCGAGGCGAAGCATTCGGCCTTGCGATCCAGCCCCGTGATTTCGTCAGTAACGTAATTTAGTTTGGACAGATTCGATTTCCTTTAATTATTGATAATAAAAAGCCGAATTGCCAATTCGAGGCTTTAATGACCGAGTAGAAACGCTCTGAGAGGGTGAGTTGCTTCACCTGTCGTCTACACACTGCTTGGTTTGTATACACTACTTAGTATTTATACATTACTTGGTACTTATATATTATTTAGTATTTATACATCACTTGGTTTCTACACGCTCCTTGGTATTTACACACCACCTGTTCGCTCATAGCTACTCGTGCCCCATCTCAGCAGCGCTTGGCTTATTGAAATACTATACCAGAAGCCTGCGTGCCAAACTAAAAGAGGCAGTGCACCTGCGCATAGTTTATGGTACAGATATAACACGAAAACACAGCCTTAATCCTTTGAAGGGATATGATCAACCTACCTACATGCCCCGAACCCCACTCTTTATCCACCCTCCTCACGCGGCTCCCTACCACATCATCCCCACCCTAAACCGCAAATCCACTCCCCTGCCTATCCTCCCGTCCCAACGCCTAAATAATACGATCTGTATCCATGGTATCCCTCGCATCAAACTCCTGTCCACCCTCCCTTCCTACATCCTCAACCCCATCGCCCATACCCCCAGCCCTAGAAACCGAGCCCCGGGGAGCTCGGCCATAACAAGTTGAATGTAACTGAATTGTCAACGGAATATGCAGCAATGCTAACAATGGACGTGTACACCTAGATTGAACACTATTGCAAAGCAAAGGCAGGAA
>Ga0182030_10012779_pt1 | contig 16780 bp, 13 predicted proteins | sample 812S3MmetaG_FD_121299 | JGI IMG/M metagenome (GOLD analysis project Ga0182030, IMG submission 121299) | Permafrost microbial communities from Stordalen Mire, Sweden - 812S3M metaG (Illumina Assembly) | ecosystem: Environmental > Terrestrial > Soil > Wetlands > Permafrost | place: Sweden...
AGCAACGGCTTAGAGCTTTTTCATATAGGGGCAGATGACCCAGAGTCGTTCCAACAGCGGGTACATAGTAGACGGCGCCACCGCGATTCGCTCTACTCAGCTGCGTTTGAATGAACAGACCTCGGCACGACAGAATAACTCTTTCACACGACAACGCCTCTTCTAGCCTGGTGACGTGGTGGAAGGCCTGCTTTATTGCTCCGCCATGGCTATATCCACTCTTGCCGGCATTTGGCGGCGCGTTGCACATCTGGAATCTCGACGGACCAGGTTTGGTCTGCATGCTTTTGTTTTGCTTCGCATACTTCGCACTCGATCTTATCAACAAAAACATTCTCCTCAGCAAAGACCATATTCGACGGGGATTGCGAAAACTAGCAGTAGCTCAAATTTCAAAGATTGCCATCACTGGCAATATCATGGGACACCCGACAATTTTATGGATTGAGGATAACTTCGGCAAAGTAATGAAACTGCATCCGCATCGCATGTCCGGTGATGATTTGCAGACTCTAGTCAACGTCGTGCAGCGGATGTCTCCTACTTGCAGAATCGACTCAGAGGTCGATTCACTAATCAGATACAAGCGAGCGAAGAAGCTTGCCACCATTTACGATACCAACACGACCACCTACGTTAAATATCATGTCGACCGAAGCTGGGAAGATATCCCCCAGACCTTCGAAACTCTTTTTAAAGGCTGGTCAAAGCTATTCGGTCCAATCTGCGTCTTACCCCTTTGCCTTCCCATGTCACTTTTCTTTATTTGTCTCTGCTGGAATACGACATTTGATGCCTGGGCTGTCTATGGTAAGCACCAAGTGCTATACGATGCACTGATGTACTTTTGGCGTGCCCTGGAATATGTGCAGTGCTCCGGATGTTTCGGTGCGGCCCTGCTGGCTGACGCCCTACAAAGTCCATTTACGCTTCTCGTGATCATGTCCATAGTGGCAGTCACAGCCGCCAGCTACTTCAGAGCAGCTTTCGGGGCTAACAGAATCACCATGGATGCCGAAGAACTTTCGCTAGATAGCTGGCAATATCTGAGCTCTTTCAACCTGGCTTCAATGAAATGGTCGGCACTTACCAAAATAACTTTATCCAATTCGGCCAAGCACCAGCGGCTAATTCTCACCTCCGACAAGGGCAAGTCGATTGAACTGGATGTTAAAGGAATTGACGACGTCGATCGCTCTCGGCTTCTTCGCACACTTAAACGATTCGCCACCCACTGTGAAATTCCTACCGCAGTGGAAGAACTTCTAGATCCCCCAACAACTCGCAGTTACACGCAGCTCTGGCTTCAATCTATCGCACAGGCGCCAAAAGATTCTGTGCTCAAACCTATAGAATCCGGGTCGACGTTGGAAGGCGGGCGATATGAAGTAATTCGCAAACTTGGCGCTGGAGGCCAGGGAGCAGCCTATCTCTGTCACGACCTGCAAGACAAGAATCAAAAATTAACTCCTACAGTTGCGTTGAAAGAGATGCTCATCCCTCCTTATCTCAGCACGGTGATAAAAAAGGGACTGATCGAGAGCTTCGTCGCTGAAGCTACGATGCTAAAAAGTATCGACTCACCAAATGTAGTAAGCCTGCTCGACTACTTTGTGGAAGAACGCGGAGCTTATCTTGTGCTCGAACACATCGAAGGCAGCACTTTACGCGATCTCGTATCGGAAACAGGCGCGCTTGACTCCAATCTGATTTCCACGCTTTTACCTCAGATGCTAGACATTCTCAAGCTCTTACATACCAATGGCATTGTGCACAGAGACTTCACTCCAGATAATTTGATCCTCAGACCAGATGGATTGCTCAAACTAATCGATTTCAACGTCGCACAAGACGAGTCAGCAGGCACCACAGCTACCATTGTCGGTAAACACGCGTATGTGCCACCAGAACAATTTCGCGGAAAACCCACAACCCAGAGCGACCTCTATGCTCTGGGCGCCACCATGTTTTTCTTGTTAACCGGCCTGGATCCTGAGCCTATTTCACAATCAAGCTTGCCCGAACATCTGAAGAACACTAATACAGAAATCGACGAGCTGATTCAAATGTGCACGGCAATAGAAGTCGCAGAAAGGGTCACATCAGTGGACGAACTGATTGCAAAATACGCACCCAAAACTGTCGGTGATGCGCCCGATGCGACTGCACCAGGAGCGGCTGCACCAGCAGCGACCGCACCAGCAGCGACCGCACCAGCAGCGACCGCACCAGCAGCGACCGCGCCAGGAGCGATCATGCCCGAAGCGACAACATCGGCAGAAGCTGCACATGAAGCGACCACACCCGTGGAAGAAGAAACCGAAACTATCTCCGGAGAAGTTATTACGCTTACGCCACCACTCGAGAAACATTACGCCAGAAAAGCATGAGCGAACTGACCGTCAATTTAAAATACAGGCACCCGCTTACAACGACCCTGTCCGTTCTAGCCAGGCTCTCATTTCCACTTTGGGCTTTAATCATGCCTATTGTCGCAGCCGGCAGCATTGTTGTTCTGGTCGCTGCCCTAATGGGGTCAAGCCTCTTTGGTGTACCGCTAACAACGGCATTTGAAGTCTTAATGGCCGCTATCGCAGTGGCAGCAGTCGGAATAAGACTGAACAAGCTCGCGGAAAAACGACATCTGCTGGTCGAGAAGAGCGGGATCGAACTGCCGAGCCCATTTGGCACCGCATTTGGTTGCGTCTATGTCCCCTGGCAATTAATCGATAAAGTAGAAGCAAACATGAAAGACGAATCGCGACCTGTGATTTATTTTCATATCGCATCTGGTGGCATCAAAAAAGTCGAATGCGCTCGACTGGCATCAGGAGAGATCGAGCAGCTTTTACTCGCGGTGCAACTCTGGGCTGCCCCTTCGGCGCAGGCATCGAGCATTGTTCAACTTCAGGAAGCTATCAAGCCACAGTCGCTCTTAGAAGACAAACAAAATCTCGGACCAAGTTATACGGCTTTGTGGGAAGATGAACTGCATCGGCGCTTCAGACAGGTGTCGTTTCTTCCTCTCGATCCAGGCGTTATCATTCGCAACGGCTCGCTAAAAGTCGTGCGACAGCTAGCCATGGGCGGACTATCTGCAATTTATCTGTGCCAGGCCGATCAACGCGATCTGGTTATTGTAAAAGAGTCTGTAATTCCTCAGGATGCGGCACAAGCCATGCGCGAAAAAGCAGAAGAGCTATTCGACCGCGAGGCAAAAATTCTCATGAAGCTCTCACATCCGAAGATTGTAAAAGTGCTCGACTATTTCGTCACCAACGAACGCAATTACATGATGTTGGAATACGTCAAAGGACAGGACCTCAGACAGTACATCAAACAAAATGGTCCGGTAAGGGAAACGACAGCACTGGACTGGGCGAAGGAGATAGCGTCGGTACTGGAATATCTCCACGAACGCGATGTGCCAGTAATCCATCGCGATTTAACACCGGATAATATCGTCGTCAAAGACGACGGCACCCTGGTGGTCATCGATTTCGGTGCCGCCAATGAATTCATAGGCAACAGTACAGGCACATTTGTAGGCAAACAATGCTACATCTCGCCAGAGCAGTTTCGTGGAAAAGCTGTTCCTCAAAGCGACATTTATGCCCTCGGTTGCACGTTACACTATTTGTTGACCGGCTCTGATCCTCAGGCGTTGAGCGTAGCTCACCCACACTCTCTCAATGAAATTGTGTCTCCTGAAGTCGACGCGCTCGTCGCTGAGTGCACAGCAATTCAACTTGAGCAACGAATTGCCAATGCAGGCATCCTGAGCCAGAAGATCGAATCTCTCGTCAAATTCAAAAGCACCGGCTCCTCACAAAGCAAAAGCCTGAGCTTGAAGAAAGATTTGAATTAAACGACCAAGATCGCATCCCAGAAAAGATCGCATCCCAGAAAAAATCCCTGTGTCACCCTCCTGTTACTTTCGCCCCTCAAGATCAAACCAAGGCATACAGCAGCTTAGTGGCAAGGCTGAAAGGTAATAGGTGGCGTTGAATGAGTGATGAATTTAACTATTCTTTCGGCGAACAGGGAAAGGGTAGCGAGCATACCGGGCTCGCAGCATACGGGCTTGATTTGAACCATACGATTAACGATAGTTTGTCCACCGACATTTTTTATACAAACCAGGGACACTTTCCTGAGCACCACCGCGATGGCGCAGGTGCGAGCTTAATGCTGAATAAGCAGCTTTTGCCCCAATTGACCGTTTCTGTTGGAGCAGGACCATGGGCTTACTGCGACACGCTGATTCCAGACAACGGAAAACCCGCTCAAGATTTACACGGGATCGGAGCCACCGCCGGAGTTGCAGCCGCATGGCACGCGAAGAATCATATAGTTTATCAAGTGCGAGCCAACTACTACACCGCCAAAGATAGCTTCAGCAGTTATTCCGCAGTCGGATCTATAGGATACGAATTCGGAGGCGACGCCGGCACTAGTTCCTTTAGCCAGTCAGACAGCTCGTCTAGTGATAACTCCAGCGATAACTCTGGAAAGAATCAAATCAGTATGCTTGCAGGAGAATCGGCCGTCAATGTTCCAGGAAACGTTCGATCGCTAGCCACCAGTGTCGAATATAGACGTGAGCTGGGGAAGTCGCTTGATCTAACCGTGGCCGGCATATCTGAAGGAAACAACAAGTTTGCCGACAGATCGGGTGTCGCACCGGAGCTCTGGCTAAGAGAGAATGTCCTCGATAATCGACTTTCCTTTAGCATAGGTGCTGGTGTATATGCAGGCGTTGATCAAAGGAAGGAGCAAGAAGGTTACGCATCCGACAAATTTGCAGCGGCCATAGTCTCCACTAGTGCCAATTACAAATTCACCGATCATTGGAATGCGAGTCTAACGTGGCACCGGGTACTCACCTCGTATGATCGTGACGCGGATGTCGTGGTTGCAGGATTTGGCTACGAGTACTAAGCTTTTAGGTAGTGAGCGAAATCGCCCCGCCTTAATGCACAATAGGACAAACTAAAGTCAGATCCAATCGTGATGCGGAGCGTGAAGTGCCACCAGAACTCGGAAAAGACTTTAAAGACAACCAGGGAAGCAAAGGGTCTTCATTCGAAACCGACTCAGGAATTCGTTCGCCCGGAATGTCTGATAGCAGCGGCTTCGAGCATTCTTCCGGGCGGGCCGAGAGCCTTACCACCGGGTCGTGGATTGCCGGTCAGTACCAAATTATTCACTCGCTTGGGGCAGGTGGAATGGGGTCCGTATACAAGTGTATGGACCGACTGACTAACAGAATGGTCGCAGTCAAGGTATTACGACAAGAACTCACGGTTAACAGTAAAGCCGTACAACGATTTCAACGCGAAGCGCAAGCGATCGGCGCCCTCGAACATCAAAATCTAGTTCGACTATACAACTTCCAGACAGACGGGCAAATGCCGATTCTGGTCATGGAGTATGTCGATGGCACTCCCCTGAATAAAGAATTAGAAGACCAGGGCTCGTTGAAGACAGGGCGCGCGGTTAATATTGCCATTCAAATTTGTGACGCTCTCAGCTATGCACATAGGGTGGGCATCATTCATCGCGATTTGAAACCGAGCAACATAATCATTAAGCAAAACCCTGACGGCTCGGAAACTGCAAAGTTAGTGGATTTTGGTATTGCCAAGATCAACGACGCTCAAAGCAATATGACATCGACCGGTGAAGTATTTGGCAGTCCAAGTTACATGAGCCCAGAACAGGCCATGGGACAAAGAGTATCCGAAAGCGCAGATCAATATGCGCTCGGCTGCGTTTTATTCGAGTGCCTGACTGGGTCCAAACCTTTTATTAGCGAAACCCCGCTGGCGGTCATGATGCAGCACATGAAGGACACGCCACCCAGCCTGAAGGAAGCATCGCTCGGAAATCAGTTTCCGAATGACCTCGAACTCACTGTCAAACGAATGTTGGAAAAAGACCCTGCACGTCGATTTTCTTCAATGCTTGCAGCTCGTGATGCGCTCAGTGGAAAGGGCGTGCAAGCCGCGCTGCCAGTAGATAATCTTGACAAACAAAGGGAGAAGTCCAATAAAGCAATTTCTTTTAAGAAGCTGGGAGCATTGCTGGGAGGTTTGCTGGCACTACTTATAGTGGCAATAGTTGCAGGCAGTTCGTTTCTACCTCACAAAGAAAAAGAACCTCTCGCAATTCAGCAAATGCATCAGTCACTGGATTACTCAGCGCTTCCTAACACAGACCTGGAACCCCTTAAAGACACGAGCTTCAAACAAAAGCTTCTCGCTGAGCACTTCTGGCGTCACCGAACCGATTCATCTGTCAAGCTCCCAGATGATAAATACCCGCGCATCGGTTCTCTTTCCAGCAAGGCGATACAGACCATCTCGGATATGAAATCCTTGCACGATATCGACCTCGCCGGATTTCGCGACACAATTTTCCTGGCTGACTTAAAGAACAGTACACTTAATAATCTCGACTTATCCATGAGCGATATCGACGACTCGACGATAGAGCGCCTTGGCACCAATCTGCCCCACCTGCAAAAACTTATGCTCGGGGGGTGTAAGAGGTTGAAAGCATTCAACCTGAAGAGCAGTTCAATCAAGGAGCTAGATCTTGCGGGAACGAGCATTACCGATGCGACTTTAAAGTCGCTGGCCCGGGTGCCAAACCTGCAAATTCTTTCAGTGAACGGCTGTAGGAACTTGACGAACGCTGGGTTCAACAGTTTAAGCAAGCTCGTTTCGCTCCGAAAATTGAATGTTAACGAGACTGCCATTTCGGACACGAGCGTGGGCCACCTGGCTTCACTTCCAAATTTGGAGGACCTTGATTTAGGAGAGTATTCGAATCTAACCGATAAGTGCTTAGCCGAGCTTGCGAAGTTGCCTCATCTTGTCCGATTAGATATTCACGGAATTGATCCGAAGGGGAAATTGCATTTACTCCAGAAATTGAAGAATCTTCGATATCTGGGACTGGCACATTCTACTTTGACAGCACAGGACATCGATGACATAACGCATCTGTCGCAACTAAAAACACTTGATGTGACTCACGACAATTTGCCCGACGAGGAATACCTGCGCTTAGTGAAGAGTTCCCCGGGGCTTGAGTCAGTATCCCGTGATCCTCAAGCCAAGCGTGTGCGCGAAGCCGAAGCGATTTTAGCGGATCACCGGTTCGCTCGTAAAAGTCCCCAATGACAAAATTGCGCATGTTTTGTACGCGAGCGCGATCTATTTGCAAACAGCGAAAGCTAAGAAAAAGTGCGCCAGCATCTCATTAGTGCAAGGGCTCAAAAACTCGTATGTCAACCGTGGTATTTCCACTATCATCTATCCGCAATGTGGCAACATTTTAGCCAGTGTATCGAGCACACACGTTTTGATTATGCTAGCAATCCAGCCGAGAGATTGCTAGCGATTTCGTCCTCACCGAATTAATGTGGTGGCAACCTGGCGTCCCACAGCTCCATATGCATCAAGACGCAAAGACAAATAAGATAAGAACCAGCAAAAACCAGACCCGCTGCCAAAAGCATAGTCTCGAAGATCGCATTCATACGCCTCCTCCATTTCGTTCTACAATCCGATCTACGGAAGAAGTGAGAAATAAGTTCAACAAATGCAGATTAATTGATGCAATTAATCAATGGCGCGTAAATGACAACTAGTAGGCAGTGAGATATCAGGCAGTGAAAATATCAAGCACGTTGCATAAGCGATCTCGCCTTGTAAGCAAATATTCTCACATAAGCAAGCGCCATCAGTCCGGAAAAAGCCAGTCCATCGAGGTACCAGCGGTTTCCGCGATAATGCTTTCTCCAGAAACGATACATTCCGCGATGAGAAGAAAGAATCATTCTAGTCTTGACCTGCTTAATAGATTGACCGTAGTGGTGCGTCACCTTTGCCAGGGGAGTAAACCAGATTTCCCAGCCCGCCTGCTTGATGCGATAGCACCAATCGACTTCTTCAAATAACATGAAAAAGCCTTCGTCTAATGTTCCTACCTGATCAATTACAGATTTACGTAAAAGCAGGCAGGCGCCTTCAGGTTGATCAACCGGGCGCTCATCATCGTGCTCCCAATCGAGCATTTTGTACTGTCGAAAAAGCGGTTTATCTGGAAAAAAACGGCTTAAACCCATGAGTTCATAAAGCATGCCGAAGAAGGTTGGAAACTGCCTGCAGGAGCGCTGTATAGAACCATCGGAATTCAATAACTGTGGAGCGACGATACCCGCGCGGGGATGCGTGCGCATGAACTCCACGAGTTTATTCAACGCACCGGGATGCACTTCGGTGTCAGGATTGAGCAATAATACGAATTCACCGGTAACTGTATCGAGCGCTTGATTATTCGCTGCTGCGAAGCCACGGTTGGTCTTATTCGCGATGAGCTTAACTTCCGGGAAGTCTGCCGCGACCATAGCCGCTGAACCGTCCGCAGAATCATTATCAATGAGAAACACTTCCGCCGACATGCCTTGCAGTTCTCGCCGCAAACTTGCCAGACAAGCGCGCAACAACTCGCGTGTATTCCAACTAACTACAATGACGCTGATAAGCATGATTACTACTTTTTGTCTTCGAATTGTAATCCGCTAAGCGGCGTCTTTCGTTGCAGATTGCATTTAAAATTCCTGAGTGTTTGTGAGTTGGGCAGACTCACTCGAGTTGGAGTAGTGCCTCTAAAAGCCGGCGTACACAAAATTGTTAAGCCAAATATAAAGATTTCCTTAAGCCCGCAAGGCTCACCTGGTCAGCGTTTGCGTTTCGAAAAAGACCGAAGATGGTCAATTTACAAAACTTTGTATATTAATTCGCAATTTCAAGCCCCCACAAAAAAACACATATGGCTGCACCTCAAATTGAATTTGATAGTCAGGAAAAGAACTGATTGAAACGATTGACGTGGCGTAAAATTATTCTCCACATCAGAGTGAGTAATGGTCATCACATCGCAAACCCCAAAGCAAGGGCAAAAGCCAAGTCAGCTCTTAGCTCTCAAACGCACGTCAGACGTGCTGCTATCGCTCGGCGCAATTATCGCATTCTCGCCAGCTTTGCTTATTTGTGCAGCGCTAATCAAACTCGATTCGGAAGGACCCGTAATCTTCACGCAAAAGAGATCCGGCCTTGATGGTGAATTATTTGACATCTACAAATTTCGTACCATGTTGACAGGCACACCTGACTTGCCAACTGAGCAGATGCTCAAACTTCCCAGTCGGGTGACCAAAATCGGAAATTTTTTGAGACGTACAAGTCTCGATGAATTACCGCAGTTATTTAACGTTCTCTATGGACAAATGAGCTTAGTCGGTCCAAGACCGGCTCTGTATAATCAGGTTGAATTGATCCGCAAGCGCCAGGAAGCAGGTGTGCTACGTTTCTATCCCGGCATTACTGGCTGGGCGCAAGTGAACGGGCGCGACGAACTTCCAGACGATGACAAAGTTCAGGCAGACAAATGGTACTGCGATAACTGGTCATTTTCTCTCGACGTCAAAATCATATGTATGACATTTGGCGCCATCTTGAGCAAGCGCGGAACAAATTGACACACATCACACAGGTAAAAAAATGAAAGGACTAATACTGAGCGGCGGCAAAGGTACACGTATGCGACCAATCACGCATACTGCGGCGAAACAGCTTTTGCCCGTGGCCAACAAGCCCATTCTTTTTTACGGAATCGAAGCTCTGGTATCAGCCGGCATTAGTGAGATAGGCATAATCATCAGTCCCGAAACGGGTAAAGACGTTCAGGAATGCGTGGGCGATGGTAAACGATGGGGCATCAAGATCGAATATATTTTGCAAGACTCGCCTTCAGGACTGGCTCACGCAGTAAAAACAGCGAGAGGCTTTCTTAAAGATGACGCCTTCGTCATGTACCTGGGCGATAACCTGATAAAGGACGGCGTAGGACCGCTGGTCAAGAGCTTCGCCGAAGGTAAGGCCGACGCTTTCATTTTGTTGAAAGAGGTAGAAAACCCTAGCTCTTTTGGAGTAGCCCAGCTTACCGCCGACGGCAACATCATCTGCCTGGAAGAGAAGCCAGCGAATCCCAAATCAAACCTCGCACTTGTCGGCGTCTATCTGTTCAACAAAACTATTCACACCGCAATCGACAATATTAAGCCGAGTAAACGTGGTGAACTCGAAATAACCGATGCGATTCAAAAGCTCATAGACATGGGGCATCCGGTCAACAGCCACATCCTGAAAAGCTGGTGGCTCGATACCGGGAAGAAAGACGACATGCTCGAAGCCAACCGGGTAGTTCTAGACGAGATGACCGATGTCGAAAACCTTGGCACCGTAAATGGTGGCTCACGCATCTCCGGACGCGTACACATAGGCAAAGGAAGCATTCTCAAGAATTGCGTCGTTCGCGGACCCGCGATGATTGGTGAAGATTGCTTGCTGGAAAACAGCTATGTTGGACCGTTTACATCGATCGGTGACGGCGCTCGTGTCAGTCATGCCGAAATCGAACATTGCATTCTCCGCGAAAAATGCCAGATCATTGATTTTCACGGACGAATCGAGGATAGCCTGATCGGTGTAAACGTCGAATTGACGCGCAGCAACAACAAACCAGTAGCGTTCCGATTAATGATCGGCGACGACAGCAAAGTCGAAGTCGTTTAGTCGTTTAATAGAAGTCGTTTAACAGAAACCGCTTAAAAAATGTATTCTCGCCGTTTTCTTACGCAGCTAAAGTCTCTCTCACCTGAGCTTTCTTTTAGCCCTCTTGGCTGCTAGTTAAATTTAGTCGTGTTGATTTCAAGAGACTGAGCAGGGAAAATTTCATAGGACACAAACGCGTCCCCCAGATCGCTAAACTGCGATCGACATCAATCGTCGTCAATTGAGGAATCGCCATGCAACTGCTCATTACCGGTGGGTTAGGCTTTATCGGAAGCAATCTGGTTCGCCACTTGTTGAACAGATATCCGACATACTCCATCATCAACTTAGACGCTGTCACGTATGCCGGTCATCACGAAAATCTCGCTGAATTCAGCCGCGACCCTCGTTACAAGTTCGTCAAAGGCGAAATCCAGGACGCCAGACTCGTAGACGATATCGTCTCAGGCAAGAAATTTGGACGCATCGACGGCATTATCAACCTTGCTGCAGAAAGCCATGTCGACCGTTCAATCAGCAACCCTGCAATCTTTGTAGAAACAAACGTAATGGGCACCCAGGTTTTGCTCGAAGCGGCCTATCGCCACGGTAAGGCAATAGCAAAGGCTGAGGGCTGCGTAAACGAGTTTGCCATTAAATACCTGCAAGTATCGACCGATGAAGTCTATGGATCGCTTGGACCAACTGGACTCTTCACTGAAGACACCCCGATTACCCCGAACAGCCCATATTCTGCCAGCAAAGCTTCTTCAGACCTGCTCTGTCGCGCATATTTCCACACTTTTAATTTCCCCGCGATGATTACTCGTTGCTCGAATAACTATGGTCCTTATCAACACCCAGAGAAACTCATTCCTCTGTTCATCACCAACCTGTTCAACAACAAGCAAGTGCCCGTTTATGGTGATGGTCTGAATGTTCGTGACTGGCTACACGTTGAAGACCACTGCCGCGCAATCGATGCCGTGTTCCATAAGGGACAACCCGGCGAAGTCTACAACGTTGGTGGAAATAACGAACGCACCAATATGCAGATAACCAAACTGATCATCAAAGAGTGCGGCAAAGACGAGTCTTCGATCAAATATGTAGAAGACAGACTGGGGCACGACCGTCGCTATGCTATCGATTCCTCAAAAATCCAGGAGCAGATTGGCTGGACGCCTTTGCACACATTTGAAACTGGCATCAGAGAGACCATTGAATGGTACAAAAACAACCAGGAATGGTTGAATGTGGTCACAGCACCAGCTGCCGAGCCAGCTTTCACCGTTCAGCCCCCCGTGCCAGCATCGGTCAGCTAAGTTAAAGCTCTAGACAGAATCAACTCAAAAGAGCTATTCTGCGCAATTGCAAAAACGATTGTTTTTGCAATAATCTCTGAAATGGAAACAGCACAATATTCTGGCTGAAATTCTAATTCGGAGAAACGCAACTCACTCGATTAATCGGAGCTTAAATGAGCACCATGAAATTGTTGGTCACCGGGGCTGGTGGCATGTTGGGTCAGGCACTCGTTCCATGCCTCAAGGCACGGGGGCATGATGTCTCAGGACTACCAAAGGAAGAGCTGGACGTCACTAATTTTCAGCAAGTGCAGAACGTTTTAGCGGCCGCAAAACCTGAACTAATTTTGCATTGTGGCGCCTACACCAAAGTAGACCAGGCAGAGTCTGAACCAGCACTCGCTTTCCATATAAACGGATACGGTACTGAGAACCTGGCGGTTGCCTGTAACGCCTTGAATATACCGATGTTATATGTAAGCTCTGACTACGTTTTCGACGGAGAGCAGAACCATCCCTACAATACCTGGGATGCCACCCGTCCCCTTTCAATTTACGGGAAATCGAAGCTGGCTGGCGAAAAAGCAGTTATGCGACATTTGCAGCGCTTCTACATAGTGCGCACGAGCTGGCTTTATGGTCCATACGGCAAAAATTTCGTCGAAACCATCATCTCGATGGCCGAGCAGAAGAAGCCTCTACGGGTGGTATCGGACCAGCATGGAACCCCGACCTGTACGCTCAGTCTCTCCGAACTGATAGCCGACCTGATCGAAACAAAGCGTTATGGCGTCTACCATGCAGCAGATGAGGGCGTCACTAACTGGTACGAATTTGCCAAAGCCATTGTGTCGAGCTACAAGATTGATGTTCAGCCAATCGAAACTAAAGATATGCCCAGACCAGCAACCCGCCCTAAATATTCGGTAATGGACAAGACCACGCTACTAAACACCATAGGTCGCGAGTCAATTCCATGGCGTGAGTCATTACAGACCTATCTCGACCTCCGGAAAACGAAGGCAACCGTCTAAGTCGGTTACAAACAAGTCATTTTAAGCCGCCAAGCTGGACTGCAGGCGGCTCAAACTGCTATTCTATGCCCTGTTCAGCGAACGCATTTATCGGCCGCGGCTCGGTAAACTCGAATCGCCAGCGTGTACCCGCTCAAGGATTCAAGTCAGCATGCTTAAACCATTGTCCAAAGAAGCTATCGGTCTGGACTTTCAAAACGACCTGTCGGTACAAGACTATTCGAAGAAACCGACAATTGAAGGTGTTCAGCTCATCAACTTGAATCTGTTCGTTGATGACGGCGGATGTCTCGCCGAACTTTTGAGACTCGACGAAAATGGCAATATGCTCATATTGCCCGAGTTTAAAGTGCGTCAGACCACCTTCTCGCAAATGCTGCCGAACACAATTAAGGCATTCCACCTGCATTACAACCAGGAAGACGTCTGGTTCATCTTGCCATCGAGCAGATTATTGATTGGCTTGTTCGATGCTCGCAAAGATTCACCGAGCTACCAGTGCACGATGCGTTTTGTTCTTGGAGCAGGACGTGCCCAGGCTCTCTACATTCCTCGCGGTGTAGCACACGGTTTAGCCAACCTCTGGTCTGAACCAGCTCACATGATTTACTTTGTCAATCAACACTTCGATGCAAACCAACCAGACGAACATCGTTTGCCGTGGGACAAAATCGGCGAAGATTTCTGGACAATCAAAAAAGGCTAAACGCTAAATCGTTTTCCTTCCAGGTTATTCGGAGCCGTCTCTGAGGCGCTCATGAGAATTTGTATAATTTCCCGAGAATACCCGCCTGAAACAGGTTGGGGTGGAATTGGCGCGTATAGCTATCTGCATGCAAACACGCTTGCAGAACTCGGTCATGACGTAGAAGTTATCGCGCTGACGCCCGAAGGCGTCACTCAAATGCCCCTTCCGACAAATGGGGCTCTGCCAGGTTCGCCTCTGAACATAAAGCTGCATCGAGTACCGTGGAGCAATTCGCTCAGCGAACTAAAACTAATTGAAAAACTGCTGCCCTTTTCACACTACGTCTTGAAGTGCGTCGCTGGTTTGTGGAAGACCTTCTACAAGGTTCACCTGGAAAAGCCCTTCGATGTGGTGGAAGCGCCTGAGCATTTAGCTGAAGCTCTCTTTCCATCGATCACTAAAGCGTGTCCACTTGTAGTTCGTCTGCACACGCCTCAGTTCAAAATAGTGGACGAAGGCTTTCATAATCTCACGCCAAATTTTGATCAGCAGCTTACAGGCATGCTTGAACGCATGACTATTTTGCAATCGGACCTGGTCACTTCTCCCAGCGAGAATCTGGCAAAGTACGTGTGCCACGATACAGGTCTGGCGTTAAATGGTGTGTGCATGATCGCAAACCCAGTAGACGCAGGCAAATTCAGCCCAACCGGCGATAAGACATTCCCATCTGACGGAAGGTTGACTGTTCTTTTTGCGGGAAGACTGGAAGAGCGAAAAGGCATTTATCAACTTATCGACGCAGTACCAGATGTAGTGCGTGAAGTTCCAAACGTTCGTTTCATTTTGCTTGGCAAAGATACCGAGACCGGAGTTGGAAGAACATCTGCCAAGAAAATTTTGCAAGACAAACTTACCGCAAATGGCTGTACAAGCCATGTTGAGTTTGTCGATCATGTCAATTTAAACCAGATGCCGGCTTGCTACAGATCTGCCGACCTGTGTGTTGTGCCATCGCTTTACGACAATGCGCCTTACACGGTGCTCGAAGCAATGTCTTGTGGTAAGCCTATCGTTGCCGCTTCTTCCGGAGGAATTCCGGAATATGTCGTGAACAATAAAACTGGCTTGCTGGTGGAGCCAGGAGATTCTAAGGGACTGGCCTCGGCCCTCACCAAACTCTTGAAGGACTCGACCCTTCGTGAGCAGTTTGGAGAAGCAGCACGTGAACGCATATTACGCGTTTACGACAAGAAAGAAGTCGCCGCCAGAACAGTCGAAGCATATGAAGTTGCAATCGAACTTCATAAATCCAAAAAAGAAACCTCCGTCTACAGAAAAGATCCTGAAGAAGCGATAGCCGACTTCAGCACCTTCATTTATTCATACCAGCGTAATCTTTACGAGTTCATGTACCTGAATTCGATCTCGTTTCGCATTCAGCACTGGCAAACGCTGGCAAAAAACCAACCGCAATTATTCAAAGACAAAGTCACACTGGGCTTTGGTAGCATCCTGGCAAAAATATTGAGGCAACCGTGGCCTCTGAGAAACTATCTCGATAAATCACGGCAAAAAATCACCGCGACTGAAGAAGAAATGCAAAGGTCGGTGAAGAAAGAACTTCTGCACCTGTAGTTGTACGATAAACTGGCGTCCCATCCCTCAAAACAGAAACGCATGATAACTATGCCCGCAAAAACCGAACAAAACATACTTCGTACATTTAGAGTCAGAGTGACAGACAAGCCAGGCTTCCTGGGGCGTATTGCCACAATACTGGGCGAGATCGAAGCGAACATCGGCGAAATAAGCATCGTCACCCAGGGACCAGATTTTATAATCCGCGACATAAACCTTTCATTCATTGACGAACAGCATCTGCAAGACTGTGCTGCTGCTATGGACAAAATCGATGGCGTCACTATGGTTTCGATTCTTGACCCTGTGCAAGTGATACACGAGGGTGGAAAAATCGCGGTCAGGAGCCGAGTACAAGTCAACTCCATTGCCGATCTCCGTAAGATCTACACACCTGGGGTGGCTCAGATCTGCAAGCTTATTCAAAAAGACCGATCCCTCAGTAGACAGTACACCTCTATTTCCAACACAGTTGCAGTGGTGACAAACGGTTCAGCTATTCTGGGATTGGGCAACATTGGTCCTGTTGCCGGCATGCCAGTTATGGAAGGCAAATCCGTCCTATACGAGCAGCTAGTTGGAATCAGTGCTGTTCCTATATTGATTGAATCAAGAGACGTGAATGAAATTGTCGCGACTGTCAAAAACATCGCCACTACATTCGGTGCTATACACCTGGAGGATATCGCGGCGCCAGAGTGCTTCGAAGTTGAAGAGCGATTACAGAAAGAGCTCTCCATACCTGTGTTGCACGACGATCAACACGCTACAGCGGTTGTAGTGCTGGCGGCCCTGCTTACGATCACCCATCGTATGGGCATCGACTTAGCAGGTTGCTCTGTCGGCATTATCGGGCTGGGAGCTGCGGGTGCAGGCATAGGTGAATTGCTCATGTCTTATGGCGTGAAGAACGTGCTCGGCACGGATCTACGTCAGGACGCGATGGACAGACTGAGCCAGAGAGGCGGAGTTGCCACCGACCTCGTCGGTATCATGAAAAATTCCGATGTCGTTCTGGCGACGACTGGTGTTCCAGGGTTGATCAAACCATCTATGGTGAAAGCTGGACAAGTCATATTGGCCCTTTCGAATCCCGATCCCGAAATCGATCCGGATGTGGCAATCCAGCACGGCGCCAGCTACGCAGCGGACGGTAGAACTATTAACAATGCTCTTTCGTTCCCGGGCTTATTCCGCGGGGCGCTGCGAGCCAATGCAACCAAGTTCACAAGCGAAATGAAACTAGCAGCAGCTTATGCGATAGCTGGTCAAACGAAAATGGACAACCTTGTTCCCAGCATTCTGGACAGGGAAGTGCATGAGCATGTGGCGAACGCGGTGGCCATTGCAGTGACGACAAAATCGGCAACCCCTTCTCAATCGCTTAACTGATAGGGAATAGTCAGGAATGAACTATTGAGAAAGCCAAAAGATCAAAGACTTTGTATAGCTTTACTGTCAACGTTTTTAGCAACAGGAAGC
>Ga0182030_10012780_pt1 | contig 16778 bp, 12 predicted proteins | sample 812S3MmetaG_FD_121299 | JGI IMG/M metagenome (GOLD analysis project Ga0182030, IMG submission 121299) | Permafrost microbial communities from Stordalen Mire, Sweden - 812S3M metaG (Illumina Assembly) | ecosystem: Environmental > Terrestrial > Soil > Wetlands > Permafrost | place: Sweden...
CAGCGCCCTCCTCGCGCAGCCAACGGGCGCAGTTGGCGGAAGCGAGGCCGCCGCCGATCAGCAGGTAGTCGACCTTGCGGGCGGACATGGCCGCACCTTACAACCCCGGCGGATGTCGCACTGACCAGTCGGCCCAGGTGGGAATGTGGTCGAGGACGCGCCAGCGTGGACCGTTCTGATCGCGGTTGGGGCCAACGTCGGTACCGTCGTGGCTCGTGTCCAACCTGAGACCCGCGATGACGATGAACGTGTGCGGCGTGGGCGTGTCGGCGGAGTAGATCGTCACCCATCGCCCCGGCCCAGGGTCGCCCCAGCTCACGTAGTCCTGTGCGAGCGGGTTCCGCGCCGTGATTTCAGAGAGAGGGCGAACGGCGGCCCTATAGAGCACGTAGCTGACGGTGCTCGAGCAGTCCTCGTCGGGCGCACCGAGCGGATCGGGGTGTCCGTCTGGCCCGTAGGGCAGCTCCTGCAGCTCATCGCCCGCCACCAGCATCGCTTGCACGGTCCAGGGTACACCGGTGGGTATCAGCGCTACATGACCGTCCCGCGGATCGAGCGTGGCCGCTTCGCCGGCGATGAACTGGACGGGCGTGGAGGTCTGTTCGCGCAGGGCCGTGTCCGCGCCTTCGCCACTCTCTTCGCTGTAGAGCTGCTGCGGGCCGCGGTACTTGGCCGCCCAGCTCTCGACCTCTTCCACGTACCACGCAGCTTTGTTGTAGGCGAAGATCGCAGCGCGGTAGTTGGCCGGCGCACCGGAGGCGTGCAGGTAGTTGGCGGCTCCGTAGATGGCGTCTTCTGGGTTCCAGCGATCCGGTGGCCCGATTCCGTCCGCGGCGATCCCGTACTTCGCCCAGGTGGAGTCGATGAACTGCATCGGGCCGCCTGCCCCCGCCGCATTCACCGCACCCTCCTGCGTACACGCGGGACTGGGGTCGCGGCCGTGGTCGCACTCCACCTTGCCGATACCGGCAAGGATCGTCCAGTCCAGGCCATAGCGCGCCGCCGCCTGCTCGTAGAGGCGCAGATAGCTGGATGGAATATCGGAGAGCGCGAGCGCCGACGGAGCTACGGCCACCGTGTCGGAGCTCTCGACGCCGCCTGCAGGAAGTGACGCGCCGCCGAGCAAGACAACCACCGTGAGCAGCGCCAGCGTGGGCAGCGTCAGCGAGCCGGCACCGATGGCGATCGCGCGCGTGGGCACGCTGCGGCGGGCCGCGTGAGCGCCGACAGAGTGCGCGTTCATGAGCTGCCGCCGCCGAGCTGCCGTCTGCGCCGGGCTGCGAGGTCGTGCATGTCGCGCATGACCTGCGATTCCTGAGCGGCGCGTATCAGCGCGGGATCGATTGCGTCGCCGGTTGTTGGCGCTGCGCGGTCGCCGGTATCGGCGCGTCGCGGCGCCCGTCCAGCCCGATCGGTCGTACGCGACGGTCCGGGGCGCGTGTCACCCGACTGAGGTTGCGCGCCATGCGCTGCACCCGTGTGCCCGAGTTCGCGGCCGAGTTCCCTTCGCAGATCCAGTTCGCGATCGATCTCCAGACGTGCTTCGCGCTGGGCGCGCGGGTCGAGCCGCTGGTACTCCTCGCGCGTGTGGCCGAGGAGCCCTGCCAGCACCACATAGTCGCGGCGCTCGGGCTTTCCGCCCAGCGTCTTGTCGCCCGTGCGGGTCTCTCGACTGGAGGGAAGTGCAGCTTGCGTATCGAGGAACTGCTCTCGAGCGGCGCCGTTCGCGCGCACGTGATCGCCCGGTGTGGTCTTTGCGATCCGCTGCGCGCTCTCGCCGGCAAGGCGCTCCTCCTCGAGGTCGCGCTCCACTCGCTCGGCGCGGAGCCTCAGCGAGATGGCTCGTCGCTGGTCGCCCGCCTCCAGCGCGCGCGTCCGCTCGCTTCGGAGATCGCCGAGGCGTTTGCCCAACGCTTCAACTCGCTGCTTTGACGTCCACTTCCTCTGGTCGCGCTGCTTCGCCTGTCGATGCTCGGTTTCCAGCGATCTCTTCGACTGGCCTGCGACCTGCTCTCTGCGCTGCGCAGCGGTGGCTGGATCACGGTCGCTGTGACTGCGCGGGGGCACCTCGGGAGCCGGCCTTCGCCTTTCCCTCACTTTTGTGCGGGCGTCGCTCGCTCTGCGCCGCCCCTCGTTCACTCGCCCGATGACTGAGCGCTGGCGCAGGTGCTCGGCGCCCACTCCACCGGCTATCAAGCCGAGTGCCTGATGGCGACGCGTGAAGGCTCCCCACCAGAACGCGGACATGAGCAGCCACTGCGTCCACCATCCGATCGCTGACAGACTGCTGAGGATCTCGAGCACGGCGAGCACGGCGCCCAGGAGGAACGCGAACAGCAGTTTTGAGACGACGGCGCCGAACAGCTGCGCGGCCCATTTGCGAAACACCGCGCGCCCACTCTCGCCGAATGCGGGCGCAAGCACCACGGCGGGCGCGAACAGCAGATACAGCAGGCTGAAGATGGCTGCAAGCAGCAGGCGCATTGCGAGGAACCCGAGCAGCAGCAGCATGCCCAGCAGACCCGCGAGTATGAGCACGAGCCCGATCAGCCGTGAGATCGTGTGAGAGCCCGTGCGGAACTCCGCCTGAGCAGCCGTGGGTCCGTGGCAGTCGGTCGCTTCGCTGCTCTGACAGAGGGTGTGCAGCAGCGAATGTTCTTCATTGATGGAGTTGCGCGCGGGCCCATTGGCGGGCAGAGCGAGAAAGATCGCCCCGTTGCTGCGGGCTTCTCTGAGCAGTTGCGCGCTGTGCTCCAACGCCTGCGCCGAGCTGCCCGCATCGGCGCAGGCGGAACTCGATCCGCAGCCCGCACTCGACATCTCGTGCGCTGCAATTGAAAGCCCCGCGGTGCGCAGCGCGGGATCGAGACGCGAGGGATCTCTGCACCAGCTCACGTTGCCGAACTCCAGGTAGCACCACGGATCTTCGATGGCCGTTGCAAAAACGGTGTCCAGGTTCGCGGCAAGCGCACGCCCTGGCGCCGCAGGCGTGCCAGCCGCTGCCACCGCGAGCGTGCCCAAACTCGCCTCGTTTGCCCAGTCCGCCACCGCCCCCACCGTGCCGGCGGGGTCCGCGATGATCCACATCCCCACCACCATCATCCCCGCCATCAACAGCGCCTCGCCGAGGGTGTTGGCCACACGTCGGCGTATCAGCCCGTGGTAGGCGAAGGCGATCGCCGCGAAGGACAGCGCCAACGCGAGCCAGGGCGCGGTGAACGACGCCTGTGCTCGGCGCAGCCCGCTGCCCGCTGCGCCCGCCGTGGAGCTGTCCAGCAGGTCGATGTTGAAGCACCACTCCACCATCACCACCAGTGAATGCACAGCCCACACGAGCGCTGTCCACACGGGGGTTACGAGGAGATCCTGTACATAACTCTGGATCCCGCCCGCGCTGAAGCCGAACACGCCCACGTCGATGTGAACGTCTATGCCGTAGTCGCCCGTGGGATCGGCGGCCGCCAGGAACCCAGACGTCTCGCAGTTGCGGGTATTGGTGCTCCCCAGTTCACCGGCCAGCGCGCCCTTGCACGTGGGGCTGGAAAGCCCGTTGCTGACCAGCGGGTCCGTTTCGCCCTGCGCCCCCGCGCCCTGGTTTTCTTCTGCGTCCGCGCTCGTGCCGGTGCTCGCGCCGCCCGATAGCAGCGGGGGCTGGGTTGGTGCGCGCGGCCACCGGGGTGGCTGGGACGCCACGCGAGATGGGCTGGGCGAGGCCAGGCGCGACGTCGTAGCGACGGCAGCCGAGGCGCAGGCGCACCTGCAGGAGAGCAGCGCCGCAACAGCCAGCGCGCTCGCGATCGCCGCACGCCTCGACAGCGCCGCGGCTTGGGTCATCGCGGGCGCGGAGTGGTTGAGAACGCGCGCAACAGCGCTGGCGCCACCACATCCACCTGAATCGCCTCCACGCGTCCGCGGTGGTCGCGAAACAGGCACCGCCCCGCGTCCATTTCGAGCAGCGTCTGGCGCATTCGTCGATCGTCCGGGTCGAGGCCAAGCAGGGAGAGGGCCCGCGCGGCCTCGCTCTCGGAGCGCATCCCGAACACGAATGTGGCGCCGATCAGGTTCTCCAGCGACTCTCGCTCCCCCACCAACGCGTCGGTGACGAGCTGGGTGCTGATGATCGGCACGGCCAGCTCCGAGCGCCCCATGCGCTGCAGCGAGCCCAGCAGCATCCGCCCGACGGGGTCGCTGAGCAGTCTCCAACCCTCGTCGAATGAGAACAGCTTCAGACGGTCGCGCTCTGAGCCCATCAGCTGCATCGCGAGCATCGCGATCAGGCGCACGATCTGCTCCCCCACCCGCTCCGCCTGCGAGTACTCCGCGCGCGGCGTCCCGGGCTGTGGTCCCGGGAGATCGCGAATCGGCAGGTAGGTGACCTGGCTAGCCCCGATCGCGGGTGGTGAGACCGCCGGGTCGGCAAAGCCGAGCTGCGTGAGTCCAGAGCGGGCATAGACCTCAAGCGTCTTTCCAACCTGGGCGTCTGTGTCATCGCCATCCTTCAGCGCCCGCACCACCTCGAGGCAGGTTGGCGTCGGCGCGCGACGTAGTACACGATCGACAGCGCCGACCACGGCCGTCTCCCACGCCGGTTCAGCGCGACCGGGCAGCAGGTCGCGCAGGAACGACACGGCCGCGTCCTGGCTGAGGTGCGCGGGCGCGATGCGCAGCGGATCGAGCATTCCGCGCAGCGCGGGGTCGGGCTTGAGCGTGAGGCACTCCGCGTGCGGCGCAACCTCATCCAGCAGGTGAAAGCGGTGGTCTCCCTTGGGATCGCAGTCGATCACCTTTGCGCCCTGCAGGAACGCCTCGTACTTGAGCTTCTGCGCGAGCGTTGTCTTTCCCGAGCCGAGCGCCCCCACGCTGAGGATCGTGGTGTTGCGATCGCTGTCGGAGCCCTCGCGCAGGTTGAAGAGCACCGGCTGCGCGGAGCCGGAGAGCGTGTGTCCCAGATAGAAGCCGCCGCGGGAGCCGGCCACGTGTGTGGCGTGCGGCATCATCGCGGCCACCTGCTGCGTGGTGAGCGTGTCGTCGTAGCCCGCCACCCGCGTGCGCTGCCCCGGCAGGTGCTGCAGGAACAACTGGAGCTGGTCGCCCATCGGCCGGTGCAGGTGAACCTCTCCGTAAGAGCGCCTGCACGTCTCAACGCGCCGCTCGAGCTCCTCTGGGTCCTCCGCTGCGACCGCGATGGCGAGCGTCGCCCTCAACAGCGGTGGCCGGCTGGATGCCTGCAGGTAGGCGAGCAGGTCGCGCGCCTCCTGGGTGCGCTCATAGCCGAGATCGGACACGCCCTGATCGCCGTCTGACTCCGCCCGCACGATCTGGTCGGCGTCCTGAATCCGCCGACGCGCGATCCGCAGCGCCAGCTCGTTGGGCAGGAAACGGGCGTTGAGCGAGAGATCGACGGCGAAGGGCAGGCTCTCCGGCGGCGCGAACATCAGCTCCGCTGCCGCCCCGGGGAAGTAGGTGCGTTCAGGCAGCGCACCAGTGACCAGGTGCGCCTGCCAACTCGTGCCCAGCTCGGACGCAATCGCGAGCACCCTGCTGCGGTGCTCGACGAAACTGTCCGCCCAACGCATCACGTCGCCTTCCAACGGCGCGAGCGTCGCTTCCCCGTTGCGCTCGAACACAAGCGCGCCCGGCTCGTGCAGAGCATCGACGGCGGGCTCCCCCAGGCCTCTGCAGAACGCGCGGCGCACGAGCCACTGGATCTCGACGCCACGCGCAGGACGCACGGCCAGGAAGTCAGCCAGGCGCGCGTGAGCCTCGTCAGCGGAAACGCGGGCACGCTCCAACTCTGCGGCCTTGAGGACGCGCCGGTCACTCACAGACAGGGCACCGCGCACCCCCTGCCACCACTCGCGGGGGTGCTGTGCGGCCGCTTTTGAGACGTAGCTCGCAACGTCACGCTCTGGCTCGCGCAAGCTGACCGCGATGAACACCGCCGCTTCCGTGGCCCGCAGATCCATCAGCCGGGCCTCGTGCTCGTCCACATACAGCGCTCGCGCACGTGCATGCGGAGCCGACCGCCCGCTGTTGCCTACGGCCTCCACATAACGCCGCACAGGCCAGCCTCGACCCACACGCAGGATCTGCACATCGGCCTGCACCGCCTCCACTGCACCGAGCAGATTCAGGAGCCGTGTGCGCTTGCTCTCCTCAGCCAGCCATGCATAGGAGAACGTCTCCAGCGCGAACACCGCCCAGCAGTCCTGGAGACCGTCGGCGAACACACAATTGCCGTACACGAATGTGAGCGGTGGCTTCACTGCTTTGCAGCGACCGCGGTAATGCGCGTTCCCGCGGTGAGGCAGATCACCTCGCCGTCGCTCTGCGTTCCGTCGGCCGTGCATTCGCGCACAGTCAAACCGCGGCGGCGTGGTCCACATGCGTAGCCGGCCGAGTCCCGCTCTGTGCAGCGCCCGCCGCGGGCGTGGCTCACCCTCACGAGCACGGCTCCTGGCCCGGTGTAGCGCAGACGGCGCATGCGACTGTCGGAGCCGTCGGGAAGCATCAGCAGCTCATCCGGACACCAACGCCTTGCCACTCCCGTGCGTCGGGTGAGGCAGCACACCTGCCGGGGGCTCACCGCGTAGCGTGCAAGTGCGTAGGCGCAAAGGTGAAAGGTGCGCCCCTCCACGCGGATCACACTCAACACCGCAGAAGCCAGCAACGGCAGCGCCAAGTCGGACAGATACCAGGGCACGATCTGCAGCAGCCCTTCCACCAGCGGCATCCTTGCCACGAACAGACTCACCAACAGCAGCACAAGGAAATACACGATCCCGCGCACCGGCACACCCCCGGGATTCAGGCGCAGCCGATCGACGCTGTATACGCGACGCTCGAGGTCGAACACGCGGCGGTAGGAGCGAATCTCCACTACGAGCCTCCAAACAGCGATGTGACCGTGTCACGCAGGAGGCTCACGCCCGCGGGAGTGGCGAGCAGCACTGACACGATGCCCACCGCAAACACCCCTGCCGCCTCCTTGAAGTCACGCTTGAACGCCAGCACGGTCGCCGCCACGGCGAATGCGAGGCCGATCAAGCTCATGGCGACCGCCCGGCCGGTATTGCCCGCCTTGGCTGCAGCGCTTTCGAGCTCGCTGCCCGCGTGTTCGGTGCTGGGCGCCGCCGTCGCTGCCGGCGATCGGGCGGGTGTGGGTGTGATGACCGCCCCGCGGGCCGGCGCCCCGGCAAACGTGGCCATCGCACCGACAACGACACACAGACACACAACCCGTGCCCGCACATTCGCCGTTTTGGGTATTCGCACGCCTGCGCTGTGTGGCTCTCTCATTTTTCTCCTATTCGTGTGTTGCCTATGAGTAGGGGTCCGTCTGCACCGCTGCGACCTCCCAGCGGCCCTGCTCGCGCACCACTTCCAGTTCGTAGGCGAGCGTGTACTGCGCGCCACGGGAGTCGTCCGCCTGCACGACCGCCACGACCGAGCTGCCGGGGGTCGTCCAGTTCACACGCTGCAGCGACTGCAGCGTGAGCGCGAGGGTTGGCAGCGACAGGCGTACGCCGGGCGAGAGATCCGAGGCAAGCTCGCTGTAAGAGCCGGCGAGATAGTTGCGAAGCGCTCTCTGCACCACTGTCACCAGCGATGGATCGCTGACTTCCTGCAGATGCTGCGGCAGTTGAGCCTGCGTGGCGAACGGCGCGCCCACGAAGGCTGGGTAGCCGGATAGAGCGAGACTCCCATCCGCGGTACGTGTGACTGCGACCGTCAGATAGAGCAGTGCCGCGGTGTCCGTCTGCGCCGCAACCGTGTACACGTGTGAGCCCGGAGAAGGTTCACGCGACTGCACCACTTCATCCCATTCCACGCTTTGCTCGCCCCGCGCCGGTAGCTCGATGCCGCCGTCTGCTTCCAGGCCGGCGCCGAGGAACGGTTCAAGGGCGCGAGCGCTGGCCTGCGGTTCGCCTGCATTCCAAGTGAGGTACCGACGCGCGAACAGCGCCGCAAACCCTTCCGCCCCACGATCCGCGGTCGGCGGCTGACGCAGCAGCGTCGAGGGAATCCTCGGCTGCGGCGGCGCGATCGCAAATCTGGCACAGGCCACCAAGCCGACAAGCGAAACCGCTCGGAGGAGATACCGTGGCGCTTCGCGCGCGAGGCGAATCCGCCACAACGATCGGCTTGCGATCGTCACTCGTGCGACACCGATGTCGGTGCGGTGGCGCGACTCAGCGCTCAAAGCTGAACTCCTGCCGTTCGCGCCCGGTAGCCGCCGGGCGCGACGCTGCGGCGGTGGTGGCTAGGACAGCGATGGTTGAGACAGTGAGATGCGGTGCGGAAGGGACGTCTGTCGGCGTCGGTGAGAAGCGCCCACGCGGTCGGTCGACATGGACGCCGGCGTGCCACTGCCGGTGCGGAGTAGCAACATGTTCCAACGAGCCGCCTCCGGGCAACTGAGTGCGTGACGAGTGCGCAGCCGCCGCGGTGCCGAGAGCGGTCCGCGTAGCCACAGAGGGGCTGCTCGCCGCGAGGATCTCCTCTGCGGGAGGTCCTAGGCGTACGACACGACGCCGAGTTGCCACGCGGAGTTGCGGGAGCGTGTTGTACGCCACAACACCCGCAACCACGCCGGCCGCTCCCATTAGGAGCACCACGCTTGCCACGCGACGGCCGAGACGTCCGTGGACTGCATCGCCTGCAACGCGATCGCCCGCGGCGGCGCACGCGATCTCCGACGTGGCGCCGTCCATGTACTCCCGCTCTCCGTAGACGCGGTAGATCTCACGAGGCGCACCTCTCATCGCGACCACAGTTGCCGCATCAAGCGTGGTACGCGGGCGACCGGGAACCGGAGCGGGGGTGGCTCCGGGACCCGGCCGCATGCGCACGGATGGGACGCGCCGCGCGGGCGTCCTTGCAACCAACCGCCGGCGTCCCAAGGGACGCTCCTATGAGTGGGGGGAGTGTTCATAGGTTTGTCCCTATGCCCTGTTCCGACCGCGCCTCGATCAACGGGACACGCTCGTTCTCGGCGGCGATCAACTCCCGCAGTCGGGCACGTGCCCGTTGTCCAACCTTTCGGTACTTCTCCGTGGACCATCCGTGGCGGTGACAAAACTCGGCACACTCCATCTGCAGGCCGACCTGGCTTGCGAGCAGGAGTCGCTGGTCATATGTCAGGCCACCGGCCACGCGGCTTATCTGGGCAAGCTCGTCGCGAAGCATCGCGAGATGCTCGACCTCCGCGCGCCTATCTGCGATTTCAGCGGCATGCTCGTGAGCGCCGTCGAGCGGCACCGCCGTCTCGAGTGCGGACTGCATGGGACTGCGCCCGGAGAGCGCCCGCCTGCGATCGTGGATTCTCGACAGAAAGCGTTGCTCGATTACGTTGGCCAGGTGGTGGCGACTCTTGAAGGTCCCGCCCGCACGTGTGCGTGCGATCAGCTCCATGGTGGTCTGGCTGAAGCAGTCCTCCAGGTCCTCCCTGCGCAGCCGAAAGCGGTGCGCGCGCAGCAGCAGATCGCGGCGGGCGAGCGCCACGAGGGCCACCTCCTCAGCGGGATCGGCACGCCCCCGAGCCTGCGATCGCTGCTGCTTGTAGGGCGGCCAGACGGCTCCCACGGTTCGTGTTTGCTGCTCGTTTCGGGTAGACACATGGGGATGTCGCACCCAGTCGCGTTCACACCCCCCTCCCACTTCGCAACGGGCGGCGCCCGCCGATGAGCCTCGACGGGCGCCTGCGCGCACTCGACCGCCATCAGCAGGACAGCCCTCGACTGAGCTTCTTTGCAGCGGTGATCAGGAAGTTCGGCGAAGATCAGGGAGGCCAGCTGGCCGCTCTGGTGGCCTACTACGGCTTCGTGTCACTGTTCCCGCTGCTGCTGGTGCTGGTGACGGTGCTGGGGTTCGTGCTGCAGGGCGACCCCAGCGAGCAGCAGACGATCTTGAAAGGAGCTCTGGGGCAGTTCCCGATCCTCAGCGACCAGCTCAAACTGCACTCTTTGAAAGGCAGCGGCCTCGGTCTGACGGTCGGCGTGGTCGGTTCGCTGCTGGCAGGCATCGGCGTCACAGGCGCCACGCAGAATGCGTTCAACCGCATCTGGGACGTGCCGTTCAAGGACCGCCCCAGCTTCATCCACTCGCGCCTGCGCGGGCTTGGAATGCTCATCCTGCTCGGCTCGCTGTCGATAATTTCCACAACAGCCGCCGGGTTCGTCGGCACCAGTTCGCACTCCGCCCCCGCGGTCCTGGGCGGCGTACTCGTCGCGTTCGCGCTCAACCTTGCGCTGTTCATGACCGCCTTCAAACTCCTCACCGCCGTTGACGTCGGCTGGCGTGAGCTGCTCCCCGGCGTGACGTTGGCAGCGGTGTTCTGGCAGCTGCTACAGAACCTCGGCGGCTTCTATGTGGCTCACGAGCTCAAGCACACCGGGCCTCTCTATGGCGTCTTCGCACTCGTCCTTGGTCTGCTCGCGTGGCTGTACCTTGGCGCCCAGTTGACGATCTTCGCGGCAGAGATCAACGTCGTGCGGGTGCGTCGGCTGTGGCCGCGCAGCTTCTTCTCCGAGTCGCTGTTGGAGGCCGACCGTCGAGCGATGACCGCCTCCGCGGAGGTGGAGGAGCGGGTGCAGGCAGAGAGCGTCGAGGTCAGCTTCGAGGAGGCCGGGGAGCGCCAGGTCAGCCGACCGGATCGCTGAGGTCGCTGTCCTTGACGTGCATGCGTCGCTTGAGCGCGTTCCATGTTCGGGTGAGACCGATCTTGAGACGGTACGCTCGCCCTCCTCGGAGGGACCCTACCCCGCAACCCCGCACCCCAGAGCCATTTCCTGGCCTCCCGCAGCCCCGCCCAAGTTGTCCTTGCGCACGCAACGATCCGCGCTATACTAACTACACTTTCGTAAGCTCATATGGAGTGATTACCTATGTCATCAGCATCTGAGAAGCCCACCATCCAACCTTCCGCGCCAAAGCCCCGCATGCGGCTGATCCCGCTTGACGACACGGTCGTGTTCCCCAACATGGGCATCACCCTCACCATCGACGTGGGCGAGGACGAGCGCGTTGTGCTCGTGCCGCGCCACGACAACGAGTTCCTCGAGGTGGGCACCATCGCCGAGGTCTCCGAGCAGATCCGTCTGCCCGGCGGCGCCCGCGCGGTCGCCATCTCAGGCGAGCACCGCGCCCTGATCGGCGCAGCGCAGAGCGGTCCCGAAGGAGAGCTGCGCGTGGAGGTGGACGAGCGTCCCGACGCCGTTCCCGCAGACAAACGCACCCGCGAGCTTGAGCGCGAGTACCGCGCCACAGTCGAGGAGATCCTCGAGCTGCGTGGCGACGACGGACGCATCTCCGCGTTCCTGCGCGCCATCGCAGAGCCGGGCGCGCTGGCGGACTCCGCCGGCTACTCCCCCAACCTCAGCTACGAGCAGAAGGTGGAGCTGCTGCGCGCTCTCGACGTGACCGAGCGCCTGGAGCTGGCCGTGAAACTGCAGCGCGAGAGTCTCGCCGAGCTGCAGGTTCGCAAGCGCATCCGCGAGGACGTGCAGGAGGGCGCAGAGAAGCAGCAGCGCGAGTACTTCCTGCGCAAGCAGATGGATTCCATCCGCAAGGAGCTGGGCGAGGACGACGCTTCCGTGGCGGACGAGTACCGCACGAAGATCGAGGCCACGCACATGCCCGACACCGTCAAGGAGCAGGCCCTGAAGGAGCTTGCGCGCCTGGAGCGCATGGGCGAGCAGACGGGTGAGTCGAGCATGATCCGCACCTACCTGGACTGGCTGATCGCCGTGCCGTGGGGCAAGACCTCCGAGGAGCATCTCGATCCGGTGGCCGCCCGTGCCGTGCTCGACGCCGATCACGCCGGACTGGAGGACGTGAAGGATCGTGTGACCGAGTACCTGGCCGTGCGCAAGCTGCGCCAGGACCGTGGCATCGAGGCGGACCCCAAGTCTGGGGCCATCCTCACGCTGATCGGGCCTCCCGGCACCGGCAAGACCTCGATCGGCGAGTCCATCGCCCGTGCGACCGGACGCGAGTTCGTGCGCATGTCGCTCGGCGGCGTGCGCGACGAGGCCGAGATCCGTGGCCACCGGCGCACCTACATCGGCGCGCTCCCGGGCCGTCTCGTGAGGGCGCTCAGGGACGCGGGCACGATGAACCCGGTGATTCTGCTGGACGAGGTCGACAAGGTCGGCGCGGACTGGCGCGGGGACCCCTCCGCGGCGCTGCTGGAGGTGCTCGACCCTGCGCAGAACCACTCCTTCCGCGACCACTACCTGGACGTGGAGCTGGACCTGAGCCAGGTGATGTTCATCGCCACAGCCAACGTCGCAGACACGATCCCCGGCCCGCTGCTGGACCGCATGGAGGTGATCCGTTTCGACGGCTACACCTCAGAGGAGAAGCTCGCCATCGCTAAGGGCTACCTGTGGCCGCGTCAGCGCGACCGCAACGGCCTGCGCGAGAACGAGGTGGAGATCTCCGATGAGATGCTGCGCACGATCATCGCCGAGTACACCCGCGAGGCGGGTGTGAGAAACCTCGAGCGAAACCTGGGCACGGTGCTGCGCAAGACGGCGACGAAGATCGCCTCGCGCAAGACCAAACTGAGGGCGCCCGTGAAGATCGACGTGGATGTCGTGCGCGACGCGCTCGGACGCCAGAAGTTCTTCCAGGAGTCGGCCGCAAGGACGGCGACCCCTGGCGTGGCCACCGGGTTGGCGGTCACGGGAGCCGGCGGGGACGTGCTGTTCGTGGAGGCCACCACCATGAAGGGCGGCAGCTCTGGCGGCAACTCCCTGGTGCTCACCGGTCAGCTGGGCGACGTGATGAAGGAGTCGGCCAAGATCGCCCTCTCCTACGTCCGTGGTCACGCTGAGGATCTGGGCATCGACGACAGCGCCTTCGAGAACCGCGAGTTCCACGTGCATGTGCCCGCCGGAGCGATCCCCAAGGACGGCCCCAGCGCAGGCGTGACGATGGTCACCGCGCTCGCGTCGCTGCTGACGGGACGCCCGGTGAAGCACACGGTGGGCATGACCGGAGAGGTCACGCTGCAGGGCCGGGTGCTGCCGATCGGCGGGCTCAAGCAGAAGGTGCTCGCCGCTCACGCAGCGGGTCTCACGGACGTGATCCTGCCGGAGCGCAACCGTGGCGACCTCGACGACATCCCCGAGGAGGTCCGCGAGCAGATGACCTTCCACCCGGTGATGACCGTGCAGGAGGTGCTCGACCGCGCCCTGGAGCCGGCTCGCGATGTCGCGCACATCTCGTAGATGTGAGCCCGTGCCGCTCGAGATCAGGGAGGCAGCCTCCCTGCTCGAGCGGCGCTGGCAGCTCTCCATCATCTACGCAGCTCTCACCGGAGCGCTGCGCTTCAACGAATTCGCCGAGGCTGTCTCCGGCATCTCGCCAAGGATGCTCTCGGAGCGCCTGCGCGACCTCGAGGCGGCGGGACTGGTGCAGCGCAAGGTCATTCCCTCCAGCCCGCCCACCGTCGAGTATCGACTGACCGCCCGCGGACGCAAGCTGGGACCGATCATCGAGGCGATGCGCACGTATGCAATCGAGGTCGGCTGAGTAAGTAATCTTCACGAGCATGAATGCTCATCAGCGGACGACTCGCCTGGCCCTCCTTGCCGGCGTCCTACTCACGGTCATGCTCACTGCGTCCGCGCCGGCGTTCGCGATCCTGTTCACCCAGGAAAGAGAACAGCCGCTGCCGGCAACAGCGCCCGTCAGCATCGCGCCACCAAACCTCAGCGGTCTACCCGCGCCGGGCAGCACGCTCGTCTGCTCGACAGGAACATGGTCAGGCAACCCGCGCACGTTGACCTATCGGTGGCTGCGCGACGGCTCGCCGATCGCCGGCCAGACGACGAGCAGCTACACCGTGCAGAATGCCGACCAGGGCCACGCCCTCTCATGCACCGTGACCGCTGCCAACGAAGGCGGCGAATACGCGCTCTCGGGTCTCCCCACCGCCAGCTACGAAGTTGGGTTCGACACCGAATCGCCGCTCAACTATCTCCCCCAGGAGTTCAAGGAAAAGCCGTTCGGTGAAGCCGGTGACGCGGTCTCCGTCAGCGACGGAACGACGACAGCGGGCATCGGTGCGAGCCTGCAGAGTGGCGCCGAGGTCTCCGGCAAGGTGACTTCCCAGCTCACCGGCCTCGCGCTGAAGGAAATCGAGGTCTGCGCGTATGGAGCCACGAGCCATGCGCGACAGTGTGCGTACACCGAAGCCTCGGGCGAATACACGATCGCCGATCTACCCTCGGACTCCTATCAGGTGGACTTCGAGGCGACCGAAACAAGCGAGAACTTCGCGCCGCAGTACTACAACGGCAAGACTTCGGAAACGCAGGCCACGCCGGTGACTGCTTCCGCGGGGAGCGTCACCGCCGGGATCGACGCGGCGCTTACGGCGGGGGGAAGGATCAGCGGCACGGTGATCGGCTCCGGCAGCGGGCCGCTCGCCAACGTCGAGGTGTGTACGGAAGGCTCCTTCGGCGCATGTGCCACGACCAATGCCGAAGGCAAGTACACGATCACGAACCTTGCAACGGGAAAATATACGGTGGGCTTCTTTCCCGTTTCGCCTTACGCGTTCCTGGAAAGCCTCTACAGCGAATCGGGATTCAAATCTCCGCCACAGTCTGAATTCCTCTACCAGTACTACAACGAAAAGGCATCCTACGAAGAAGCGGATCAGGTGTCTGTGGAAGCCGGCGCCACGACCAGCGGAATCAATGCCGCCCTCGCACACGGCGGCTGGATCGACGGTACTGCCGTCGCCAAGGAATCCGGCTCGCCCGTTGCGAATGTCGTCGTGTGCGCCACGGGCGAACACAGCAACGAGTTCCCCTCCTGCACTCTCACCTCTACGTCGGGCGAATACAAGCTCGAAGGCCTTGCCGAAACCGCCTACAGCGTCGAGTTCATTTCGATCGGCACGAGCATTACCAGCACCGGCATCTATGCACCGCAGGAGTACAAAGACGAAGAAATCATGGAAACCGGCACCCCCGTCAATGTGAAAGCGAACGTGGGGACCGGCGGCATCAACGCAGAACTGGTGGTTGGAGCCAAGATCTCCGGCAAGGTCACGTCGGCGTCCTCCGGCGCGCCGCTCGCCAACGTTGACGTCTGCACGAGCTCTCTCAAGTTCACCACCTGCGATGAAACCACAGCATCGGGTGAATACTCGATCGCGGGCATCCCCTCAGCCGCCTACGACGTGGGCTTCGAACCCCCCATCTCATCGGAATATCTCGAGCAGTTCTACAACGGCAAGCCGAGCAAAAGCGCCGCCACGCCGCTCAACGTCACGCTCGGCTCCACCTACAGCGGCGTCAACGCAGCATTGTCTGTCGGTGGCCGCATCACAGGACTGGTCGACGCGGCCTCCGGCGGTGCTCCGCTCGCCGGCGTCGACGTGTGCGCGTACGGCAAATTCGAAGGCGAATCGATGGAACACTGCGCGCTCACCCAAACTGCTGGACCGCCTGCGAGCGCCACCAGCGCCGCCGTGACGGTGTCGGCCGCCACCGTCAGCCCAGCGATTACGATCGCCAAAGACGTGAAGCTGAACACCAAGACCGGCGCCGTCACATTCACAGTTGCCCTTTCATCGCCGGGCGCGCTCAGCTGGAGCTTCGTTTTCAAAAACGCGGACGTCGGTTTCGTCGACGCGCTCACAGAAGCTGCACCCGCGAGTTCCGCGCGTTCACGATGCAAGACGGGACTTATCAGACACCATGGACGCTGCGTCCACCTCACCGTGCCGTTTGCCAGCGGCAAGGCGGCTGCGTCCGCCGGCATGTTGACGGTCACGCTGCATCCCGGCGCGAAGGCGCTGAAGGCCCTACGCGCGGGTCACGTTCTACATGTGAGCGGCGCGTTCACGTTCCAGCCGTCAGCCGGCGGCGCGCGCATCCGCAGCAGCGTCAGCACGGTTGTGCGGCTGAAGCGCAAACACCGGCGCGGCTAGCTCCGTTGCAGCCCCTCCGCGGGTAGGTTCCTCACCCCCACCATCCCAGCCACCCCGCCCAGCGCCACCAACACCGCAGCCACCGCCAGCCCCAGGTGGAAGCTGTGCAGCGAGGCCGCTTCCGCCGCCTTGCTCAGCAAGTGAGCCTGAGCAACAGGCAGACCGTGAACATCGGGTCTCCCAAGTGGCAGTCGCTTGGCCACCTGCACCGCAGCCCGCGCCGCCGGCCCGAGCGCCACGCCGGACAAGCCTTGCTCCAGCTTCGACGCGAAAGCCCCCGCTACCGCCGCGCCCACTGCAGCCGTCCCCAGCAGACCCGCCACGCGCGCCACCGCGTTGTTCACGCCCGAGGCGATCCCCGCCTCATGCTCGGAGCCGGCCAGCACGGCCGTGGTGAGCGGCGCCACCGTCATCGACAGACCCAGGGCGAACAGCAGCAGGCCCGGCAGCACGTCAGCCAGATAGGCGACGTGCACGCCGATGCGCTGGAAAGACAGCAGCCCGACGGCGGCCACCAACGGCCCTGCACCCATGAACAGCCGCGGGCCAAAGCGCGTGGCCAGCGCACCGAAGCGGCGGGAGAGCACGAACAGGACCAGCGTCACCGGCAACGTGGCCAGGCCGCTGCGCAGCGGCGAATAGCCGCCGATCTGCTGCAGGAACAGCACGAGGAAGAAGAACAGTACGGCCAGCCCCGCATACATGGCGAACGTCTCCACGTTGCCCGCCGCAAAGTTGCGGCGGCGGAACAGCTCCAGCGGCAGCATCGGATCGCGCGTGCGCGACTCCTGCCACAGGAACGCCGCCATCAGCGCCACGCCGCCGA
>Ga0182030_10012781_pt1 | contig 16776 bp, 11 predicted proteins | sample 812S3MmetaG_FD_121299 | JGI IMG/M metagenome (GOLD analysis project Ga0182030, IMG submission 121299) | Permafrost microbial communities from Stordalen Mire, Sweden - 812S3M metaG (Illumina Assembly) | ecosystem: Environmental > Terrestrial > Soil > Wetlands > Permafrost | place: Sweden...
CACCGCTGTATGTTTCAAACTGGGCTGCGGTCGGGGGCGCTCAACCAACAACGCTGATCGACCAGGCCGACATCACGAACGCCGGGCAAGGCAGCCCCTGGAATCATCTAAACGTCTATCCCGCCAACGGCACGTTCGTCAGAAATCCCACCACGGAAGCGATTTACGAAGTCGCTGGCGGCTTTGCTCTCTACGTTGATTCTTGTCAACTACTTGACGGATGTCCAAGTGATGTGACCATAGATCCGGCAGATTTGACCAATGCCGGCGGTCCGTCGCCGTGGAACCATTTATTAAGTGAGCCTGCAAGTAGCACGGTGCTCGAGAGCATTCCGTCGTCAACTTATTGGTTAGACAGTAATGGCTGCTGGGAGAAAACCACGGCCTCATCGAGCGCCGTATCGATTGACGACGTAATGGCTACAGAATTGAAGCCGTGCCAATTATCTTTTCCTCCGTCCTCTGGCTCTCCGGCGCCTACAGGCAGCACTGGCCAATCGAAGATTCCGAATTATGTGCCACACATAAATTCCGTCCGTGGATTCAAGGGCGGACTTATAATCAATGTTCAGAGTCCTGCTTCAGCCTTCACCGGCTTCGTATTTACCTACCGGTATTCCATTGATGGTGGAATCATTTGGAAATCGGAGAGTCACGCTGGGGCGCTCCGAATAGTCGTGAGGAATCTTACCGAGGCGCGAACCTTTAGCGTTGTCGTTCAAGCAAAGTCCCTAAATGGGACTAGTGACCAGTCAAATCGCGTCAATGCGCGAACCCTTTAAACAATTGACCTCCAATTATGTTTCGAGACTGAACCCCACGGACGCACGTTTCTCGCAGAGCGCAGAATTTTAGAAGGAAGTTCACCTGCTGTGAATTATCTCACTAAGTGATAGAACCTAGCAACGAGAGTTTCGTTGCCCATGTTTATGGCATGGATCCTGCTCGCGGCATGTGGTGTATCCACGAGTCCGTCGACAACACGAATTATTTCGACGTCGACGACCACAGCTTCTACTATTCCGGTATTGCCGTCGCCTCTGCTATTGAAGTCCGCGTCGGGCACCGTGAAATATCCAGATAGCCATACACTCACGCGACCGAGGTTCTGCGCTTCACGCTCGCTGCTAACGAGAGCAATGCGCAGAATGGGATTGGCGTCAATCCGAGGATGTTCGAATGTTGACGGACATGAACCGTTTGTAACTATTCGTCGCCGCGGCGAAACACGTCAATGACGAATTTGCCAAACTGAGGAATACAGGCAGCGATCCCGATGCCAATCAAGAGGGACACTGGCACACTCGCCAGATAGGCGAGTACCTTCTCGTATGCGTTCCACTGGTTCGGGACAATCGCTCCGATCGCAGCAATGGTGATGGTGAGCGGAAACAGAATGAGCGTCAAAAACGAAATCGCCACACTACTAATGACCGTGTTCTGCGTCTGAATCTGGTCGGAGAGGTAGCCGAGGTCTCGGCTTACTTCGTCCATCAAATCGTCGAGGTCGTGGTGCTTCTGGAACGAACCGAGGAATTCATTTGCCTCGCTCAATTCCGTGATTTGGTGCCACCACACTTCGGACTTGAAGACAGCGAACCACCGTTCCAGGCTCCGCAAATCGCTCAATCGAGGCGCTTTCCCCGATATAGCCCCAAACCGGTCGGCAATCTCGTTCAGCCCCGACGATTGCTGCAATCCCATGAGGAAGCAGTCGGCGTAAATCGTGTGCACCAATAACTGCGTATACCCACCGACTGACGCGGAAGTCGGGGTCTGTCCGTTGGCCCAATCGAGAAAGGGATCATCACCGAAGCCAGAACCGATTGCAACCACGCCGGCACCATCCTGCGCTATGACGACCGAAACTTCATTGCTGGCTTCAATCACTCCCCCTGCGTCGATTATTCGACGCAAGTGCGACGCAGTGGGAGACGTTGCAGGAGTACCGAGCCACTTCTGGGCCAGGACCCAAGCGTTTTGCATCGACGTCGGCCATTCATGTTCCGATCTAAAGACTGACATCCGTGAGTCATTCATCACGACGAAAATTTCAGTGAACTTTCGAATGCTGCGTTCGGACTCGGCAGATATAAAGTCCGCGCCCAGTTCGTGCAACACGATGTTTGAAAGCTCTTCACTCCATTGGCGAACTTCGGCCATCAGTGAGAAAAGCGGCTGCGACGAACCTGAACCGTGCAGCATCACAAAGAGTCGCGGTCCAGCTTGAAACTCCTTCGAGACGAGCAGCACCTCTATGAATCTCAGTTCGGAGACTCGATCGTCATCTGACGAACAGTCCTTCCAGAATCGCTTGTGGTCCGGGTACAGTCTTTGCTTCACCCGTGGGCTGAAATACTGCTGACGTTGATCAGCGTCGAGCCGCATGGTGGATTGACTCGCACCGTGCTGCCAGGTGAGGGGTAATGGCCCTGATTTCCAACCTTTGAACTCAGGCACCGCGAGGAGGGGTAATTCCGCGATCACGACAAATGACGAACGCTGTACGTTAGTCATCTAAAGAAACTCCGCAATCCCCGTCGTCAGATTCCAATACATGAGAACCCTTTTGCCCCGAACATCACCAATTACGGAGAAGGCACCTGCATCAAGAGTGAATATCTGACCGGAGTGGGATGGAAGATTGATAGCACGCGCAGCGAGAACTCGCACGATGTGGCCGTGTGCGAACACCACGGTTGTGGCTTCATCGTTGACACTTGCAAGGAAGTTGTCAGCTCTGCGTCCAACATCATCGATCGATTCACCACCCGGGCAGCCGTCAGACCATATGTCCCAATTCGGATTCTTTCCACGAATCTCAGCCGGCGTCAGGCCTTCGTAGTCACCATAATTCATCTCCAGAAGATCAGGAGAGGTTGTGATGTCATATTGTCCGTCAACGACAATTCTCGCAGTCTCCATCGCCCTCTCTAAAGGGCTGGAAATGACCCGCACAGGCTCGGGAGCATCGGTGATCAGGAACTTGAACAGTCCGAGCATGGTCTGCGTCTGGTCGCGACCTGCGAAGCTCAACGGAATGTTCGTACGACCGGTGTGGCGACCGATAACGCTCCAGTCGGTGGCCGCGTGGCGGACCAGGATCAATCGCATACTCTAGATTCCTTAATCATCGGTCGACACAGTTCACTCGGTGAATGCCGACAAGGGTAGTTGTTCCAGAAGGACTGCCCGATCGGTGTCGCCGTTCGCGCGAAGTTGCGAGAGCACGGCGTTCACAAGAAATGCATCAGAGGCGTCGTCGGAATTGTTAACGCGTTCATTCGTCAATCGCAGCCACCGCTGTGCCTCCGGTACATTGCCCGCCATCAACTCGAGCTCGAACAGATTCACTGCCGTCTCTCGACGGCCCTGCGTGAATCCAACTTCGCCGTGAAGCGAGTAGGCCCTGCGAAGCTCCGATCTCGCCGTGGCAAAATCCTTCTCCGGCGTCGTGTACGCAATCTCCAAGAGTAAAAGTCCGTAGTACTGGCGCGCAATCGCCTCGGAGGGTATGGCCCCAATCTGAGAACTCCAGTTGAGCACTTCTTTGACGATCTTCATGGCGTCATCCACGCGTCCCACCAGCCGCAATGCCTTCGCGTAGGGAATCAGATAGTGGTGCAAACGCGACGTGTGTTCGCTGAGCGCGATCGACGCCTGATACAGCTCGATCGATTCATTGAGATTGCCCGCGGCCCGCTCAAATTTGGCTCGATTGCGAAACGATCGCGCTTTCACCAAGTCCGAAGTTGAAGTCTCCGCGAGCGACGTCTCGAGTGCCAGATAGTGCTCGTACTGCTCCTGATGCCACTTCGCCAATTTCGGATCGGGTCCGGCCAGTCGCTCATGTTGGCGCATGTGCAGTTCGGCAACGTCAGCGGCGACTTCCACCAGCAACTCATCGTCGTGGCTTGACCCGGCAGCTTCCTCGCACTCCATGTAGTACTCGACCGCCTGTTCGTACTGGTCGCGCATCCGGTAGACGTCGCCCAGATGATTGAGTGCCCAACGTTTGGCGTAGGGCGCTTCCAACGAATTAGCAACGACAGACTCAAGTTGACGAACGGCCGCATCGAGATGACCCGCGAGTTTGAGCGACTCACCCAAGAGCAAAGTTACTTCCGCGAGCTTTCGCGGATCAGGAGAGTTGGACTTCTCCAAGGACTCGACGCAGCGCTGGAATGCGTCAATGGCTTCGCGGAACACTTGCAGGCGGAGCGCTCCGCGCCCGGCCTTCTCAAGATACGGACTCGCCGCGTCGTACTTTCGAGCACGAAATAGGTGCGTGCCGACGAGGGTCTCCCAGTACTCTTCCGGGAACATCGCCTGCTGGCCTTCCAATACCTCGGCCACTCGCGAATGCAGTTTCGTCCTACGAAGTCCGCTGATGGAGTTGTAGACGACATCACAGATCTTGCCGTGCGTGAACTCATAGGTGTCTTCCGTGCCTCGAAGTTCTTGCACAATCTCAATAAGGATGAACCGGTCCAACATGTCAATCAGTTCATCCTCTTCAAGTTTGCAAAGGTCTAAAAGGGTCTCGAAACGAAATCGTCGACCGATGACGGCAGCGGCATTGAGGACGTCTCGTTCCGATTCGCTCAAGAGTCGAAGTCGACTCTCGATCGCGTCCTCAATCGACTTTGGAACCGTCCACTGATTGTCGGGCGAGATGCCGACGAACCACACACCGTCGACCTGTCGAAGCACGAGTTGGTCGCTCTGATCTCGAGTGGTCTCCAATGAGTGCAGGACCTCTCGCACGAAAAGGGGGTTTCCTTCGGTCTCCGCTTCCAGACGGTCAAGAAAGAACTCGTTCGGGTCGAGCGGACCACCGAGGAAGTGCTCGACCAAATCCGAGAGCGCCTCGGGACCAATGGGGCCGAGTGGGATGACGACGCCCGTATTTCCCTGGCGAGTGACTTTCTCGAGGACCGCTCGAAGCGGGTGATCGATGTCGGCCTCTATGACGTCACTGCGGAACGCTCCCAGAAAGACAATGGCGGCCTCTGCCAATCTTGAGAACAGCGCCGACAGCGCGTCGGCACTCGCCGAGTCAATTCGCTCCAAGTCATCGAACACCACCAACACTGGTCGATTCGACTGTCTCGACGCCCCAATGACAATGTTGGCGAATGTGGCGAGCGTGTTGTCACGCTGCGAGATTACGTCCTGGGTCTCTGAATCAAGGCTTGCCGCCAATTGCGCTTCGTAGGAGTTGAAACCAAAAGCTCTTCCCACGAACTCCGACACTGGAACACCTTGACAAAGCTGTCGGATGACCTCTTTGACTGGAAAGAATGAGATGCCCGCATGAAACGGCTCGCACGTGGCCTGGGCGATCTGAAAGCCTCGATTGCTTGCCTCGGCGCACGCCCACTGGGTCAGTGCAGTCTTCCCCGTTCCACTCGCACCGGAGAGCAGGATCTCTCGAATCTTCGGTGACTGTCCAATTGAATCGAGACACTCAGTTATTTGACTCGTCTGGGCCGATCGACCGCACAGTTCAGGAACCACGACGACCTTTGGCTGACCCTCCGACGATCCAACCTCGTTTGGGGGTTCATACTCCCATATCTCAGGTACTCGCTTTACCACAACGCTCCCCCAGTCCGTGGCGTGATGCACGGTCTCTGGTTGACAGAGAACGGTGCATCACGCACTCATTCGTTTTTACTCCAAGGCGTTGCATTTTCAGCCACCAGACCTGAGAGAGTCGAACTTCGTCGCCACTGAGAATTCCAAGAGCGTTGCGCTGATTCGGATCGGGATGTCTTCATCACCGGGGCCGAGTGGAACCTGGATTTCAGTGGCCTCCGCCGTGCCAATCGTGATCCGCTTATTGACGCCCTCTTCCGTTTTCAGACTCGTCGACTCTTTCCAGTGTGATTCAAGAAAACTGCCGTTCGCCGCGAAGAGGTCAACGAAATAGTCGTTCGGTGCGTACTCCCGGGAACCGACACTGGGCAACTCTGCCTCGGGGCCATTCGCACCCGCTCCCAATTGTGGATAGTGCACGCCGATGGTCGTCACCAACTGCTCGAGCGTCCGTGTCGTCAGAAACTCTCGAATACGACAAATCAGACTCTCGTCAACGCCGGGTTCAAGCAGTTCCGATTCGACGTGTCGCAGGAATAACTTGCGAACCGACTCTTCGTCCGTCGACACGTCGGACTCGGGCTCTAGTGAAGCGATTTCACCGTCGGGATCGACGATCAGCTTGATCTGATCAGTGATCTTCGCTCGAATTTCACCAAATCGACTCGTCAGCCAACCTTGCTTGAAGAGCGAATGGGAGAAGGCATTCGTGGACGCCAGCCGATTGTCGTCGCTCATGGATCCGATACCTCGCAGCACTGAGTACGGGCGGGGCCAATCGCCATCATCGTTCTCGCCCGAGGTAATGGCGCCGGTCCGCCAAGGTTGGTACACCGACAGACTGATGATTCGCTCCCAGTCTTCGAATTCGTCGAGGCGCCGATTGATCCTGCCGACGTCGGCCCGGAGACATTCCAACGCTTCAATGCGATTTGACTCTCCAATTTTTTGGCGCAAATCTTCGTCAACCGCACGTAACTCAGCGCGCAATCCAGCCATTGCCTCTCGGATCAAGCTGAGAAGCGTGACGAAGAGAAGCCCGATCAACGATGCGATGCCGGCAATCGGGCTGAAGACGAATGACAACACGCCGCCGGCGACTGCAGCGATACCGCTCCCGCCGAACAGAATTCTCCGCAGTCGATGTCGACTCTCATCACGGATGGTGTTGGGATCTTGATACTTGGCCGGACGCTTCCAGAACTGCCACCAATGATGCTTCTTGGTCATGGGCGTGGAGGCCACTTCGTTGACGTCGTTGCCATCGGTGGCATCGTGGACTGCATCGGGAGACATCCGAATGCTCGCTTCGAGCGCCTTCTGCCATTGGGCTTGAATCGCCTCAATCTGACTACGTATCTCCGAGAGATAGTCGACCGGTCCCTCTTTCGCGGCCACCGCCCCTGCATGGCTGGCGTCAGTCGCGACCGCCGCGGCCGCAGAATTCTCGCTGGCAAGTTCGCTTGACGGCTCTGATGTCGCCGACGAGACCTCAGGCGTCACGTTGGTGTCGGCCACCGTACTCGAGGTATCCGGTCCTGAAACGGGAACCCTCTGATCCTTAACAACCTGGGTGCGAGACGAGGCGATGGGCGTCGTCCCTTCTACGTGCGGGGCCCACGCTTCACCCCAGTCGAGCGTCGATCCATCCATGAGAGCAAATGACGTCTTCCACAGGCTCGTCCACAGATCGTTCACGGGACCCTCTGAAATCATTCTGCGGGTACGCAATGGTTGCGAACCGTGCGAGTCGGCAATGATCGAAGTTGGTGAATCCACTGTCTCTCGCCATCGAACAACACTCGACTCTCCAGGAAGGTTCTTTTCGACCCACGTAGCCATCCAGTCGTAACTCGTCTGGAGCACGTGTTCGAACGCTTCGGCGGGGCGACGTGAGATCTCTTCGACCAAGAAGTGCCAAGATTCCCGAAGGCGGTCCAAGAGCGACACCTTCGGTTTTGAAGGCATAGCGAGCACAATTGGCTCAGTGCGCCGCAGCGCCTCTCGTGACTCTATGAATCGCGTGGCAATAGCCGGGAGCAGTGGCGTGATGTCGATCCGATCGAACCGATTTCCTTCCGGTCGAGGCACGGAGTCGTCGTTCCCCACGACGTCCAGGAGTTCCCGAACTAAAACAGGAATCTCGAGAATCCTGGTGAAAGATCGACCGAGTACCACCGCACCTTCCTCTGGACGAAGGTCACCGAACAGTTCCGCAATCACTGCGTCGGAACTTCGATTGGTCGACCGCTTCCAAAGATTCCCCAGGGCTGCGATTGCGTCGGCCACGTGCGGGCCGACCAGTTCGTGCGTCATACCTGAAACCAGATTCGGCGCGCTGCGATCTTCGGGAGCCCAGTACACGACGTAGGGCCAATAGGCGTCAGCGACCAGGTCCAACCTCGCGCCCACGGCGTCAACGACCAGGAGCCGGGTATCAAGCCGACGCTGATGTTCCGTCGCCATCGTCGAGAGTCGATCTCGGACACTTGACGCGACTGCGTGGCCCGCAGCATCTGACAGTTCATCGGTCGTCGGGCTTAAAGTCAGCCAGATCCCCGTGATCGACTCTGAGTAGTTGGCGAGGATGTACTCCGGGGAGTTTTCGACCACCGCACCCGATTGGACGTATCGGTACCTCGTCTGGTCGGAACTATCGGGAGCGTCGCACCAAAGAAATGGCTCGATCAGGTCGAGACGACTCCATTGACAAAGGATTTCAACAACCTCTTCGGCTTGTGTCGAAGAGGCCGCAATAACGGCCAGCATGTGACCTACTATTCCGACGGGTTGAACGCCGGAGTCCCGGACGAAATATCAGACAGAAGTTCTTTAATCGACTTCGCCATCACGTCACGCAACTCCCACGCACGATTGAACTTGTCGAAGTTGGCGTCTTCCACAACAATTGCGTTGAGGTCTGTTTCGATCGTCTCGAGACGACTGTTGAGTTGCTGTGTCAGCGCTGCTGCGCGTTCCTCGCTAGTGCCCGTGGCCGTGCCCGCCAGTTTCGGATCGGGCGTGATGGTTTCCTTGGTCTCGGAGACAACACCGGAATTGATCCACGAACCGAGAATGGACTTACTCTCCATTCCAAGGTGTCCTAGCATCTTGTAGGCTTCGAGTGATTCGAAGTCGCCGGACGAGACGTCCAAATACGCGAGCATGAATGACTCCATCAGCGACGCGAAGAAGTTATGCGTGTTGTCGACATCCGGGTCGAGCAACGGGCAGGGAAACTTCAGGTCGCCCGAGGGTGAACTAATTTTGATTGCGGTCTTGCCCGCCGAATCGTGATAGGCCGTGATATTCGCGTCAGATATGTAGCCGAGGAGACGCGCAATCTGCCATCCCTTCGCCATCTCGGTTTGCACCGATGGAGCAAGTGGAATGAACGACGGAAGCGTTCGTGCTCGCCGGCAAACCCAGAATTCCTTTCGGCTCTTCTCTGCACCTGACTCCCTCGCCCATTCTTGGGCCATCGGCTTCATGATTGAATCCATCACGACCGGGTGTACGAAGGTCATTATGAATCGGGCGATCTCAACCTCTGAGCCAGGAGCGTTGGGATTGAAGAGGTTGTCGACTTCGTCGGGCAAGAATCCGGCATTGACCAAGAGATCCTTCACGTCTGCGGCCTCATCGTATGCAGGGTTCATCGGAATCTGGCCGATTTTTGGCACGCTCTTGACTTCTTCTTCGCCGTGAAAGTATCGCAACGCGTCAGTATTGAAGTTCACCATTGGCTCCGACATGGCGACGGCGACCTTCAGTTCATTGACGAACTTGCGACGGCGTGTCGCGCCGTCCTTCGCCGCCTCGTCGTTCAGATAGCTCGCCATCGTCTCATTCGTAAATTCGGCGATGCCAGTGCGCGTGTTCATCCACGTCCGCGCATCGTCCAAGAGCTCATCTAATGAAAAGTGAAGGGAGAAGCGAGCCTTCTTCGCCACGCTTGACTCCTCGGCACGGAGATCTCGATTCTTCGGAACCCACCGGTCGGTCTCAGTGATTCGCACTTGCCCCTTGGCATCGAACTGGGCGGTCGACCAATTGCCTCCAGTCTTAGTGTCAAACCCACCAATGACTTCTGCACACGCCGCGACCAACGCATCGCCGGGACTGCTCTGATGCAGTTGCTTCACCAAAAGTGCATCAAACGACGCTTCAAATCCTTCGTCGCCATCAACGTCTAGTAAGTATCGCTCGTTCGGGGCCGGATAGAGTCGAAGCGCAACCGGGCCAGACGACCAACTCTCAAACAGGGTGCGATTGGCCAGCTCATTGAAAGCACCAACAAACTCCTCCTTGGCCCGCTCGATTTCGTCGGTGAGTGGACGTACGAAGTCGGCAACGAAGTCAATAATCAAATTGTGCGCCACAGTGCGAGAGTCAACTTCCAGTCGTTGCGAAAAGATCTTGCGCAGATTCGCCAAGAATTGCGTGGGCTTCGTCGAGTTCATCGTCAACGATTCAACCTTGTCCAGCACATCGAAAATCTTGTTGGTGTCAGCGCTCAACGCGGCAGAGTTGTTCGTGATCTCCGCGTTCTTGTTGACGAGCTGGGCACTCGCTTCTGAGAGATCATCATCGAGTTGCTTTAAGTAGAAGTGCGTCTCGGGCAATCCAACAACGGCGATCCTGCGGACCGTTTCATTCAACAGCGCGATTCGAACAACCTCAATCCAGCGCTTCACCCTTCCCGTCAGGTCATTTAAGACGTCCGCCTCGATCTTCGGCGAATCGCCCTGGAAGTCCTCTCGGAGGTTTTTTTGCCACTGATCCGACTTCCACTTCTTCGTTTCATCGCCCTTTTTCGCGAATCGCTCGATTATCGCTGCCTCGAGACTCTTGGTTCGTGCCACGATGCCCGAGTGGTCACGGAGCGCATCCAAGACCTCATCGTTGATCACTTTGGCGCCATTTTCGTCGACCGCATCCCTTTCGAGAAGGCCACAACGGTGGGCGAAATCGCGTGCTCCGCTCTCGACCTCATCGCGATGGCGTAGCAGTCGCTGTTGGAGATCGGCGTCGCTCTGGGTCAGCGAGAGCGTGAGGGCGCGAGCGATCCGCTCACTTCCGTACTCCGTGAATGCGCGCCGTCCGAGACTGACCGCGGCGTAGGCGAACGACGAGCCCACCTGTACGTCGGAGGAGTTCACGTCTCGACGCGACTTCGCGATGAGTTCCACAGGCGACGAGAAGGCCGTGTAGTTGATGATGACTTTGCCAGTTAGATAGTCACCAATCTGTGGGTTGGTCAGGAACGCAGCCAGACCCCGCGCCGTCGACCTGAAGATGTCATCGGGAGATGACAACACAATCTCGCTATTACGCGAACCCATAATGAAGTTCACGTTGGCCGTCCGATTGCCAGTCACCGTTTGCGATGAACCCGCGCGACTCAGAATGTGGTCGTCGCCAACGGAGACAGCGCCCTCATGTTGATTCGCCGAGATCAACTCGCTGAAGCCCGCGAGCGTGTTCGGAGCGATGCCAGTGCGTGCTTCCGCCGGGAGCGTGGAGAAGATGTCAGCTGGATAAAGAACAGTGAAGTGCTGGCTTAGAAACTCGTTTCCAGCCGTTGCGTGGCCCCGGAGCAGTAACGAGATGTCAAGGAGCATTCCAGCGCCGGCGCCGCCGCCGAGCGATGAGATCAGCCCGACGACCGGCGCTGCGGAAGCAACGGCGCGCTCTCCCATCACGGTGGCCAAGCGATTGAGCTGTGCCGAAGCTTCGCTGCCTGACATCTTCAGAATCGCTTGGTCCAGTCGTTCGCCGACGTCAGCCAAGTTGGCCATCGCGATTACTCGGCCCACGGCGCGGCGTTGACCGGCGCCGAGCCAGACAGGACCCCAATCGTGTGTGGGGTCGGGCCTCCATCCAGCCAGTGCTTCGACTTCATCATTCAGCGTGCGGGTGTAGGCGGAGAATTTAACGCCAGTCTTTGCGAGTCCCAGATAATGCTCCGCATCGTGCAGCTCGTGGGCAATATCGCCTTGACCGTCCTCGACGAGCTGTGGGGCGTCGATGTGCAGGAACTGCCACGCGTCAGGTATGCCTTCGGTCCATCCGTAGCTCCTTAGTCGCGATTCAAGTTCGTCCCAGAGGAAACGCAGCGTGCCCCCCCCTGATCCACCAACGCCAATGAAGAGACCCTTTGTGAGCACCCTGTCCCGCTTCCCCTACTGGATATTTAGAAGTCCATTTCCCCGCTGTCGCCGAGCGACAAGGTCTGGTCAGGACTTACAACACTTTGATCTGATCCGACCGAACCCTCAGGCAGCCTATCGAAATCAGTAATACGCGCCGAGAGTTGTCGAAAAGCACTGTTCACCAGCGGTTTCATCAACCGGGAGGCGGTCCCGCTCACCAAGAATACGGTCAGTTCGCCCGACACTGTTCGACTCAGGACAACATCGTCCTCCATCTCTGACGCCGCGGTCCTCGCGACACTGGTGACGCGAAAGGCCCACAGACCGGGTATGGCCAATGAGGGCATTTCCTGTTGTCCGGGACGATATTCGGACTTCGAACCGCGAAGGGAGCCGTATACAAACGCGCGGCCTTGGACATCGGTGATCGTGCCAGAGAGTCCGTCGACGAACGTACGCACGATTTCGCCGAAACCGCTGCCATAGCCGGCATGGAACCGGTACTCCTCAAAGCCAAACTCATTCACCGGATCGGGAAAGCCCGAGCCCACCAGGTTTTCTACCGACGGTTGGGCGAGTTCGACCGGACTCTCCGGTAATCCAGGTTGGAAGAAACCAACACTGTCGTCAGAGAAAGCAACCGAGTACGTCTTTGCGCGAAGTTCTTGGGGCGAAGGCTGAAATCTTCCGGTGAACTTGTTAATGAGTGCACCGACGACGAGGAGCAACAGTGCGCCCAGCAAAAGCAGTGCCAGCAAGACGACAATGCTCTTGCCGACGTTGAGTGGCTTAACCGCGACGAAGGACATGTGGAGCGTGACGGGCTGGAACTGATCGTTTGGATTGCCCCTCACCATCACTGTCACGCTTTGACTGACGAAGCCCGATGCCACGGTCGACATCGTCGACGTAATCTCAACGCGTTTGGTCTGGCCCGGTTTTACGCTCAGACAGGTCGCGAGTGAGGAGGGATCGGGCGCGATGGCGCTATGCACTTTGAGCGGTTGGGCAACAATATTGTGCACGCCGACCACGTAGAAACATCCAGGGACGCTCGAGCCCGTCACGTCGATGCGGCCAATGGTTTTCGTTGTCGGAAGCAGCGACGGCAGTTGATCGTTCACTAATCGCACTAGTGGGAAGTCGGCCGGAAGTGGCGCCTCGACCGTTTGGAGTCCGCTGACCGGCACGAGTTCGTTCTGCGGACCGAGCACCAGATCGCCCGACATCGCAATTTGCAACGTCGGGTACGGCAAGTTGTTGACGAAGGTGAAACCGTAGCGGCCGTCAGACGACGGAGTGAGCGTCAGCGACGTCGATTGACGATTTGCGGTCGCGCCGGCACCGGACACGCTCGCGGTCATGCCCAGGGTTCTGACGCCCGCAACATTCGCTCCGTTCGAAGAGTTGACGAGCCCAATCGACGCCTGATCGGCTTGCGGGCGTCGAACTAGTGGTGTGCCACTCACCACTTGGGGCGTCAGGTTCGAGAGGAAGTTGACGGCGTAGTACACCGACCGGGGCTGGGTTCCCTTAGGTGCAACGAAAGTCAGCGACCACTGTCCTCGGGCGCTCGAAAGGTCACTCACTGACGCAGTAACGTCAAGGGACCCCGGCGAATAACTCTTGGTCGCAATGGACAGTCCGCCATAGGTGATGACGGGGTGATTGGCGTCCACGTCAACGGTCCCACCGGGTCCCTTCAATCGAAGGATGAGGGTGCCAGACTGAGAATCGGTGTCCGCCGCGACGTGAAAGGCCGAAAGCCCCTCGTCGACCCAGACCTGGCGATCGGCGGGACAGTTGGTCGCCGTGCTTGCACACTCGACGACCTTGCTCGGTACGCCAGGGATGGCCGGGTTGAGAATGCTCGTCAGCGCGAACAGGAGGAGCGGCGGGTCCGAGACCGAGAAGAAGGCCCCTGACTGGGTCGATATTGATCTCCCACAACTGGACGTCACGTCGTTCGCACCACCGATGGCGTACGACTTGAGCTCCTGCTGGCCACCCGAACTCATTCCTCCCGGGCTGGAGAGTCCTATCGCGAAGGTGAAGACGTTGTTCGACGCCAATAAATCGGGTGGTCCGCCGGGTCGACACATCTGTGCCACGGCGGCGGCGGTCGTGACGCCGCCCCCGAGATCGATTGCTCCGTCGGTAAACCAGAGCACTGCTCGGCAAATGTTGGGCGCCGTGGTCGCATTGTGTTGCAACTGCGAAAGTGCCGTCGTGAGCGCTATCGGAAAGTTCGTGGTGGGACCGTTGTTCAGGCCTCGAAACTCTGCCGCTTTACGAATCAGACTCGACGTGGAACGTTCATTGAGTGTGGTCCACGGGGCGACGATCTGTACATCATTCGAAAAACCGAGCAACGTGATTTCGACCTTCGCACCTTCGCTGCTCGCGATACTTCCCAACTGCTCAATAGACTCTTGGAGTGCCACCACACGTGAATTATGTGGATCGCTTTGATGGAGGCTGCCCGACGTATCAACCAACGCGACGAACTCAACCTCGTGATTCTGCGCAATGCATGCCTGAAGATTCTGCACGGCGGTCGCAACTGGGGCACTCGCTGCACCGGCATCGGTCCCCTGGAAGAAGACGAAACCGAGAACGGTTCCAGCGAAAAGTACCGATGCCATGAACATTCGAGTTATCGAGTGCGATCGCAATGACATCTAGGAAAGTCCAATCGCGATGACAACGGCGCAGGCGAGTCCTACGAGCACGGTGAGGATGCTAACCCAACGGGCAGCTCGAAGCATGAAGAGGTGAGGAATCGGATCGCCGGTCGTCGATTCGTACCTCTGACAGGCGCGCCGAAAGAAACTCAACGCCGGATAACTGACCAATAAGACGGTGAGGTAACCAATCAATCCTGTCCACCATTTGTCCAGTACCAGGCCCACCATTGGAACAATGAGGCTGGCAAGCGCCAGTAGGAATAGGCGGTTCACCAGCGGCGCATTGGCCGCTGGCTCATCGGTCTCTGTCTCCCAGGTAGAAGAAGCGCTCGATGACAGTTCGTCGTCCATAGTGCTCATGGCGTTCTAAAACTCCATTCCATCCGAGTCGGTCAAGGATTCATTTCTACTCGTATCGGATTGAGCGACATTGGATGTCGATGAGGCACCTTTGATGGCCATTCGAGCTTCACCTAACTCACCCGAGGATTTCACCTTGGCCAGTATGACAATAAGAATCCACCCAATGAATCCAGTGAACGCACTGAGCGCAAAACCGAAGTGCGGCGAAAGGCCACGACTACGAGCGAGGTAATAACCACCGGTGCCAAAGACGATGACGAAACTCGCAATGCCCACAAAAACGAGGAAGATAACGGAATCAGTGATCGCTTTCATTTCATGGTCGATCCTTGAAGCGCCACAGATGACCTTCGACAACAGAGTTCGTCATGATGCAATCCTCGTCTGTTCGGCCATTGCCGTCAGTGACCCAACGCAGCCAAGAATCCCGGCGGCAACGGAAAGCCAGAATCCGATTCCGATGGAGACGGCAAGGTTCTTGCCGGCGGAACCCAGGAGCTGACCCAAACGAACGCGGCCAATACTCGAGGCCGCGCCGTACGCCACGAGACATCCAAAGAAGAGAGTCCACGCAATCGCCGCGACGGCGAGGAAGGAAGTCATGGGCAACCAACGTCGCGCGATGGTCGCGAGACCCCACACCACGAAGGTAAAGAGGAGAAAATTCCCGGCCCACGGAATGATCCAGCCCTGCAGATTGAACGATCGACCCGCAACACTGCTGGACATCCAGGGTGAGTAGCGCCCAGCGAAGGCCAGCAGAAGTGCCGACAACATAATCGCGTGACTCCAGTTCGACCGTAGCCACCCCATCGCCGAAGCAGCAGTCGTTTTGATGTTCATCACCTGGTAACCACGACCAAGACAGCTGTACAGAGCGAGGCTGACCATCACAGTGCCGATCCACGCACCCGGACCGGCACTCACGGCGAAGAGGAACCTATGAATTCGTATGGGCATCAGATACCGCGGTACGAAGCTTCCGGCCAACTCTGAGGTGAGCAGGACGAAAAAGAACGAAATCATCAAAATGCTTAGTGGTACGACCGCATAGGAGTGCGTTCGTGGCGAATTCGCGAAAGTCTCCACGAGCACGATGATAATTGAGGCAGCGAGCAAGAGTTCACAGATAAGGATCGCCGTGGAGAAATAATTCAACGAATATGACTTGGGTTTGCCAAAACTGGCGACATTCAGCCACGAAAGTCGAAGTGAGATCCCGACGAGAAGCAACTCGACGACAATGAGCGGAGCCCTATTTCTCATGAGCCCTCCGCCTTTCGCCCGGTATCCGGTATTTGCAACGAACAGTTCATTGATGGATGATTCACTCGCGCCAGATATATAAGCGAAAGATAGCATCGGGCCGGCTCAAGGCAACTGAACGATGTACAACTGTTCTCAGACGAGTCGAGCTGTCGCATTGTAGGTTCTGCAGATATGAGGAGTCGATCGTGACAGCATTCGTCGGGGCGGATTGCCAACAAGCGGATTGCCAACAAATGGTGGAGAAATTACTTGGCGCCTTAGGCGAGGTGGTGACTGGCAACGGACCTCGAATGATTGCCCTGTCGGTCCCGAGCGGGGAAGGCAAAACCCGTGTCGTCCAAGAGTTCTATTGTCGGCTCGCGGCGGCTCAAACCGCACCTCGGTACTGGCCGTCGGCGCTGGCCGACGAGTCTGACTGGAAGACCGGCCGCAAGTTGCTTCGCGTGCCGACCTTCTCACCCGAGCCCAAGGCGAAGATGCCGTGGCTTTATTGGTCAGTCTCGTGCTCTTGGCTGTTCTCGTTGGCCCGAGAACAGCCAAGAGCTGCATAAACCGTGTCTACTTTTTCTGGGGAACCTCAAATCACGGCCCTGACACGCCAGGATATCGAGACTCAATCGTCGCGTAAGACTCCAAGGAAGCAAGGTGGCGCTACATTGTCACGTTCTAAGAAACCACCTGCCAAAGAATCCAGTCCGGTA
>Ga0182030_10012782_pt1 | contig 16775 bp, 14 predicted proteins | sample 812S3MmetaG_FD_121299 | JGI IMG/M metagenome (GOLD analysis project Ga0182030, IMG submission 121299) | Permafrost microbial communities from Stordalen Mire, Sweden - 812S3M metaG (Illumina Assembly) | ecosystem: Environmental > Terrestrial > Soil > Wetlands > Permafrost | place: Sweden...
CGCAAGCTCGTCGGCTCCGGCGCCATCGCCACCGTGCCGGGGCGCGGCTACCAGTTCGTGGCGCCGGAGACGGCGACGCCGGCCGCCGCGCCGCTTCCGGCGCCGGCGAAGCTAGGTCGGCGGAGACTAGTCTGGCGCTGGGGCGCGGCCGTCGCCGCGGTCGTGGTGCTGGCGCTCGCGGGCTGGTTCACGTTCGGCCGCGCGCCGACATTTGCGAACCCGCCCGTGTTCGCCGCGATGCCCTTCGCCGCCGTCGGCGACGATCCGCTCGCCGCACAACTCGCCGCGGGAGTAACCGCCATCATCGCAACCGATCTCGGGCGCATTCCCAGCCTGCGCGTCATTGCCGATTTGAAGACGAGCGCCTACGCGCGCACGCGGGCCGATGCGCGCCAGATCGCCCGCGACCTCAAGGCCGACTATGTTCTGACCGGGGCGGCGAAGCGAGACGGCGACAAGGTTGAAACCAGCGCAACGCTGACCGATGGCGCGACCGGCGAGACGCTTTGGGAAAACCGTTGGCGCGCAGCGGTTAGCGACGATCTCATCGCTTTTCAGGCCGAGGTCGCCGACGGCGTCGCTTTGGCGCTCGGCCCCCGGGCTTTCCTGGTGACGAGAGGCCCTTTGCCAGCGCTGGCCGCCCGCGCATCGCACATCCCCTGATCGGTCCGCGCCGTCACGGGCTGGCGGCTGGACCCGGCGGTCGCGGCGCGAACACGAGCTTCTGGTAGACGAGGCCGATACCGATCAGCGCCGCGCCGAGGCCGAGGAACGACACGGCGCGGTACATGCCCTCCAACCCGCTGAAGTCGATGAGAAACACCTTCGCCGTCGAGGCGAAGACGAAGAACGCCGAGGCGAGCCTGACCTCGCGCGCCCCGCGCCGGACGCCGTAGACCAGCAGCGCCAGCCCCAAAAGCAGCCAGACCGCCGAATAGGCGTAGAGTTCGGAATCGAGAAAGGCCTTTTCGATGTCGAGCCGTGGCCCCTGGAACACGCGCCGGGTCTCCAGCGTGACATAGGCGAAAATCCACAGGATCGCTGCGACTCGCGTCTCCCCCCGCTTCGACCGCGACGCCAGCGCCACGGCGAGCGCCGCCGGGACGAGATAGCCGACGAGCAGGGCGTTCCAGATGATTCCGTCGCCGACCCTGCGCCCCGACCACAGCGGATTGGCGAGCCCCGCCAGTCCCGCCAGTCCGACGAGGACGGCGGCATAGAACGCGAGCCGCGACCGTCCACGCCAGCCGACGAAATCGAGCGCCAGCGCCGCCAGCAGCGCGAAGGTCGCGTCGATCCCAAGTTCGACGACGGTGAAGTCGCTCCAAAAGTCGATGCGCGACCCGTGCGTGAGCACCCGCGCTTCGAGAAACACGTAGCCAGCCGCCAGCAAAGTCGCGAGCCAGCCCGCCCCCTGGACATACCAGCCCGGCCGCACGCCGCGCGCCGCCACGGCCAGCGCTCCCGCCAGAAGCGCCGGCAATAGATAGGCGATCAGCAGCGTATTGAAGACCGGGCCGCCCTCGACGTCTTCGCCGACAAGAAACGGGTTGTGGACAACGAGCAGGCCCACAGCGGTGACCAGTCCCCCAAGCACGCCCGCTGCCAGTGAGGCGTAGCGGAACACCGGATTGGCGCGCGCCGCGTCGAGCCGCGTCAGCACGATGGCGAAGCCGAAAGCCGAGACCGCCTGAAGCCCGAGTTCGACAAATCCCGTGCTTGGCTCGAACGGGTCGCCGTCGTTGGCGTAGTGCCGGACCTCGAAGAAAACCAGGAAAGCTGAGAACAGCACCGCCAGCGCATCGGCGATGCGCACCGGCGTATCTTCGCCGCGCTGTCGCATCAGCCGCGCGGCATAGCCGAACGCGACCGCCGGGACGCCGTAGCCGACCAGCAGCCAGTTGAATATAGGCGTCGCCGACAGGGCGTCACCGACCACGCGCGGCTCCCAGGCGAGCCGGGCGCCGACCAGCACGCCGATCCCCGCCACCGCCCAGCGCAGCGCCGAAAGATCGAGCCGCACTGCGACATAGGCCGTCCCCAAAGCCGAGAGCGCCAGCGCCACCGTCAACAGCCCGCCGTCGAGCGCGAACACGAGCCCGGAGGCCAGCGCGCCGATGGCCCCGGCGGCGAAGGCGCCGAGCCCGAGCGGAAACGCCGCCCCGCCGAAGGTCAGCCGGCGCTGGAACAGCCGCGCGGCGCCGACGAATGCAGCCGCCAGCAGAGCTGCGACCGTCGCCATCTCGGCCGAGGCGGCGCCTCCGGAGAGCCGCACGTCGGCGATCATCAGCGCCGCCAGCGGCGTCACGGCGGCGGCGCCGGCGAGCAGCGAGGCCGGCAAGTCCGCAAGCCGCGGGGCGCTCAGCAACCGCGCGGTCGCCAGCGCCGCGACGCCAAGCGCGACGATCGCGGCATAGGTGACGAAGCTGCGCACATCCATCGGCGCCGGCCAGCGCCACTGCGACACCACGCTGACGAGATCGGGCCGCGGCCCCGCCGTCGCCGCCGGCCATATGCAGAGCACGCCGAGAACGAATAGCCCCGCGACCGGGGCGGCCGAGGCGGCAGGCGAGGCCCGCCCGCCGGCGACGGCGAACACAGCCGGGATCAGCGCCGCGACGGCGAGCCAGACCCCGCCCGGCCCGCCGAAATCCGGCGCCGCTTCGAGCAGTACGACGCCGGCGACGCCATGCAGCAGAAGCGCCCCGAACGCATAAGGGTCCTGCGCCGCCGCCTCCTCGGGCGCGTCGCGATTGGCGAGCACAGCGAGAAACAGCGCCGCCAGCGCCGCATGGATCGCCAGCGCGACCAGCGCCGCCGGATAGAACGGGCTCGACGGCGTCTTCGCCGCGGCGTCGAACAGCAGCCAGCACCAAACGAGCCCGCCGGCGGAAGCGGCCAGCGCCAGCCACAGCCAGCGGCGCAGCCGCGCCATCGTCTGATTGGCGACGCCGACGACCGCAAGGTAGAGCACGACGGGCCAAGGCGAAGGATGATCGGACGAGACCAGCAGCGGCGTTCCCAAGGCGCCGAGCAGCCCGAGCGCCGCCAGCGCCGGCCCATGCAGCGATGCCAACACGAGCGCGGCGAGGCTCACCAGCCCCAGCGCGATGAAGGCGAAGGTCGCGTCGAGGAAGCCGTAGAGCGCGTGCGCGGCATAGACGCTGGCGAAAGCGCCGACGACGCCGGCGCCGGTCAGCGCGGCCGGCGCATTGGCGCGCGCGGCGGCGCTGTCGGGCGCGAGCGCGCCCTGGCCGCGGCGCAGGATCTCGCCGACGACGAGCAGGATGCCCGAAACCGCAAGCCCGGCGCAGATCCGCGCCGCGGGACCGAACAGCCCGGTCTCGATGGTCCAGCGCACCAACAACGCCGCGCCCAGCGCGAGCGCGACGCCGCCGACCCAGACCGTCCAGCGCGCGCCGAGCCTTTCTTCGAACGATGGCCGGGGCGCTCGCGGCGGCGGCGGCTCCGAAGGCGGGGCGGGCGAAGTCTCCACAGGCGGCGGCGTCGCCTCGGCCGGCTCCGGCGAGCCCCACGTCGCAAGCTGCGCCGGCGCCTCGCGCGCGGGCTGGACGGACGCCGCCTCTGCGACCTCCTGCGGCGCCGCTGCCGCTGCAGGCGCCCCGGCAGGCGATCGGCCGCGGAGCTCGGCCTCCAAATCGCCGATCCGCCGCATCGCGGCCGCGAAATCGCTTTCCAGCACGCGCAGGCGCCGGCGCGCGCCGAGCGTCAAGAAGAAGCCGATATGGCCGAGCAACGCCAGCGCGATCAGCGGCGCCGCGAACAGCAGAATGAAAAACGTCTCCATGCCGCATTGTCGCCCGGCCGGGGCGGATATTCAATTATACAAACGCGACCTATTGAATAAAGGACGCGTTTACTTCCACGCCGCCAGCGCCTGCGCGACGATCTTCTCGCCGTCGGCCCCCTTCTCGAAGGTCAACTTGGCGATGCGGTCGTCGTCGAGTTGCATCGGGAAATCGAACCAGCCGCGCTCTGCGATCTCCTGCACGTTGCGCGCAATGTCGGAATCGCCGCGGTTGAGCCCGACCAGGAAGTAATTGTCGCTGATCTTGACGCGCACGCCGGTCAGCGCGTCGACCGCGGGCGGATCGTCGCGCCGCATCAGCGGCAACGCGATGTCCTTGACGCCCTTGATCGGCGAGCCGGGGTCGAAGGTCACGCGCAGGTCGATGGTGTGCGAGGCGGGCAGGTTCGCGTCGAAGTTCTTCCGCAAGATCATCGAGGCGTGCATCTTCAGATCGGGAATGTCGATGTCCGACTTGACCCCGATGGCCGCCGGCTGTCCCGGCGGCGCCGGCACGATCGACCAAATCGCATTGCCGACGCTGATCTGCGGCTTCGCCGCGTCGGCGACGGTCGCGACCAGCATGGCGGCGCGGCTGGCGATCGGGATCGTCGAGGCGGCAGAAGGCGCTGCGGTCGGCGCGGCGGCGGCGGGCGGGCTTGGCGCCGCGCTCGGCGGCGGACTTTCGGCCACGCTCGGCGCCGGAGTTGGGACCGCGCTGGGCGCAGCGGCCGGCGCGGGGCTCTCGGACGGCTCCGGGCTAGGCGCCGGCGCGCTGGCGTCGGCGGACGGCGTCTCCGGCATCGCCTGCCCGACCCGGTGCGGCGATTTCTCCTGGTTGGCCGGCGCCGCGGCGAGCGGCGTATCGACCGGCGCCGGCACGCTGATATCCTGAAGATCCGAGCGATGCAGCAATGCGTAGACGGCGATCAGGCTGACGAGGAAGCCCACGGCCACCGCGCCGCCAGCCCACGCCCAAGTCGGGATCTTGCGCTGAACCACGCCGTTGAGAATCGGCCGCGCGGGCTCGCGCGCATCCCGCTCGGCGATCCCGCCTAGCTGCGGCGCCGGCGTCTTTTCCTCCGGGTTGCGCGCGGCGGCGCCCAGCACCGGCTGCAGCTGGTCTTCCTGCGGCGGCGGCGGCTCGGCGCCGCCGAGCAGCGGGGCCGCCTTGAACGGCGCGGCGCTCGGCAGCCCCAAGCTCGGCGGCGTCGCGCGCGGCGGGGCCGCAGGCGCCGGTGGAGACAAAGGCCGCGGCGCCGGGGCCCTCAGTGGTGCGCCGGGCGCCGCGGGTCGGATCGGCGAGCGCAACACCGGCGCCTCGGGGGCTCGCGGCGGCGGAGCGGGCGGCGCGGGCGGCGGCGGCGCTTCGGCGACGTCAGCCGCCGCAGGCGCGGCGGCGAGCGGCAACTCGTGCACGTCGGCCATTGCGGGCTCAAACTCGGCCTCCAGGCGCGCCACCGCATCGTCGAGCGCGCGCTCCTCGCGCGCAATGTCGCTCTCCGGCAGTTGCGGTTTCAGCGACCGCAACTGATTGGTCAGAGCCTTGCGCGCACGGTCGTAGATCGCGCGCCGCGTAGACGGCGGGCTCGTCTTCGGCAGATTCGCGACCGCGCGCGCCAGTAGCGAGTAGTAATCGGCCATACACCCTTCCGCTCGACGCGGGTTTACCTTAGCGCCCCTCAATCCTGGAACGGATCGTGGACCAGAATCGTGTCGTCGCGCTCGGGACTCGTCGATAGTAGCGCAACAGGCGCCCCAATCAATTCCTCTATTCGCCTTACATACTTTATCGCCTGCGCAGGCAGCACGCCCCAGGAGCGCGCGCCGCTCGTCTTGTCGCGCCAGCCGGGCATGCTCTCATAGACCGGCTCGAGCCGCGCCTGCGCCGCCGGATTGGCCGGCATGTAGTCGATTCGCTCGCCGTCGAGCGTGTAATGCGTGCAAATCCGGATTTCGTCGAACCCGTCGAGCACGTCGAGCTTGGTCAGCGCAACGCCGTCGATCCCGGAGGTCTTCACGGTCTGCCGGGTCAACGCCGCGTCGAACCAGCCGCAGCGGCGCGGACGCCCGGTGTTGGTGCCGAACTCGTTGCCGACCTTGCCGATCCGCGCGCCGATCTCGTCATGCAGTTCGGTCGGGAACGGCCCGCCGCCGACGCGCGTGGTATAGGCCTTGGCGATGCCGAGCACATAGCCGATGGCGCCGGGTCCGAGCCCGGAGCCGGTCGCCGCGTTGGCCGCGACCGTGTTCGACGAGGTGACGTAAGGGTAGGTGCCGTGGTCGACGTCGAGCAGCGCGCCCTGCGCGCCCTCGAACAGGATGCGTTTTCCCGCGCGCCGCTCGCGATCGAGCAGATCGAAGGTCGGCGCCATATACGGCAGCGCCTTCGGCGCGATCTCCAGCAGCTCCGCACGCAAGGCCGCGCCGTCGGGCGGCGTCAGCCCCATGCCGCGCCACAACGGCGTGTGATGGGCGAGAAGCCTCGCGATCTTGTCGTCGAGCGAATCGGGATCGGCGAGATCCATCAGCCTCAGCGCGCGGCGGCCGACCTTATCCTCATAGGCCGGGCCGATGCCGCGCTTGGTCGTGCCGATGCCGTGCGCGTTCGAGCCTTCGCGATGCGCGTCGAGTTCGCGGTAGAACGGCAGGATCAGCGGCACGTTCTCGGCGATCTTGAGCGTCTCCGGCGTCACCACGACGCCCTTGGCCCTGATCTCCTCGATTTCCTTCGCTAGATGCCAGGGGTCGAGCACGACGCCGTTGCCGATCACCGAGAGCTTGCCCGGCCGCACGATTCCGGAGGGCAGCAGCGCCAGCTTGAAAACCTTTCCGTCGATGACCAGCGTATGGCCGGCGTTGTGCCCACCCTGGAACCGCACGATCACGTCGGCGGAGACGCTTAGCCAGTCGACGATCTTGCCCTTGCCTTCGTCGCCCCACTGAGCGCCGACCACCACGACATTCGCCATTTGTAATCAAGCCCCAAGCGCGCACGCCGCCGTCCGCGCGCGGTCGCCGTTCCTATCGAGCCCGCCTACGCGAAATGGGCGCGCGAGTAAAGCTTGACGGAACGCAGCCCGACATGACCGCGTTGTAATCCTCACAGCCCCTTGGCGGAATAGAACCGCCGCCCATATGATCGCGGCGCGGGGCCTGTTGCGGCCCCCGAATGGGAGATCCTCATGACCCCCGATGAACGGCAGATGCTTTCTGGCCTGTTCGACCGCATCCGCGGCGCCTCCAACGGTCCAAAGGACCAGGAGGCGGAAAACTTCATCAACGATTCCATGCGCAACACGCCCTCCGCCGGCTACGTGCTGGCGCAGACCGTGCTTGTGCAGCAGCAGGCGCTCGAGGCGGCCGCCAAGCACATCCAGGATCTGGAGGCGCAGGCAAGGTCCGGCGGCGGCGGACAGCCGCCGCAGGAGACCAGCTTCCTCGGCAGTCTCGGCCGCAGCCTGTTCGGCGGCGGCTCCGCTCCGCCGCAGCAGCCGCCGCGCTCCGGTTACGACGCGCGCGCCTATGAGCGTCCGCCCGAGCCGCCGCCGGGTTACGGCCAGCGTCCGGCCTATGCGCCTGCGCCTCCGGCCTATGCGCCTCAGCCGCAGCAGGGCGGCCCCTGGGGCGCGCCTCCGCAGGCTGCGCCGCAAGGCGGCGGCTTCCTTCAGGGCGCCATGCAGACCGCGACCGGCGTCGCCGGCGGCGTGCTGCTTGGCAATGCGCTCGGCGGCCTGTTCGGCGGCCACAGCGGCGGCGGCGGGCTGTTTGGCGGGGGCTTCGGCGGCGGCGGCGGCTTCGGCGGCCGGGAAGGCGGCGAGACCGTCAACAATTATTACGAGACCGATCCCGCCGGTCAGCACGCCGAGGACGTGTTGCAGGACCAGGACCAGGATCAGGACGCCGCGCAGGACGCAGGCGACTATGACAGCGGCGGCGGCGGCGACGACTCCTGACGCCGCGCGGAATGAGGGCGGCGGTGGCGCCCGAACAGGGCGCCGCCCTCGCCGCCTCGCTAAAAGCCAAGGCCGCCGCGCTCGGTTTAGACCTCTGCCGCGTCGCGCCGCCTGACGCCATCGAAGGCGCGGGCGAACGCCTCGCCGAGTGGCTTGCGCTCGGACGTCACGGCGACATGGCGTGGATGCAGACGACGGCCGAACGCCGCGCCGATCCCCGCGCGCTGTGGCCCGAGGTCCGCGCCTGCGTCATGCTCGGAGTCAATTACGCGCCTCCCGCCGATCCCTTAGCCTCGACGCGGGTGCGTGACGCAGGCGCCATCTCGGTCTATGCGCGCCATCGCGACTATCACGACGTCATCAAGGGCCGGCTCAAGCAGCTCGCGTCCTGGTTCGCGGCCAAAGCCGGCGGCGACGTCAAAGTCTTCGTCGACACCGCGCCGCTAATGGAGAAGCCGCTCGCCGCAGCGGCGGGCTTAGGCTGGCAGGGCAAACACACCAATCTCGTGAGCCGCGATTTCGGCTCCTGGCTGTTCCTCGGCGCGCTGCTCACGACCTGCGAACTGCCTACAGACGCTGCAGAAATCGACCATTGCGGCTCCTGCCGCGCCTGCCTCGACGCCTGCCCGACGCAGGCATTCCCCGCGCCCTATCAGCTCGACGCGCGCCGCTGCATCTCCTACCTCACCATCGAGCACAAGGGGCCGATCCCCGAGCCGATGCGCGAGAAGATCGGCAATCGCGTCTACGGTTGCGACGACTGCCTCGCCGTCTGCCCCTGGAACAAGTTCGCGCAAGACGCCCGCGAAGCCAGACTCGTCGCGCCCGACTGGCGCGACCCGCAGCTCGCCGAATTGGCGGCGCTCGACGACGCCGCCTTCCGCGCGCGATTCGCGGGCTCGCCGGTCAAGCGCGTCGGGCGCGACCGTTTCCTGCGCAATGTGATGATCGCGGTCGGCAATTCCGGCGACGCCGCCCTCGTCCCGGTAGCCCGCGCACGCCTCGCCGACGATTCGGACTTGGTGCGCGAGGCCGCGCGCTGGGCGCTCGATCGGCTATTCCAGGCATAAAAAAACCGCGAAAGCATCAGCTTTCGCGGAAGATTGACCAAACACTCGGATCCGCTATTTCCGCAGCGATCTACGAGCGCCTGACGCTAATGACGCGTATCTTCTTTCGGCGGGTGTCTCAGCCGCTCGATTTCGTCCTTGAGCGACAATTTCTTACGCTTGAGTTCATGCAACTTGAGTTCGTCTGTCGCAGCGTGGGTTTCCTCGGCCATTATAGCCTGTTCGATCGCCTGATGACGACGCACGAGTTCTGACAAGTGCGATTCGATCGACATGCGCCAACTCCTAAGTGGCTCTTTGAACGACAAAAGTGTGACACAACCACCGGCCGATGCAAGCCGCGAAATGTCGCTTCGGCGTAAATTGTCTTAATCTGGCGTTCACAATTTATGGCGCGTCGGTACAGCATCGCGCCTCTTGCGCCGGAGCGCACTCTGTACTCAAATTCGCCCTGGCGGGGCAGGGTTGGACGAGCGCAACATGGCGCAAAACAACGAATTGAGCGACGAGGAGCGGCAGGCGATCCGCGATCAGATCGAGCGCCTGCGCCAGGAGCATCGCGACCTCGATTCCGCCATCGAGGCGCTGACATCAGTCGGTCCCGCCGACCGGCTTCAGCTCCAGCGGCTAAAAAAACGCAAGCTCGCGCTGCGCGATCGCATGACGCGGCTCGAAGACGAACTCACGCCCGACATCATAGCCTGAGCGCGATTTCGGCCGCCTCGCCCGGCGTTTCGGCAAACTCCTGCGCGCCGGCCTCGGCCAGTTCGTCGCGAGAACCGTAGCCCCACAGCGCGCCGACCGCCGCCACGCCGACCTCCCGGGCGCCGATCATGTCGAACTTGCGGTCGCCGACCATCGCCGCCTCCTCGCGCGCGACCCCGTGCGCAGCGAGAATGTCCGAGATCAACTCCCATTTGGCCGCGCGCGAGCCGTCGAGCTTCGCCCCGTTGACCGTTTCGAATTGCGAGGCGAGGCCGAAATGCTCGACGATGGCGCGCGCATCCTTTTCGCTCTTCGACGTCGCGACAAATAGCCGCGCTCCCTCAGCCCGCAACCGGTTCAAAGCCTCGACGACGCCGTCGTAGACCCGATTCTCGAACGCGCCGATGGCGCTGTAGCGTTCGAGATAGAAGCCCATCAGCCGCTCCTTCTCCGCTTCGCCCGCAAAAACAGCGAAACTCTCGCGCAGCGGCGGCCCGACGATAAAGCGCAACGCTTCGTCGCTTTCCGGCAGCAGCGGACGCGGGCCGCCGACCTCGGCGAGGCGGACGAAGGCGTAGCGGAAACAGCGCAGGATGCCGGGGCTGGAGTCGGTCAGCGTGCCGTCGAGGTCGAACAGGACGGCGCGTCTCATCGCGTCAGCACATAGATGTCGACCTGCCCGTTCGGGTCGTCGGAGGTTTTCGGCTCATTCAGGTATTCCTCGACGAACACGTCCTGCGCGTCGACGCCCTTCTCGTCGAGATAGGCTGTTATCGCGTCGTAGGTGGAATCGATGTCGTCGTATTCGCCGCGATGCTCGAACTTCATCGCCTTGCCGACCGGCGTCTGCCCGCTCTTGATCCCCTCGGGCAGCGCCAGCTTCGGGTCCGTCGCGCTCTCCAGCGGAAGCATGGCGCGATAGGTGAAGCCGTCGTCGTCGGCGGCGAGGAACACCGCGAGCGCAGAACCCTGCGGCTTCAGCCCCGCCTTGGCCGCCGCGTCGCGGAGCTTGGCGAGATTTGCCAAAATCGCGCCATAGACTTCCTCCCGCGTGGCCTTGCCCTCGATGAACAAGGCCGGACGGCTGGCCAGCTCCACCACCGCGCCGACCGCGCCGCTATCGCTCGGCGAGGGCGACGGGCTCGGAGCGGTCACGGGCGAAGGCGTAGGAGTTGAGGTCGGGCTCGGCGACGCGCTCGGTGCAGGCGACGGCTCCGCCGCGAAGCTCGCCGACGCGGCGAGCAACAAGGCGGCGAGGACCCGCGCAACAGTTCCCGCCATGCCGAATCCGCTCCCCTCGCCCCTGCCTCGCGGCCCAACTAAACGGGAGCGCGCCCGGCGCGCAAGCTGCATTTAGACGCGGCGGCGCTACTTGCGGAAGCTTGAGTCGAGCCGGTCGAGTTTTCGTAAGAGCGCCGGCCAGACCAGTTGCTCCGCCACCTTCGACAGGCCCCCCGACTGCGCCAGCGCGGCGTTCTTTTCGATCACCTCGGGCGCCGTTGGGTAATCGCCCTCCGCGGAGCCCAGCATACGCGTGCGCACCTGCATCGTGCAGGCGCGTTCGAGGAAATACATACGCAGGAACGCCTCGCCACAGGTCCGCCCGAGCGTCAACGTGCCGTGGTTGTGCAGCAGCATGATGTTCTTCTGGCCGAGGTCGCGCTGCAGCCGCGGCCGCTCGGCGAGATCGAGCGCGACGCCCTCGTAGTCGTGATAGGCGAGATCGGGCAGGACGAGCTGCGCGGTCTGGTTGAGCGGCAGGAGACCCTCGCGCGAGGTCGAGACCGCCGTGCCGTCCGGCGTGTGCAAATGCATGACGCAGCCGGCGTCCTCGCGCACCTCATGCACCGCGGAATGGATGGTGAAGCCGGCGGGATTGACGGGGTAGGGCGAGGCGCCGACCTTCTCACCGTTCATATCGATCTTGACCAGACTCGACGCCGTGATCTCCTCGAACATCAGCCCATAGGGATTGATGAGGAAATGATGCTCCGGCCCGGGAAGCCGTGCGGAAATGTGGGTGAAGACGAGGTCGTCCCATCCGTAGAGTGCAACGAGACGATAGCAGGCGGCGAGGTTGACGCGGATGGCGGCTTCTGTGGCGGAAGGGGCGTCGGCGTGGGCGTTCATGGGCGTTCTCCCGGTATTTTCTCTTGAGCATGAGGCTAAGCCGCGGGGGAGGCAAGGGGCGGGGGTAAGTTCGACGAAAATGAATGGGTGACGTCGCAAGGACGGGCTAACCTGCACGTCTGTATCGTTGCAGACGTTCCGAGCCCCGACTCGCGATGCGCAGCTACCCACAATCAAACATTGAGGGTGTACAATGTTAGCAAATGAAAGGCCGCTCCGCTCACCAAAGAGCAAGAACTCATTCGAATGGAGGATGCGCTCCGAGTTTTATTGGAGGCCTTACGAGAGCACAGCTCTCATTACACGCCGCCCGAAGCTTACAAAGCTGGCATTGTCGCAATACCGGTTCACCTCTTGATCGAAGGCGAATGGCGCTCTCGAAAACAGAGTCGCGTAGATAATCAGTACGCGCGAGAAGCCTTTAGCGTTTTTGATCCAGTTCAATTTGCATTTAGGAACGCATTGAAGGATCTTGGTCAACGAATTTTTGAATTGACTGGAAGCACCGCGGGAATGTCCGCCGTCTTCGAGAATGTTTGTGGGGAAAGTGTTTGGAAAGCAGAAGTTCTAGATAAAGTGTGGAATTCAATAGGTGAGGGCGAGGACAAATGTTGGTCTTAGATTCGCAATCTGCCGACCTGCTTAGCGCTCTACTTGTCGCAGAAAAGGCGTTCAACTCGCCCGCTCCGCCGCCGGGATCACAAAAAGACGCCCAAGCTCTTGCAATTGCTCGCACGCCGAATGGGATTGCCGCCGGTTACTTCTTGGGAAACTGCAGCCCCATCGCCCGGTAGCGTTCGGGGTCGTCGAGCCAGTTCTCGCGCACCTTGACGAACAGGAACAGGTGCACCTTGGTTTCGTTGGCCTCCGCGATCTCCTTGCGCGCCGCCGTGCCGATGCTCTTGAGCGTCCGACCGCCCTCGCCGATGACGATCTTCTTGTGCGAGTCGCGCGTCACGTAGATCGTCTGCTCGATCCGCGCCGAGCCGTCCGGCAGGTCCTTCCACGATTCGGTCTCGACCGTGGTCTGATACGGCAACTCGTCATGCAGCCGCTCGAACAGCTTTTCCCGCGTGATCTCGGCGGCGAGCGAGCGCATCGGCGCGTCGGCGATCTGGTCCTCCGGATAGAGCCACGGCCCGCCCGGCATCAGCTTGGCCAGGTCGCGCTTCAGCCGGTCGAGCCCGCTGCCGGACTCGGCCGAGATCATGAAGGTCTCCTCGAATCGCGCCGCCGCATTGAGTCGCGCCGAAAGCTCCAACAGCTTCGGCGCCTCGACGAGGTCGATCTTGTTGAGGATGAGGACCGAGCGACCCTTCAGCCCGTCGAGGATGCGCTGCACGTCCCCGGTGATCTCCCCCGCCGCAATCTCGGCACGCGCGTCGACGATCAGCGCCCGCGCGTCGGCGTCCGCAGCGGCGCCCCAGGCGGCGTCCGACATGGCGCGGTCGAGCCGGCGCTTGGGCGTAAACAGCCCCGGCGTATCGACGAACACGATCTGCGTCTCGCCCTCGACCACCACCCCGCGCACCGGCCCGCGCGTCGTCTGCGCCTTGCGCGACACGATCGACACTTTCGCGCCGACGAGGGCGTTGATGAGCGTCGACTTGCCCGCATTGGGGGCGCCGATCAGCGCGACGAAGCCGCAGGCGGTCATGCAGGAGGTCCTGGTTGCATCCAACGGTCGAGAAAGGCCTTGGCCGCTTCCTGCTCGGCGGCGCGCTTGCTGCTCGCCTCGCCGCGTTCGGGCTCGAAGCCGTCGAGCGCGACCTGCATGACGAAGCGCGGCAGATGCGCCGGCCCGGAGCGCTCCACTTCACTGTAGAGCGGCGTCGCGAGCCCGCGCGCCTGCGCCCATTCCTGCACGGCGGTCTTGGCGTCCTGGATCGGCGCAGCGTCAGCGCGCATGCGCCGATCCCAGTGACGGCGCACCAGAGACCGCGCCGCCTCGAAGCCGCCGTCGAGAAACACGGCGCCGATCAGCGACTCGCAGACGTCGCCGAGTATGGCCGCTTTCTTGCGCCCGCCGCCGCGCGCCTCGCCCTGGCCCATCACCACATGCGGGCCGACGTCCCAGGCCTCCGCGACCTCGGCGCAGGCCTCGCGCCGCACCAGCCGCGCCAGCCTGACCGAGAGATCGCCCTCCGGCGCGTCGGGAAACGCCTCGTACAGCATCTCCGAGACGACGAGCCCCAGCACACGGTCGCCTAAGAATTCCAGCCGCTGATACGACGCCCCGCGCGCCGTAGGCGCCGAGAGATGGGTCAGCGCCCGCTCGGCGAGCGCGGGATCGGCGAAGGAATGGCCGAGCCGCGCCTCCAGTTCGCTCAAGGGCGCCTTGCCGCGCGTCATCGCGGCGGCGTCAGTGGACCCGCATCAGCAGGCGATTCCAGCGGATCGTCCACGGCCAGCGCCAGAACTCCCAGGCCGCCGCGCCGTCGCCGACGGAGAAGAAGATGATCTCGGCGCGGCCGACGAGATTCTCCGCCGGCACGTAGCCGACCGGCCCGGAGGGGAAGCGCGAGTCTTCGGAATTGTCGCGGTTGTCGCCCATCATGAAGAAATGGTCGGGCGGCACGGTGAACACATCGGTATTCGAGGCCCCGCCCTCGTCGCCGGCGAGTTGGATGATCTCGTGGCGCACGCCGCCGGGATGGCCCTGGCTGTCAGGCAGCGTCTCGTAATAGGCGGTGACCTCGGTCGGCTTGCGGAAGCCGTCATCCATCGGATAGGCCGGCGCCGGCTCGCGCGGCGCGACGATCCCGTTGATATAGAGCCGGCCTTTGATCATCTGGATCTTGTCGCCCGGCAGCCCGATGACGCGCTTGATGAAATCCTGCGCGGGCTCGCCGGGCGGCCGGAACACGACGATGTCGCCGCGCTTCGGCGGCGAATAGAACAGCCGGCCGGGCATGGCGTTGGGCGCGAGGTCGAGGAAGTTCGGCAGCGAATAGTGCGAGTAGCCGTAGGAATATTTCGACACGAACAGATAGTCGCCGATCAGCAGCGTCGGGATCAGCGAGCCCGAGGGAATGTTGAACGGCTGGAACAGCACCGTGCGCACCACCAGCGCGATGAGCAGCGCCTGAACGATGACCTTTATGGTTTCCCACCAGCCTTCTTCCTGCGCGGCGGTGACGGAATCGGCGGGAGACTTCATCAGTTTCGGTTCGCTCATGGGACTGGCGCGCTCCTAGCGGCTCAAGGCGGCGCTCGCCGCCCCTATATAGGGCGGCCGCGCCCGCGCCAAGCAGGGATCAGGGAATGAGCACGATCGAGCCGGTGGTGCGCCGGCCTTCGAGATCGCGATGCACGCGCGCGGCCTCGGCGAGCGGCGCCCGGTCGGAGATATCGACCTTGACCGCGCCCGAGGCGACGACCTCGAACAGCTCGCTCGCCATCGTGTCGAGCCGGGCGCGGTCGGCGAGGAAGGTGAACAGGGTCGGGCGGGTCGCGAACAGCGAGCCCTTCTGGCCGAGCAGGCCGAGGTTGAACGCCTCGATCGGCCCCGAAGCCGAACCGAAGCTCGCGAATACGCCGAACGGCCGCAAAGCGTCGAGCGAGGCGGGAAAGGTCGCCTTGCCGACGCCGTCGTAGACGACGGCGCATTTCGCGCCCTTGGTGATCTCCGCAACCTTCTCGGCGAAATCCTCGTAGCCGAGGACATGGTCGGCGCCGCAGGCCTTGGCGATCTTTTCCTTGTCCGGCGAGCCGACGGTGGCGATCACGGTCGCGCCGAGATGCTTGCCCCACTGGCAGAGAATCTGTCCGACGCCGCCCGCCGCGGCATGGACGAGAATCGCATCGCCGGGCTGCACGCGATAGGTCTGGCGCAGCAGGTATTGCGCCGTGAGGCCCTTGAGCATCGTCGCCGCCGCCTGCTCATGGCTGACGCTTGCAGGCAGATGCACGAGATGCTTGGCGTCGACATTGCGCGCCTCGGCGTAGGAGCCCGGCGTCGAGACATAGGCGACGCGGTCGCCGGGCTTAAATCCTTCGACGCCGGGTCCAACCGCGATCACCTCGCCGGCGCCCTCGCTGCCGGGCGTGAACGGCAGGGTCGCGGAGTAGAGCCCGGTGCGGAAATACACATCGAGGAAATTGACGCCGATGGCGCTGTGGCGGACCTGCGCCTGGCCGGGACCGGGCGCAGCCAGTTCGACGTTGTCCAGTTGCAGGACTTCGGGGCCGCCGACCTGATGAATACGGATGGCGCGCATAGCTTCTCCTCGCCCGTCGCGTCGTTCGGACACGCGTCTATCGCATATAGATCGTCTGCGCCGCGAGCGGAACCCGCGCTTGCCCTTTTGCCCGCGCGTCCGTATAGCGTGGCGCATCGAACGCGCTTGCCGCTTCGTGCGCCCATCGTCTAGCGGTCCAGGACGTCGCCCTTTCACGGCGAAAACAGGGGTTCGATTCCCCTTGGGCGCGCCAATCATTTCAATAACTTACGCCTATATCGAGGGGTCAGCCTCGCCTCGTGCCCAACTCTTGCCCGATAAGCGTTGCGAGCGCGCTGACGTGTCGAAGGGCGGGGTCAGTAAGCTGGCAGGCAGCCCTCGCCCTCCACAGCGCCGCTTCGGCCCGGTGCTATTGGACAGGCGACTGGGTGAGTTTGAGGGCCTCTTCCCTTCCTGCCCCCCAGAAAAAAATGTATTGGTCCTCAAACGCCGAGCGTCAGCGCGCTCGGCCTTCAAAACCGAAGAACTGAGGCCGTGTCGAGTCGCCGTCTTCATCCCCTGGCCTGCCGCGTCCCGCGAGCGCACCGGAACGCCGTCGAGACCTACGCCCGGCATCACGGAATGTCCGTTTCCGCAGTGATCAAGCAGGCGCTCCGCCCGATTCTTGAAGGAGTGGACCCCGGCGTTAACGGGACGCCTAGCACCCGCTCCGTTGGCGCGACAACGAGTCGCGGCGACTCAACGTTGGAGAGGCGGGCAGCCCCCACGCCACCAACCTCACTTGACCGCGCTATCCTCGCGAAACCTGCATTGCAGACCTGCAGTCAATCGGCGTTCTTCAGCGACTCAACGCCAGCCGCTGAGACGGTGCGCTGGCCGCGGCGCTCTCAGCAGAAGCCGATTTCGAGGCAGGGAGGCTTTGTAG
>Ga0182030_10012784_pt1 | contig 16772 bp, 11 predicted proteins | sample 812S3MmetaG_FD_121299 | JGI IMG/M metagenome (GOLD analysis project Ga0182030, IMG submission 121299) | Permafrost microbial communities from Stordalen Mire, Sweden - 812S3M metaG (Illumina Assembly) | ecosystem: Environmental > Terrestrial > Soil > Wetlands > Permafrost | place: Sweden...
AACGCCCTCGACGACGACTTCTGCTGTAGCGGTACCGAGTCTCAAGGCGCCGACTTAACGGGACCACGTGAACAATCAGGACGGGCGGCATGGCCAATATGGATTGGCGTTGTCCGCCCGCCCGCTCTATCGGACGAAAAGCACTCCATGGTTGCCTACGACGCGCTGATGGTACCCGTCAGCCCAGCGCGCCAAATACGTAGAGCTGGTGCTACAAGTCGCCGTGATCGAGGCCTCCGTCGGACTCCGCGCAGAAGCCGGTGTGCAGAAACGGATTGTCGCAGTATCCGCACCCACCCGTATAGGTTCGCCCGTCGCATCCGCAGAACGAGTACGCGCAGGCGTCCAAAGACTCCGCTACGCACACTGGCGCCGCCGAACAACCGGGCGTCGTGTAGAGGAGCTGCGCGCCCGAGGCGCAGCCGGAGGGCGTAGGATTCGCCTGGTCGAGGAAACCGTCGGTCGAGGCGCCGGGCGGACCGCCCGCTGATGCATCGGGGATAGGTCCGGGAATCGCTCCCGTCGCGCCGTGCTAATCCACAGTATCGATTTCGCCAGTTTCTTGATGCTCAGACTCCCCATCAGATGCGTCGAGTACCGGCATGTCGACTTTCTCGGTTGGGGCCGGGTCATTGATTGGCGGCGAGTGGTGAATTTCCGACGCCTTCGCAAATCCGGCTAGCTCTTCTTCGGCAATCCGTTGGGACTCCTCGCTGAGCTCCGTTGCTTCGCGAAGAGGAGGGAGATCGCTCAGAGACTTCAAGCCGAAAAATTCGAGAAATTGAGCAGATGTTCCATAGAGAATAGGCCGTCCTGGCTCATCCTTCTTGCCAAGAATACGGACGAGATCTCGTTCGAGCAGAAGCTTGAGCGTCGCACCGCTGTCCACCCCGCGAATATCATCGATCTCCGGGCGTGTGATGGGTTGACGATAGGCCACGATAGCCAGGGACTCGACTTGCGCGCGCGTGAGCCGAACGGGACGTTCACCCGTGATCTGTCGGACGAACGGCGCAAACTGGACGTTTGTGCGAAAGATCCACCCGTTCGCAATTTCAACCAGGGCGATCCCTCGACCCACATAGCTGTCGCGGAGCTCCAACATCAACTCACGGACCTGTTTGCCAGGTGCCGAAGCCAGTCGAGCGAGCTCAGAAGCCTTGATAGGCTTGTCGCTTGCGAACACGAGCGCTTCGAGGAGCCCTCGAAGATGGGCGCGAGTGAGCTCGCCTGCGGGTTCGGGCGTGATCTCGATCTCGTCAGTGGATGGCTCTTCGCCCTCGACTGAGACGGTCGATGGGTCGACTTCAATCTGGCTGTCCGGGCCTGCACCATCGCTAGTCTCGGGGAACAGCGCTTCGCTGGTCTCACTCGCGACATCGGCGGCGACGTCCGACGGGGGCGTGTTTGCTACCTTCTTGCGCCTCAACAGCCCCCTCCTTTCTCCGTATCGACCGTATCGACCGTATCGACATCCGCGGCGGTTGCAGACAGCTCGACATAGAGAGGAGCCAGAGGTTCCGATTGAAAAAGCCGGGTGAGTTTGAGTCTCGTCATCTCCAGAAGGGCAAGAAAGGTGATGATCAGGTCGAACTTCGTGCTCGCCCCGTCAAAGAGCTCCTCAAAGGAGAGTCGACGGCGACGGCTCAGAATATCGGATAGCTCGCCAATGCGATCGCTCAAACTGATGCGGTCGGCGATAATATCGTGAGATAGTTCAAGTTTTCGCCGTGCGAGCACCCGCTGGAAGGCATCGACGAGCGCAAAGAGTGGCACTTCAGCGAGCGGCGCTGGTTTCGTCCCCTCCCCATCGGTCGACATAGAACCACCCGTCAGCGTTTCCGCCGGCGAACCGCGTAGGAATACGTCCCGACCAGCCACTCCGCGACTCGCGAGACGATCGGCGGCTTGCTTATATTTTTGGTATTCAAGGAGGCGCCGGATGAGCGCCTCACGCGGGTCGATGTCCTCGCCCTCCAAATCGATGGAGTCGTCTCCCTGGTCGGGCGGGGGCGTGGGAAGCAAGGACCTCGACTTGATGTGGACAAGAGTCGCCGCCATGACGAGATATTCGGCCGCAACGTCGAGCTGCATGATTTCCATCGTGGCGAGATACTCGAGGTACTTTTCGGTCACGAACCCGACCGGGATGTTGAGGATGTCGAGCTCGTGCTTTTGGCAAAGGTGTAGCAGCAGGTCTAGGGGCCCCTCGAAATCGGGGAGCTTCACTGACCAGGCACCTTCCGTTGCATCGTGCGTCTCGTCCTCGGGCACGGTGCGCCGCACCTTAAGCAGACGGGGGAGCGGCACGCAACCCGTGTGAAGGTGCGACATGCGAAGCGAGCATGATTACGCATTCTCGGCATGCTGGGTTGGCATCCGAATTCGCGGACGTCTCGCAAAGAGCTAGCATCCGGAGCGTGACCACAGAGGCAGACTCGGCTGCTTCCGGCGAGTGGGGCCGTGAAGCCATCTCGCCGAAGGCGTGCCCGACGTGTAAGGCGCGCTATTCGTCGGAGGCGCTCTTCTGCTCGCTCGACGGAGCTCCGTTGAGGACCGCTGCGGCCGCGCTTGCAGAAGCGGCAGATCCGTATTTGGGTCTCGAGATCGACGGTCCGATCGAGATTCAAAGGCTCCTCGGCCTCGGCTCGATGGGGCGCGTCTATCGGGGATTTCACCGTGGAGTCGAGCGGAACGTAGCCGTGAAGATCCTTCATCGAGAGCTGTCCGCGAATCCGGCGCTCGCCGCGCAATTCGAACGGCAAGCGAGGGTCGCGTCGCGTCTTCGGCATCCCCACGTCGTCGACGTGCTTCTCTCCGGAAGACTTCCGGACGGCGCGACGTTTCTCGTGATGGAGTATCTCGACGGAATGTCTCTCGAGAGCGCTCTTCTAGCGGCTGGGGGATCGCTGCCCCTTGCACGGGCGCTTCACATCACGCTCGCTCTTGCGGATGCTGTGGGGGAGGGGCACGTCCAGGGGATAGTTCACCGAGATGTCAAGCCGGAGAATGTCATGCTGGTGCAAAGATCGAGCGACTCCGATTTCGTCAAGGTGCTCGATTTCGGAATCGCTCGGCTTGTCTCGTGCGAACCTTCGTTGGCCACGGCCGCGGGCCTGATGTTTGGGACTGCTCGCTATATGCCTCCGGAAGCTGCCCGTGGGGAGCCCGTCGGTCCACAAGGGGACGTCTATTCGATCGCGACGATGCTCTACCAGATGCTCGCCGGGCGAACTCCTTTCGAGGCCGATCATGCGATTTCCCTGCTGGTTCAGCAGATTCATAGCGCCCCCGGACAACTGACGACTCACCCTCTCGCTCGGCGTGTACCGGAGCGAATCGCCTCGGTTGTGATGCGGAATTTGGCGAAGAGACCCGAAGATCGCGCTCCAAGCGGGCGAGAATTCGCACGTGCGGTTCTCGATGCCGTCGGAGCTTCAGGGCTGGCCGTGTGGGAAATCCTGGGGGCGGAGGCTTCGCCGACGGGAGCCGAGGTTGGGTCAGCGCTTCTCGCCGGTCGAACGCCGACGGCGCGAGCCGGCGAGACGCAGCTGTCGGACGACTTGCGGAGGAGCGACAGCACGACTGAGAGCGACTTGCGAGTGCCAGCGACCGGGCAGCTCTCCCGACCTGCCGCACTTGCCGCAGCAGACGCCCAGGGTGCCCCGAAAAGAACTCTGGACATCGCCCTCCCCAGTTGGTCTCCAGAGTTTGCATCCGGGTTGGCGGGGCATTCGTCGGGGGCAGACGTCACGCTCGACGGCGCGTCGGCGAGCGCGCGCCATGCCGTGCCTCCGACGCTGCCTGCGCCGCCGCCGAACGCTAGCGGCCTACCGATTCTTCTTGCGGCTCCAGCGTCGAACCAAGTGACGACTGTTCCCGACGCCGAGCGGGACGCTCGCCAGGTCCCTGCTTCGGGCGCGGCGCGATGGGAGGCAGGCGCTCACGCGTGGAGCCGTGCAAGGACTCTTGGTGTCATCGTCGCGTGTTTTCTCGCCGGCTGCTTGGGTACCGCGCTCATCGGATTTCGGTCTCGTCTGGGCGGATTGTTGTGGTCTTCGACCCCGACATTCGAGATCGAGGTTGCACATGCCAACGACGCTCTTCTTCATCAGCGGTGGGATTCTCCGCGTGGCTCCAACGTGTTGGAGCTGACGGACGACGGACTGCGTCGTTGGCCGCACGAACCCGAACTACTTCGCATTCGCTCGCTCGCGTCGGCGGATGTCGTGAAGGCGGCGCGCGGCCGGCGCGACGAGGGTAACCTGACTGAGGCGCTTCGGCTCTCCAGACTCGCCTACGAGCTGGATCCGAGCGATGTCGCGTCGCAGAAGCTCATGGCAGATCTCGAAGCGCAGGTCCAAGCGCCGACCATGGATAACGTTCCTCCGCTCGTTGCGACTCGCGATTCGCCCTCTGGCGCGTCGGCGTCCTCAGCGATTCGAGCTTCCCTCGAGGCTTCCATCTCGCGACCCGCCGTAGGGCAACCGGTTGATTTCGTGGCCCACGTGACCGGGGCTCGCCCGGGAACTCAGGGCGCTGGGTTTCACGTGGTGGGACCAGGGGTGGCACCCGGAGCGACGCTGGACGCGATCGATGGTGGGTCCGGCGTCTACCGGACGACCTTTGCGTTTCTCCAGTCGGGCCGGTTCGACGTGTCGTTTGTCGCGCGAGGGTCCGACGGATCGCCCGTTCGAGCCTCTCGCATTCTGGTCGTCGGTGGACCTCCCGCGCCGATCGAAGCGGGCGCAGCGCCTGCGGCTCGTGTAGCAGCGCCTTCGTGGATGTAACGACCCATGCGCGATATCGCACGATCGGTCGCGATAGCGACGCTGGCGGCAGTCATCCCGTGCCGGGCGGCGGCCGAGGGCGTCCACTCGGGGAATGCCGGATATCCAGTGGAGTCTCACACGGTGGCCGTGCTCGAAGGCGGAATATTGACACTTCCGAGCGCGCCCATCTCCCCTGCAAATCGAGGCGGTGCGACGCCGATTGGCGCCGTAGGAAACGGAGATGCGACGGCATTTCTTGGCGCGCTAATCCTCTACCGGGCAAACCCATATTGGGCATTGGGTGCCGCGGTCGACTTCGCGCCGAAGCCCACATCCGATAGGAACTATGGTGATGCGAGCGGCCTTTCCCGCACGCACACACGTAGCTATCTCACGCTCGATGGGGAAATTCGATATTTCCCGATCCATTCACAATGGTTCGAGCCGTGGGTCGGCCTCTCGGCTGGCGCTGTCATCGTCGCGGACAGGTTCACAACGAACGCGGGCGAGGATGTCCCGCCGATTCTGGGCACGAAGTCCGTCACGGTGTCGACCCAGGGATTTGTCTGCGGAATCAAGGCCGGCGCAGACTATCTACTAACCCAGAGCTGGGTCATTGGCATGGCTCTCGGGGCGAGCGATTGGATCTTGCCTGGTGCGGACGCAGAGCAGGCATCTTGCGATTCGATTGGCGACTGTCCGACTCTGAAGGGCAATGTGGCTTCATTCGATTTTGGGCTCACGATCGGATATCGCATTCCTCTCTAGAGCAATCGACGGCTGCTCTGGGGCAACCGTCGGTTGCCCGTAGCAGAACATCCAAGAGCCAGACGAGACGAATGCGCAGGGCGAGGCTCGAAAGAGCCGTCGCCCGTCGAGCGGATCTTTCGAGCCTCGCTACATTCAAACGGCGGCTGCTCTAGTGAACCGCCCGAGCAAGGACTCCGGCAAGTCGCTCGAGAACGATCGCGAAGATCGCCAAAGTTGCAACGGCACGAAGTGGAGCAAGCAGCGTGTGCACCTGCGCTGGCGCAGCTGCGCGGGCCACCAGCGCCGCCGCCAACTCGACGATGACCGACGCCGCGAGCAGCGGAGCACCGAGAGCGACGGCGAGCGTGATACCCGACACAAGACATTCGGCGACACTCAGCACTGAAAGCGAGCGCTGGGGATCATCGGTCAGGGCACGGGCTACCCGTGCCGGACCACCTGTCGCAAGGAACATGGTGCACGCGAGAAGTGAAAGAGGTGTCCCAAGTGTTGTCGAACGCCCTTCTACGGTGGGAAGACCCGCCGTTTCCTGCGCTGCCCCGCGCAGTACGTCGGCAACTCCGCCGGCCATCGTCGCGGCCCACAGCGGTACCGCAGCGGCGATCGCGATGGGCAAACCACGCGCAAACTCTAGGGTCAACTCGACGCCGTAGGGCATCGTCCCGTCTGAGGTCGCGGGCGCTATGGCCGGCAAGATGGTCGCTGCGAACGCGAGCCCCGTCCAGGCGCGGGCGGGCCCAGGCAGTGCTCGAAGGCCGAAAGCTGGGATGATCGCAACCAATGGCATTGTCCGCGCCCAGGCCAAGCCAAGCCTAGGGATATCGACTCCGGTGCTCTCGAGATCCGCGACGATGCTGGCGATGACGTGAGGCACAACTGCGACAGGTAACGACCCATGTGACCAAGTCAAGCGTCGTTGACGAGAGCACCCCATGTCCGCCAATGTCACGCAGGAAAAGGCAGGACGAAAGATTGTCATGACGATTGACCTATCGATGAAAGGCCGGACAAGTTCGCCGTCACAACACTCCTACACATGGAAAGACACCGTCCTCTATGCGCTGGGCGTCGGAGCAAAGAAGAGCGAAGTCGACTACTTGTTCGAAGGGCGGGGGCCTCGAGTCCTGCCTACCTATGCGGTCGTCGCCAAGCAGACGCTTTTGCACGATCTGCTGCTTCAATCCGGATGCGATCTTCGGCTCGTGGTGCACTATGGCGAGCGCGTGACTGCCTGCTGCCCTCTTCCGACCCATGGCACGCTCGTCACGACGGCCACGGTTCGAGAGGTCTACGATATGAAGCGATTTGCGCTTCTCATCGTCGACACACGCACGGAGGACGACGGCGGCAAGCTCCTGGCAGAGACCAGTTCATCGATCTTGTTGAGAGGCGAGGGAGGCTTCGGCGGGCCGACTGCCCCTCGGGCATGGTCCTCGGTCGAAAAGCCCGTGAACTGTCCCCCGGCATTTTCGATTGAGGAAACGACATTGCCGGAGCAGGCGCTCCTCTATCGCCTTAGCGGCGATGTGAACCCACTTCATGCTGACGATGACATTGCGAAAAATGCAGGATTCGAACGTGGCGCACTCATGCATGGATTGTGCACCTTTGGTTTTATGGCTCGGCACGTCGCGAAGGCGGTGTGCGATGGGGACTCCACGCGTCTTCATTCGATCGACGGCCAGTTTCGCCGGCCCGTATGGCCTGGTGAGACGCTAGTCACAGAGGGGTGGTTGGTCGGGCCCGATGCCGTAGCTCTCCAGGTCAGAGTCAAAGAACGCGACGAAGTCGTCATCTCGAGCGCGTCTGCCACGCTTTTCGTGAAGTAATTCTGGATGGGGTGTCACGCTTTGACTTGACTTCACTTGACTTGTCGAGGTCACGGGGTCGCGCGATGGGCGCCCGAAATGCGCTTGGCTGGGAAGCACGCAGCGGCACGCGGTCCCGATGCTACGGTGAATGCCAGCATCGATGGCCGGCGCGCAATCGACTTCTGACGATCCGGGCGTGTCGTCACAATGGCCCACCAAGACCGATGGAATCGCCAGCCTTCGGGCTCCGTCCGATCGTCGGGGCGTTTGGTACTTGCTGCCGATTGCGCCATGTCTCGTAGCTTTGCTCGGAATGATGGTTGCGGCGTCGATCGGAATGACTGGACTCGAGAGCCTTCGAATAGACGGAGAGTCGCGCGCCGAGTCCACCTCAGACATCTTGGCGTCTGCTCTGGCTGCTCGTCTGGCGTTCGTTCCCGAGGCGGACCGGGAGGAAACGCTGCAGCGAGCAGCCCGCCGAAGTGGAGCGGAGCTGATCCTGGTCTCCAGCCATCTTCAGATCCTCGTCGATGCGAGTCTTGGAAAGACGATGATCTCCGATCTTCGACGAGCCGTAGCCACTCGTGACGGAGAAACAGCGACGGGTCTCGGGCGAGTCAGGTATTCCGCTCGGCCCCTATCTGCAGACCCGCGAAGCGATGTTCTCTTGGCTTTTGTAAGGATGCCTGGAACCCATGACGGAGGATACGCTCTCGTCAGAGCGCTGGTTGCTCTGACGACGATACTGACCGCCTTGGCCTGCATGGTGGCCTATGCGCTCGCGCGGGACACCAACAAAGATGTGGATTTCGTGGCAAGTCGAATACGCGGAATGCTCCACGTCCGAACCGAACCCACGGGTGAGGTCGTCCCGGTGCGAACCATGGATGAGGTTGGTATGCTCACTGTGGCGTTCAACGTGCTTATCGAAAGGTTTGCCGTTGCTCAGCGCGACTATCAGATAGACCTCGATCGTGTGTCTGCAGCTGACCGAGAGCGAGCGGCATTTCTCGCGGCGGTGAGTCATGAACTTCGCAGCCCACTTAATGCGATTCTTGGGTTTGCGAACGTGCTGGCGACGGAGGTCGACGGACCGCTTTCAGTCGATGCGCGTGAGGATGTGGAGCAAATCCTGGGGTCAGGAGCCCATCTTCGCGATCTTATCAATGACATCCTCGAGCTGAGTGCTCTCGAGAGCGGGCAGCTCAAGCTCAATCGTGCGCGTGTCGATCTCGCGGCCATAGCTGCCGAAGTCGTGCGCGAGTCTGCCGTTCTCGTAGGCGAAAAGGCCGTGACTGTTCGCGTCGACGCCGATGCAGGCGTCATTGCACACGGAGACGCGAAGCGAATTCGTCAGATTGTGACGAATCTCGTGGGAAATGCGATCAAGTTTACTCAACGGGGCGAGGTCGTCGTCCGAGTGGCGAGCGCTCAACCATACGGGCAAATTCGAGTCTCCGATACTGGACCCGGAATCGGTCGCGATGAGCGCTCTCTCATCTTCGATGAATACAAGCAGACCAAGGAAGAGCGGGGACGAAGGCGAGGTACCGGGCTCGGATTGGCTATTACCCGACGTCTTGTCGCCATGCACGGTGGCCAAATTCGCCTTGAAAGCGAAATAGGATATGGCTCAACCTTCGAGGTGCTCCTTCCACTCGCCTCGGAAACTTCGAGAGGGGGCTCATGAACCGCATACCGCTCCGTCTCGCGATGAGCGTCGTGGGAATTCAGCTCTCCGTGTGCCTACTTACTGGGCTCTTGCTTTGGGCATTCGCACCTCGAATTTTGCTGCTAACGCCCGAAGTAGTCGCCGGGACAGTGGCGTCGGCCCGTGGGCTGTGGTGCGCTGTAACTGTCGTTTCGGTCGTAGGAACGTGGATATCGCTCCGAAGACTGCGGCCTACCCTCAGCCGCCTCGCGGTCGGGGTCATCGATCTCACTCTGACCGAGATTCATTCGCTTTACACCTTGCCGTGGACCCTCGTTCGACTGGACCTCTGCGTCACGTCGCTGGCATGTTCCGTCGCACTATTGCCTCCGTTCATTCCCGAGACCAACACTTTGGCCATCGAGCTCGAGCTGGTTTTGCTGACGGCAACTTTTGCGAGCGTCGCGTCGCTTAGCGCGTATGTGGAAATACGCGCACTCGTCGGCCGAGTGACGGAGCTCGTTCCTGTGGCCGTGTCGCGCCAAGCGATCGAGCTTCTGAATCCAGCGGACCGGCTCGCGCGCTTGCGCCGCCGGTGGCAGGCGGCCGTGGTCGCGCCCGTTGCATTTATCGCACTGGCGTCCATGCTTCTCGTTCGTTCGCACCTCGTCGCGTGGGGGCAGTCCGCCCGGGAGCGAGAGGCCGCCGCACTGGTGCGTGGCGTTTTCGACGTGCCGGATGCCCCCCCAGAATCGTTCGAGCGGGCTAGGGAAGCGGCTAGGGTACGGGGGTTTAGCATCGAGGGCGAGGCTCGGTCTGAGCCGTTTGCAGTCGCGCATCACGATCTAGGGATAACAAGTCTCACGGTACCCATGGAAGGCGGTCACTCGATCGTCAGCTTCGGCTCGCCGCGCTCGGGGAGAGGAACTATTGTATGTACGGCGCTAGCAGTCCTGGCCATGCTTCTTGCGGGAGTCGCGGGCTCCAAAGTAGGTGAGGCGTTTGCCAATGACATCTCGCTTGCGACCCGAGAACTCGAAGCGACGGGGGTGGCCGATGTGCTTCGAGGGAGTCGAATTCACGGAAATGCTCGGTTCAGGTCAGTGGCATCGCTTTTGGACGCGGCCAACAGACTCGGCGCCATTTTTCGGGAATTCGCGCGCGCACAGCAGCGTGCAATCGACGCTCGCGCATCCACATCGCGAATGAGAGAGCTCTTTCTCGCGTCCATGAGCCACGACATCAAGGCACCACTCAATTCCATTCTCGGCTTTGCCGAGCTCCTATCCCGCGAACCTCTCATGGATGCGCAGCGCGAAAGCGTCAGCATCATTGAGCAGCGGGGGCGGGAGCTCCTGCACTTGATTCAGACCATTCTCGACACCGCTCGCGTCGATGCGGGCGAGCTCGCGATGGTGCAAAGCTGGACCAACGTCGGCAATGTGGTCATGCAAGCGGTTCTCGACGCTCGCAGCTTGTCGATCGGACAAGACGTCGACATTCGCGGCGAAATTCAGCCGGGATTGCCGGTGATGAACGTGGACGAAGCTCGTCTCGTTCAAGCGCTCGTCGCGATCGTTCTCGTTGCAGTGCGCTTTGCAGATCGCGGGCATGTAGTCGTTCGAGGGGCAACGCCACCGGGCGATCCCAGGGTGGGAATCGACGTCTCAGTGACGGGAAGAGCTTTGGCTCCCTCGGATCGGGAGCGCATCTTTGAAGCCTTCGAACACACGGATCGGAGGCGCCGACATGGGAGCCTCGGTCTTGGTCCTCTATTGGCACGCGCGATCGTCAGGCTTCACCGGGGCGGTGTCGATGTGGGAACGACCGAGGCCGGAGGTATACATTTTCACGTTTGGGTTCCAGTCAATGCTGACAACTCGATGCCGTCGATGGCTTCTGGAGACGAGCCCAAGTCCCAGTGAGTTAGCGCCCAGCAGCTTCAATCGCACAGAGAACACCGCGCGCCTTGTTGCGGGTCTCCTCCGCTTCTGTATGTGGATTACTCGCTTCCACGATTCCAGCTCCAGCAGTGACATAGAACCAATCGTCCTTGCATGTAGCGGTCCGAATTGCGATGGCGAAATCAAGATCCCCGGTCCCCGATACATACCCAATCGCGCCACCGTAGAGGCCTCGCGGGTCTGGTTCGAGCTCCCGAATGATCTGCATGGCTCGAACCTTCGGTGCACCAGAAAGAGTTCCAGCAGGAAATGCCGCTCGAAGGACGTCGAGAGGAGGCATCGTTGCCGGGATACGGCCGACCACCTCGCTGACGATATGCATGACGTGCGAATACCGTTCAATTTCCATCTGTCGCTGCACCTTGACCGACCCCGTTTCCGCGACGCGACCCACATCGTTCCGGCCGAGGTCGATCAGCATCACGTGCTCGGCCCGCTCTTTCGGGTCAGCGAGAAGTTCCCGTTCGAGCATGACGTCCTCCTCTGGAGTCATCCCTCGACGTCGCGTTCCCGCGATGGGTCGCACGAACATCGTTCCGCGTTCGAGGCGGACGAGCGTTTCTGGACTAGCACCCGCGACTTGCGTGCGCGTTCGCTCACCTGGCGCGGGAGGAAGATCCAAGTAGTACATATATGGGCTTGGATTGAGCACTCGCATAGCGCGATAAACGTCGAACGGGTCGCGACCGCACCGTGGAACACGGAACGTGCGCGCGGGGACAACCTGAAAAGCGTCTCCCGCAGCGATGAACTCGAGTGCACGTAGCACCATCGCTTCGTATTGTGAGTCATCGACGTTGACCTCGACTCCCGCCGGCAATCGCGACGGATCCGGGAGCGCCAAAGGCGATGGCGAAGGGAGATGGTCGATCTGTTCTCGCGTCCGTTCGAGGTCATCCTGGTTGTCGGCCGCTATGGTGACAGTCTGAGACAGCCCATCGAAGACGACAATTGTGGATCCACCAAAGAGTCGCGCAACCGGCGCGACAACGCGATCGCCCCAACCGTTGACCTTTGCAATCATCGGGATGAGGTCCCAACCGAGATAGCCGACATACGCGCGACTGAATCTCGTGGCGGGGTCGAGTGCATCGATACCGGCTTCGCTACTGGGCTCGAATAGCGATTGGATGGCAGACAACGGATCACCGCCCCGGATGGGACTCGCGGGAAATGCAGGACGACCTAGCGCATCAATCCATTGCCCCGATGGCATAAGAGAGAGCTCCTTGGTGGGCCGAATGCCGATGATCGAGTACCTTCCCCAGCGCTCCCCTCCCACCACGCTCTCGAGAAGAAACGAGGCAGCGCTCCCTGCAGCGCGGCGAAGCGCTGCGTAAGCACGAACCGGAGTGATCGTGTCGGCGACGAAGGTGGTTGTCACGGTCATGAGTATTCTGAAGGCCATAGCACGACCTCGTTTGTCGCCGCAGTAGCGAACCCCAAGAGCATGGCTCTTCGGGCAGGACCGGGGAGGCATTCAACCCCGCGGCATGTCGCCCGATCACAGACGCCCGCAATAAGATATTGGCCGCTCGGTGCAGGCTACCGAACGTCGACTGCCTGCGTGAGGATCCGCTGTCTACGCAGCTATATCGGACAATCGATCGACACGCCGCAGCGACGGGAATAGCCAAGACCAGACGACCACGATGACGAGCGTGCCAATCCCCCCCAAAACGACCGCGGGGACCGTGCCAAACCACTGCGCAGTGACCCCAGACTCGACCTCGCCAAGTTCATTGCTAGCCCCAATAAACAGCATGCTGATCGCGCTCACTCTCCCGCGCATGGCCTCGGGAGTGGCGAGTTGCACGAGCGACGAGCGAACGAACACGCTGACCATGTCGGCTGCACCGAGGACAATCAGCGCCGCGAGCGACACAATGAATGACCTCGATACACCAAAGATCATTGTCCCGACTCCAAAGAGCGCGACGCAAAGCAACAGCGCGCGGCCTACGTGCCGCCTTATCGGTCGAAGCGCGAGCACCACGGCCATGGTCGCCCCCCCTATCGCTGGTGCGCTGCGGAGCACTCCGAGCGCCGACGGTCCGAGGTGTAGGATATCGCGAGCGTATACGGGAAGAAGGGCAGTCGCACCGCCGAGCAGCACCGCGAACAGGTCTAAAGAAATAGCACCGAACACAATCGGGCTCGACGTGACATAGCGTACGCCTCCAAGCAACGATGAGAGGTCGGTGAATGGTCGCGCGATCGTCCTCGGTCTTGACTCGATTTGGGCGACGAGAACGAGAGCCGAGAGTGCCATTGCCGCGGAGACCGCGTACACGGTGCGGGCTCCGCCAAGCGACGAGCAGACGATGCCGCCAAGGGCTGGACCCAGGACCATCGCCGCCTGGCCGAAAGTCGAATTCCACGCGACCGCGCTTCCGAAATGGTCTCGATGAACGAGCGACGGGAGCATCGATTGGACTGCGGGGCCTTGGAAGGCCCTCGCAATCCCCACTCCGGTGAGCAGGGAATATATCGCTAGTAGTTCCGGGTGGGCATGATGAGCCAGGAAATGTAGTGCCGTCGACAGTGACGCCAGCAGTCCGTAGCAAACCATCAGAACGCGGCGTCGCTCAAAGCGATCCGCCGCGTATCCGGTGACTAGAAATAGTCCAACCGCAGGAAGAAACTGCGCAAAGCCCACCCACGCAAGATCCAAGGGGCGACCGGTTAGGCAATATACTTGCCATCCGACAGCGACGCTTTGCATCTGAGATCCAAGCATCGCCAGCGTTCGTGCAGCCTCATAGAGAACGAAGTCGGGATAGCCAAATACGGATGATGGCGGAAAGTCGGTTCGGTTGCCGGGTCTTGTGCGGGTGCCTTCGTGCATTCTGACCGCGCGTTTCTAAGTGCGAGAGGAGGCCGCACGTTTGCGCCGCCTCGGCGGACGCGCCAGCGTTCCGCGGCATTGCTTCGCCCTGCAGTTGCAGGGGTAAATGCGCTGCAAGTCCTCCATCGTGTAGCAGTCATCCACGACGTACCAATAGTCGTAGAGAACCTCCTGGCCTCGAGCGATGTCCTTGGCCGCATGTATGAACACTCGCCGACCGACGATGACGCTCTCCGCATTGGGTTCACACGAGTGATTGATGTACCGTGATTCGTTCCCGCCTCGACTGCCGTCAATCACGTAGCGATCGTCGACGGCAAACAAAAACGTATGGTGACGACGCATCGATTCGTCATCACACAGGCTGTCGGTTTCCTCCTGCGTCACGAGCGCCCCCTTATACTCGATGATACGTTCTCCTTGGGCGAAATCTCGAGTCGCGAAGACGCCTTTGCCTTGAACTCGCGAGCGGCGAACCGTGACAGGTGAGGGGCGTTCGCGCGAGGCAACCATCGGTACACCGCTAGTAAGCAGACGCGCCGCACGACGACAAGTCGGACGTGGGCCGCTGTGTCGTTGACGTCACGGGTCGAACGAGAAGCAGCATATTCATCGAGAACGACCGGCCTCGGCATGGAAAGCTCGAGGGGAACCGTCGCGCTTGGCCCGAACGTGATCCGATGCGACGGATGCTGGCGGGCCTTTCGGCTCCCGCGAAAGCCAGGCGGTCGATCTAGCAACAGGCACTCGGATCCCGCGTTATCGCAGAATGTCGGCCATCACGATGACGGGGCGACCGACGAGCGCCGAAGCACGCACGTCGATCGAGCAAGATATCGCCCAGTCGTTGTCATTCTCCTCGTCGCAGATAACCTGCGTAACCTTCCAATATTGCGGATCGGTCTTGTCCATTCGAAGGTTTGCCGGAGCGCGTGCAGGAGCGTCAAGTCGAATGGAGGCATGCTCCAAGAAAAACGGAGCAAACTCACGTTCGAAACGAGACGCGTCCCAGACCGTGGCCAGTTCAGTTCCGCCGGCCTTTTCAGCGGCAGCCGACCAGTCCTTTCGGCCGAGCGCTCGCAGAAGCTGGAGCAACCCGTTCCGCACGAGCACCGTGAAGCCGTGCTCGTCCTTGGTGATGTCGGGCTCTTCGTACGGGGCGGGTCCTTCACCCGGAGCGGTTCGAGCGTCCTCGTTCGCGGTCCGATGCATTCGGTCCCATTCGTCGATGAGACTCGAGTCGACCGCGCGAACGATGGCTCGCAGGAATACCTCGATCTCCAGGATCTCCGGCGTCTTCATCGGCGCGGGTATCGTCTGACCTAGGGCTTTGCACGTATCGCTCAGATACCGAAGAAGCGTTCCTTCAGCGCGACCGAGTTCGTACTCTCGAACGTATTCGTTGAAATCCATGAAGCGTTCGAACATCTCGCGGGCGACCGACTTGGGCCGCACATCGTCGCCCTTCACCCAGGGGTGCTGTCGAGCGAACGCATTGAACGTTTCGTACACGAACTCTCGGAGCGGCTTAGGATATTCCAGCTTCTCTAGTTCGGCGACACGCTCTTCATATTCGACTCCCGCCATCTTCAGCTCTGCGAGCTTGTTCTTCTTGAGGGCCTCGAGCTGTTGGCGCAGAACGAACGTCGGATTTTCGAGGATCGATTCGACGAGAGTGAGCATGTCGACGGCGTGTGTCGGGCTCTCGGGGTCAAGAGCGGGAATCGTATCGATGAGCCACATTCCGAGAGCGTGGTTGAGGGAGAACTCGCTCTGCAGATCCACATGTATTCCGATTCGATTCGTCTCGGAATTGACTTCGACGATGCCCGCATCGACAAGCGATAGAAACAGCGTCTTCGCCTGTCGTCCGAAGATTCGCCGCTGCGCGAGCCGTTCGTGAGAGCGAAAGATGATGCGTCCGACATCGCGGCAGCTCGCGCCCGGTCGACCGAGTACTTGAAGAAGCATGCCGTGGGTCACGTGAAATCGAGAGACGAGAGGTTCAGGTTGCGACGACATCAGACGCGTGAACACGGCTCGGTCCCACGGTACGTAGCCCTTGTCGGGGGGCCGCTTTCGCACAATTCGTTTTCTCTTGGAGGCGTCAGCTCCGGCCTTCTGTTCCATCCGCAGATTCTCGACAACGTGAGCTGGAGCCTGCACGACGACGTAGCCGCGCTCGTCGAATCCCCGGCGCCCCGCACGTCCGGCGATTTGCTGAAATTCTCGCACACCGAGGAGGGACGTCTTGTCACCATCGAACTTACAGAGCTGCGTGAACAGCACCGTGCGAATGGGAATGTTGACTCCGACACCCAGTGTGTCGGTGCCGCTGATGACAGCAAGGAGCCCTTTCTGGGCTAGTTTCTCGACGAGAAGCCGGTACTTTGGAAGCAGGCCTGCGTGATGGAGGCCGATGCCGTGCAGGAGTAGACGCTTGACGTCCTTGCCATAGGGACTGTCGAAGCGAATCTGAACGAGCTCTTGAGCGATCTCGCGTTTGCGCTCTTTCGGCACAAAGTCGAGGCTCATTAGATCTTGGGCAGTCTCCGCGGCTGCTCGCTGGGTGAAGCTGACGATGTACACCGGACAGTGTCCCGAGCGCTCGATATCGACAATGGTATCGTGCAGTGGCGTCTCTCGATATTCGAAATCGAGTGGGACAGGTCTCTCCTTCGAGCTGACCGTCACGGTGGAGCGCCCGGTGAGCTTGCCGAGAGCCCGCTCGAAGAACTCGGTTGGGCCAAGCGTTGCGCTCATCAACAGAAATTGAGCGCGCTCCAGCAGCAGCAAGGGAATCTGCCAAGCGACGCCTCGATCCCGGTCCGAATAGTAGTGGAACTCGTCAATGATGACGGCGTCTACGTCGGCAAGCTTGCCTTCGCGAAGAGCCCAATTCGATAAGATCTCCGCCGTGCAGCAGACAATCGGCGCATCCCGATTGACCGATGC
>Ga0182030_10012785_pt1 | contig 16770 bp, 20 predicted proteins | sample 812S3MmetaG_FD_121299 | JGI IMG/M metagenome (GOLD analysis project Ga0182030, IMG submission 121299) | Permafrost microbial communities from Stordalen Mire, Sweden - 812S3M metaG (Illumina Assembly) | ecosystem: Environmental > Terrestrial > Soil > Wetlands > Permafrost | place: Sweden...
ATTCATCGTCGCCCGGTCGTCTGGAGTCATAGGGTCTTGTGTGGAGATTGGATAGTCTCCCTTTGCAACCCATCTCAAGAAGTCTGGCCTAGCAATCTCGAGCATGATACTGACTGCTTCGTCCTCCTCGTCCTCGTTGGTGTAGGTGCTGTTGCTGAAGAAGGTCACGAAGTTTCTGACGGCAAGTCTTTCGAGATCGCTGAGCCTTTCGAAGGCTTGATCTGTCCATCCGGCGTTGAAGTCTTCATATCTAGGTGGAATATCAGCGAATGTTAAAGATAAGAAGAAGGACCCATACTCTGATACAGCTGGATCCGCGATCCTGAGCTTCTTGCGCTTTCTTCCTTGCTGCTCACCTACCGCCTTATTTCTTTCTTCAGTGTTGAACTCGCCGTGGGCCTCGATCTCGGCGTGGTGTGGATTTGGTCGTTTGCGCCGGAATCGATGGGCGGGCTTGGGTGGCGCAAAGCCTGGAAGATCGGGGAGTCAGTGATTGCTTCTTCCGGATGGATTTGAGAGTTGAGACATTGTCTCATGAGTAAACAGACAATTGCTTAACCCTATGTTTCGGGAGCAAGCATATTGTTCTTTTACTCATGAAACAATCTGGAATAAGAGATTTTACTCCCGATGTTCCTTACTCGGGGTTTCGTTGCTCTCCTTCGGAGGAGTGATTACTATTCGAGGAAGAGATGCCATTTTGCAATGGTGGGATGCAAGTTGGGATATGATTGATGAAGTGGATGATTGCAAAAATTAGTTGCAGATGTGGAAAGAAATTTCCATCACAGGAAGAGACTCACGTGTAGAAGACTGAGCAGGATAAAAGGGGGGGTTAACGAGATTAAACGAGCTCCCTGTTCTTGATCACATTCAATGAATAACTATTCACCAATGACAGATTAAATCTCTCTAGAAGAAATCATGATATTGGGTATCAGTAGTTTAATAGCAACAGTGAATCTTGGATTTTTTGCAAGAGGGCCACTTCCATTATTCCTGTAGGCCTGATCACTGCAACGGTTCGAGACTCCTTGTGCAATCTCCCAAAATTGATAGATTGTGTGAGTAGACTTGGAATTATGAATCCTTACAGATACCATCTATAATCTTCCCATTAATACCAATTTGTAAATTGTGCATTTACCCCTTGATATGTAGAAAACTTAGAATGTCAAATCTAAATATCAGTTTGAAGGAGGTGGTATGCAGCTGGTCGGCGCTCTAGATGTTCGAGCCGCCTTACGAACAGTCATGCTCCTGAGATTTTGCTACTTAGTTTGTAGAGAACAGAATTTACTGCCTCTTAGACTTCAGAATCTGTCGGCGGGGTGGGTTGTGGTTGAGTCGCCAGGCCATGGTCCCATGATGCTAACTCCGGGGAACAACATCACCAGCTTCATTATGGCCTCCAGCCCTATTTACGATCAATATCTGTTCTTAAATTAAATATAATCTGCAATCCAAACTTGATATATAAAAAATACTAGAGTTCTGGTAGCCATGGGTTGAGAGAACGTGATCTTCAGCCTTGTCAGCCTTGTCAGCCTTGCTTCGGCAAATCTCGAAAAATTGTTTGGTGGAACTCAATCTTCCGTCACAACCCCCTTCAACTCGATGCAGGAATTATGGTGAGTTGAACCCACGTCTCTCATCACCTACTAAATTCTAAATTAAATACAGACCTACTTCAAGCATGTGGTCAAGCGCGGCTCCGATTTCATCCTCGCGAGTGGTCGATCGTTCCGTATTCAAATCCCTTCGACGCGTGCCCGGCACCACTTCTCAGAGCATAATCGACGCCGAATGATATACAGGTAGAATGAAGGCCAGTGTTAGCTTGCATCTTCAAGATGCGGGAATCAGAGCGGTTGCATCAGCGACGCTGGTATTCTATGCTGTTTCCATGCGACTCGCCATCGCGGTGAAGTGGAATAGATAAGGTGGAACATACATTGAACCATATACGAGCCATCAATCGATCGTTGTTTGGGAATATCAGAGATATGATTCACATATCACTATGGAATATATAGCTCAGCGACAGAATGACTCCAGAATATTCGACTCGCAATTCTCAAAAGCATATTGGAATATCTCTGAAACGAAATCATACGACGATTTACTCAGCCCAACCTCTGCACATTTCAACAGCTTTTGTCCATCTTCCGAACTTCTTTGCGCTTTCCTCTGCAGATATCTTGGGTTTGAAGATTGTCATGCCGGCTGTATTGATATTCTTAAGCTCATCAAAGTTTTTCCACACACCAACAGCAAACCCTGCTGCGATAGCTGCCCCGAGCGCAGTCGTTTCCAGCATTTTCGGGCGCTCAATCGGGATGCCAACGAGATCTGCCTGCGTCTAAGAGATGTCAGATTGTCCAAACAGAAGTATCACTCCAGACTTACCTGCATACAAAGATCAGAATTCGTCATTCCGCCATCAACTGCCAGTTCGGCCAGAGCTTGCCCGCTGTCTTTCTGCATAGCGTCGAGAATCGCCTTGGTCTGAAAGCATGTAGCTTCTAAAGTTGCTCTTGCGATGTGGCCTTTTTGGGTATATGCTGTAATACCGACTAGATGGGTCAGCAGATGTCTTGATCCACAACGGGTTCCTCTCACAGATAGTTCCACGCGCATCATCTATCCAGTACGGGGCGAAAAGTCCACTGAAAGCTGTCACGAAAGTGCAACCTCCATTGTCTTCAACCGTCTCCGCCAGCTGGCTGATCTTGCTCGAACTATCGATGAAGCTGAGGTTGTTCTGAAGGAACTTGATGCTCGATCCCGCGACCGCAATACTCCCTTCAAGAGCATATTGTGGTGTTCCATCGAAATCATAAGCAACAGTACTTAAGAGGCCGTGAGTCGAGATGACTGGCTTTGGTCCCACATGGTATAGCAGGAAGCAACCAGTCCCATAGGTGTTCTTTGCTCTTCCTGGGGTGAATCCCTTCTGGCCGACAAGTGCGGCAGATTGGTCACCAAGGCAACCTGCAATGCGGGTTCCCCTTAACACGCCGGTAGTCAACGTGCCATATGCTTCAGGGTCAGATGACCTAACAATCTTTGGGAGATGGAGTTTCTCCATATCGAAACGGAAGAAATCGAGCAGTAACTCATCATAGGTAAGAGTATGTAAGTTCATGAACATTGTACGAGAAGCGTTCGTGGGATCAGTCACAAAAATATCCTTCCTTGGGCCTCCATTCAATTTGTACACGATCCAAGCGTCAACTGTCCCAAAGGCTAGTCTACCTCTGGCGTACGCATCCGATACCTTTGGTACATTCTCTATCATCCATAACAATTTGCCTACCGAGGGATATGTCGATAACGGCAGACCACAAAGATCTTGTAGCTTATCGGAGCCGAGGCGGGCTTTCAATTTTCTGACCAACGCCTGAGTTCGAGTATCAGTCCAAACAATTGCATTGTAAAGTGGCTCTCCGGTCTCTTGGTCCCAAACAATTGTTGTTTCCCGTTGATTTGTGATGCCGACTGCTTTAATTGAATTGATGGAATGCCCTTGTGTTTCAAATGCTTTTACTGCTCCTTCAATGCAAGCTTCGATAGAGCTGATGATTTCAAGCGGATCATGCTCATGCCATCTAAACTTATTAGCATTTTAGTTTCAGGGACAGCTGGATTCTAACCCATTTTCTGGATATATCTGCTTGAATTCAACTTGGTGGGAAGCAACAGGTTCTCCTTCTTGGTTAAATATAAGAAAGCGAGTGCTCGTAGTTCCTTGATCAATCGAACCGACGAAGGAATGTTGGACAGCAGGAGTTGAATCACCCATCGTTATTGATGAGAAATTGAACTCAACTCTGTTGTGAAATTTAGAGCTTCAGGATTCCCCAAAGATCTAGGGCAGCTAGGAGCCCATCGCAGCTATTGGACTTGTTACATGTGATAAGAAAGGAGGGGTAGCTCATCTGACAATACCAAAGAGGGGTTCTCCGAGCCCAAGGCCTGTCAAAATCAAGTGAGATGGCCTTGGAGCTGCAGCAAAGGAAGCAAGCCCGTGGGAACTGTGGGGTACATGCAATATCTACAGCGCGCTGTCAAATGTGATAATCACCTGTATAGTCTTGGTCCAGCTTCCAAGATCAAAACCCCTGCGAGTTGGACCTGTTCATCCCAAGATGACCCCTGACATTGATATGCCGAGGTGGCCAATTCAGTACTTGATCTTTCCATTACCAAGCCAGTGAGCATGACTCCATTCGTATAGCATTCCTAACCCATTCACTAGATTCGGGAGACTCCTGTATTGAGAGCGAAATGCGAGTGGACCTTGCATCCCGAAACTCTTTGTCGCCTTCAATCGTTCGTCGTACGAGATGTTGAAAATTTAGATCAAACCCGGCGGATAACTCGGTCTAATGCTAGTGAACTTACCCCAAGGTGGGGTTCGCCCCCCCTCTCCAAATCGGCAAGTGTCCAATCCTTACCCCAGAAAGTTGAGAATCAGCCACCCGAAGCCATCGGAAGCCATCGGAAGTCCCCAAAAGCCACAAAGGTCGCCTCAATTGACAAGTATTTTTTTCAACATTCGCCTGAATGGGGACGGAATTGAGAACTGAAAGTTTCATAAGTATTCATGCTTTTCGTTGATTCATTTCAAAATCTTCTCCTTCTACGCTCCACCACTTTGCATCTGTTTCGGCGACCCCGACGTGATTAGTTAGGCTGCCATATTCGGAACTACTTAGTGGCTCACCTGAAGCGGGGAAGTCTTGGGGGAAGGGGCGTCAGTTCTTTCTCGTGCATGCGCTCATCGCAAGTCAGGTTGCTGTTTTAAGCATAACTGTCTGCATCTGTCGTGTACCTTGTTATTTTCGAGGCGATAATTCTACTCCCGATGATGAAGGAATTATGAGATTTCAAGAGCGGGGTATTGGAATATTTGTGCTTATGCTTACCCGAGTTATCTTGGAATCCCGACAATTTGATGCGGTGTTATCTGATGCCGAGGACGAGCGCTCCAATGGAACTTCTCAGCAGCCATCGGCAGTTTCAGCCCAAGTTTCCGGTCTGACAGCTTTCTAAAGGTGCCCAAAGGTAACATCGTTCTTCTTTTCTCCCTCCTGTTAGGGGGCTCCACGGCAAGCTAGAAGTTCCATATTCCGCTATGTCTTGGTCTGTGAAACTGGCGCTAGATATTCGTAGGCCCTTTCTTCCTTCAGTGGCCGTAATGTCGGTTCTCCTGACCGCGGCACGGACTGGCACAAACAGACGAGTTGGTATTTCAACTGCGTCCACCTTGCCACCAACGGCCAGCATGGCCTTGATTGACCATCCTTCTAGTCTTCTTCAACTCTTTACCCCTGCTACCGCATGCAGCTAAAGATTGACACAAAGAAATCGAATGTACTCGACGAGCGCTGCCTCATGCTCACGAATTGGCACACTTATTCATGTGAGTCTAACCTGTTCTCGGAATTGCCCCGAACTCATGGCCAGCTCTTACATGTACCTTCTGTTCGACTTTGGTTCAAATGGAGGTGCTCAAATCTCTCACAGTCCCACGCTCAGCATTTTGAGTTTCCCGTACCAGTTTCGCACACAGAAATCTGCCTCGTTACTCAGCTAATCGGCAATGTCGAAAGAGAACAGGTCTTCGCTACCAAGTCCAGCAATCTCTCATGACGAGCATATCGGGGAGAAGAGTACAAGTTCTTCAGACTCCTATCCTGCAGCATACGCCGAACATGGGCCTGGCATCGATCATCTCATTCCACAAGAAAATGCAGTCCAATCCAAGCCTGATTTGCTATGGAGTCGAATCCGTCATATTATGCGTGAACCTTTTTCTGAATTCTTTGGTGTATTTATTTTGATTTTGTTTGGTGATGGTGTTGTTGCGCAGGTTAGTTTTCGTCATGATTTTGGTATATTATCTTAGCCTCGGATAGGTCGTGCTCAGTGGAGGGGAGAAGGGGTCATACCAGTCGATTTCTTGGGGTTGGGGGTAAGTGTAAACTCCCCAGTTTTAATCCTTCTGACATATCATAGCCTTGGAGTTATGTTAGGGGTCTATGCTTCGGGTGTAAGTGAAGAAGAAACATTTCTGGATCTAATTAACAAACGCAGATCAGTGGGGCACATATAAATCCAGCAGTAACATTTGCAAATTGGTAATTCATCTTTCATGTATTTGCTTCCAATGCTTACGACGACAGCGTATACCGGAAATTCCCTTGGAGAAAGTTTCCTATTTATCTTATCGCACAAGTTCTCGGAGCATTTTGCGCGTCGGGCGTTGTCTACGGTATGTGGTCTTACCTACCTGCGAACACTTATTAATTTCCCTCAGCGAATTATAAATCTGCAATTGATGTTTACGAAGGCGGTCCCAACACCCGGACAGTACCGGGGTACTCGAACACTTCCACAGCAGGAATATTTTGTACATATCCTGCAGCATTCATGACAAGAACAGGGCAGTTCTTCTCGGAGTTTATCGCAAGTATGTATTGCGTTCCCTCGTATGATTTATACTGATTGTCAAGGCACCATCCTCATGTTCTGTATCTACAGTCTACAGGACAATGGAAATCTCGGAGCTGGTAATTTGACACCACTAGGGTTATTCTTTGTGATCTTTGGCATCGGTGCTTGCTTTGGCTGGGAGACGGGCTATGCTATCAACTTGGTAAGCAACATCGAGGAGCAAAAGGCTTTTCATTCCAGACTGTTTCGTGAGTAACGATGCTTGCTGCCAAGAATACTCATAAGACATATCTCAACTCCCAAATCTATGAAAGAAGTGATTGCTAATTCCCCGATCTTCCAGGCTCGAGATTTCGGTCCCCGATTGATGTCATTTTTCTTGGGATATGGTCATAATGTTTGGGCTGCTGGGAATTATTACTTCTGGGTAAGTATAACGCGCAGTTTGGGTACTCGTTCTGAACCCTTTAGATACCAATGGTGGCCCCGTTCTTTGGATGTCTATTTGGAGGCTGGCTTTATGATGTGTTCATCTTCACCGGTTAGCACTTACTGGACTCCAATCCAATAATTCACGTGCTTACGTTAACTAGGTGAGAGCCCGATCAATACACCATGGATGGGTCTGAAGCGCTTGATACGGCCTACTGGTCGCCCGCTCGCAGAATCATCTGCGGTTTGAGAGAAAGACACAAATATAGCGTTGAAGGTAGGCTTGACACGTTCTACAGCGACGATTCCCTTAGGTCTCGAGCTCTACTCTAGATGGTTAGTCGGATATAGAAGACTATAGGTTATGATGAGTTTTTTTTATACAGGATTAAGAGCTCCTGGGGCTTTGGGTTGTCAAGTCAAGCCTCAACGTGGAGCAATGGCCATACAATTGGCTTTTGACCTGGAGATATATTGCTTATGAGGCTGGGATTTTTGATAGGCTGCATTGGTCGGAATCTATTTTTGTGAAAGGCATGTGGCTGTGCAACTGAAGAGGACTCGAGTTTAGCTAGATAAGAAGTGGTTAAGCCAACAATAAAACTGTGTGTACAGTTCCCCCATGAAATAAATCCATATTAGATCTCATAGGAATTAAATGAAAGATCAATTATAGGTTCTTTCAATATCATTTTCACTAGACACAGGTTGTACTTTATATCACAGAGAATTTGGAGAAATGAGACTTATGATATCACTATCTCTGAAGCATTTGGTTCAATATGATGGAAAATTCTTGAGGGAAGCCTTTTGACTCCGAATTGGGAAGTTGAGACGGTGGACCATTGTAGAGGAAATTTGCAAAGGCGATTCGGTCAAGACAGGCACACTCCCAAAACAAGTTGCCAAAAGCGAAAGTAATTGTGATACGAAGTACTGGTATCAGGTTAGTAGATCGCGTGGTGCTCGTAGTTGTTTGTGTCTGTGTGGAGAACGTTTATATAGATTAAGGACGTGTGGGCGTCAGTTACTTGGTATCCATCCAATGTCAGGAGTGTTGGCCGCTGAGAAATGTCTTCCTCGACGCAGAACCTGTTACTCGCGTTCAAATAGCCATCCAACGTCGCCTGCACGTCAGCTTTCTCCTTCCGGATCTTCTCCTCTGCATTTAGTTTCTGGCTTTCTGTCTCTTGGTTCATTGCGTTGACCAGAGATTCTGATGCATCTGCTGAAACACTTATGTCTAGTGTTTCTTGAAGAGCTTCATCTTTAGAATTGGAAAGTTTTCATATGATCCATACCCAAGCCATAATTAAGAAGATGCGATGAGGTCTGTTCATAATTAGCAGAAAATTTTGTACTGAGGACTGTGAGGTAGCAGACAGACTTCTCAAAACACATTGCAAAAGGAATCTAACCTAGAGACAATTCGCAACACAGAAACAAAATTCACATTATTCTTTCCGTTCAACTCACAAGGTCGAGAGAAAGTAGAAAGATGAATTGGAATTTTTTTCTTAACTTTCAACCTTGTTTGAGCCCGAAACCCTAATGGGGGACTACCTTCAAAAAACCTCGTCACTCGCAAAGAAAACTGGCCGATATCAAAGACCATCGTCTGGCTGATATGGTCAGCAAATCCGAATGAGATGGGGGTCAGAAGCACTTACTGCCCAGACTTTCATCCATCTTTGATCAAGCGGCTTCCCTGTCTCCACAAACCTCAAGTCGGTAGCTAACCGAATAATCTCTGTCTCGTTCACGGCACTGCGATGAATATTAAAGGGATGATGCAACACCACATCACCCGCCTCATAGTCCCCAGCTAACCACTTCCTTCCCCACAGCGTAGAAAATTTCCCAGAATCTTTCTCGAGCATGCCAGTCTCCATCATAGCTGCGTTGAAAGCGGAAAGCCGTTCTTCTTCTGTGGAGTCTTTAGCAGCGTCGGCAAACCCCTTTTCAAGCTCCATGCCGAGAGGAACGGAGTTATCAAGATACAGCAAGCCGCCTCCATTAATAGCAACATCACCCAGAGGAACCCAGGCCGTAAGTGCAGTAGGCGGGCCTGCCCGAAGGAAAGACTGGTCGTAGTGGACCTGAGTTGTTTCCCCTCCTGGGATGTTCGGGCGAAATAGAGATCTCTCCAGTAGAGTCGTATCTTTCCAGCTAGTGAACTTCTCGACGAAGTCTTTGAGGACGGGATGATTGGCGAATGTAACGTACCAAGGCGCAGAATGAGCCTCGACCACTTTTTCCTGATAGTTCACATTTATATCCTTAAGGCCTAAGGTATGACGAAGTTTCCCTGGTCCCATCCACTTGTCGCGATGTGAGTGGTTTGTTTCAATTGGACCAGAGACTTACAAGATGCCAATCTTCCCCGCAATACACCCCATCTTTCGGATCAGAGCCACTTTTGATCAACCCTGTGGGGCCAAAGAGTTCGAAATATTCTCTTCGGGCATTCCAGACATCGCTCGAGGGAAGTAAGCCTTTGAGCCAAACGTAGCCTTCTTCATCATAACGCTTCCGAATCTCTTCCATTGCAGTCATAATGGGTGTAGGACGAAGTCTTCCGATGGATGGCGACTCAATAATGCCACCTGAAGACTTCAAGTGAAGTGGGGCGTGCACATCCATGTATTTAACGTTTGGTGCTTCAATTTCAATTGCTGATGGAGCCATGATGTGGATTGAAGCTGAGATCGTGGGTTTGAAGAGAAGAATCGGAACTGCTCCAGTGGGTGATGGTGAGCATTTTATAATTCGGTCGTATAAATTCCTCTTTTCTGGTCACATGTCCCCTCACCTATCCTCAAGTAGACGTTCGTTTTTGGAAGAACATTCCGTTTTTGAGGCTCACAATCTATCTGCTTTTCTCCACCAGATAAGGCTGGTCGATTGAAAGTGGGGTGGATTGGGGAAGTTTTACCGGGCGGGGGACTTTCTCCTTGTTGGATGTGCTCAGCCACCATTTGACAATGGACAGGCTCGTTTAGTATCCTCCACTAGATGTGCAGAATTTATTTTTAGGCGGTAACACTCACAATATGCTCGCGGGTGAACGTATGGTGCAATTGGCCGAGAAAACGCCACGTTCCTGGACTTGGACCCCATGTCCCTGAGTATGCCTGAGCATTTTCCAAGGCTGTGAACTGCGCCGCAAGCTAGATCTGCATCTCTGATTTGCGCTCTCGTCTGCCTTTCGGCTGTTCTAGATGGTTGATTTTGGCTCTTTTACCAGCTTACTCTTTTGACTTCACTTTTTTTCTTTCCATTATTCCGTTCTTTTGGAATCGACAGTCGTTACTTCATCATGCAGGATGTTAAAGTTCTTCCGTCCGCATTGCTTGTGCTCTGCTGGATCGCAGGTGTGCATTCGGATAATTACAGCTTGGTTCCATGTAACCATTTCCAGCCTCCTTTCCCTTGGCCGTCGCTAACTTCTCAGTAACATTTGCCAACGCCTCATCCACATCAACCACCTCCAATACTGTCACGACCGGTCCTCTTCCACCACCAACGACCCCACTACCCGTGCCGACTTATACCGGCAATTCAGACGACCTGGTGGATTGGTGCTTCTCGATCTACGATGACTATCAGAGCTCGTATGGCACGGTCACTCTTACAACAAGTACATGGTCGGACTATGTTTTTGATGGGCCTAGCTCAGATTATACGGCCTCTAGTACCATTACTACAGGCACTTATACAGTCACAACTACTATTGTCCCGCCAGGATATACCTCACCACCGCAATGCGTTCGTCTGGAATTCTCCGATCTCCTTCCAGCACTAACGAAATATAGATCGCTCCTTGTCAAATTTATGGAGAATTTGTTGACCTTTTCTATTGGCCAACCCCGAGAATTGGCAATGGAACGGCTGTTGCTACTATCACACCTGGCCCCACGCCGTCATCTGCTGTAGTGAATGGATCGACGCTGTAAGTTGTCTGCCCCTACTCTATCGGACCTTTATTAAAGATATTAGTTATTCTCCCTCAAATTATCTGGCTCTCACCGACGTCAGCGCCCAAGTCTGTAATTATGATGGTAGTCCTTGTCAGCCATATGGAACAGGAGTCCATATAACGACCTTGTCTTTTGGACAAAATGAATTATCTACAGAGAATTGTATGCATGGGACAGGAGTTCTAAACTACGAAGATTTCAATCAACCTATACCTTGGTCCATTGTAACGAATCAATATGGTTGCACGATTCTTACGGAGACCCATCCTGGTTCATACTTGGATCCAACGTACACCTTGAAGCCCAGCATAGTATGGCCAACAAGAGTGAAAACTCTTATAGATCCCGCTTGGTCAACTTGCAACTTCCTTCTCAATCTTTTTGATCCTCCGTCGGCATTAACACCAGTGCATCAGCTTACGCCAGGGCCAGCTCCAGGAACGACTTCAACATCGGTAGATCCATTACCTACTACAACACTTTTACCAACTGCACAGCCTGTGTCGACAAGCTCGCCTTCTGCGCCAAAGCAGACTGTTGATCCACCTGCTCCAACAACCTCAACGACCGCTCCAGTTCCCCCAGCTTCGACAGTTGTTCCAGATCCTCCAACAACTACGCAAGTCCCGGCTCCAGCTTCACCCGTTGATCCTGGGAAAGCCAGCACGGTAGACCCAGCGACCCCAGCCTCGAAAGCGGCAACGCAACCAGGAGATCCTGCAAGTCCCGGAACTCCAACCACGACTGCTCTGGGATCAATAATAGCAAGTGTTGGTGGGTACGGTGGAAATCCGGCTCCAAGCTCAACGATCACGCTTGCGGGCTCCTCTCCCGCCGCAGCTGTTCCGGTACCAGGAAGCTCTGCTCTTCCCTCCAACCTTGGAACAACGACTACAATCAATAATACGCCTGTGGTTGTTATACCCAGTGCGACAACTATTCCAGCTGCCAATATCGCGGCGGGGCTCGGAAGCACAACGACCATATCTGGAACTCCGATGGTTGTTATAAATCCCACCACGATCGCTATTTCATCCTCAGCAGCAGGTGGAGGGGTAGTTGAAGCTACAGGAGCGGGTCTCACGACAACCATTGCCAATGGTCAAGCTATCACTCTGGCCGCTGGATCTGCAACCACTATTTCGCAATTCACTACATCAATCAACGGTAAAGCGACCACAATCGCGGCTCAGACCTTCTCCGCGCCTTTCTCACAATCTTCAAAGACCGCGACAATAAATGGACAAACTATTACTCTGGCACCAAATGGGGCATCGGTAATTGTAGGAGGGCAGACTGCTACGAAGGGGGGAGCGCCGGTTACAGTTGGAGGAACGGTAGTTAGTCTGGGGGCGAGCAGTCTTGTTGTAGGAGGGAGTACAATTGCACTTGCTATCCCAACGCCTAGCAGTTCTGGGGGAAGTGGGAGTGGAAATGCGACTGCGTCGCCAAGTTATGTGCAAGCTGGAAAGGGCAGCATCTTGGGTGTATCTGCATGGGGAGTATCCCTTGCATTTTCGACAGCATATTGCATTTGGCTTGGGGTTTAGACCTGCATAATCTGCATATGTAGAGATGAGAGACGAAATTATTGTATATCAAATATGTAATACCAAAAACAGTTCAAACTTTCTTCAATATCACCATGTACATCGCTCCAGCATTTTCAACTTGACTCGCATTCCTATCGACACACAAGGCCCAGCAAAAATTGCAACATTTGCCGATTGTGGCGAAGCATGCGACAACCAGGAGATTGCAGGACCCCTCGTTTGCTTCGCTTTTCAGCCGCGGCTGGAGACGATAGGATGTTAGATTCTGCGCCTATAAGAACTCTAATTGTAGCCTCCCTGGGCCATAACGGAGCACGTTGAATGTGGTTAGAGAAATTTGCAAGAGGCTTACATAATTTTGTGCATTTCAGGGGACTCTAAGTGGACGGGATGTTTTGCTAGACTGGGTTGTGGCTGTGCTAGAAAGTGGGATGAGAGAAGTGAGGGGCAGAAATGGGAAAATACCCCGCCTTTGATGCGAGACCTTTTATCAATTTAGATGATAGACTCCGGACTTTGACTTATCTTTCCTTGCTTACAGATCCTACAGTATCAGAATCCGATCGCATCGTGACTAAGAGCTTGAAAGCCTCAGGTCGAAGCAGGAAGAAGTCTCATGCCGTCTAAGTACCGGCGTTCTTGGTATGTATTACCAGTAGCGTGAAGCTGCAACGCTGAATATGCAAAGCAATGAATGCCAAAGACGGCATTTGAAATGTGGGCTACAGAATCACTAGTATTGAATTATCTGCTAATTGGCTAAGGCGATCTCTCCAATCCGTGCAAAGCTTGCTCTCAAGCTGGTCGAGATTGTGTCGAGGCTTCCAGATATCATTTCCGTCATGAAGAAGGCCCCACTGGGCCTAGAAAGAAAAAGAGAAAGGTGACAACTGGCTTTGATGAAGATCAGGAGTGGGCAAAGATCCCGAAACAGCGTAAGCACAGGATTTTATTTTATTTTAGAAAAGAGACATGCTGACGATGGAGATTAGTTCATTTTGTTGATGAATCCAAGCAGGCCAGTGCATCATCAATAGAGGGTAGTGAAAGGGTGGCTGAGACCAGCAATACCGAGTTGCAGGAAGAACCCTTGGCTGATGCGGCTTTCGATGTGGAAGTTCTCTCTGACCCCACAAATATTTCTACTCGACATTCAGCCATGACATCCTCTCTAGAAGGCCATCATTTACTGAATGGTCCATCCTCCGTAGTTGTTTCTGATAGCTGGCATGCCCCCTCACCTTCTTCCTATCCCGGGCTCTGGCCGGTCTCCACGCAGGAAGAAGCACAGCTCATTCGCTACTTCTTAACTGAGCTCTCCTCTTGGGTCGGTTCTCCTCTATTGTCTCAACGTATTTTAGGCTGCTCTGACTAGAATATAACCACTGACTTGTTCAAGTTCGATTTCGTTGACCCACATCGCCATTTCTCCACCACAGTCCTCATCGAGGCCTCACACTCTCCGACACTTCATTACGCCATCCTCGCTGTCTCTTCTAGGCATCTCTCCCTCACTTCTCCTACCTCGGTTTATTACAAGAATTCGGTGATTCCAGACCACTACCAACATAAATGCTTGAAAACCTTGATACCGGCGCTAAAGGACCCCGATGCACTCCTGGATGAAGGATTATTTGCTGCGAGGGTTATATTAAGGTTGTTTGATGAAATGACTGGTTCGTTGCTTCTTTATAATTCTAACTTGGACCGAGACTTGAGAGTCAAAGAATCGTCAGCTAATGCCCAAGGAAAGAACGACCTGGATTTGGCGGTCATGTTTTGCGATCAGATATGGTTAGTCTTTATTGCCTTTTACTCTGCGATATCTGGGAAGCCGAACTCTTGACATATGTCTTGAGAGCCGGTCGACTCCTCGGCTCCTAGGACATCTATTGGAAGCCCATACTAATAATTGCCTGATCAGATGATCGACTTCCTCAAAACCAAATCACCATCCAGCATGCCTGCATCCACCCTCCGCCGTGCATCTCTTCTCATCGAGCTGCGTCAGGAAATATATATTGCATTCATTTCAAATCGCACTCCAGCTCAATTAGTCGAATATTGTGAAATCGATCGGTGCCTTGGCAAGTTTCTAGTTTAGCTTTTATGTACCTCCTACCTACCTCATCGTTAAAAAATTTCTTGAGCGAGATGCGCTGGTATTATTGCATCTGTTTTGAGCAGTAGCTTTGAAGGAGGGACTATAGTTCCAATTGCTAATACGAAATTCATGTTCAGAGAAAGCAGATGACTGGACCTGGACAGAAAGAATGCTAGCCCTGACCTCTGACGTTCTAACATACTGCAACGGCGACGGAATCAAAAGCCAGCATCAATGGACAGAGCTAATGGAGCAACTTGATGCCTGGGAGAATGGCACTAACTCAACGTTCACACCATTTTACCAAGAAAGCGAGAATCTAGAAGCAGGAAGATGCTGGCCTGGGATATGGTTTGCAAATGATTGTCATGGTTCGTATTCCTCCTAAACGACCTGGAGAAAGTTGACAATCTGTAGCTGCGGGGAAGCAATACCTAGCGATTTCGAGAATTGTCATGTTGGCGAACGATCCGCATATTCCAAGGTTGGGAACAGGAAGGATAAGAGCACTTGAGAATATAGATGTGTGTGCTTTCTTCCATCTTACCCCAGTGCCGACGTTCTCTTGTAGAAAGACTAAGGTCTGCGCAGGCACAAATTAAATCACAGGTCCTCCTAGCTTGCGGTATCGCAACGTCAAACCGCCAATTCTTCGTTATGATGATCGCGGCTGGTGGAGCAATCGATATGTGTATACCTCCCTGTTTCTTCCATTTCTCTCTTTTCTCCAAATACTGGGCGGAAAAATCCAACTGACAGAACTACAGGTGGTGAGCGCTTCACCGACCGCAGACAACAAGAAGCCTTCATTCGCATATTAGAAGAAACAGAAGCACACGTTGCCTGGCCGAACCATCGATACAGGGAACGATTGAAGGTGATTTGGGGATGGGATTCTCAATGATACCGAACCATGCCTTCTATCAAATAATAGAATTCCACGCTCGCTATGTATAAACGCCCCGCTATATGCAATCTACAATTTTTGACTTCCCTTTCTTATACACAATCCAGATAATAGAAGTGATCAAGCCTCCTCCTTCCGGCTTCCACTCAATGTACTCTCACTACTACTACCAGACCTATCACCAATCACCACCTTCGCCCTCAATGCACTCCTAATATCCCCCGTACTTCTCATCCTCCACTCATTATGACCACTTGTACTCAACGGCCACAACACCTTATTCTCCTCATTCCCCAACACCACATCACTAAACAGCCTCGGCGGTGGAGTAGCGGTCAAGAAATCCAGCTCCCGTCTCAACTCTTCACAGTAGCCATCCAACGGTAAATCATTCACGTCATGGCCGAAAGGGTTCTCGAGCTCGTTTCCGATGGCGGCAAGACCGATGATTATGTATGCGGCTGCAATAGTGCCGGGAATTGTGATCCAACCAAGGGCACCGAAGAGCTGGAAGGGGAGGAGGTAGACGTAGAGGAGGACGATTTGGGAGATAAGGATATTGTAACCGACCGGGAGGGGCGTGGTGAGGACACGCTCGGCGGAAGATTGGGTATCGGTTAGGGAGGCAAGAGAAGTCACTGTGTAACAATCTCATCAGCATCTAACATTCGATACTTTGGGAGTCTGGAGAACTTACTGATCTGGCCATAAATAATCGGACTTTTCAGTGTCCCATTACTCGACACTTCCTCCACATAAGAACTCAGGTAGTTTAGAATCTCAAGTGGCAGATTGCCTAGAGGGCGTGTTGCGCGCTTGATGTCCTTCCGCGGGTTGGAGGCTGCGAAACTCATTCCGAGATAGTTGCCCACGGTTTTGTACCAGGAATCTTTCTTGTGAATTTCAACTTCGGGGGTATAGGCGGATTTGGCAAAGGTGTCGAGGTGGGAAACTAGGGAGAAGATGTCGGGGTAGTGGGCGTAAGGTTCGAAGCGGAGACGATGCTTGAGGGAGACGGCAAAGGCGAGGATGAGGTTTATTGCGGTTCTGGAAAATCATTAGATAAGACCCCTGGGAATAGATTTACTAGAGGATGCGAGTGGGAACGGAGTTATACAGTTTGGTGAGCAGATCATCCTTTGCTAGGGAAGGATCATCACGTTCCGCGATATGGAACCAGATATATCTAGCCAAGTTCCTCGATTGAACAGACAAAGTAGCCCAGGACTTTCGACCATCCGAGTATCTTTCATAAGCTGTGGTACTGCGAAATGAAAGAGCAAGACCGACAACAAAACCGAGGACTGTTAGAAGGAGAGTGTTGACAGATAC
>Ga0182030_10012786_pt1 | contig 16769 bp, 14 predicted proteins | sample 812S3MmetaG_FD_121299 | JGI IMG/M metagenome (GOLD analysis project Ga0182030, IMG submission 121299) | Permafrost microbial communities from Stordalen Mire, Sweden - 812S3M metaG (Illumina Assembly) | ecosystem: Environmental > Terrestrial > Soil > Wetlands > Permafrost | place: Sweden...
ATTCCCTATCGCGTGACCATCGGGAAGAAACTTCCGCAGGGACTGGTCGAGGTGGTGGAACGCCGCGGCAAGAAATCGAGCGATGTGCACGTGGCGGATGTGGCTGCCTATATCGCAAACTCCATCAAAGGAGTGAAATGACGCCGGATTGGTCCGCCGTCCGCGCCGAATTCCCCGCGCTCGCAAACTGGACGTATCTGAACTCCGCGACCTTCGGGCAGCTTCCCAAACGCGGCGTCGCGGCCGTGAATCAGCATTGGGCGCATCGCGACGAACTGGCCTGCTCCGATTTTCTCGACTGGTATTCCGATGCGGACCGTCTTCGCGTGGCCGTCGCCGGTCTCATTCATTGTTCAGCGGACGACATCGCCTTTATCCCCCACGCCGCGGCCGGACTGGGAGTCATCACATCCGGGATCGACTGGAAGCGCGGCGACAACGTCGTGACGCTGACCGACGAGTTTCCCAACTATCTCTACCTCTCCTCGTTGAGCGACCAGTACGGCATCGAGTTTCGTGAGGTGCCGTGGTCCAAGTTTTACGATTCCATTGACGACCGGACGCGCCTGGTAGCCGTCAGCGAAGTGAACTACGCCACCGGATTCCGTGTGCCCGTCGCCGATGTGTCGCCTTATCTGCGTGAGCGGAATGTGACATTCTTCGTCGACGGCACGCAGAGTCTGGGCGCGCTCGAATTCGACATTCGCAGGATCCAGCCCGACGTGCTGGCGGTGCACGGCTACAAATGGATGATTTCGCCGACGGGCGCGGGGTTTATGTACGTGGCGCCGCACGTGCGCGAGCGCATTCGGCCCAACGCGGTCGGCTGGCGCAGTCATAAGACCTGGCGCGGGGTGGACAATCTGCATCACGGCACTCCGGAGTTCATGGCGACGGCCGAGAAGTACGAAGGCGGAGGCCTGCCCTTTCCACTGCTCTACGCGATGGAAGCGTCCGTGAACCTGATGCTCGAGATCGGCCCCGAAGTGATCGAGCAGCGCGTGCTCGGCCTGGCGCAGTCGGCTCGCGAACGTCTTCGGGCCCTGGGCGCGACAGCTTTGGACACGGGCTCCCAGATCGTCGCGGCGAAGTTTCCCGGACAGGACGTCTCCCGGATAGCGCGCGAGCTTAAGGATCGCCGCGTGCTCGTGGCGGCGCGGCACGGGCATCTTCGGGTGGCACCACACTTCTACAACGACGAATCGGATCTGGACCGGCTGGTCGAAGAACTGAAACGCCTGCTGTAGTAGTTCACGCTAATAATCCACGCGGATCAGAAAGAGACCGCGCGCCGGAGCCGTCGGGCCGCACGGGATCACGCAACCGGGCGTGAGGCGGGCTTGGATATCTTCCGGTCCCAAATTTCCCTTCCCCGCCTCGATCAGAACCCCGACGATGTTACGGACCATGTGCTTCAAGAATCCGCTGCCGCGTACGCGATAAATCAATCGGCCAGATTCGCGGCGGAACGTCGACTCAGAAATGCGCCGGACCTTGGAGTGACCGAGCGCGTCCTTCTCGTCCGCAGCCGCGAAGGCCGAAAAATCGTGTTCCCCGGCGAGCAGCGTCGCGAGCGCGATCATCCGCGGCTCGTCAAGAGGATAGGGATGATGATAGACATACCATCGTTCGAATGGGGAGCAAAGTTCCTCTCTCAGGATCCGGTATTCATAGGTTTTTTCGACCGCGGCGTAGCGCGGATGAAAATCCGGGGCCGCCTCCGCGATATCGATCACGCGGATATCGCGCGGAAGTAAACGGTTCATGGCCTTTCGTAGATTGGCAAGGGGGATGGGATTCGAAATGGAGAATGCCGCCACCTGCGCGAGCGCATGGACGCCGGCATCGGTGCGCCCCGAAGAATCGACGCCCACGCGCGAACCCTCGATCTCCTCGAGTACCGCTTGAATGGCCGCCTGAATGGTTGCCAGTCCCGGCTGCACCTGCCATCCGTGATAATTGGTGCCGTCGTAGGCGAGGGTGATGCGGATTCTGCGCACGAAAACCTGCGGGTTAAGCGGAGGCTTGCGGCCGCGATCCCGGCTTTTCGATGGCCATGCCCTGCTTGCACAAGGGGCATTCCTCGGCGGTATACGTGACAACGTTCAAGGTCGCAAGAGCAACGCGCGGCACGCCCAAATCCACGCGGCCTCCGCTGCGGTCGATCACCGAACCCGCGCCCAGGACACGGACGCCGGCGCTTTGCAGAAGTTCAATCACTTCGCGCGTGCTGCCGCCGGTGGTCACCACGTCTTCGATCACCACCGCAGTCTCATCCGGACGCACAGAGAATCCTCGGCGCAGCGTCATTTTTCCGGCCGCATCCCGTTCCGTGAAGATGAATCGGGCTCCCAGCGCGCGAGCCACTTCATGACCGATGATCAAGCCGCCGACCGCCGGAGAAACAACCACGTCGCAAGGGCTCAGTTGAGCGGCCAATTCGCGGCCGAAACGTTCGGCAATCGGAGGCTGTTGCAGGACCAGCGCGCACTGCAGGTATTCGTCCGAGTGCAAGCCGCTGGTAAGGCGGAAATGACCCTTCAAGTAAGCGCCGGTTTCCCGGAAAATGCGCATGGTGGCTTCTGACACGAAACTCACTATAACAATCGCGGGCGGGCGGCGGCCACAGGACCGCCTCGAACACGGCTGACTTTTCCTTCGAGCCTCGGCCATGAGAGACTAGAGAAATCCCTGAAGCGGCCCATCGGACGCGGGTGAGTTTCTTGACTGGACAACAGGATCGTTTTTGTCCCGTTCGCGACCATCCGGCCGGGATAAATGATTGATCGTCAAAGAGATCACACGAGGCGCTCGACACGGGGTGTTGGGGAGCAGCAGCAAAGCGGGCTCTTTCCGGAAGCAGGATTTAACTTATGAAACTGGTTCGCTCTTATATCGCAACGTTGTGCGTGTTGCTGTCGGTGGCACCGTGGACCTATGCGCAGCAACTTCCTGGGGCAGCACCGCCGCCGGATTCCACCCGCATCCCCGGAGGGCGCACCCACTGGTATTCGTCGGTAACCAATCCTTATGTTCCGGGCGTGGTCCCTCCCGTGAATGTTTCCAATTCGAATCGCCTGGATTCGCTTTTGCGAGCGGGAAATCTTTATCTTTCGTTGTCCGATGCCGTCGCACTGGCGATCGAGAATAACCTGGATATCGAGGTCGAAAGGTACGAATTCGCCCTCGCGAATGCCGACCTGAAAAGAGCGCGGGCCGGGGCATCGACTATCGGTATCCCGACCTCTCTGGCCACCGGCCTGCCCACCGGCGTCCTCGGGCTCGGCAACATCACAGCCGGCCTGAACTCGGTGAGTACCAGCAGCTATTTCTCGCTTCTCGGTGGCAATACCTTCGGGTCGCTCTACAGCTTCGATCCGACCGTCGGTGGCATCGTCCAATGGGGCCACACGACCGCGCCGCAACAAAACACGATTACGACCGGCACCACCGCGCTGGTCAGCCAGGCCGAAACTTACAACTTCGGAGTCGCCCAGGGTTTTGTTACCGGCGCCACCGCGACGCTGAGCTATAACAATCTCGATCAGTCACAAAACGCATTGCGGAATATTTACAATCCGGTCACTACATCGAGCCTGGATCTCACGGTCACCCAGCCGCTTTTGAACGGATTTGGATTCGCGGTCAACAATCGCACCATCCGCGTCGCGAAGAACAACATTCGTGCGGCCGACTACGTATTCAAGAATCAGGTGATCAACGTGGTGGGAAATGTGGTCCAGTTGTATTGGAACCTGGTGTTTTTCAATAACGATCTGGATGTCAAGCGCCGCGCCCTGGCCAGTTCACAGAAACTTTACGACGACAACAAGAAGCAAGTGGAAATCGGCACCCTGGCGCCGATCTCCGTCGTCCAGGCAGAAGCCCAGATGGCGGCGGATCAGCAGGCCCTGGTACTTTCCGAAACGAACGTGCTGCAGCAGGAAGCGATTCTGAAGAGTGTACTAAGCCGGAACGGACTTGCCAGCCCATCGGTCTCCGAGGCGCGCGTCGTGTGCACCGACCGGATTCGCGTGCCCGAAGTCGAGCCCGTCGAGCCGGTTCAGGATCTGGTATCGGCCGCCCTCGATAGCCGTCCCGAACTCGCGCAAAGCCGCATCCAGATCGACAACACGAAAATCAATATTCAGGGCATCCGCAATCTGATGCTGCCCTCACTGAACGCCATCGGTGATCTGCGTAACAGCGCCTTGAGTGGTTCGCCCAATCCGCTGGTCGGATCGCCGGCAAATCCGTTGACGGCGTCGAACGCTCCGGATCCCTACTTTGTGGGAGGGTACGGCAACATCCTCGGCCAGCTCGCTGGGCGTGATTTCCCCAACTATACCGTTGGGGTTAGCTTGAATATTCCTCTGCGGAATCGCGCCGCCCAGGCAAATATGGCCACCCAGGTCGTAAACCTGCGCATGAACGAGCTCACGGTTCAGAAGATGATCAACCAGATCCGGATCGACGTGCAGACCGCGCTCACCGCGGTTCAACAGGCGAGGGCACAGTACCAGGCCGCATCGAAGCAGCGCTCTCTCCAGGAGCAGACCTTCGATGCCGAGCAGAAGAAGCTGGCCGTCGGCGCATCGACGCCCTACAACGTGATTCTGCAGGAACGCGATCTTGAAACCGCGGCGGACGCCGAGGTGCAGGCGCAGGCCACCTACATTTTGGCCCGGAATCAGCTGGATTACGCGGTCGGCCGCACTCTCGACGTGAATCATGTCGAGCTCGACGAGGCAAAAACAGGACGTGTGAACCGTGCGCCGTCAGCTGTACCCGAATTGGTCCCGCCGGCGCGATAAACTTCTCTAGGCGTGCGGTAAGCGGACAGTTTCGAGGCCTTCGGGGCGCATTCCTGGGCTTCTAAATTTTCCTTTGAATTTCCACAGGCAAAGTCGTCGTTCCTCACCACGTTTCCCAGGTAAGTCTTTCCGATTCCGGATTCCGGTACGGAACGTACGGGTTCTCATAACAATGGGCTGCCCCTATTTTCAATCAATTACAAGACCGCAACTATTGGCCCCGGGATTGCTTTAAAGAGCTGCGTATGAAGAACAAGATGAGGGCTCACGGAACGCGGTTGCTCCTCTCAGTTGTTTCCCTAGCAGTATCCATAACCCCTAACCTCTGAACTTCCCCAGTCGCCTTCCCGACCAACTTCCGTGAGCCTTCCAAGGGGCCTTACCCCCCTGGAAGGCTTTTTGATTTCCCCCTAATCCCAAGCGTTCATGGACCCGATGAATGATCATGAACGCCCAAGGTCTCCCGAATGAAGTCCGCGAATCGGTCCAATTTCAACTGAGCCTGCTGCACTTGACGACCCCCAGTTCGGAACATCAGCCTCAGGTGGAGCGCCTGGAACAAATGCTCGAATTGACCCGGCATATGCCGGTCAGAAGTCATTAGGCAGTTCAGCAGCACGACGGCGGAGCGTCGTACGCCAACATATGGTCGACGTCAAGCCGACACCGGCATTTCTACGTCATTCCTAAAGCATGGGTCTTTCGAGTCGAATCGAAGCCGTAAAGCCTCAGAACGGCAATCGCGGGAAACGTGGGTTCCATTCGACTCGTCGTATTTCCAAGGCCGGCGGATGACCGTGGTCTATAATCGATAAAGACGTATTATGGCAATGCGGTTTTCCTTTTTTTTCCTGATCTCGATGACCGTGTTTGCGCAGGCTCCCGCTGGCAAATCCGACACCGCGACCGGGGCTTCCTCCTCCGCCCAATCGACGGTAGCTCCCCCGGCGGGACAAGCATCGCCGTCGCGGGAACAGGAGGCGGGCCAGCAACCGATCCGCGTTCAGGTCAATGAAGTCATCGTGCCGGTTACCGTCACCGACGACAAGGGTCGCTTTGTTTCGAACCTCGATCAGAAGGATTTTCAGATTCTCGATCAGGGCAGGCCGCAAAACATTCAATATTTCACGCGCGAGCGGAATCAGCCCGTCGTCGTGGGTTTCCTGCTGGATTTGAGTAATTCCAGCCGCACGCAGTGGAAGAATTTTCAGGGCGCGGCGGCGGATTTGGTGCTCACCATGCTGCCTGGGGATCCGAAATATTCGGGCTACCTGATCGGATACGGCAATGACGCCGACGTCATGGTGAACACGACTACGGATCCGGAACCGATCGTCGAAAAGATCCGCAGCCTGAAGCCGGGCGGTGGATCAGCGCTCTATGACGCCATTTATGAAGCCTGCACCAGCCGCACGCTGGTACAGGGCGAACCGGTGGAGCCGCGCCGGATCCTGGTGATCATCGGCGACGGCAACGACAATTCGAGCAAGAAGACGCTCGAAGAAGTTCTGGAACTGGCCCAGCGGAACCTGGTGACCATCTACGGCATCAGCACGATGGCCTACGGCTTCAAGAACGAGGGCGACGCGAATCTGGTCAGACTGGCCGAAGAGACCGGAGGACGCGTCGAATATCCGCTCCAGAGCGTGTATAGCGGCGTGTCGGGTTACCTTTCAACACCTTCTGATGAAGGTAACTACGCCCTACAGGTCGGTACAGGTGGGTATGCGGCCGCGGTGGCGAGTTCCATCTTCCGTTCGATCGCCAACGTCGTCGGCGAAGTCACGACGCAATACATCCTCCGGTACACGCCGGATGTGCCCACCGATTCGGTGAAGCAGTTCCGCACCATTACGGTGAAGGTGGCTCTTGCGGATGTGAAAGTTCGCGCCCGCAAAGGGTACTATCCATTCGCTCCTTAGCGCATACCCCGGGCATACCCAGCCCGGACATCCTTCCGGCGCCCCCGCCGCGGCCGGTCGACTTTTTTCGCCGTTCTCTTGCAGAATCTTGCTACTATAAACCCCAAACTGCGCGATAGTACATAAGAGCATGTCCGTTATCGCCATGCACCCAGCGCGCTACGCCGTCCTGTCCGTAGAGCTATCCGGCCGAAAACCCGTCAATGCGGGGGTCTTGCTCGAAGACCCTCTCACGGATCGGTTGTGGGTCCGAGTCCGGCGGGATTGGGGGCTGATCGATCCGGAACAATCCGATGTACTCGACGAACTCGAGTCTGATTTGGCCGCGAAATCGTCGGAGTGGGGCGCAGCGAAGCTGATGGCGCATCTCGAAGACGTGCTTTCGAACGCAATTCGGATCACCGACCGGCGGGACGTGACGGTAGAGGATTTTCCGAGGGCTCTGGGCCGTATTTATCGGGAGCATGTCAGCCCGGAGGTCCAGCCCTTCGTCACCCACCTGCCGCGCTTCTCACTGGCCATCGCCGCCGGAAGTTTTTTGGAGAACCAGGAAGTTCGTTCGGAAGGATGGGAAGAAGCGCCTCCCGATCTGCGCCTGGCCCCCGGGATGTTCGTGGCGCGCGTGGTGGGACGATCCATGGAACCGGTGATCCCGGACGGCAGCCTTTGCGTTTTTCGATCCTTGGGCGCAGGCTCTCGCCAGGGGCGCCTGGTCCTGGTGGAGGACACCGCCGGGGCGAACGATCGGCATACGGTAAAGCGCTATCGCAGCGCCAAGCACCAAAACCCCGAAGGAACCTGGAGCCATGAACAAATTCGCCTGGAACCGTTGAATCCCGAGTTCGAAGCATGGGATTTGAATCCGGAGGAAGATCGATTCCGAGTCCTCGCCGAATTCGTTCGCGTCCTGGACTAAAATAAGTGGCATGCGTACCTGTATGCGAATCCTCCCGGCCTTGGCTTTCGGGTTTCTCATGTTTGCGCCGGTGTGGGCTCAAAAATACAATGGCCCGCGGCCTCCCAAAGCGGACGTGCTGTACCTGGTTCACGCCGATAATCTGATTCCGACCGAGACAGCCGAGGCCACCGAGGATTCCAAAAAGAATGAAGTGACCTACTCCATTCCCGGCACCAGTTCACCGGCCCGGACACCTCTTGCAGAGCCGATCTTCATCATCCAGACCAACAAGATTCAGCCCGATCGTCTGGAACTCTACAAAATGGACGTGAAGAATGGGCGGAGGGTGGTTTCGGTGACGAAGAACAGGCGCGGCAGCGCGAAACCGTATCACCTTCAGGTGACCAAGCTCGATTCGAATCTGTATCGAGTCGAAGCGAGTGAGGTGCTCGAAAACGGGGCGTACTCCATCTCGCCCAGCGACTCCAATCTTGTCTTTTGTTTCGAAGAATATTGAACCCGCCAGGGGAATAAAACGTACGCTCTGTAGTATATACAGTCGAGCTACCGGAAACTGTTAGAATCAAGCCTTGCGAGTTCAGGTGTCCTTACTTCAGTCGCCGGTTCAGGGTCTCCTTGTTTAGTCGCGTTTTCAAAGCTTTCCATTACCGTGATTTCCGCGTGATGTGGATCGGCGCGTGCACGTCCAGCATCGGGACGTGGATGCAGCAGATGGCGCAGGCGTGGCTGGTCTACGATCTTTCCAAGAACTCCCTGTACCTGGGAATCGACGCCTTCCTGGCGCAGGCCCCCATCATCCTGTTTTCGCTCATCGGTGGTGTGTTCGCCGACCGGTCCAACCGGCGGAACCTATTGCTGGTGTCGCAATACATTCAGATGACGACAGCCTTCATTCTGACCGTCCTGGTGTTCACCAATCACGTCCAGATCTGGCACATTTGGTGCCTGTCTTTCGTCGTGGGAATCGCACAATCTTTTGGCGGTCCCGCATACATGGCGCTGATCCCGACGCTGGTGGGTCCGGAAGATCTTAACAACGCCATCGCGCTCAATTCCATTCAGTTCAACCTCGCGCGCGTGATTGGACCTACCCTGGGTGGTCTCGCGCTCACCGGCTTGGGGGCGTCGTGGTGTTTTGGGCTGAACGGTATCTCGTTTATTGCGGTCATCATTTCCCTCTACACCATCCACATCCGGTACATACCCGCGAAGTCCACCGAAAAGATTCTGACCAGCATGAAGTCCGGAATCGTGTTCATCCGGCAGAAACCCGGGATGAATGCGCTGATTTTCCTGGCGTTCAGCATGACTCTGCTGGGCGTGCCGCTGCTGACATTCCTTCCCGTTTTCGCGCACGACGTTTTAAAAGGCGGCCCGGCGACGTTCACCAAGCTACTTGCTTTTTCGGGTGCCGGATCGGTCTGCGGCGCGCTGACGGTGGCCTACCTCGGTAAGCTGAAACACCAGGGCCGCACCGCGCTTCTCATGCTGACCCTTTTGGGATTCCTGATCACCGGCTTCGCGCTTTCCAAATCCGTGTGGCTATCATGCGCGGTCATCTTCTGCGCCGGCGCGTCGTTGATGTCGGTATTCGCCACGATCAGCTCCCTGGTGCAAGCGATCACCGGCGATGCGATGCGTGGCCGGGTGATGAGTGTCTATAACGTGGCCTTTCGCGGCGGGATGCCGATCGGGAGCCTCGTACTGGGAAGCTTGATCCCCGCTCTCACCGCGCCGGTGACGCTGGCCTTGACCGGATCGCTTCTGGTGGTGCTCGCCCTTTATCTGCTCCTGCTCGATCGGCGCGTCGCCGTCCTGTAGCGCGGGCGGCTTTCAGCGAATCTGCGAATCCATGCGCTATCTCGCTGTTTCTCGAGCGTCGAGAGTTGCGCTCACTCGCCGTTTTACTATAATTCCGTCATGAGGTGTCATGGCTGAATCGCTCGCCGGAAAACTTTGGGACCTGCTCAGTCCTATCGGCCAAAAGGCTCCGCTGACCGAAAAACAATTGGCCCACCGGAAGCGGCAAAAGCGCCTGATCCGCGTCGCCATGGTCGTGCTCTCGCTGGCCGCGATGGGTGGCATGATTTACGCCTATATCGCGGTTGCTCCTCAGCGATCGCAGAAGGAATATCTGGCAGGGATGCGCCTGATGAACCCCGGCCAATATCCCGCGGCCGTCGCTCGTTTCGATAAAGCGATCGCCATCTGGCCGCAGAACGCGCTGGCCTATCTTGACCGCGGCGTGGCGCATCGCTATCTGGGTCAACCCGATCAGGCGATCGCGGATCTCAACGCCGCTCTACAGATCGATCCGAACCTGGGCCAAGCGCACGATGAGCTCGGTATCCTTTATCGCCAACGGGGCGACGACAACCACGCGCTCGAGGAATTCGGCAAGTCCGTCGGGAACAAATCGAGCGTCGAAGGGTATTACGAACTGGCCCAGACCTACGAGCGGCTGGGACAACATCAGAAAGCGATCGAATTTTACACCAAAGCGATCGACGAGATGGTGGACGCGCCGTACGTCTACCGCGCTCGCGCCCTGGCCCGCCAGAATTCGGGAGACACGACCGGGGCCATCGAGGACCGGCGGACCGCCGTGGAATTAGAGCGTTTCCGCTAGGCCGATGGCGGTTGTCGTACAATCGCTCAGATGTTCCAGCCGCTGACTCCGTTGCGTTGTCTCCATCGTGCGGTCGATTTGTTCGGCTCGCGCGTCGGGGTGGTTTCAGGAGACCGTGAATTTACTTACCGGGAACTGGGCGAGCGATGCGAGCGTCTCGCGGGCGCGCTGATCGCCCTCGGCGTCGAGCCGGGAGATCGCGTTGGGTATTTGAGCTTCAACACGCACCAACTGCTTGAGGGCTATTTCGGCGTGTTGCAGGCGCGCGCCATCGTGATGCCGTTGAACGTACGGCTGAGCGAATCCGAGCTCACCGTCATCTTGAATCACTCCGGCGCCAAAATTCTGATGTTTGAAAGCGACTTCGCGCCGGTGGTCGAAAAGATGCGGCCGCGCTGCCCGGCCGTGCGCTCCTGGATCAGCATCGATGGCCGCCCCGCGGACGCGCACTTGGCTGACGCGTCCTACGAAGATCTTCTCGCCGGAGCGAGGCCAGAGCGCGCGGATCTTTTCGATTGCGATGAGCGTTCCATCGCCGAACTGTTCTACACCAGCGGGAGCACCGGCACTCCGAAAGGAGTCATGCTCTCCCACCGGACGGTTTATCTCCACGCGCTGAATCTCACCCCGATGTACCGCGACATGGAGAGCATGGTGGACCTGCACACCATCCCGATGTATCACGCCAACGGTTGGGGCCGCCCGCAGGCATCGACGCTTCACGGCCTCAAACAAGTGATGGTCCGCCGTTTCGAACCCACGTTCGTATTCCGGATGATCCAGGAACATAAGGCCACCCATATGTGCGCGGTTCCGACCATGGCCAACGCCTTGATCAACGCGCCGGATCGCCAAAACTGGGATCTTTCCAGCCTGCGCGAAATGATGATCGGAGGGGCTGCCTCCTCGCCCGAGCTGGTAGAGCGAGTCCAAAAAACATTCCCCGGATGCACGTGCATCTCCGGGTACGGGCTGACCGAAACCAGTCCGGTAATTGCTTTCTCGCGCGTCAAGGCACTCGACTGCCCGGTTCCGGCGGATCGCGTGCGCCGGCAGGCGATGGCCGGATGGCCGGTGATCGGCGCGACCGTCCGGGTAGTGGATTTCAATCTGAACGACGTGCCGCGCGATATGACCACGATCGGCGAAGTGGTCGCAATGGGCGATCAAATCATGGAAGGTTACTACGGCGAGCCGGAAGCCACCCGGGCCGTCATGTCGGGACCTTGGCTGCACACCGGCGACATGGCCGTGTGGGACGAAGACGGATACGTCCAGATCGTCGATCGTAAGAAGGAGATCATCATCTCCGGCGGCGAGAACATCTCGTCCTTGGAGGTTGAGAAGGCGATCTTTGCCCATCCGGCGGTATTTGAATGCGCCGTGGTCGCTGCGCCGAACGAGAAATGGGGTGAAGTTCCCGTTGCGATCGTGGTTCTGAAGCCGGGCATGCAGCTGACCGAAGAAGCTCTCTTCGAATTCCTGGGCGCGCGGCTGAGTAAATTTAAACATCCGCGCAGCATCGAATTCAGCATGGATCCGCTCCCCAAGACCGGAACCGGCAAGATCCGCAAAATGGACCTCAAAGAGAAATTCTGGGCCGGAAAAGAAAGGCGCGTTCAAGGCTGATGTATTCGGTTCGCGCCCCCGCCGATCTTCTCGCTGATTTATACGAGGCCGGAACATTGGGCGTGATCGAGCATGACGGCGAATTGGAAGCGTTTTTTGAAGATCATAACGTGGCCGCCCGGTTCGGCAATCCGCAGCCGGCCCTCGAAACGGACTGGGTGCAGCGCACCTACGACGCGTGGCCTCCCCTCCTGGTGGGCGAAAAGTTCTTCGTCGTCGCGCCGTGGCGCGAGGAGCCTACGCCTCCGGGCCGTTTTCGCCTGGAGATCAATCCCGGACGCCAGTGCGGTACCGGGCAGCATCCCTGCACGCGCCTATGCCTCGAAGCGCTGGAGCGCATCGTAAAACCGGGGGATTCGGTTCTCGACGTCGGGACCGGCTCCGGCATTCTTTCGATTGCCGCGAAGTTGCTGGGAGCGGGGCGTGTGGTCTCCTGCGACGTCGATCTCGATGTCGTCGCGCCGCAGTTTGAGCGCGGCGGGTCAACGGCACCGATCCCGTTCTTCTTCGGCAGTGTGGACGCGGTTCGATCGAACGCGTTTGACGTGGTGGTTGCGAACATCAGCGACGACGTCGCCGGCGATTTGCGGCCCGAATTCGACCGGGTCGCGCGGCACCGGATTCTTTCGGGTTTTCAGGACGCAAACGGCGAATGGACTTGCATCACCGATTGACCGCCTGCAACGCCCATCCCTATCGCGCGCGGCAACGAAAGACGAAGGTTCACGGCTTCTGCGGCCAGGAATGTTTCGGATACCTTCGCGACAGCTCACGCCGGACTTGCGGATAAAGCCGTTCCCAGAATCCCGCGAGATCCGATGTGACTTGAACAGGACGCCGGTTGGGCGCGAGCAGATGCACCACCAGCGGAACGCCACCGATCCGAGGCGTCTCCCTGACCCCGAAAAAATCCTGCAGCCGCGATTCGATCCACGGCGGTTTGCCCGATTCGTAATGGATTCGCACTTCGCGACCGCCGGGAAGGCGCAGCTTCTCCGGCGCGCGCTCATTGAGCCCCCGAGGGCGGAGCGAGGCGATGAGGCCGGCCTGCTCCAGTTCGCCGAAGCTCGACCGGCCGTGGCACAGCGCCTTCAATCCAGCGGCAACATCGATCGGAATCCCGGCAAACGCGGAGCGGGCGCACAATTGATCCAACGCCTCGCGATCGGCAAAGCGGCCGATATCGCATTCGAGAGCTTTTTCCGCCAGCAGCCGTTCCGTTTCGACGGTGAGCGGCGCGGGCGATCGGGTTTCTTCGATCATTAACTGGTCATACATCAGCGATGTGACCTGCTCCACTCGTTCCGCTGTCCGATTCCACTCAAGCGTCGTGCGCTCCGTGGCGCGATCCAGCAGCCACTCCGGCTCGCTCGGCGCGGCGAGCCGAATCAACGGAAGACCGCGATCCCGCCGCTCTTCGATGTCAATCGCGACCAGGAACTCATGCCTGCAATCCGGGAGCCGGGCTGAGCCTCCCGATGCAAGCAGCACCTCTCCATCGCGCCGGTGCCGTCCCACGCGATCCGGAAACGCGGCCAGGACCGAAAGCAGTATCGCTTCGTCACCGGCCTCTTTCCGATCCCGCCCACGCACCGACCTCTCTAGTTGATCGAACACGCGCTGCGTCTGCGGATGCCACTCTCCTTCGGTGAGCGTCAGCAGATCGGACGAACCGCGCTGATCCGCGCTCAGCACCGCCGCCACCGCGCAGCCCTTCCTCGCAACACCGCGCGACTGGGCATCGATCATGAGTTTCGCGAGACGAGGCGGCAGCGGCAGATCCACCATTGCCTGGAGCGTTCGCGGGTCCGTCTTGGCGCTCACGCCCAACCGGTCAAGCAACTGGTTCGCCGCCGCAATCGCCTCAATGGGAGGCGCGTCGAGCCATGCGAGATCTTCGGCACCCATGGCGCGCAACTGCAGCACGGTTTGCGACAGTTCCCGCCGCAGGACCTCGGGAGCCGCGGCTGCAGGGCGGCGATGGAGATCTTCGGCCGTATACAAACGGATCACCCGCCCCGGAGCGGTGCGGCCCGCTCTTCCCGCGCGCTGCGTCGCGGAGGCCTGGCTGATCCGCGCCAGTTCGAGCGAGGGCAATCCGGTCCACGGCGAATCGACCGCAACCCGGGCGACGCCACTGTCGACCACCGCCGTTACGTCTTCGATGGTGACGGAGCTTTCGGCCACGTTCGTCGAGAGGATAATTTTGCGCTGTTTGGCCGGCGCGGTCGCGCGGTCCTGTTCCGCCGGGGGAAGATCGCCGTGCAACGGCAGAACCAGTAATCCTTTGCGATTCGCGAACGAATCGAGCGCCCGCGCCGCACGTCGGATCTCGGCCGCTCCGGGCAGGAACACCAGCACGTCGCCATCGAGTCCGTCGCGATCCAATCGCTCGATCGCCTGTACCACTTGCATCTCCAAAGGAGCGGGCGAGTGCGGCGTATATTCGATGGCCAGATCATACAACCGGCCTTCGGATCGTACGACCTCGCACCCTCCCAGGAACTCTGCGATGGGCTGCGCGTCGAGGGTTGCCGACATCACAACGATGCGAAGATCCGGCCGCGCGGACAATTGAAGACGCCGCAGCCACGCAAGCGCGAGATCGGAATCAAGATGGCGTTCGTGAAACTCATCGAGAACCACCGCGTCGACCCCGGAAAGCCCTGGATCGCTCAGAAATCGGCGCGTCAAGACACCTTCAGTCATGAAACACAGGCACGTTCGCGGACCCGTGACGTCCTCAAACCGGACCTGATAGCCGACGGTCTCGCCAATCCGTTCATCCATTTCCGAGGCCACCCGGCGCGCGGCCATGCGGGCGGCGATCCTGCGCGGCTCGAGCACCAGGATCTTGCCTCGGATCGCCGGTAACAGAGCGGCGGGAACGCGAGTGGTTTTTCCCGCACCCGGCGGCGCTTCGATGACCAGGTTGGGAGAGCGGGAAAGCCGGTCTAGAATCTCCGGCAATAGCGAATCGATGGGGAGCTTCACTCGGCCGTGACGGCGCGGACGGTCTCCGGCGCGTTTCCTTCGAAGCGGTTGTTGACGAAGATATACGCGGCGCGGCGCTCCTCGCGCATGCGGCGGATGACGGCCCGCAGGGCATCGCGGCCCTCCTGGTTCACATCCTTGACCTCGCGATAGGGTGCAAATTGCGCCACAGCCTCTTCGTAGGGCCTTCCCTGGCGCAGCAGCGCCCGCACGAGCGCGAAATCCGTGGTGTAGGATCCCGGCATCGCGATCTGCTCGCTCAATGGCGGCATTCGCGTCCAGGCATTGAAGACGTGCGCGACGCGATGGTCGCGAAGGCAAGCGAAATAATCCGGGGCCAGGAACGCTCGATTCCGGACTTCGACTGCATACCGGAACGTTCCCGGGAGCGCGGCCAGAAACGGATCGAGACTATCGATGAATTCTCGTGCCGAAGTGCTCCGCGCCCCGAATTCAAAAATCAGCGAGACGACGCGCTCGCGATAGGGTTCGAGCGGTTCGAGGAACAGAGCCTTGAGCGCCTCGGCGTTCAGGAACGATACGTTTTTCATTCCCGCTCTGGGTCCGTACCGCGCGTGTTTCGGAAACACCTCGGCCGTGACTTCTTCGGGAACCTTCAACGCGAACCGGAGCCGCGGAGGGGCGGATTGAAATAACTTCTCCCAGTAAGCCGGCGCTGGAAATTGGTAGAAGGTGAAATCGCCGCAGACCACCGGAAAAACGTCGGCGTACTCCGCCAGGCATTCCGCCTCGAATCGCTTTTGCGAGAACTTTCCGCGCGATTCATAGCGATCGCGATAGTAAATCTGATCGAGCCAGCCTTCGTATTTCCACGAACTGGTTCCGATGTAGATATTCTCGTCCGCCAGCGTTCGTAAACGGGCGGCGAGCCCGTCGCGATCAAACGTGGGCGGCGGATCGAAAAGAGGAAGCGTCACCAGGCATGGGCCGAACGGTTCAAATACGGGTCGGCGCCGGCCTCAATTGCGCCGTCAGGGAGAACGCGGATCAGCACCGGAGCGGAACCGCTGTCGTAGCGCGAACGAATCTCCACTTTGTGCCCGCGGTCGCGCAGGTCCGAACCTACGGCCGCCGGAATGCGCTCGTCAAGCAGCAGATCCCCGCGATTCCAGGCGTGGTTATCGAAGCTCGATACCAGATGCCTGGTCTGAAAGCGCGGAGCCTCGACGGACCTTTCCGCATTCATGCCGAACAGCATCGTATCGAACAGCACCTGGAGCAGAGCCTGGTCCTGATTGTCGCCGCCGGGGGTCGAAAGGGTCGCATAAGGACGCCCGTCGGCGTAGGTGACCAGCGTGGGGCTCAGCGTGACGCGCGGCCGTTTGCCGCCGCCGAGCTCATTGGGATGTCCCGGGATCAGAACGAAACTCTGGGCGCGTTCGGTGAGGGGAATACCCGTTTCGCCCGCGATCACGCTGGGCAGCCACGCGCCCGAAGGAGTCGCGGAGAACATCATGCCGTCGTGATCGATCGCGTCGACGCAAGTTGTATCGTGCGCCATCAGCGCGTCATCGATCTTGATGTTGGTCGCAACCGTCTCGCTGGGATGTTGCCCCGCCTTTCCGTGAATCTTACCGGGCAGAAAGTCCTGGGAGGCTCGCGCGCTGATCTCGCCGCGGCGCTGGGCAGCGTACTCCTTCGAGAGGAGAATGTCGCTCGGGATCTTGGAGAATTTTGGGTCGCCGTAGTATGTGTCGCGATCGGCGTAAACCAGCTTCAAGGTCTCCACCAGCTTGTGAATGTAGTCTGCCGAGTTGAAAACTTTACCCAGATCCATGCCGTCCAGCATGTTCAAGGCTTCAATCATCGACGGTCCCTGGCTCCAGAACCCCGGCTTGTAC
>Ga0182030_10012787_pt1 | contig 16768 bp, 9 predicted proteins | sample 812S3MmetaG_FD_121299 | JGI IMG/M metagenome (GOLD analysis project Ga0182030, IMG submission 121299) | Permafrost microbial communities from Stordalen Mire, Sweden - 812S3M metaG (Illumina Assembly) | ecosystem: Environmental > Terrestrial > Soil > Wetlands > Permafrost | place: Sweden...
AACCTGCCGTATCGCCGATTTCCAAATCGGCGGACCATCCGCAGGTTGGGACACCTGCGGCACGGCAGACTTGGAAGTCTGCGCTACGACCGTCGAAGCATTTCATCGCGCTTTGAGACATTTTGTGGCTACAGTTTTATTTAAACCGCTTTAGGCTCTTATTTGCCGCGGCGCCCATCCCGTATCAGCAACACCAGCCCGGCCACAACTAGCATATAAAACCCAGGAATATCGATGTGATACGTCCAGTTCCCCACCCCATTTACGATCGGTCCGTAACTGCGGTATGTGAGCAATGATCTGCCATGCGGGAGTCGCAGGAGAAGAAAACCAAAAGGCGATAAGAATGCAACAGCCAGTAACATCCGCAATGCCGGTGGTGGAGGAACAGTTTGACGGCCAAAACCGCCGCAGTCGCAGAAAATCCCTGTCTCCGTGCGCGGGAGTGACCGCAGGGCCATGTGAACGCCGACGAAATTGTCATACGCGGAGGGCCACAGTCGCCTCATCGTGGAAAAGAGGAAGAGTCATTTAATCAAACCCCTTTGGCGCAGCATGGCGTCCATGGCTTTGTCCATCAGCAATTCGGCCAGGGGCTGAGTCGCTTCGTCCAAAGCGGTCAATGCGGTTTTGAGACGGGTTGGGTCGCCGGTCTTGGTTTGCAGGTCCTCGGACGCAAGGACCTCGTCCACAGCGCGCGTCGCCGATTCCACTTTTGCTTTGTAGGCGGCGTCGATTTCCGCCGCGCAGTCGGCCAGGCCTTTGCGGGCGGCCTGGAGGGTCTCCGCCGCGCGCAATTTGGCTTCGACCCACTGGCGCGCCCTCAGATCGTCGAAGGCGTGCTCGACGGATTCCTCCACCATTTTTTGCACGGCGGCATCGGCGACATCGACGGCGGATTTCATGGCGACAATTTTCTGGCGGCCGGTTTTGGTGTCGCGGGCCAGGACATGCAGAATGCCATTGGCGTCAATTTCAAATTGCACGCCAACGCGGGGCTGGCCTTTGGGCGCAGGCGGGAAATCGATGGTAAAGCGGCCCAGGCTCCAGTTGTCTTTGGCCCGCTCGCGTTCGCCTTGCAGGACGTGGATCAACATTTCGGGCTGATGATCGACGGCGGTGGTGAAGAGTTCGCCGGCCTTGATCGGGATGGTGGAGTTGCGGGGGATGATGACGTTCATCAAACCGCCGAAGGTTTCGATGCCGAGGGAAAGCGGCGTAACATCAAGCAAAAGGACATTCTTGAAGCCGCCGGAAAGAATTTCCGCCTGGATGGCCGCGCCCAGGGCCACGGCTTCGTCCGGGTTCTGCGAGGTGTTCAAAAGCGGTCCGGCCGCGCGGTGAAAGTCGGTGCCCAAACGAATATCGCCGCGCGTTTCGCCGAATTCGGCGCAGCCAAAAATATCCGAGACGATTTTTCGCACCAGCGGCATCCGGGTCTGCCCGCCGACGAGGATGACTTGATCGAGATCTTTGGGCTCCAGTTTGGCGTCCGCCAACGAGCGCAGGCAATGCGGGCGTGTGCGCATGAGAATGTCGCGGGTCAGGTCTTCCAACTCCACGCGGCGCAGGGTATGGCGGAAATGAAAATCGGGCGTGAGAAAAGGAAGGGAGATTTCGGCGGACGTTTCGGCCGAGAGCCGGATTTTGGTTTGTTCGGCGGCTTCGCGGATGCGCGAGAGCATGGGCAAATCGGAGGAGGCATCGGGACCGTTCGCGGCCTTGATTTTTTCGAGGAGAAAATCGACCAGGCGTTTGTCGAGGTCATCACCGCCGAGGCGGGTGTCGCCATTGGTGGAGAGGACTTGAAAAACACCGTCTGTCAATTCGAGGATGGAAAGATCAAAAGTGCCGCCGCCCAAATCATAGACGGCGATTTTGGAATGCCCCGTCAATTTGTCCAGGCCGTAGGCCAGAGCGGCGGCGGTGGGCTCGTTGACGATGCGCTCGACCGTCAAGCCGGCCAATTCGCCGGCCTTTTTGGTGGCGTTGCGCTGGGCATCGTTGAAGTAGGCGGGCACGGTAATGACAGCGCGGGTGACGGTTTCGCCCAAGGCGGCTTCGGCGTCCTGCTTTAGTTTTTTCAAAATTTCGGCGGAGATTTCCTCCGGCGAATAGGACCGGCCATGGATGGCCACGCTGACCGGGCCGGCGTCCTGGCCTTGCACGGGGTAGGTGACCAGCATTTCTTCGCGGGAAATTTCTGCGCCGCGCCGGCCCATGAAACGTTTAATGGAATAGACGGTTTCCGACGGCTTGAGGACGCGGACGCGGTTGGCCTTGTCTCCGATGACAGGCGAGGCGTCATTGCCGGGAAAATGGACCACCGAAGGCGTCAGGCGCCGGCCCCCGGCATCCGCGATGACATAAGGAATGCCCGAATCCACCGTGGCGACAAGCGAGTTGGTCGTCCCCAGGTCAATGCCGACAATTTTGCTCATCGGAGGGCATTTTTAGCGCATTCACGCTGGCAATATAGCATAAAGAAAAGCGAATCGTGGCAGCGGTCATATTTGGCAGGTAAACGCGAATCAAATTTTATCGACAGAAAACGACGAAAACAATAGATTGCGAAAGTGCACCAGTGAACCGCGTTTGTCCGCGACTGGTAAGGAACCAAACATTATGAGCGAGCAACCCGAAAAGCATGGAGGCCCCGCCGCCTGCCCAAAAACATTTTGCAGTGTCCTGCCTTGCGCGCTCATTTGCGCAACGATTGTCTTCATTGTCTGGCACGTTGTTTCGCCCCGTCCCGAGCCGACGCGGAGACTTTGGGTGCCGGTGGTGGTTGACACCAACGGCAATCAGATGATTCTGGAAGAGACGCGCCAACTGGAGTTTTGGACTCCTTCCATCAAGACGCAGGAATACTTGCAGAAGGACGGCCGTGTGGCGGGGGACAAGGAGAAATGGCAGATTATTCCGAGTGACGACGTGGTTGCGCAATTTGGCGCGGTGCTCCATTCCAACATGGATGTGTTTGGCTATCGTAGGGTGGAAGTGTGGGGGCAAGGCAGAACCGGTTTCAAGCCGGGTTGGTGGTGGACGATGAACGTCACGACGAACTATTCGGCGACGAATCTGGCGCATATCTATCAAAAATTTTGGAAGGCTCCCCAGGCGGTGTTGATCGAGGTGATTGATAATCGCGGGAGTAAAGAGCACTAATTCACAGGCGCTCTTAACCGAGGTTCCGGGCCATACAGAGCCTCGGAGAATTGGCGCATTTCAGGCGCTTCCTGCCCCTTCAAGACGGTTTGTTAAAAACAAAACTTGACCTTGGCGCAGAAAGGGGCATCTTAACGACTCGACGTATCGTCGAGTTCGACTGATGGATCACATTCGCAACATCGCTATTATCGCCCATGTTGACCACGGCAAGACCACTTTAGTGGATTGCCTGCTCAAACAATCGGGGACCTTTCGTGCCAACCAGGCCATTTCCTCTGAAGTCCGCATCATGGATTCCATGGATCTGGAACGGGAAAAAGGCATCACCATTCGCGCTAAAAACGCGTCCTTTAAATACAAGGATTACAATATCAACATCGTTGATACGCCGGGGCACGCCGATTTCGGCGGGGAGGTGGAGCGCATCATGAACATGATCGACGGCGTTTTGCTGGTGGTCGATGCCACCGATGGTCCGCAGGCCCAGACGCGCTTCGTCTTGCGCAAGGCGCTGGAGGCGGGGGCGAAGCCCATTGTTGTCATTAATAAAATCGACCGCGACAACGCGACCCCGCACAAAGTGCTGGATTTGGTCTTTGACCTTTTTGTTTCCCTGCACGCGACCGATGAGCAATTGGATTTCCCGGTGGTATATACCAGCGCCAAGGACGGCTATGCGAAGACCGATATCAAGGACACCAGCACGGACATGGAGCCGCTTTTCCAGGCGATCATCAAACACATTCCGGCGCCACGCGCTCAGGCCGGGACGGAATTCAAGATGCTGGTGGCCAACCTCGATTATTCCGATTACCTCGGCCGAATCGCCTTTGGCAAAATCTACAGTGGCAAGGTGAAGGTGGGGGATCCTGCTGCGTGTTTGCACGGCGATGGCCGCAAGACGGAATCCAAGATCACCGCTCTTTTTCATTTTGAAGGATTGAAGCGCGTTGAAGTCTCCGAAGGCCACGCGGGCGACGTCATTGGCGTGGCCGGTTTTGAAGACGTGTTTATCGGCGAAACGATTACGGACAACATCACTCGCCAGCCGCTGCCCTTTGTGCCGATTGATCCGCCGACCATTCAGATGCAGTTTGCGGTCAACGACGGGCCCCTGGCCGGGTTGGACGGCAAACTGGTCACCGCGCGGCATATTTGGGAACGCCTGACCAAGGAAGTCCGCACCAACGTGGCTTTGCGCATCGCGCAGACGGATCTGCCGAATATTTTCAACGTGGCCGGTCGCGGCGAAATGCAAATCGCCATTTTGGTCGAGCAAATGCGCCGCGAGGGCTATGAGGTGCTGGTGTCGCGGCCGGAAGTGATTTATCGCAAGGACGCCAACGGCGCTTTGCTGGAACCCATCGAGAAACTTTTTCTGGAAATTCCCAAGGATGCGATGGGGCCGGTCATGGAAAACCTTTCCGGTCGGAAAGCAGACATAGTCACCATGGAACATCATGGCGACGAGGTGACGATCGAGGCTTTGATTCCAATGCGGGGGTTGATCGGATTTGAGACGGACTTGGTCAACACCACGCGGGGGCTGGGTGTGATGAGCCATTTGTTCCACGAGTATGGACCGGATCGCGGCGAAATTATCGCGCGCAAGAATGGTTCGCTGGTCAGCATGGAAAACGGCGAAGCGATGGCTTACGCCTTGAACATGGTGCAGGAACGCGGCCGTCTTATGGTCGATCCGGGCGACAAGATTTACAAGGGCATGATTGTGGGGGAAAACGCGCGCGAGAACGACATTCCAGTCAACCCGTGCAAAGCCAAACGGCTGACCAATATGCGTTCGACAGGGGATGGCAAGGGTATTCAACTGGATCCGCCGTTGCGCATGTCGCTGGAACGCGCGCTGGAGTACATCGGCTCTGATGAATACGTCGAAGCCACACCGAAGAACTTGCGGCTGCGGAAAAAGATCCTGGACGAAACTCAGCGCAAACGGGCGACACAGTCCCGGGCGACGAAGACAGTCGCGGCGTGAGGCGGCTGAAGGCTGAATTAAGATACGGGTTGGCTGGATGCATTTTGGTTTTTGGATAAGGTGAGGCAAGAGCGGCGGAGGGCCGCCGCACTACAGGACGCTTCGCGTTTATGCCCAGTGTTTATATTAAGACCTACGGATGCCAGATGAACGAGCGCGACTCGGAGGCGGTGGCCGCGCAGCTTCTGGCCAAGGGTTACTCCCTGGCGGCGTCGGAAGACAAGGCGGATGTCGTGCTGCTCAATACTTGCAGCGTGCGCGACATGGCGGAACAAAAGGCCATCGGCAAGATGAAAAATATTGCCGCCGGGGTGCGCCGTCATCGGCCTGGAGTTGTGCTCGGTTTTTTGGGGTGCATGGCGCAAAGCCGCGGACGCCAGTTGATCGACGAATTGCCTGACGTGGATCTTGTCATCGGCACACAGAAATTCCATCGCACGGCCGAGTACCTCGACGAGATTTTCGACGGCGGGCGGGACAAAATTGTCGATGTCGAAATCGAGGCGGGCAGCGAAGCCACCATTAAAGAACATTTGCTCCACGGGCAGCGGCCCGGCAATGGGCAGCCGGCTCCGGTCACGGCTTTTGTCAGCATCATGCAAGGATGCAATCAATATTGCACCTTCTGCATCGTGCCGTTCACACGGGGGGAGGAGCGCAGCCGGACCATCCCGGACATCGTGGCGGAGTGCGAGCAATTGGTCGACAAGGGCGTCAAGGAAATCACGTTGCTGGGCCAGATTGTCACCAGCTATGGCAAACGGGAGGTTCCGGCAAAGGACGGCAAATCGGGTTTTGTTCAACTTCTGGAAGCGGTGCATGAGATCAAGGGACTGGAGCGCATTCGTTTTACCTCGCCGCATCCAAAAGGTTACGGAGATGATCTGGTGGCCGCTTACGGACGATTGCCCATGCTTTGCGAAAGCGCGCATCTGCCGGTGCAAAGCGGCAGCGACCGCATTTTAAAGGCGATGCATCGGGGCTACACGCGGGCGCGCTATTTGGGAATCGTGGAGAAATTGCGCGGGGTCCAGCCGCATCTCGGTCTGACGACAGACATCATCGTTGGTTTTCCGGGCGAGACGGAGGAGGATTTTGAGCAGACACTTTCGCTGGCCCGTGAAGCGCAATTCGACAACGCCTACCTTTTCAAATATTCCCAGCGCAAAGACACCCCGGCCGCCGCCCTGGACGAACAAGTGCCGGGCGCAATCAAGGAAGAACGTCACGCCAGACTGCTGGAGGAGATCAACGCCATTGGCCGCCGGCGCTACAATGAACTTGTCGGACAAACGATGCAAATTCTAGTGGAAGGCCCGAGCAAGAAAAACCCCGCCCGATATATGGGCCGGACGCGTTGCAACAAAATTGTGATTTTTGCAGGCAGTGAGGAGCACCGCGGGCAACTGATGGATATGAAGATGGAGCGGGCGGGGTCGTTTACACTCTACAGCGATCCGGCAATCGTTAACGCGCCTGCCCAGACGCTTAGTCAGCTTTGACAGACGCCCGCGCTGGCGTAAGCTAGGTATCGCCAATGAATCAAACGTCTGATATTCCCAGCAGTTGGAATTTGCCCTTCGTGGAGGAACTCTATGCCGACTTTGCCCGCGACCCGGCGTCGATTGCCCCGGAATGGCAGCAGTACTTTGCCGGCCTCAAAAACGGCGATTCGGCTCTCGCGCCGTCGCAGCCGCGGTCAACCCCCGCGCGATCGGCCCAGGGCACAACGGAAGCCGGCAAAATCGCCACCTTGCAGGACCGCGTCAACCGGTTGGTGCGCAACTACCGCGTGCGCGGCCATAATATTGCGGCGCTCGATCCCTTGGGCCTGCCGCGGCCAATGCCGCCCGAATTGGAGCTGAGTTTTTACGGCTTTGACGAGGAAGATATGGACCGGCCCATTCAGGGCGAACCCATTCAGTGCCAGGGGCCGCTAACGGTCCGGCAAATCCTGAAGCGACTGCAGGACACTTATTGCCGATCGATTGGCGTCCAGTTCATGCATATCGACAGCTTTGGGATCCGGCGCTGGTTGCAAAAACGCATGGAAGGCACCGGCAACCGCCTCCAACTCAAGCACGCGGAGCAAGTGCGCATTTTTACACGCCTGACTGACGCCGTGACGTTCGAGGAGTTTATTCACAAAAAATTCGTGGGCGCGAAAAGCTTCTCTTTGGAAGGTTGCGAGAGCCTCATCCCGCTGCTGGATTTGGCCATCGAAAAGGCGGCGGAACAGGGCATGAAGGAAATCGTGCTCGGCATGGCCCATCGCGGGCGTTTGAATGTGCTGGCCAATATTTTGGGCAAGAGTCCACGTCTGATTTTCCGCGAATTTGCCGACGATCCAAAAATCTTCCGCGGCCACGGCGATGTGAAGTATCATTTGGGTTACAGCAACGAATGGATGGCGGCTTCCGGCCAGTCCGTTCATCTCTCGCTTTGTTTCAATCCCAGCCATCTGGAATTTGTCAATGCGGTGGCGTTGGGCCGCACGCGGGTCAAACAGGATCGGTTTCGAGCCGGGAACCAGGGAACGCCGGAGAGCGCCACCGCGCCGTGTTTGGCAATGCTCATTCATGGCGACGCCAGTTTTGCCGGCCAGGGCGTGGTGCAGGAAACGTTGAACATGAGCCAGCTTCCCGGTTATACGGTGGGTGGAACCGTTCATGTCGTAGTCAATAATCAAATTGGTTTTACCACGCCGCCGGGCGAAGCGCGTTCCTGCATTTATCCCACTGATGTCGCCCGAATGTTGCAAAGCCCCATCTTCCACGTGAACGGCGAAGATCCCGAAGCCGTCGCCCAAGTGGTGCGGCTGGCCATGGACTTCCGCGAGACGTTTCATCGCGACGTGGTCATCGATATGTTCGGTTACCGGCGGTTGGGCCATAACGAAGGCGACGAACCGTCTTTCACCCAACCTGTTTTGTATCGCGCGATTGAGCGCCGCAAATCGGTGCGGGAAGGTTACCTGGAGCATTTGCTGAACTTGGGCGGATTGAGCCGCCAGGAAGCGGAGGAAATCACCCGCCGCCGCCATGATGCCCTGGAGCAGGAGTTGTCCAAAGCGCAGACCGAAGACGAGCCGGGTCCGATCGAGAAGCCGCGGGGCGTTTGGACCCGCGGCGATTACACGGGTGGACCGGAAAAAAGCGCGGCCGATCCGGTGACCGGTGTTGAAGCCGGACGGCTTTCGGAATTGTTGGTCAAGCAAACGGAGTTGCCGCAGGATTTTCATCCGCATCCGAAAATTAAAAAGTTTTTGGAAAGCCGCCGCAAAATGGCGGCAGGCGAACAGCCCTTGGATTGGTCCGCGGGCGAGGCGTTGGCTTTTGCCAGCTTGAGCGCGGAAGGCGTGCGCGTGCGCCTGAGCGGGCAGGACAGTGCGCGGGGAACCTTCAGCCAGAGGCACGCCGTCCTTTATGATTACGAAACCGGCCAGGCTCTTACGCCTTTGCAGCATTTGGGCGAAAAGCATGGGCCGGTCGATATTATCAACAGTCCGCTTTCAGAAGCCGGCGTGCTGGGCTTTGATTATGGCTACAGTCTGGATTGCCCGGACGGGTTGATTTGTTGGGAGGCGCAATTCGGGGATTTCTGCAATGCGGCCCAGGTCATCATTGACCAATTCATTGCCAGCGCTGAAGACAAATGGAACCGGTTCAGCGGCCTGGTGCTCTTGCTTCCGCACGGCTTTGAAGGCCAGGGCCCGGAACATTCCAGCGCCCGCCTCGAACGCTTCATGGCCCTGGCCGCACAGGATAATATTCAGATCGTCTGCCCCAGCACTCCCGCGCAATATTTCCATTGCCTGCGCCGCCAGATCCTACGCCACTGGCGCAAGCCGCTGGTGGTCATGACGCCCAAGAGCCTGCTGCGCGACCCGCGCGCCGTTTCGAGCTTGCAAGACTGCGCTGCCGGGAAATTTGAGCGCCTGCTCATCGATTCGCCTTCCGTCAAAAAAGTCCGCCGCGTGCTGCTTTGCACGGGCAAGATTTTTTACGAACTTCTGCAACAACGCGAGGCTGTCAAGAAGGAAGACGTGGCCATACTGCGCGTGGAACAACTTTACCCATTCCCGGAAGCCGCCCTGCGCGCCGCGCTGGCGCCGTATCCGGAGGGAACGCAGGTCTTGTGGGTGCAGGAGGAGCCGGAAAATATGGGGGCGTGGCATTTCATGCGGGCGCGTTTTGGGGAATGTATGTTTGGCCAGTATCCTTTCAATGGCATCCGCCGTCCCCCTTCGCCCAGTCCGGCGACCGGTTCCTTGCGCATCCACAAGAAGGACCAGAAATACCTGGTCGCCCAAGCTTTCGCGGACGCCTGAGATTGCAAATTGAGCGGACTCATTCACAATATCTAACATGGCAATCGAACTTAAAGTTCCGTCGCTGGGTGAATCAATCACCGAAGTTGAAATCGGCCCCTGGCTCAAACGCGAGGGCGATTCAGTCAACAAAGATGACAACGTCGTCGCGCTGGAATCGGAAAAGGCAACGGTAGAATTGCCCGCACCCGTCTCCGGTACCTTGGGCAAAATTGTCAAACGGACGGGAGAAAAAGCCGCAGTGGGCGATGTCGTCGCCTTGTTCGAACCATCGGGCAACCCCAAGGAAGACGCCAAACCTGCCGCCGCTCCCGAGGCCCCCCCTTCCGCGCCCGCGCCAGTAGCGCCAGCGGCCCCGTCAGCTCCGGCTCAGCGCGCCGCAAAGCGCAAGGAAGAGAAACCTGCCGTTGCGCCCGTTCCACAAGGAGGCGCGCCGGGGCGTCAAGAAGAAGTGGTCCCGATGAGCCTATTGCGCCGGACGGTCGCGCAGCGGCTGGTTGAGGCCCATCAAACGATGGCCATGTTGGCCACGTTCAACGAAATCGATCTTTCCGCCGTCATCGCTTTGCGCAAGCAATACCAGGAGACCTTCACCCGCAAATATGGCGTCAAACTGGGATTCATGTCGTTCTTCATCAAAGCCGCCGTTGAAGCCTTGAAAGCCATCCCGCAGATCAACGCCTCAATTCGCGACAACGACATTGTTTATCATCATTACTACGACATCGGCGTGGCCATCGGCGGCGGCAAGGGGTTGGTTGTGCCCGTCCTGCGCAACGCCGAAAGGATGGGTTTTGCCGAAGTGGAAAAGGCCGTGGCCGACCTGGCCGCACGCGCCCAGGCCAACCAGCTCAAACCGGACGAATTGCAAGGCGGCACGTTTACCATTACCAACGGCGGGGTTTACGGATCGCTTTTATCGACGCCAATCATTAACCCTCCGCAATGCGCCATATTGGGGATGCACACCATCAAGGATCGGCCTATGGCGGTGGATGGAAACGTTGTGGTGCGCCCGATGATGTATGTGGCCCTCAGCTATGATCATCGGATTGTCGATGGCCGCGAGGCCGTGACGTTTTTGGTGCAGATCAAAGAAATGATTGAGAAGCCGGCGCGGATCTTATTGGAGGTATAACCCCGCGCTAAATCCCGTCTAACGCACTGTCCAGAACGTCAATAACAAAATCCGCGTCAGCCTGAGTGATGCACATGGGCGGGGCGAAACGGATAGTCTGGCCCCACAAGCCGCCTTTGCCCAGCAATAATCCGAGGTCGCGGCACTTCTCCACGACTTGCGCGCATTCGGCTTTGGCCGGCTCTTTGCTGGCGCGGTCTTTGACCAATTCAATGCCGAGCATCAATCCTTTGCCGCGCACATCACCAATAATGTTATGGCGGGCCTTCAGTTTCTCCAGGCCGGCAGTGATATGTCCGCCAATCTTCAGGGAATTCGCCTGGAGCTTTTCCCGTTCGATGACTTCCAGGACGGCTTTGCCTTGCGCGCATACGACAGGGTTACCGCCGAAGGTGTTAAAGTGAATCCGCCGGGTCAGTGTTTCGGCGATTTTGGCGGTCGTGACCACGGCGGCCAGCGGGCAACCATTGCCGATTCCCTTGGCCATGGTGACAATGTCAGGAACCACGCCTTGCGATTCAAAGCCCCAAAAATTCGTGCCAGTCCGTCCGAATCCTGTCTGGACTTCATCGGCGATGCAGAGCCCGCCGGCGGCACGGACATGCTGGTAAGTTTGTTGCAAATATCCATCAGGGAAAACCACCACGCCGCCCACACCTTGAATGGATTCGGCAATGAATCCAGCCACCTGGCCCGAACTGGCATAGTCAATCAAACTTTTAACATCGGCTGCGTAGTTTTTGCCGGCATCAGGATCAGTCCGGCCCCAAGTGCCGCGATAAGGATCGGGCGTCACGGCATGATGCACCCCGAAGCTGTGGGGCACGTTAAATTTCCAGGCGCTGTGCGCGGTCAGACCCATGGTTGACATGCTGCCGCCGTGATAGCAATTGCGCAGGGCGATGACATCGAAATTGCCGGTATAGGCGCGCGCCATGAGCAGCGCCAAATCGTTGGCCTCGGAGCCGGAGTTGACGAAATAACACACTTTTAAATCGCCCGGCATTTTACCGGCCAGCTTTTCCGCGTATTCGGCGATATTGGGATGCAGGTAGATGGTGGTGGAATGTTGCAGAGTCTCGTTCTGCCGGCGAATGGCCTCGACAACATGAGGATGGCAATGGCCCACGCTGACTGTCACGATGCCGCCCAAGCCATCAAGATAGCGCTGTCCCGTTTCATCAAAAAGGTATTGGCCTTTGCCTTCCACCAGCATGATTGGCTTCTTGTAAGTGAGGAATATGCCGGGATTGAGAAACTGGCGGCGCAGTCGCAAAACTTCCGCGGCGGATTTGCCAGTGTAAGGTTTGGGTTGATAATCAAAAGCGGGCAAAACAGGCGTTTTCATATTTAAACGATTTAGTTTCCAACCAAGTCGCCGCAATAGTAGCGGCAAATAAAAAGCCGCGCGACATTTTCCTCGGCGCGTCCGCTTCAGCAACTGAAGTTTGTCCGAAAGTTGGTTCTAAAAACCTTGTTTGGTCGCGCAAAAAGCAGACCCGAAAGCGCATACGCCGCCCGGCGAAAGGTTTGTCCGGAATGGACAAACCTCGTGTTTCAGTGATAACAATACCATGGACCGACAGAAAAAGGTGGGGTGGCCAACGGGACTCGAACCCGCAACAACAAGCTCCACAAGCTTGGACTCTACCATTGAGCTATAGCCACCAAACCGCTCCAAGGATAGTTTTGGATGCGACCAACGTCAAGCGTGGCAATGTTGTTTGAGCGCAATCCGTCCGATCGGAAAGGCTTGGGAAGTCCGGCGACTCTCCAAGCCTCTACTCGCGAGGGGGCAGGAGACGGCGGCCCATTTCTTCAATCCGCCCCGCCGCGCGGCTGACAAGGTCAATACTAATGGACTCCATGTCCGCGCTGTCTTCCATGTAATTGGAAAGATATTCCGCGGCGCGGGTGCGCAATCCGGCCCGGCGGCAGACAATGTAGGCCACGGATTCCGCCTCAATCTCCGCCACATTGTGCGGCAGGTTCAGCCGATAAGGCCAGCCGCCCTGCTTGTCAGCGCCCAGGTGCCCGAGAAAAATGTGGGCCAATTCGTGGCACAGCACCGCATAGGCCGCGCCCTCGTCCAGGTTGTCGCGCAGCCCGACTCGTATTTTCCAATTCTGATTCTGCACCCTCGCGGTGCTGAAGCCCCCGCGCAATTCCCCCATCGCCTTGCGTTCCACGCGGATCTTGTCCCGTTCACAATTCTTGACGGTGCGGTCCAGGGTTATTGGATTGAAGCGCCCCGAAGTTCGGGTGAAGGCTTGCAGTTGTTCGGGAAGGGGCGGCCCGTCAGTATCAGCCACATCATAAACCAGCAGCACCGGCGTGCGCGGGGCCAGAATGATCATGCCGCGGGCTTCGTCCTTGATCGTCCGCTGAAAAACTTTCTGCCAATGGCTGGCCGTGGCAAAATAGGTGGCAAGAGGATTTTGCAGGAAAACCAGCATGTTGTTGAAGGGGGAATATTCGTGAAATCGGGCGATGAAATTCACCGCTTCGGCGAACTTTTTGGTGCGCCGAAACTTGTGGCTGCGAACGAAGAGTTCATCGAGGCAGGATTGATGTTCGGAATGCGGGCCCATGCCGCCAGCCAGCGCCTGGGCGACCGCCGACTCGCTCAGCGTGTAAAGTAGATATTTTCGATCCAGTTCCGGACCGTCGCGGCGGACCCGCAGTTCGGCCAAAATCTCCGCCAAACAATGGCGCGCCGGCCAGCCGGCCTCCTCTTCCACGGCGGAGATCAGTTCGGCAGGGGAACCCTGGCGGCGGGCGATCCAGCGCAAAACGAATGCGCGCGCCTTTTGCCGGATTTCTTCCGGCGCGAGCCGGCCACGCTCTGGAAAGTCGCCCGTCATGGGGTCAATTGGAGGCGGCTACGGGGCTATTTTCGTTCTGATCGAGGATTTGGCGCGTCTTGCGCAAAAAGGCATCGGGATGAAACGGCTTTTGCAAAAACTGCACGGGTTGATTGACAACGCTCATTTGCGACGCTTCCACATCGGTATACCCGGAAATAAATAACACGCGCATCTTGGGCCGCGGGAGAGAGAGGCGTTTAGCCAGCTCGGAACCGCTGAAGCCGGGCATGGTCATGTCCGTCACCAGCAAATCAATTTGGCCCTCGTAGCGTTCGGCCAACTCCAGCGCATCGACTCCATGCCGGGCATCCAACACATTGTAGTCGGCGGCTTTGAGAACTTCCGCCAGCATCACGCGCACCAATTCTTCATCTTCGACCAGGAGCACTGTTTCGGTGCCGCGGGTTTGTTCGCCTGCAACAATGTCGGATTCCTCATGGGCGGCACAGCCATCCCGCCGCGGCAGATAAATTTCGAAAACTGTGCCGCAGCCAGCCTGCGAACTGACCGCGATTTCGCCGCCGCTTTGTTTGACAACGCCATAGACATTGGAAAGGCCCAAGCCCGTGCCTTTGCCATTTTCCTTGGTGGTAAAGAAAGGTTCAAACAAATGAGTTTGCACATCCGGCGTCATGCCGCATCCGGTGTCGGAAATTCGCAACACCGCATAGGAGCCGGCAGCCATGCGCCCGGAGGAAAGCATCGTGCTTTCGCCCAAATCCACGTTGCTGGTTTCAATGCCCAGCGCGCCGCCCTGCGGCATGGCGTCGCGCGCGTTAAGGGCGAGGTTTAGGATTAATTGTTCTATTTGACCAGGATCGGCCTGTATCCAGGGTGCCGGGGTGGCGAGCTTCATATTCAGTTGAATAGTCTCTCCAAGCACCCGTTGCAGCAAGTGGTTCATGTCGGAAACCGTGGCATTGAGCGCCAGCAATTTTGGTTTCAACACCTGTTTGCGGCTGAAAGCCAGGAGCTGCCGGGTCAGGGACGAAGCGTGGGAAAGGGATTTCTGGATGTGTTCAACCGCGTCGTGATTGGGATCGCCCATGGGCAGCCGGCGCTCGAGCAGATTGCTATAACCCAGAATAGCCTGCATTAAATTGTTAAAATCGTGCGCGATGCCGCCGGCCAACCGCCCCACCGCCTCCATTTTCTGCGACTGCCGGTATTGCTCCTCCAATTTCTTGCGCCGCGAAATGTCGCGCACGACGACGATGCTCATGCGCGCGTCGCCGCGCAGGATTTCGCTTACAGCCACATCGACCGGCACCAAAGCCCCGCCAGGTTGCTGCGCGCTGACTTCAATCGTGCCGGAGCGGCGCGCCAGGTATTCCGCGTATCGTTCCCGGTCGGCCGGCGCAAGCAATTCATCCAAGGCCCTATCCAGCATGTGGTCCGCCTTGCGTTGAAAAATCTTTTCCGCCGCCTGATTAAACAAGGTGACGGAGCCGTGTTCATTCAGGACAATAACGCCGTCGGGCATGCTATGCAGGATGGCTTGCAGGCGTTCTTCGCCGCGGCGCAGGGCCTCTTCCGATTGCTTGTGATAAGTGATGTCCTGCACTACGGCCTGGAATTCCTTGATCTGATCTTCAGAATCAAACAAGGCGCGCACGGTGCATTGCTGCCAGATGAATTGGCCGGGACGGAGCACCACTTTGTTGTCATAGGTCCGAATGGGATTGGCCGGCGTCAGGCGGGCAAACTCGGCCAGCGGTATCTGGCGATCCTGCTCAGGCAGGCTTTGGAAAAAACTGCGTCCAACCAGTTTTTCGCGCGGCTCACCGTAAAAACGGCAGTAGGCCTGGTTGACAAAAACGACCGTGCCATCCGGGGTGAAACGGCTTATCAAATCAGTCTGATCTTCGACCACGCCGCGGTAGCGGGCTTCGCTTTCGATGGTGCCACGCAGGGCTGCTTCGCGTTCCACCGCCGCGGCCGCCAGGAGCAGGTTGCCGACCGCGACCACGCCGATGTAACAACCAATAAGCGTCAGGCTGGTGCTATCGTGGCCCGTCCCAGCCCAAAAAGGTCCAAGCTGATGCAGCAATTCATAAATCGACAATGCCGCCACCACGAAAGTCCCGGTGGTGGCGCCACGCAACCCAAAACGCAACGCGGCCCAAACCAGGAAGGGATAAGGCAAATAGGCCAGCGGATAATTTTCCACGCCATAGACAAACCAGGAATTGAAAGAAAGCTGAGTTCCAATGAGGAGGCCGGCCGCGCAGAGGGCCGCTTCGATAATGCGACGGCGCGTCCAACGTACGGTCCCGGGAGCGGCCCAGGCCAGGATCAGCGGCGTCACCACCAGCGCCCCCATCGCGTTCGGGACCCACCAGACAATCACGGTGCCGCAAATCTCCTTCCACATAAGATGGTCCAACGGCAATTGGCCACTATAGCAAAGGCCCACCACATTGAAGGCCGCGTTAACGGTGGTTCCCAGCAAACACCCGAAAAGCACAAAACCCGTGGCAAACTTCACCCGGTTCATCGAGTATTGAAACTGCACGAAGTGCTCCAGGAGATAGGCGCACAACACGGCGCCGATAGTATTGCCGAAAGCGGTCGCCAGGGTGAAAAAGCCCGCGGGTATTCCCTGCACCAGCGTAAACAGGCACGCACCCAACGCCACGCCCCACCACATGCGATAACCAAAAAGCAAAATGGCCGCCAGCGCGATGCCGGACGGCGCCCAAACCAGCGGAATATTCCCACCCATCAGCGCGCTGGATTTGCTCCCCAGCAAACCCCCGATGACATAACAAGCGGCGAGAAGAACGGCCCGCGTGGACATGCTGAAGGTGGAACGTTTCGTAAACGTCGGCTCCATCATCAGCATGGTCTCAGATTTCATTTCGCGGTGCTTTGATGGCCAGGAGGCAGCGCCCGCAGAGGGTGGGATGTTCGGCGTTCGTTCCGACATCTTCTTCCCAATGCCAGCAACGCTCGCATTTCCGGCCTTCTGCCTTGGCCACTTGAATGGACCAATCTTCCGCGCCACCGTTTTGGCCCATGACCAATTGTGATACATTCAGGAGCTCACGCAGAACTTCTGAGTCCTTATCGGTTTGCAGAGGCAAAACTTTAGCAATTCCTTGGAGGATGACCTTGGCATCCAGAGCCTTGCCGATGGTTTTGCCCTGCCGCTCTTTCTCCAAAGACGGCAAAATCCGCTCGCGGATTTCAAAAAGATATTTCCAGCGTCGTTCCTCTTCTTCCGGCAACGCCAACCCCGCCGCCTGCCAGGCCGCAAGATGGAC
>Ga0182030_10012789_pt1 | contig 16766 bp, 6 predicted proteins | sample 812S3MmetaG_FD_121299 | JGI IMG/M metagenome (GOLD analysis project Ga0182030, IMG submission 121299) | Permafrost microbial communities from Stordalen Mire, Sweden - 812S3M metaG (Illumina Assembly) | ecosystem: Environmental > Terrestrial > Soil > Wetlands > Permafrost | place: Sweden...
ATCAGAAGATGCCAGGAACTCCGTTTCAGATTCGCTTCGACAGATCTCTTAGAGAAGATCTGCATCGCCGCCTCGCCGATACTCGATGGAGCGATGCCGTTACGTCGGATTGGCAATATGGGATGAAGAAGTCCTTTCTGAAGAACTTGGTCGATTATTGGCAAACGACGTATAACTTCGACGCTGCGGAACTGCGCATGAACGAAATGGCCCATTTTCGTACAACCGTTGGAGGGTTCGGCGTCCACTACGTGCATTTGCCGGGACGAGGACCACGGCCCAGGCCACTGCTCTTGATGAACGGATGGCCTTCGAGCTTTAGTGAATATCGCGTGCTTGCTCCGATGCTCGCTGACCCTGCCGCATTTGGCGGTTCGGCGGAGGACGCATTCGATGTCGTCATGCCTGCGTTGCCAGGGTTTGGGTTTTCAGACCGGCCAAGCAGGCCCAATCAGGTGAATGCAGAGGATTTGTTCAACACCTTGATGACAGAACATCTGGGTTATCCGTCTTATCTCGCGTCGGGAACCGACATTGGGGCTGGCGTTGCGACTCGCCTGGCATTGAAGTTTCCGAGCCATGTGCAAGGAATTCATGTCGCTTCTGTTTTCGATCCGCCTCTGACGCCGGGGTCGAGGCCACTGACCGACGCCGAGAAGGCTTACCAAGCCCGCTCAGAGCAGTGGGAGCAAGAAGAAGGCGCCTATGAACATGTGCATTACACGAGGCCTCAGACACTTGCGTTTGCACTGGCGGACTCGCCCGTCGGCCTGGCCAGCTGGATTGTGGAGAAATTCTACTTCTGGAGCGATCACGGCGGTGACCTCCTCAGGACCTTTCCACCCGACATGCTCATCGACAACCTGATGATCTACTGGGCCACGGAAACGATCGGATCGTCGATGCGCCTTTACTACGACCATCGTCATTTCCGGGAGCCATTCAAAACGAGCGACCGCGTCAGTGTACCAACCGCAATCTCCATGTGGCCGAAAGATCTGGTGATTGCGCCGAGAGAATGGGCGGAGCGTTTTTATAACGTCCGGCAGTATTCAATGCAGACACACGGCGGCCACTTTCCAGCATGGGAGGCCCCAGATGCCTATGCTCAGGATCTTCGGCGGTTCGCAAGGTCTTTAGGTCGAAGTTGATTCTCGAATCTCACAAGGACATCGAAAGACCATGCAAGAGGTGAGGGGGACAAATGCGAATTCGCGTTGGCGTAGCTGGAGTGACGGGATGGACGGGAAGTCGGCTTTCCGGACAAGTCGCCCTTGGCTCAACTGCCGGCCAGCCGAGCAACGCGCTCACTGACGAAGAAGCGTAGGAAGGCTGAGAAACCTGTTGTCACAGCAGAGGTCGCATTTCAAAATGTGAAGTTATCTCAGCCGAGAGATTCACCTCAAGCTGTTTCAGCCCTAAAAACGGCCATTTGTAGAAGGAATTTGGGAGATACCGGTGATACCACTTCTGCGTAGACTTGGTTCTACAGCAAGGACTTTATGAGAGTGTGCAGAGTTGTGGGCTGATCATGCTGACAAAACCTGTTGGGCCTGTCGCTGACCATACCTCAGTGCAGGAAATTATATGAGCACGAGATCGCGCCAGCTCACGAAGTTCGACCGGCGAGCTGGCGCAGTTATCTGTCGATCGGCGCGGACTACTTCACGGTCAGAGAAACCGGGAAGGTAGCCACGGTTGTGCCCGAAGTCGCGGTGACGGTTATGGAGTAAGTGCCCGGCGTGGTTCCAGTGGCGATGGGGCTGGTGGCGCTGGCGGAACCGCTGCCGCCGCATCCTTCTACGCCGCCGGCAAGAATCGCCAGGAAGCAGACCGGACCGAGGAAGGCAGACCATTTACGGCGCCGCGCCGTGATGCCAAACCACAGCAGGCAGGCCAGGGCCGTGCTTCCAGCCGCAGAGGAACGAATGCCAGGCTGCAACGGACGAAGCAGCGCCCTGGTGGCATTCGCCGTGGTCGAGATAGTAAGAGTCGCTGTTCCTACGCCCGAGCCCGTAATACTCACTGGGGTCGTGGTTCCGAAGCTGAAGGTCGGCAGATACTGCGCGTTGGCTGGACTTGAGGCGAGGGCAGCCGTCAATACGACATTCCCAGTGAAGCCTCCGCTGGGAGTGACGGTAATGGCGGAGGTGTTTGCAACTGTTGCTCCTGACGTAACAGAAACAGCAGTCCCGCTGATGGCAAAAGAGGGTACGACTGGCGGAGCATGCGGAGTTGCCGATGCTTCATTCGACACAACCGAGGTCCCGATGCTGTTTACAGAAGCTACTTCGTAGTAGTAGGTAGTGCCGTTGGTGAGGCCGGTATCGGTGTAGGTGGTTCCTGCGATGGATGTCGCTATGGGGGTGCTGCCTTCTCCGCCGGCGCTGGTCGCACGGAATACGTCGTAGCTGGTTGCACCTGCGCCTGCCGTCCAGTCCAGTACAGCCTGCCCGGACGAGGGGGTAGCAGTGAGCCCCGAGGGGGGCAGAGGAGCGGTGGTTGCAGCCGTACGCTCAAAGATGGCGAAATCGTAGGGCAACAACGTGAACGAGCCCGGCTGAAGGTGCGATTTGCCGCCAGGCGCGCCAGCCGGAGTGACATCGGTCCAGGCGCCGCCCGCCGGAACCGTCACAGCGCCGCTCACGCTGTTGCCTGAGAAATTGATTTCGATCAGAAACTCCGAGCCCGCATCCGCACGGTCATAGGTGACAACCTGCGCAGAGGCAGAATTCGTCTCCCACGTCAGAGCACCTTGCTGCAACGCGGGATTCGTGCTTCTGAGTCCGATCAGCTGCGTATAGAAAAGGGTGAACTGCGCCGCATTCGGCGAATTCCAGTTGATCAGGTTATGAGTATTGTCGGAACTCATGACGTTGGCGACTTCCTCTCCATTGAACAGCAGTGGCACGCCATCAATGGTGTAATTGAAAACGGCTGCGGCCATCGTGTTGGCCGTGCCCCCGTATACCTGCAGATCCTCGCCGAGGTCCCAGTCCTGCAAGAGGGCCATGTGCCGCATGCCGGCGGGCCATCCGCTCGACTGATTCTGCCAGGAGGTTTGCAATCCGGCAGCGCTGTTTCCGGTGGTGGCAGCAGCTTGCAGTGCCGATTGCATATTCCATCCGTAATCCAACTCGAAGGGCGCTTGGGCCAGGGCTATATCGTCCTCTTCGCCCAGCATCAGAATGTCCGGCTTGGTGGCCTCCAGAACGGGACGCAGTTGCTGCCAGAAGGATTGGGGAATCATTCTTGTCGTACCGTAGGGATTGTCGGCAGAATCGAAGCGGAAACCATCCACGTCGTACTGGGTGATCCAGTAGGTCAGCATAGTGTCCATGTACTGCTCCAGGCCATTGCCCGGGGTCTTATAGTCGAGCTGCGCAACATCAGCGTAGGTGAATGCTTCCACTTCAGAGTTTGGGTTATTGGGGTTGCCGTCGCTATGCACGTAATACTCCGGATGCAGACTAGTCAGCGCATTGTCCCAGGAAGTCTGGTTGAGCACTTCGTCGAGGATGACCTTCATGCCCAGGCCGTGGGCTGTCTGGATCAAGTTTGTCAGGTCCGTGGCAATGCCGTAGCTGGCGTTGACCGAGTAAAAATCGTGTACCGCGTAGGGACTGTCAAAGGCCGGATGCCCATTATAGGGCAGCCCCACGGTGGTAACAGGCATCAGCCAAATGACATTGACGCCGAGGTCCTTGAGACGGGGCAGTTGCGCGGTCACTCCCTGAAATCCGTTCGACGAAAAGATCTCCGGATAGACGCAATAAATGACTGAAGAATCGAGCCAGGTCTGGGCCTCAAGGGGCGTTGCTGTATTGACAATCCAGCCAGAAAAGACCAGGAATACCAGGGATATGGATCTACAGATTGAAGGTATTCGCGAACAAAACATGTGAGCGTCTCCAGTTATTGTGGCTCAATCGAGCGTTATCAAAAAAGCACAATTGCCAATCGGAAAAACAAAAAGCTCGCTCCGTTTCGGCACGTCAACCGCACAGCCGGAATCGGCGACAGTTCGGCTTGGCGCGAAGGAGTTCATCGCAACTCGACCCGCGCTCCATGAGCATCTGCGGGAACGGTGATTCCCCAGCGGCCTCCGACCTGGCTAAGCAATGGATCGCTCCCATCAACTGACCCGCGGTCCGTCTTCGGCCTCCAGCCCACTACCTCTATGCGATATTCATGCCACCATGGCTTCCATGTTCCTTCCTGCTTACCGATGGTTACTTGCACGCCTCCATCTTCACGAACTGCACAGGTAAAATGAATGCGGGCAAATATGCCATTCCGGTAATCCAGGCTATGGCCGTCGTCCGTGTACACATCGCCTTCGCAGCCTTCGCCTTGCGTGTTGGGGCTCGGAGCCGGCGGGTAAATGCGGAGAGTCAACGGCCCACTGGGCGTCTCCGATGTGCTCTGAGTCAAGGGAGCAATCGGAAGGATTGAGCCGCCGCGTACATAGACCGGCGTGCTATCCAGTACCGGTGTCTTCTCCAGTCTTTTTTGCGCAAGCACCTTGTCGCGTTGCTCGAGATCAGTCGTTCCGCTGCGTGTGTCGCGTATGTGGCGTTCGTCCGTCCAGAAGTCGTACCATGTGCCAGGCGGGAGTTGGACTGTATATGGAGCCACCTCCTCCGGAGAGGGATTGGGCGCCACGAGGATGCGGCTGCCTACCAAAAACTCGCTTCCACCCGCAGTCAGATCAAACGGTGTGCCATCTTCGATCGCGTGCGGGAACTCGAGGAATAACGGTCGATTGATCGGCAGCCCGTCCCGCGAGGATTCTTCAACGGTCGTGTAGAGATAGGGCATGAGACGGTAGCGCTCTTCGATATAACGGCGGCGAATAGCCTCTTGTTCCGGCCCATCGGCCCACACTTCGTGTGGGCGCGTCCCCTTCGCCGAGTGATTGCGATCAATCGGCTGGAAGGCTGAAATCTCGATCCACTTCGTGAGCAAGCTGGGGGACGGCGAACCTGCGAATCCCCCTACGTCCGCACCAGAAAGTGAAAAGCCGCTGAGGCCCAGGTTGATGAGTTGGGGAACGCTCATACGCAGGTGATTCCAGGTGGAACTGTTATCTCCGGTCCAAGTTGCACCGTAGCGCTGCCCGCCCGCAAAGGACGCGCGAGTCATCACAAACGGTCGCTCGTTTGGCCTAAGTGCCAGTTCACCATCAAAAGTGGCCCGCGCGTTCTGCATGCCGTAAACGTTGTGAATCTCAAGGTGCGCCGCAGTACGCTTGCGGAAGCCCGGCTCATCGATCCGATGCTGAACGTCGTCCGGCATGGTTTTGCCGGGACCGTCAAAAACCGCCGGCTCATTCATGTCGTTCCAGAATCCTGCCACGCCGTCATGAATGAACGGCTCGTAGAGCGTTCCCCACCACTGGCGAGTTTGTGCGCGGGTGAAATCTGGAAACACTGCCGCTCCGGGCCACACCTTGCCAACGAAGGTAGAGCCATCTGGATTCTTTACAAAGTGATCGCCGGCTACACCCGAGTCATATGGCGCATAGCGGGCATCCGGCTGCTTTGCGATATGCAGATCCGTGATGACCACCAACTTGAATTTCTCATGATCGAGATCATGAACCATCTGCTGAAAACTGGGATATGCCTGCTGATCAACAGTAAAGGGCCAGTTCTCATGCTGAAAATCTATATCCAGCCAAAGCACGTCACAGGGGATGCGGTCCTCGCGGAGTCTATCGGCAACCTCGCGCAATTGAGACTCCGGGAAGTAGGTGTAGCGCGACTGCTGAAAGCCGAGCGCCCACATCGGCGGGAGCGGTGTCCGGCCAGTCAACCAGGTCCAATTCGTAACCACCTGCTTCGGCTCAGGGCCATAGATCAGGTAATAGTCGAGCGGCCCATCCACTGCGCCAAAGCGGTACTCATCCGGCTTTGAACGACCGAAATCGAAGTTGGTGCGCCAGGTGTTATCGAGAAAGACGCCCACTGAACGGCCGCGGTTGACTTCCAGGAAGAATGGAATGCTCTTGTAAATGGGATCGCTAGACTCCTGCCATCCAAACGAATCGGTATTCCACATGGTGAACACTTCTCCCGAGCGATCCAATGGCCCCGGCTTGTCGCCGAGGCCGAAGAAGTGATCGCCAGGCACGCGCCTTTTGCTGACTGTAAATCCATCGCCTTCCCAGAGCGTGGGTGCAGCGTCTTCTTGCACTAGGTTTCCCGCAAGATCTCTTACGGTGAGACGAAGCTGATCATCGATCGTGATTCGCAGTTGCTTGGTTGAGAATCCATTTCGCTCGGGCACAACCTGAACACTGCTGGTTCTGGCAGAAGGAAGGACTGCCCACGATGCGTCTTCTGGAACAGCGCCATCTTTCCATCCGCGGACCCGAAGAACATCTTCGCGCAGCGCCCTCACCTCCAGCGTCGTGTCGCCGGCAGTCGCGATCGCTCCGCCGGGAACTACGCTTAGTCTCTGGGCAATTGCATCTGCTGCGGGAAAAAACAAAATGAATGCAAATGAGGCAGGTACCCAGCCATATGTTCGCGATAACATAATCCTCCTAGTCAAATCAATCCGTTCAGAATGTTGTGTTCCATCCATTTGAGGCATCGGCGCGCGGCAATCCGGCCGAATGCACAGCGTATGAGTCATGAAGTGCCAAGCTGTACAACTCCATCTTCACGTTTTCTCGAAGATACGGAATTGAAAGGCCGCCAGCGAGAATCTTGGCGATGACGTCTTTCTATCTGTTTTGATGACGGTGGACAGAACAGTTCACTAATTCCCTCAACAGGAGTGTGTCTTCCGCCAATAGGAATTCGCACAAAGCTCTCCGGTAGCAAACCGTTCGATATCGTCCTGCATGGTTTATGCGGACAGCGCCTGCGATGATGGCAGGCGCTGTCTGCAAGGCAGTTAGTTAGTTGATTAGAAGGTGAAGCGAGCAGACAACTGCAATTGGCGATTCGATCCATGAAGCCCAGTGATCTTGCCAAAATTGCCGTCGTTCATACTGTTATCCGGATTCAGGAAGTTCGGAGTGTTGGTTACGTTGAACGCATCGCCATGAAGCTCCAGGATCTTGCCTTCAAGAATCTGGAAGTTCTTCTGTACGCCAAGGTTGTCTGTCCGGTAGCCGGGGCCGTAAACCTGATTACGTCCAAGCGTGCCGACTCGCGAGTATATCGCGCTATTTGATCCATCAGTTGACTGCACAATGGGCAGATTGCTGCTGGAGAAAGAGGTGGGGTCAAACCAAGTGCCGCGGATGCTCTTCGGGTACGAGATCTTCTTTACGAGATCCGGCCGATTGCCGGGGCTGGCGGTGCCAGCCGCACCCAAATCGACTGGTTGACCGGTCTGGAGAAGCAGAATGTTGTTGAATTGCCACCCGCCGATCACCGCGTCCAAGGCGCGGGGGGCGTTTGCGAAGAACTTCTTGCCATGTCCAAAGGGCAGAAAGCCGACCATTGACGAGCTGAGAACCTGACGTTGATCCTGGACTGCATTGCCATAGTTCGCTGAATGGTTGTTCCAAAGCAGTTGGAGGCCAACTGCCGTGCCGCCGTACGCAGACGACGAGTCGTCGAGAGCGTGCGCCAACGCGTAAGAAACAGTGCCCGTGAAGTTAGTTCCCCGGTGCTCGAAGCGCGCCTGGAGTCCGTTGTAATTGGAAATTCCGTCGTAGGCGTTTAAGGTGATGCCCCCCAAATTCGGGTACGGCTTCGTTGTACCGCCGATGGTGTACATGTTGTAGCTGTAGTAGGTTGAAAGCCGGCTCGCATGGGTACCTACATACGCAGCGCTGACGACGTTGTTGTGACCGATCTGGCGCTCCAGTTGCAGGTTCCACTGCTGGATCATGCTGTGGTTATTGTTCTGGTCGACAGCAATACCGCCAAACGAGCTGGGAGGGTGGGCGGGGTCGAAGCCGACAAAATTGGGCGACGGCTGCCAGTTATAAGGAGCGGCTGCGTCGGCGTTGTAAGGGCAGTTGAAGTGGCCGGGGCCCGGAGTTGCGATTGCTCCTCCGGTGAGAGAGATGCAATTGCCTGACCAAGCGTTCCATGCTTGCTGGCCGCCAAACGGTTGCTGTTGACCAAGCTGGTTGCTGATGCCGCCGTAGTCGGGAAAGTAGAAGATGCCATATCCACCGTGGAGAGCGGTCGTACCATCTCCCAGCAGATCGTAGGCGAATCCCACGCGGGGAGCAAAGTTGTCGTAGTCCTGGTTGATGATGCTTCTGGAGATGCCATTCTGGTTGGCCACCATCACCTGGCCGCTCTTGATGTTAAAGGCAGCCTGTTGATTGTGCATTTCGTAGGGCCAAGTCATCAGGTCCCAGCGCATGCCGAGGTTGAGCGTGAGCCGCTTGTTCACGCGCCAATCGTCCTGCACAAACACGCCGTCTTCCTGGCTGACTTCGCCGAAGTAGCCGTTCTGAGCACCGACCCCGTACCAGTCCACGAAGCCGGCCATCATTTCGCTTACTTCGTATCCGGTAAAGTCCGATCCCTGTCCGGCAAAGCCGAAGAATCCCTTTCCGGAGATGGGGCGGAAGAACTCCACCTGCCGGCGAAGGAGTGTGCCTCCCAGGCTGATGGAATGAGTCCCGAGGATGAGGGTGGCCGTATCGTTGATTTCATACGTGTTCTGCGGAGTTGCAAAGAGACCGTAGTCTCCGGTGTAGGTAATTTGGGAGCCCGATGCGCCAATAATGGCGCCGCCGCTTGCTCCGGCCAAGCCACTGGTATGAAGCATACCGAGGTCCTGACCAACATTGTCTCCCATGTTGCTGGGCTGGAACCCGTAATTGTCGCGGGTATAGCCAATTCTGGCTTCGTTCATCAGGTTGGCCGAGAAGGAGTGCGTGCTTCCAAGAACCCATCCGCGGGCGTGAGTATAGTTTTTGTTGCCATTAGCCGACAGTTCAGGTTCGTTCGGCTGCTGCGCAAGCTGTGACTGGTTGAAGTTGTCGGAGCTGTCATAGGACATGCGCGCAAAATACTGGTCCGTCGAGGTGCGGTTCCAGTCGAGGCGAACATCGAACGTGTTGAAGTTGTAGCCGTTGCGGGTTGCGTATTGATAATTGTTGAGGACGCGATCAGTCCGGGTGGGAGCCGGGAAGGCGTTAAAGTAGTTCACCGCCGCGCGGTTCTGTCGACCCTGTGGGACTATGTTGCCGGCGAAAGGTGCGCAGGTCTCGGGATCGTAGATCTGTCCCTGGCTGTTCTGTGAGAGGTTCTGGTTCAACGTGCCTGAATTAGGAACGCAAAACGGGAAGGACGTGATAAGGCTTCCGCCCGTCATGGCAGGGTTCTGCAATTCGGTGAAGTTGCCTTGACGCATAAGCGCAGTTGGGACCGTGAGAAAGCCCGAACCGCTGGGAGCAGCAGAGCGGGTCGCCTGGTAGTCGCCGAAGCCGAAGAGTTTGTTTTTGAGGAGCGGACCTCCCACGGAGCCGCCGAACTGGTTGCGCCGGAAGGGAGGATTTGCTGTAGGCGTGGCGCCCAGGAACTGATAATTGGGATTGGCATCCCACTTGCCGCTGCGAATGAAGTCGAAGGCCGACCCGTGATACTGATTGGTGCCCGACTTGATGGAACTGACCACGAGCGCACCGCCCGCCCGACCAAACTGCGCGGGCGCGACGTTCGTATTGACTTTAAACTCCTCGGTCGCCTCGACAGGCGGGAAGAACACGATGATGTTCTGCAAACCGTCATTGTTGTCGACGCCGTCGAGGATGAAGTTGTTGGCCTGAGAACGGGTGCCATTGGCTGAGATTTGCCCGCCACCAGAATCGATGAAGCGGTTGATTGTGTCCTGCCCGTATTCCACGTAGGCTCCGGTTGTGACACCGGGGGCCAGCAGCGTCAGGTTCAAAGCGTTGCGGCCGTTCAAAGGCAACTCGGTGATCTGTTTGGACTCAATCGTCTCACCCAGGGTGGCCTGTGAAGTGTTCACCAAAGGCGCGGCGCTTGTCACTTCAATCGTCTCCGTCGCAGATCCAAGGGTCAGCTTAAAGAGCAGGTCTTGGACCTGGGTGACAGCCACCGTAATGGACTGGGACTGCGACTGGAACCGAGGGGCCGAAATAACGGCGGTATAAGCGCCACGCGGCACGGCAGGCAGGTCGAACTCGCCTGCACTGTTCGACGTAGCCGTCAGTACAAGTCCGTTATCAACATTGCTGAGTTTAAGGGTGGCTCCGGAGATAACCGCTCCGGTCTGGTCCGTGACTGTGCCAATTACTTTGCCGGAATCGGACTGGGCATTTGCCTGTAGGTGAGCCCCGAGGAAGACAAGGAATACAAGAGCTGCCGTCAGGGCAGTTCTCGATATCGCTCCCAAGAGATCGGTTTTTCTTGAAAATTGGGTCATGGTTCTCCTTAAGTTGTTGATGCTAATAGCCTTGCGTTACCGGGATTGGGCGTTGGCGTCAAAGGCGGATTAGCCCCGACGCTTCTGCATCACGGTCTCGTTGTTTCTTCAGGCTGGCTGAGTTTCAAAGTTCCGCGTAACGGTTCGCAATAGACAACGAATCAATTCCAAATCGACTTGTAATATACAAGTAATATGCTTATTATCAACTACATACGGTAACATATAAACCGAAAAAGACGGGCACCGGTCGCGTTTTAAGGGTATGTTTCGCGCATTTATCCTCGGCCATTATTTAGAATGAGGAATGCAGAACCTGGATCAAGGGCAGCGTCTCAAATTTGGCCTATATGAAGTCAATCTTGAGAGCCGAGAGATCTGGAAATCTGGCCACAGGGTCAGGCTGCAGGACCTACCCTTTCGGATTCTGGCAGCTCTGCTAACCAAACCCGGGCAGGTGGTCACCCATAGCGAATTGCAGTTGCAAATATGGGGTGCCGATACAAATATTGATTTTGAGCGTGCTCTTGCCGTTGCCATCCAGAAGATTCGAGAGGCGCTTTCGGACTCTGCCGAGAATCCGAGATTCGTTGAGACGCTGGCCCGGCGTGGATACCGGTTCATTGCACCCATTTCCGTAGTTGATTCGGATGCAGACAGCATCCGCCTGGAATCTGATGCGGAACAGGCCGCCTCTCCTTCAGACCAAGGTTCCCTGCCAAATCCCAAGACCAACACAGATGGGGACGGGCCATCTGCGTCTGCCACATCTCGGCGACAACCAAGTTGGAACCGACGCGAGATTTTGCTTGCTTTAGCGTCGGCGCTCCTCTTGTGTGCGGTCGGCGTACTTTCGTGGCAGGGATATCAGGCCGACCCGACGCCGTTGCGCATCGAAGTTTTGACACACGACAGCCCTGTCGCTGCCGGTCCACCTGGAATGGAGAACCTGCTCACATTGGCCACGGATGGGCAACGCATCTTCACTTCGTCCACAATCGCCGGAAGGTCCCAGTTGGCGGCAATCGATATTAGTACGGGTGAAGTACAGACTCTTTCTATTCCATCCACCCTGAATTCGGCGCGAGTGGCCGACATTTCCCGAGATCGATCGCATCTGCTGCTGCGCAGTCAATTGTCGTTCCAGTCGGAACAACCGATCTGGATCGTTCCGACCGCCGGCGGAAGCGCGCTGCGGGTGGGCGGCGTTCAAGCGCAGGATGCCACCTGGATGCCGGATGGCACAAGCATCGTCGTTGCCAGCGGCATGGAAATTAGACAAATCAGTCTAGATGGCGCCACCATTACTTCCCTTGCAAAGTTGCCGGGAAGAGCCTTCTGTCTTCGCTGGTCTCCCGATGGCTCCCTCCTCCGTTTCACGCTTATGGACCCGCTGATGCATACCAGTTCCCTGTGGGAACTAAAACGAGGCAGCAAAACCGCACGGCCAATGCTCAAAAAGAGCATCAGCAAGACCATGGATTGTTGCGGTAACTGGACGGCGGACGGTACCGCTTACATCTTCCAGGCAATCGACTCGACCAGCAACCTTTGGGAATTGAAGGGCAGTGGCAGAGGCTTGTCCTTGACTCAACTGACCAACGGTCCTCTTAGTTATTCCTCGCCAATCGCCGCGCGCTCAGGACACCGCATCTTTTTTTACGGCGCGGACCCGCCCGCTGGCGTACAAAGATACTTAAACAAACAACTTGGCTTCCGACCGGAGGGCACCTTCCTGGCCGATGGCAATCGCATTGACTACTCGCGGGACCACAAGTGGGTTGCATGGACCGATTTTTCGGGGCGGCTGTGGCGTGCACGGTCGGCCGACGGCTCTGACAAAATACAATTGACACCTAACGATTTTGAAGTCTTCTCGGCGCAATGGTCTCCCGCGGGTAGCAAGCTGGCCATCATGGCCCGGCGCACGGGAGAAAAGTGGGGAATCTACATCGTTGGCTCTGACGGAGGCAGGCCGGAACTCATGATGGAGGATAGCCGCAACATTGCCGATCCGAGCTGGTCGGCGGATGGGTTGGAATTAGCTTTCGGCAGAGAGCCGGATTCCATGGGAAAGGATAGTTGGCCTAGCGCGATCGAAGTTTTCAATTTGCATACTCAACAGAGGAGGACCATTCCCCACTCCGAAGGCCTCTTCAGCCCACGCTGGTCGCCCGATGGAAAGTGGATTGCCGCTCTCAGTCTCGCGCAAAACAAAGTAATGCTATTCGATGTCGCCAATCAGAGCTGGAGAGAGTTGGCGTCGACGAGCGCTGCCGATCCGGTATGGAGCAACGACAGCAAAGATATCTTAGTTCATGCGTTTCAGGCGCAGAACCAGCCGATTATCAGGATCTCGGTCCCGGATGGCCAGATGAAAGAGGTCGCCAGCAGCGCAGATTTTCACTTCGGGGAGCCTGAGGACTACTTCTTCGGTGGTTTAACACCCGAGGGTTCTCCGCTAGTCCGGCCGCGTGTTGGCACTGGAAATCTGTTCACGATGGACCTTGATCGACACTAAGTCTCTGACAGTGTGATGTTTTTTCTTTCGTAGCCGAATTACTGGCGTGCCTTCTTGGGGTCAGCTCACGAAACGGAGAAAACTGAAGAGAGTGTGCAAAATTTTGGGGGTTGGGTCAATCTCTGGGGATGAGATGGACATTCAAGCTGGTATTTGTGGCGGTCCCGGGCAGCCTCGTCGAACGCAGATGATCGAGCGGGCGGAAGAAATCTCTCCGGCCAGCGTTGGATTGACGATAGCTGAGGGCAAAGCGCTGCTTACACCTTGGGGGTCACCCAAATCCGGCCATAGAGGGTCAGTTCAAAACCGGCCATAGAGAATGACCTGAGACATTAGCTCCGACGGTGGAAATTAGCCTCTGTTGGCATGGGTAATGTCTTGGAAAAAGCGAAGCAGGAACAGGTGATCGCGCTGGGGCGTCTTGGTTGGTCCCTGCGTCGGATCGAGGAGGCGACGGGGGTCCGTCGCGAGACGGCTGGCGGTTACTTGAGGTCGGCCGGGATAGCTCTCCGCACGCCGGGAGGTTGGGGACACAGTTCTCCGGCAAAACCGGCCATAGAGGTGACCACCGGCTTTTTGCCGGAAAAGGCGCCGCCGGAACAGGCTGGCAAGCGATCTGCGGGCGTCAGTGAAGCATACCGCGAGATGATCGAGCTGGAGCTGTCGCGGGGCCGGAACGCGACTGGGATCTGGCAGGATATGGTCGACACGCATGGGTTCGCGGGCGGCTACCAGAGCGTCAAGCGTCTTGTGCGCAAGCTTCGCGGAGCGGTCTCGTCGGAAGCGCGGGTGATCATCGAGACCAAACTCGGTGAGGAATGCCAAGTTGATTACGGCACGGGGCCGATGGTACGTGATCCCGACAGCGGCAAGTACCGGCGCACACGGCTGTTTGTACTGACGCTGGGCTGTAGTCGCAAGTCAGTTCGGCTGCTGGTGTTCCGTTCCAGTGCGCGGATATGGGCTGAACTGCATGAGAAGGCCTTTCGCCGGTTGGGCGGTTCGCCGCGGATCGCGGTCCTGGACAACCTTCGCGAGGGCGTGTTGTCTCCGGACATCTATGATCCGGGCCTGAACCCCTTGTGTCGCGACGTTCTGGCGCACTACGGCGTGACGGCACTGCCGTGCAAAGTGAGGGATCCAGATCGAAAGGGTAAGGTTGAGGCCGGTGTAGCCCATGCGCAAAAAACGCCGCTGAAGGGCAAAAAGTTCGAGAGCCTGGAAGAAGCGCAGGCGTATCTGGACCACTGGGAAGAGCGCTGGGCCGACAAACGCATCCACGGCCGGACCAAGCGGCAGGTGGCAGCGATGTTCGCCGAAGAGAAGCCCTATCTGCAGACGCTGCCGGTGGAGCCGTTCCGCTACTACCAGTATGGCGAGCGCACTGTTCACCTGGATGGCTGTGTTGAGGTTGAGGCAGCTTATTATGGCGCGCCGCCGGGCTGTATCGGGCGGAAGGTCAACGTGCAATGGGACTCGATGTACGTACGACTGATCGATCCGCGCACCGGCCAGTTGCTGCGCGAGCATCTGGGGCAGAAGCGTGGCGGACATCGCATCCGCGATGAGGATCGCCCCAGGCGCACACCGCTGCATACCCACCAACTGCTGGCGCGGGCTCACAAGGCCGGCGCCAACATCGGCGCCGTCTGCGACGCGAACCAAGACCGGCAGCCCGGGAGAAGGCCAATGACAACTGCAAAAGCAAAAGCAAAAACAAAGGCAAAGACAAAAGCGATAAGGAAGCCGGGCAAAGAACGCCCGGCGGCGTCGCGACTCGTGATCCAGAAGCCTCTCCCGACGGAGCCTCACCATAGGAATCATGGTAAAAACACGAAACCCTCTGACAGCCCGTCTATCGGACAAGCCGCAGAGGGTCTCGATCACCGATTCCTTCGGAGCCAGCCCCGCGTCATCGGCCCTGGATCACTCCGCAAGGCGCGATCCCGGCGGAGCGAGTACAACCTTAACACGCATCCAGAAGACTTGAATACCAAGCACGACTTCAACGACTCAAACCGTGCCTTGCAAATCCACGCAGTGGAAGCGTAAAACAATCACGTCTTCGGCCAGTCTCTATGGCCGGTTCTGAAGTGACCACGTATGGCCGGTTTTAAGGTGACCACCGAGGTCAGCGTCGACAATCCTCCCAATCAAACGACGATCCTGCGCACATAAAACATACGAAGACGAGCGGGTCGATCCCCTTTATTCTGGCCATGCGATCCATCGACACGAGGGATTACTGACTAGAAGGGCTTCGACCCGATCTCAGCGGCAAAAGACCTGGACGTCGAACAATCGGGAATTTGCGATATCACCGGTACCAGAGAATGTCAGGCGCCTCCAAGGGGATGAATGCATCGCGGTGAAAAGGGACGATCCTGGGCGTAAACTCCGTTGCCGGACGAGTCGCAGGAACCGACGCGGAGTAGCGCCAGACACTCTGGCCGACCAAGGATTCGTTGCGAACCATGACCTGCCGAATGGGCTCGTCGCCATTGGCCGCGTCGGCGTAGAGTTCGACCTGAATCGCGCCGGGATCCATTTCGTTTAGATGGACCTGTATGTCGAAGCGATGGAACTCCTCCGTGCTCTCGATGCGCACGGAGCCGAATCGCATTTTGGACCAATGATCGGCGAGATGGCGCTTCCATTCGAGCAGGTTCTCGGCGCACTTGCCGCCGTCGTTGGCTCTGCGCAGATATGCGGTGGCTAAGGGGAGATAGTACTTTTCGGTGTACTCCAACACGCATCGGGTTGCGGAAAACGCCGGCGTCAGCCCGGCCATGCTTTCGCGCACCCGAGCGGTCCAGCCTGCAGGAATACCCGAATTGTCCCGCTCGTAGAACTCGGGGATGACTTCCTGTTCGAGCAGCGTATAGAGTTGCTCCGCCTCTTGGGCGTCCCAGGCCGGGTCGTCTCCGTGTTCGAGGCCATCGCCCAGCGCCCAGCCTACATCGTGGGAGTACGCCTCTGCCCACCAGCCATCGAGTTCGGATAAATTGAGACCGCCGTTGACCAGCACTTTCATCCCACTGGTGCCGCAGGCTTCCCACGGGCGGCGCGGCGTATTCAGCCAGAGATCGATGCCCTGCACCAGGTGCTCAGCCATTCGCATGTCGTAGTCGGCGAGGAACACCACGTGCGAGCGCGCCGGGCCGCGGCGGTTGAACTCGATCCAACGTTGAATCATCTCCTGTCCCGGAGCGTCTTGAGGGTGAGCCTTGCCGGCGATCACCAACTGCACTGGCTTCTCTTTGTTGGTGAGAATTGCCAACAGACGATCGGGGTCATGCAGCAAAGGATTCGGCCGCTTGTAGGTGGCAAAGCGGCGCGCGAAACCAATCGTAAGCGTGTCCGGGACAAATATCCTCTGGGCATTGGTAATGTCTTCGGGATGTCCGCCCTGACCTGCAATTTGACGCGCCAGTTGTCTGCGGATGTAGTCAACCAGGGATTTTCGCGAAGCCGAGCGCATCTGCCAGAGCCGGGCGTCTGAAACCTGCCGGACACTTTCGCCCACTTCTCTGATCAGGTCATTTGCCTTCAGGTGCGGCGTCCACATCCGCTTTCCGCACACCTCTGTCCACAACTCGTCGGACAGGGCAGAATCCCATACCGGAACGTGAACGCCGTTTGTTACATAGTCGACGGGAACTTCCGCTTCAGGCCAACGGGGAAAGGCGTTATGAAATATCCTTCGGCTCACCTGTCCGTGCAACCGGCTCACACCATTGACTGCTCCGCTGCCCCGCATGGCCAACAATGCCATGTTGAAAGGTTCCGAATTGTCCTCTGGGTTATGACGGCCGAGGGCGAACAGCGAGTCGACTGGGATGTGCAGAATGTCGGAGGCATAATGCCGGAA